>Ga0070664_100002924_pt1 | contig 13832 bp, 14 predicted proteins | sample KBSC73metaG_FD_65863 | JGI IMG/M metagenome (GOLD analysis project Ga0070664, IMG submission 65863) | Corn rhizosphere microbial communities from Kellogg Biological Station, Michigan, USA - KBS C7-3 metaG | ecosystem: Host-associated > Plants > Roots > Rhizosphere > Soil ... | reverse complement strand
GACCCGACAGGTCGATGACCTCGGTTCCCGACAGGCGCCACAGGGTGTCCGCCGGCCCGACGTAGCGCAGTTGCGCGAATAGCGGCGCGTTCATCAGCTCGGCGACGAGCGGCCCGCCACCCATTGGCGAGAAACGGGCCTGCGCCCGGCCGATCACCGCGCCCGAACTCGCGGCTACCGCGCGCAGGCCGGCTTGGTTGCCGCTGACGATCGCCGCGATGCCGACGTCGATCGGCTTGGACGCCAGAACCAGCCCGGCACGGCTTAGGCCCCGCACCTTGAGATCGAGGCGTCCGGCGCGATTTCCTTTCCACGCATAGTCGACGCGCCCAGTCGCCGATCCGGAAAGGTCGAGGCCGGGCCAGGCAAGGTCGAGCACTTCGAGCGGCATGGCCATGAGCTGCGCGTGCACTTCAGGACGGGATCCGCTCCGCCCCGACAACACGGCGGTGCCGCCGGCGAAGCTGAGGTTCGTCGGTGCGAGAGCCCAACCGTCGCCGGAACGCGTCAGCACTGCTGCTTGGTTCAGGACAAGCGGCTGGCGCTCGATACGGCCGCTGCCGGTCAGTCGTATGGTATCCGGCGAGATGTCGGCGAGCGTCGAGAAGGCGAACGCTGCTCCCCGGCGTCCGGCGAAGGCAGCGCGAACCTGGCCGGCGCCGTCGACCAGCTTCGCATTGGCGGTGAGGCGAGCGAGTGACATACCGCCGAATTCGATACCGCGTGCATCCAGAACGCCGTCGATCGTCGTACGCTCATCGGCGAGGATGATCGCGCCGTCAGCCCGCCCGCTGCGCACGGCGAAAGCGCCCGGGAAGCGCGCGCCATTGGCCTCCAGATGCGCGTCGATCCGTTGCGCGCCGCCTGCCGGACGGAAGTCGAGCGTTCCACCAAGGGTGCCGTTCGCCAGGGTCAGCCGCCCTGTGAACCCGCCGGGATCGGAGCGGAGATCGCCGCTGGCGTGCGCGCCGCCTGCATCCAGGGCGGCGATGGAAATCACCGTGGGCGCATTTTGCGGTAGCAGGATCCGGCCATTGCTCGTGAATGGACCGAGCTTCGAACCGCCGCTCGCGATGTAATCGAAGCCTGCCGCGGTCGGCAGAAGGAGCAAGTGCATCGCGCGGATGCCGAGCGCGTCATTGGGCCGTTCGAGAAACAGGTCGAGCCGCGGCCGTTCGATTTGCCCGTCGAGGATAAGACGGAGCGGGCCGTATTTCGCCTGCCGGCCGCTGGCGACGATATGGAAGGTGCCGTCGCGGTTGCGCTGGCCCGCTCCGGATAGCCTCAGCTTCGGAGAAAAAAGCTGCAGGTTGGAGAAATGGACGATTCCGTCGTTTCCGCGCCGTAGGTCCGTCGTGAGGTACGGCAGGCCTCCGGTCAGCTCGCGGAAGAAGCTGTTGTCGAGCCGCCGGACCCAGGCCTTTGCCGTGCCGACGACGAGCGAGCCCCGCCCGCTCGGATGCGGAACCACCTTCAGCTCGGTGATCACGTCGACGATGCCGAGACCAGGGATCAGGTAGCGCTGCATCGTACCCGACAGCGTGACTTCGAACCGGCCCGTGACGAGATCGATCAGAAGCGAGATCTTGCCGTTCCATTTCGCGCTGGTGAGCCGCAGCCCGTCGCCGCGCACCAGCTTGGGTGTCACCGACAGCCAGCCCTCGATCCGCGGGTTTGCGAGCATCGCACCCGCGACGTCTCCGATACCGGTGATGGCGCGAGCCCCAAGCCGCATGGGCACGCGCATCGGCCAGGGCGACAGCCGCCCGCGGCCTTCGGCGCGCAGATCGTCGAAGCCGGTGTTGTCGAACTGCACGTGCGGCGAAGTCAGGCGGTAGGAATAATCGGCGGTCGAGAAGGGCCCGTCGAGCGTCCACACCATGCGCACGTTGCGCCCAGTCATGTTGGTGAATAGCGCCGGCGGCTTGATCAGGTCGATGCCGAGCCGCATCGCGCGGAAGCGGTTGTTCGCGAGGTCCACCGCACCGCGCGCAACCGCACGAAGCTCGGGCGAACCGGCCACGAGCTGGCCGTTGAGGATCCGATTCTCGAGGGTCGCATCGCCCCGAATGTTCACGACCGGCGTCGTGAGCCGCTGGAGCTTGCCCTTGAGGAAGGGCGCGGGCGCCCACTTGCCCTGGAGCCGATAGCGCCCGCTATCGACACCGAGCGCGAGGCGAGCCGTCGGGCGACCTGACAGATCCAGTGCCGCCGAGCCGCGCCATCTGGTCCAGCTTCCGGCACCGCCGATCGTGAAGTTCACCGCGCGCCGCGTGCCGATCATCGCCGGCACAAGCCCGTTGGCAGGAGCGATCACGCGCGCGTTGAGATCGAACTTGTTGCGATCAGGCTCGGCGTCGAGCCGGAAGGCGATGCGGTCGCCGCCTCCGTTGATGAGCGCGAGGAGCTCGACGAGAGCGCGGCCCGAATGGACGTCCGCCTTGCCCCGGAGGCTTCCGCTTCGGGGCTGCCCGCTGACCTCCCGCCCGATATCCAGCCGGTCGACGCGAAGCTCGCCGATACGGATATCGAAGCCGGGCAGGATGGGCCCCTTCTTCGTACTCGGCTTTAGTTTCGGCAGCCGGCTCAGCGTCACTTTTTCGGCGGTAACACTGTCGATCGACAGCTTGTTGTAGAGCCAGGCGCCAGGCGCCCAGTCGAGCTTGATATTCGGCGATGTCAGGAACACGCCCTGGCTGTCGGCTACCTGGACGTTCCGAAGCTGTGACTTGCCAAAAATCGACCCGTCGATCCGGCCGATGCGGATGTTCAGGCCTGAAGCCGTCTCGATCCTTGCAAGCCGGTCGACGATGAAGCGGTGGCCTGGTGCGGTGTCGAGCAACACCAGACCGATCGAGAGAAGAAAGAGCAAGGCGACGAACGCCGCGAGCAATTCATTCGCCAGCCGACGCGGCCAATCCTTGCGCAACTTGCGCCGCGGCGGCTCGGAGCCGCTGACGACGACGGCCGCGTCGGCCATCAGAAGGCCTGCCCGAGCGAGACCGTGACGGCTACCGGCCCGTCACCCTTCTCACGATTGAGCGGTACGCCAAGATCGATGCGGATCGGCCCGAAGCTCGAATAGTAACGCACGCCGAGACCCGCGGCGAAGTGCCAGTCCTTGACGTCGGGCATCGCTTGCGTGGTCAGCGACCCGCCGTCGAAGAACGGCACGATTCCGAAATTGCCGCCGAACTGCTTCAGGCGGATGCGCGCCTCGACCGCGAATTCGGCGAGCCCGCGCCCACCGACGGGATCGCCGTCCATGTCCTTGGGACCCAGGCGCTGATAGCCATAGCCGCGAACGGAGCCGCCGCCGCCGGAGTAGAAGCGGCGCGACGGCGCGATGTCGAAAGCCGAAGCTCCAAGGATCGTGCCGAGCCTTACGCGCCCTGCCGCCACCACTCTGTCGGAAACCGGATGATAGGCGCTCGCATCGAATTGCAACCGGCCGTAACTGAACTGCCCCCCATGCGCCGATATCTCCGGACTGATCCGGCCGCTGAGGCGGAAACCGCGCGTCGGATCGAGCAGGCTGTCGCTGCCGTCATAGCCGAGGCTCGCGGGCAGCGCGGCGATGAGGAAAGTGCGCGTGTCCTTGAGGCCGGCGGAGTTGAAGACACCCCGCTCGTCGGTTGCGAGGAGCTCGGCGCCGGCGGTCCAGGTCCATTTCTTCTGCCAAATGAAATTGCTCTGCCGCTCAATGTTGCCGGCAAGCAGGATCGTGCGCGCTTCATAGGCATCGAACTTCTGGTGCGAGCCCGACGCCTGCAGGTTCAGGACCTGGTCGCGACGGAGGAAATTGTTGCGGCGGAATTGGATGCCCGCCAGCTGCTCCTTCGTGCCGGCGATGCCGCGCAGGGTTAGTGCGCCTTCCGGATTGAAGAAATTGCGGTCGGTCCAGCTTCCCTCTAGCCGGGCTCCCTGCCCCGTGCCGTAGCCCAGCTCCCCCGCGATTGTATGCTGCGGTGCGGGCTCGAGCCGCACAGCGAGGTCGACGGTCCGTCCGCCATCGACCGGAACGACGCGAATCTCAGCCGTCGAAATCAGGCCCGTCGCAATCAGCGCGCGCCGAAGGTCCTCGATCTTCGAACGCTTGAACTGCGTGCCCGACTTGAAGCGGGCGATTGTCGCAATGTGACGAGCGCTGAATGGCGGACGCCCTGAGACCCGGATTTGGCCGAAGCGCGCGACGGGGCCAGGATCGACCGGCAGCCTGAGAGTCGCGAGATGCGTCTGGTGGTTGATCTCGATGTCCTGCTCGCCGATCCGCGCCCCGGCGAATCCTTCCTCGCCCAGGGCTCGCGTAAGCGCCGAACCGCCGGCGATGACGTCCTGGGCGATCACCGGGTCGCCTGCGGCGACGCCGAAGGCTCCGCGCAGCTTTGCCTGATCTTCAGCTCCGGCTGCCTCGAGCCCGGGAAGCTCGACCGAGGCGAAGCGATATTGCTCGCCCGGGTCGGCGGTCAGAACAACGCGCAGCATGCCGTCCGCGCGCTCCGTCCGGGGCTCGACCACTGCGTCGTAATAGCCTTGGCTGCGAAGGAGCTCAGCGAGGAGATCTGCATCGGCACGCGAGCGCCGACCGATCTGCGCCGCATTGGCGACATCTTTGCGGTCAGCCTCGAGCGCCGATTGCTTGCGGAACTCCGTCAAGACATCTTCGGCGTTGGCCACGGAGTTCAGGCCTTCGACCGCGACCGTATATTTGACCTCGGAGGCGTTTTCGTCGGAGGCGGCTGTGCTTTTCTGCTCGCCCGGCGCAGCCGGTTCCGTAACCTCGCGCGCATTCAAATCGGGCCATTCGACACCGAGATCAGGTATCGGCTCTAGCGGCGCGCTGGGGTCTAACTCTGCAGCGTCCGGAGGTGCCGGGAGCGCCGTTTGCGCGAAACCAGGCGTTGCACAGGCCGGGACAGCGGCCGCGCATAGCAGCCGCGCGGCCATTCGCGTTGAACCCCACCCGCTCATCCAACGAGCAGCCTTAGCCACCGCCTGTGAACGGCGCCAGTACGAATAGCCGTTACACGCCGACTCTCAGTTCGACGTCATCCCATTGAAAATCCAGCGCTAGTGGACGGTTCCCCGAACTTCGTCGCAGGCCAGGGTGGCGATTACCCGCTCGATCTGGCGCCAGTGGCAAAAGCGCACAACATTGCCCAGGTCGCGACTACGCTCGGCGCGTACCGCGGCTTCGAAGCCCGCATCGTCGCCATAACGCTCGATGAGGTCCGAGGCGTCCGCCAAAGCAAGGCGGCCGTGGATGAAGGGCGTATCCATGCGGGCCTATTAGCCAAAGGGACTTTCGCGACTGCGCACGATCGCAGTCAACAAAGTGTTGACCATGTTCGACGGGGCGAAGGTGGCGCGGCGACAGTTGCTCTGGCAAGGCGCGCCAATGGCATCGCGAACGACCCGCGCCGGCGGCTGTTTCCTCACCTTCTTCATCCTGGCCGGATTCATTGCCGGCCTGGCCATTCACGACCCGATGAAAGGGGTATTGATCGGGACGGGCGTGGGGGCTGCGCTGGCGGTTGCCTTGTGGCTGATCGATCGAAGGAAATAGTTCAGACCAGCTTGCGTCCGGCCCAGATGACTCGGCCGATGCAATGCAGTTCGGCAAGGTCGCAGTCGGGCCAGTCCGGATAGGCCGGATTATCGGACTGCACCGTCACTCGGCCCCCTATCGGGTGGAGGGCGATACGCTTCACGACCAGGGCATCGTCGATCCTCATGACATAGATGCCGTCGCGAAGCCGGTCTTCGCCATCGCCTAGATCGACGAGGATATCGTCCCCGGCGTTGAGCGTCGGCGCCATGGAATCGCCTTCGACGCGGATGATCGACAGCCGGTCCGACGCGCTGGGGGTCAGCGCTCGGAGCCAGCTTTCGTCGAACGCGAAATAAGGCCGGCCCGATTCTTCGGACACAACCGCACCCGGCCCCGCCGATGCCCGGACTGGAGTGCGGTTCACCGTCACTAAACCGTCGGACCCCAACAAATCGGGCGGCCCGCCCAGCATCGCTTCGGACACCGCGAAATAGCGCGCCAGCTTGCGGCGCTCTTCTTCCTTCAAGCGTTTCGGGACGCCCCTCCGAACATATTGCTGGATGTAGGCGGCGTTGCGCCCCAGCATCCGCGACAGCCCAGCAAAATCTTCGCCGCGCTCGGCGCACAATCGCTCCAGGACAAGACGCGGGTCGGACAACATGGTTGTTTCGCTTTTAGTTATAGGAAAATACCTAGACAAGTAGGAAATGCGTTGGAAAGTGAGGGGGAGCCGAGTCGCATTCGACTATAAGGAATGAGCCGTGCATTTGCTTAGAGAGGTAGAAAAATTTTTGCGCCAAAGTGACATTGCTCCGACCCGGTTCGGCAAGACCGCGATGGGGGACCCGCGCTTCGTTTTCGATCTTCGCAACGGCCGCAACCCGCGACCCGAAACGGTCGCGCGTGTGCGCGCCTATCTGGAGGCGGCGCAATGCTGAAGATCGCAATGTCGCCGACGGCCGCCGCGCTGTTGCGGGCTTTGCTGGATCGCGCAGGAGTGACGCGGAATAGGATTCTGCTTACCGAAGTTCGTTCGACTGATTGGCAATCGCTCACATTCATCGGAGAGCGCCACGAGCTCCATCTGCGCGTGGTCGGCGCTGCATCGGCAGCAATCGCAGAGAGACTGTGCCGGGGTCTCGCCGAGGCCGATTTCCGTATCCCGGGACAAATCGTGGCTGAGATCGCGGCTCCAGGCAGCCCCCGACTGCAAGCCGACGGCTCGGTGCTCGTCGACATCGAGGCGCTGACTATCGAAGAATGACCGCAGGTTTCAGTGCAGCGAACGGCGCAGCTCGGCCAGCGCCTCGTGAAGCGCTTGCGACGCGTCGACGCTGCGTGCCCGCTGGTTCAGATGCCTATCGATCCGCGTCTGAAGCTGGCCAGGCGTGGGGTCCGCATTCGGCTCGAACAACCGAACCACGCGCGAATCCGGGTTCAGCGCGGCAAGGATATCGTCGAGAACCAATTCATCCTCAGCCTGCGCCAGTGACCGATCGGCTTCGGCGAGGACGTCGGCGACCGGAGTGGCCCCGTGCGGCGCCTTGCTTGTAACTCCGGATAGCGGAATTTTCCGCAAGCCCATCAGGCAGAAAGCGAATGACGCGAGCCCGCCTGCCGCCGCGATCGGTTGCGCCCTGAGCACAGCGAGAAGGACGAACGCCACTGCAGCGGCGAATGCTAGCGCCGCGCCGGCATCCACCGCCGCTTCGATCCGTTTGACGTCGCGCGCGTCCATTGTGCGCGCTGATAACTTGAAATCCTTGCTATCCCGTTAGGCGGAAACCTCATTCGGACGCGCCACCCCTGCGGGCGCACTTTCCACGAGATCGATGATCGCCTGGGTGAACGCTTCGACGTCGTCCGGATTTCGACTGGTCACGATGTTGCGATCGGTAACGGCGGCTTCATCCGCCACATTCGCGCCGGCATTGCGCAGATCGGTGCGGATCGATGGCCAGCTAGTGGCGGTCCGTCCACGCAGGAGGTCGGCCTCGACGAGCAGCCACGGCCCGTGACAAATGGCCCCGATCGGTTTTCCCAGACGGTCGAAATCCTTTATCAAGCCAATTGCCCGCGGATGCATGCGGAGCTGGTCCGGGTTGCGCACTCCGCCGGGCAGGATGAGCGCGTCGAAATCCTCCGCACGCGCGTCGTCTACCGTCAGGTCGGGCCGGATGGTCCTGCCCGGATCGTCGTGGATCGTCGCCTGAATGGGGTCGCGGTTCAGCGAGGCTAGAACCACCTCGGCACCCCGCTCCTGGAGAATTTCGCGCGGGCCGAACAGCTCCCCCTCCTCGAAGCCATCGGTCGCCATGATCAGGATTCTCGAGTCCGAGATTCGGGCCATCTCACTCTCCATCAGGAACTCGCCCGCCCACGGAGCGCTTAGACCCGCCGATGAGCCGAGTGAAGCGTACAGCCCAATGTTAAGGCACAGCAGCGACGATGAGCCAGGCTACACCCGCCGGCGCATGGGCCGATACTGGGCCTATCTCGATGGCGACAAGCGAGTTACCGACCGCGACGAGATAGACCGGCTGAACGCCGTGGGCCTTCCACCGGCCTATGAAAATGCGTGGTTTTGCAAGGACCCGGACGGACACCTCCAGGCGACGGGCGTCGATGCCCGCGGGCGCAAGCAATATCGCTATCACGCCGGCTTCCGCGCGAAACGGGACAGCGCCAAGTACGAAGGCCTGCTCGAGTTCGGCAAGGCGCTGCCGAAGCTCAGGCGCAGGGTCGAGCAGGATCTCAACCGGCGGGGCCTGACACGCGAGGCCGTTCTCGCCGCCATCGTTAGGCTCCTCGACACGGCATACATCCGCGTCGGCAATGAGGAATATGCCAAACAGAACAAGAGCTTCGGAGCCACCACGCTGCGTGAACGCCATGTCCGGCGGAAGGGCGGCAAACTGGTGATGCGTTTTCCCGGCAAAAGCGGCGTCGTGCACGAAGTGAACGTCACCGACACAAACCTCAAACGGATCGTCAAACGGTGCCAGGAACTGCCTGGTCAGATGCTGTTCCAGTACGTCAACGGCGATGGTGATCCGCAGGCAGTCACGTCGGGGGACGTCAACGATTATATCAAGGCAGCTACGGGCGGGGACTTTACCGCCAAGCATTTCCGCACCTGGAGCGCGAGCGTGATTGCGCTCGACCAACTGCTCAAGAAAGCGGAGGACGCGCGGATCAGCGTGAAAACCGTGATCGAGCCGGTTGCCGAAGCGCTCGGCAACACTCCGGCCATCAGCAGGAAATCTTACGTCCATCCCAAATTGCTCGAAGCCATCAAAGGCGATCCGCGCGATCCCCTCGCGGGCCTCGAGCGACCGCGCGGGCGCACGCGACTGTCGAGTTCGGAAGTGGCGCTGCTGGAGTTCCTCGGCAAAAGGAAGCGTCAACGGCGGGCCACCGCTTGATTGCTGCTTCACGCGCCGCCAAGAACGCGGCGATGGGGGCTGACAAGTTCATCACCTGGTTTGACGCCAACCGCGACGGCCTGATCGTTGGCCTCGCTGTCGGCATCGTGCTCGTTGCTGCGATGCTGTTATTGCGCAGCCTCGGCGAGCGGATCGTTTCCCGCGACCCGCACGGCATGGGCTGGCGGACGGTGATCGGCCGCGTGCTCGCGAAGACGAGCCTCGCCTTCATGATCCTCGCCGCCGCCGACACGGTGTCCACCTATGCCGAGCTGCCCCACAAGGCCGCTCGGCTCATCGACATCGGCTTCGTCATCGCCTTTGCACTGCAGGGCGCAGTGTGGGGCCGCGAGCTGATCCTCGGCATGATCGGCCGCAAGGTCGCCGAGGAAAACGGTTCGGGCGCGCTTGCCAATGCGATGGCGATCATCCGCGTCCTCGTCAGCGTGGCCTTGTTCGCGATCGCCGGCATCCTGATCCTCGACAATCTCGGCGTGAACGTCACCGCGCTGGTCGCCGGGCTCGGCATCGGCGGCATCGCCATCGGCCTTGCCGCCCAGGGCATTTTCTCCGACCTGTTCGCGGCGCTTGCCATCCTGTTCGACAAGCCGTTCCGGCGCGGAGACACCATCCGCTACGATCAAAGCACGGGCACCGTCGAGCGCATTGGGCTCAAGACGACGCGGATGCGCTCGACCACCGGCGAGCAGCTGATCATGGCCAACACTAAGCTGCTCGAGCGCGAAATCCACAACCTCGCCCAGGCCAAGGCGCGCCGAATGACGATCTATCTTGCCGTCAGCGGCAAGAGCTCCACGGAGAGCGTCGATGCGGTCATGAAGGCTGCTGCCGAGGCCGTCTCCACGCAAAAAGGCTGCAAGCTTGTCCGCTGCGTCCTTTCGGGCGCCGGCGCAGGAGCGCTCACCTTCGATCTCGTGTACGACGACGGCAGCATCGATCCCGACACGCTCGCGACCAACCGGTCGCACGTCCTGCGCGCACTGATTGACGGACTGGGCTCGGCGAAGCTCCAACTGGCGCGGGCATCCGACCAGCCGACGGCGCCTTTGCCCTTCTAATGCCAATTGCACCGCTCAACGAAATTGCCGAGCGGATCGGTCACGAAGTCGGCGTTTCATCCTGGATCACGGTCGATCAGGCGAGGATCGACTCCTTCGCCGAGGCCACGGAGGACCATCAGTTCATCCACGTCGACGCCAACGCAGCCGCGCAAACGCCTTTCGGCGGAACGATCGCTCACGGTTTTCTCTCCCTCTCGCTCCTCTCTCGCATGGGAGCGGAGGCGATGCTGCTTCCTGACAATCTGAAGATGGCGGTCAACTACGGGGTGGACCGCGTTCGCTTCCTCGCTCCAGTTCGATCCGGCCGTCGCGTGCGCGGCCGATTCCGGCTTGACGCAATCGATGAGAAGGCGCCGGGTCAGATCCTCATGCGTCATACCGTTACGGTCGAGATCGAAGGCGAAGACAAGCCGGCCCTGACCGCCCAATGGCTCGGGCTGATGTTCGTTTAGGGAGAATGGAATGCGCGACGCCGTAATCGTTTCTACGGCCAGGACTCCGATCGGCCGCGCCTACAAAGGCGCCTTCAATGCAACTCCCGGGCCGACGCTGGGAAGCTTCTCGCTCAAGCCCGCGATCGAGCGCGCCGGCATCGAACCGGGCGATATCGACGACGTCGTTTGGGGCGCCGTACTCACCCAGGGCACGCAGTTCGGCAATATCGGCCGGCAGGTCGCTCTGCGCGCCGGATGTCCGGTTACCGTCGCGGCAATGACCATCGACCGGCAATGCTCTTCGGGATTGATGGCGATCGCCACCGCCGCAAAGCAGATCGTGGTGGATCGAATGGACGTGGTCGCGGCCGGGGGTCAGGACAGCATCTCGCTGGTCCAGACGCCCGAAATGCGCATCGCGCCCGATCCGTCGCTCATGGCCATGCACAAGCACATCTACATGCCGATGCTGCAAACCGCGGAGACGGTCGCTCAGCGCTATGGGATCAGCCGAGAGCGGCAGGACGAATATGCGCTGAAAAGTCAACAGCGCACTGCCGCCGCGCAGGCGGCTGGCCGGTTCGATGAGGAGATCGTCCCGGTCACCACGACCATGTCGGTCAAAGACAAGGACAGTGGCGAAGTCTCGCAGAAGGAAGTGACGATTTCCAAGGACGAAGGAAATCGTGCCGACACGACTCTGGAAGGACTGTCTGGCCTCAACCCGGTATTGGGCCCGAATACGTCGATCACCGCGGGTAATGCCAGCCAGCTGTCGGACGGAAGCTCGGCGGCGATACTCATGGAAGCCAAAGAGGCGGAGCGACGCGGCATTACGCCCATGGGCCGCTACGTCGGAATGGCGGTTGCCGGGACGGAGCCGGATGAGATGGGCATCGGACCGATCGATGCCGTGAACAAGCTGCTGAAACGCTTCGATCTGAAAGTCGACGACATCGACCTTTGGGAGCTGAACGAGGCATTCGCCGTGCAGGTGCTCTACAGTGCGGAACAGCTTGGCATTCCGGAAGACCGCATGAACGTCGACGGCGGGTCGATCTCGATCGGGCATCCTTACGGAATGAGCGGCGCGCGAATGACTGGTCACGCGCTGATCGAAGGCAAGCGCCGCGGCGCACGCCGCGTCGTCGTCACCATGTGCGTCGGCGGCGGCATGGGTGCGGCTGGGCTGTTCGAGGTACTCTAGGGAAGTGAGCGCGGTTGAGCTGATCGCGCTGGCTTCGACCGTCAGCCTGCTCGCCGGCTGGCGGCTCTACCTTGTGACCTTTGCTGTCGGGCTGGCCATGAAGTTCGGCTGGGTGGCGCTTCCGGACCAGCTACGCGCGCTCGATGTGCTGGCTAACAACTGGATCATCGGCATCGCCGCGCTCGGCGCCGTTGCCGAATTCTTCGCCGACAAGATCGCCTGGATCGACAGCATCTGGGACACGGTGCACTCGGTGATCCGGCCAATTGGGGGAGCCTTGCTGTCGACCGCGATCGTCGACGGCGGTGATCCCGCCTGGCAGGTCGGCAGCTTCCTGCTCGGAGGTGGCGCTGCGCTTCTCGCTCATGCAGGCAAAGCCGGCGCTCGGACGCTCGTCAACGCCAGCCCCGAACCCTTCTCGAACGTCCTGGTGTCGACCGGCGAGGATGTGGCGACCGGCGGCCTCCTCGCGCTTGCAATCGCTAATCCGATCGCGGCGGCGCTCATTGCGCTCATCCTGGTGATCGCCTCACTGTGGCTCGTGCTTGCTGCGCGGCGGGCATTGAAACACTGGCTTGAACCCAAACGCCGACGAGCGGGTTAAGCCCTCCAAATAGGGAGGAACGTACGATGCCCGTCTCCGAGAAACCGTTGGTTGAGCGTATCGCGCGCGTTCTTGCCGGCGCTGCGCACAGCAGCAATGCCGAAGGGAGCGACCCGTCGGCGGCGGACAAGATCGACTTGGTTTGGCCTGAGCATGTGAACGAAGCGCTCGCCGTGCTGCACACGCTGCGCGAGCCTGACGAGCAGATGGCGGCTGCCGGCGATCCCGACGTGTGGCGTAAGATGGTCGAGGCGGCGATCGGCGAACCCGTCCAATAATCCTCCCCTGCATTTGCAGGGGAGGGGGACCGCACGTAGTGCGGTGGAGGGGCTCCTCATGAACGCAAAACACCCCTCCACCAGCTTCGCTGGTCCCCCTCCCCCAGAAATCTGGGGGAGGAGATGAATCGCCCCGATCCTCGCTGGACGCTGATAACCTGCGTCCTCGCATCAAGCCTGTCGTTCGTCGAGGGCTCGGTGCTGAGCGTCGCTCTCCCCGCAATCCGAGCGAGCTACGGCGCGGGCGCGCAGGAAGTGCAGTGGGTGGTCAACGCCTACCTCCTGCCGCTGTCGGCACTGCTTCTCCTCGGCGGCGCGCTCGGCGATCATTTCGGCCGCAGACGCCTCCTCGTGCTGGGCACGAGCATTTTTGCAATCACGTCGCTCGTCTGCGCGCTCGCGCCCAGTCTGCCGATCCTGCTTGCGGCGCGCGCCGCGCAGGGGATTGGCGCGGCGCTTCTGCTTCCCAACAGCCTTGCCCTTCTTAACGCGGCCTTCTCCGGGGAGAAACGCGGGCGCGCCGTCGGCATCTGGGCGGCAGCTGGAGCCGCGGCGGCGGCCATCGCGCCACTGATCGGCGGCTGGCTGGTCGATAGCGTAGGATGGCCCGCGATCTTCTATATCAACCTGCCCCTTGCGCTTGGCGCCATCGGCCTCGCGCTGAGGTTCGTCGCGGAGAGCCGCGATCCGGGCGCTGGGCGGACGGACTATCCCGGCGCATTGCTTGCCACCGGCGGTCTAGGCGGCGTGACCTATGCGTTGACGCTGTGGTCCGCGAGCGGTCGATGGGGCCTGCCGGCGATCGTCGCTGCGGCGGCAGGTGGCTTCTTGCTCAGCGCCTTCCTGTTTGTGGAGCACCATCGGGGCAAACGCGCGATGATGCCGGTCGCGCTGTTCGCCAACCGCTGCTTCTCGGGCCTGAACCTCCTGACCTTCCTGCTCTACGGCGCCTTTTCGGCCGCCATGCTACTGATTCCGTACGTGCTGATCACCAGCGGCGGCTATTCGCCCGTCGAGGCCGGTCTTGCGATGCTTCCGCTGCCGATCCTGATGACGGCGGTTTCGCCGAAGATGGGCAGCATTGCGTCACGCATCGGTCCGAGGATCCCGCTGACGATCGGTCCACTAGTCGTGGCAGGTGGCATGCTGGTGGCGTGGCTGATGCAGCCGCACAGCAGCTACTGGATCGGAGCCTTCCCGACGATCCTGGTCATGGCGATCGGAATGACGATCGCGGTTGCGCCGCTCACG
>Ga0070664_100002923_pt1 | contig 13833 bp, 10 predicted proteins | sample KBSC73metaG_FD_65863 | JGI IMG/M metagenome (GOLD analysis project Ga0070664, IMG submission 65863) | Corn rhizosphere microbial communities from Kellogg Biological Station, Michigan, USA - KBS C7-3 metaG | ecosystem: Host-associated > Plants > Roots > Rhizosphere > Soil ... | reverse complement strand
CTCGTTGATCGCGCCGCGCTCGACGCGATCCAGGTAATCCTGCAGCGGCCATTTCTCGCCGGCGGGCATCGGCGTGTCGACCTCGTCGGCGACGGGCGTGAGATGCAGGTCGTCGGCGGTGATCCGCTGCGGATCGGCGGCGAGCGAGAGGCCGCGCTCGAGGATGTTCTCGAGCTCGCGCACGTTGCCGGGGAACGGATAGCGCTCGAGCGCGGCGACCGCCTCGGCTTCGAGCCCCGCCGCATTGCCGCGCGAGAGCTTGGCGAGAATCGCGTTGGCGATCAGCGGAATGTCCTCGCGCATCTCGCGCAGCGAGGGCATCGCAAGCTCGATCACGTGCAGCCGGTAGTAGAGATCCTGCCGGAACTCGCCGTTGTCGACGAGCGTGGAGAGGTTCTTGTGCGTCGCGCTGATGAGCCGCGTGTCGACCGCATCCTCGGTTGTCGAGCCGACCTTGCGCACCTTCTTTTCCTGGATCGCCCGCAACAGCTTCACCTGCATGGCGAGCGGCAGGTCGGCCACCTCGTCGAGGAAAAGCGTGCCCCCGGTGGCCGCCTGGAAGAAGCCGTCGCGATCGGATTCGGCGCCGGTGAACGCGCCCTTCCGGTAACCGAAGAATTCGCTCTCCATCAGGTTCTCGGGGATCGCGCCGCAGTTCACCGCAATGAACGGCAGCTCGGCACGTGGACCCTTGAGGTGAATCATCCGCGCCGCGAGCTCCTTGCCGCTTCCTGATTCACCGTTGATGAACACGGGCGCCTGGCTTTTGGCGAGGCGCTCGATCATGCCGCGCACCTGCTGCATCGCCGGCGACTCACCTAGCAACTGATAGCTGGTCGGCGGCTGTGGTTTTTCGGGAACCTTGAGCGCCTGCTTGACCACGGCGCGAAGCTGCTCGAGCGCCACCGGCTTCGCGAGGTAATCGAACGCCCCCGCCTTGAGCGCGGCCACGGCGTTTTCAGGGCTCCCGAACGCCGTGATCACGGCGACCGGGACGTCGAGTGCCTTTTGCGTGATGTGCTCGACGACGCGCAGTCCTTCGCCGTCCGGCAGATTCCAGTCGGTAAGGCAGAGATCGAACGGCTCGCGGTCCAGCATGCGCTGCGCCTCGGCGACGGATTCGGCGCGCGACGTGTCGAGTCCCATCCGGGACAGCGTCATTTCGAGCAGTTCGAGAAGGTCCGGCTCGTCGTCGACGACGAGCACCTTGGGTTGACCGCGGGTTTTACGGGACATGGAATGGGCTCGGAAAACGGCAACTAGTGCGAATTTTGGGCGCTGCCCCAGCCGCTCAGTCCGCGGCGGCCGGCGTCAATGCGCGCTTCAGCGTAAGACGGAATACGGCGCCGGGATGCTTCGGCAACAACTCGAGCGCGGCGCCGTTGGCGTCGGCGAGTTCGCGAGCAATATACAGGCCGAGACCGGTGCCTCCGGAGCGCGTCGTGAAAAAGGGCTCGAAGATCTGCGTGCGCAAGTCCCCCGGCACGCCCGGGCCGTCGTCGGCAAGCTCGCAGATGACCGCGTCGCCCATGTAACCGGCGCGTGCCGCAATGCCGATGCTGCCTTCCTCCTTGCGGCAGTGCTGCCAGGCGTTGCGGACCAGGTTCCACAGGATCTGGTTCAGGTGGCCGCGATCGAACACGATCAGCAGGTCACTGCCGATGTCGATGACCAGGCTCCCCGCCGGCATGCCTTCCGCCTGCGCGATCTCGTCGGTGATCGAACGCATGAATTCGCCGAACCGGATGACTTCGGGCTGCTGGCGATCGCGGCGGTTGAGCTGCAGCACCTCGCCCACGATCCGGTCGATCCGCTTCGCGTTGCTGCGGATCATGCTCAGGAGCCGCGTGCCCTCGGGCGCCACGCTGCCGTCCTCCTCGAGGAGCTGCGCCGCCTGGTTGATCGCCGAAAGCGGATTGCGCACCTCGTGCGCGATCGACGCGGTCAGGCGTCCCATGGCCGCAAGCTTCATCTGCTGCGCCTCGTTCTGCGCGCGGCCCAGGTCCTCGAGATAGATCAGCGTGCCGCCATTCAGCCCGGAGCCGATGCGCACGAGCCGTACGCGCAAAAGCCGCTGCGTGGTCTCCACCTTGAACGGCGGCAGCGGCTCGGACAGATCCTCGTTCCACCGCCGCCAGTAATCGTGCAGCGTGGCCGAGAACTCGGCAAGCCGCATCCCGCCGCGCATGCGCCCGAACCCGCCGAGCAAGCGCGTCACCTGCGCGTTGTGCCCGCGCACCACGCCCGTCAGGTCGACGACGAGCACGCCATCCTGCATGTCCTGGATGATGAGCCGGTTCACCTGCTCGAGATTCGCGACGTCGATGCCGCGTTGCGCCGCGAGGTCCTCGGATGCCTTCGTGTAGCGGCCGATGACGACCGCCGTGCCCACCATCGCGAAATAGCCGAGGCTGATCAGCCCGGTCTGCAGAAGCTGCGGGCCGCGCAGATCGCCGCTGAGCATGCGCCAGGCCTCGAGCGCGAGCAGCACGATTGCCGCGAGCGCGGCATGGAAGAACGCCGTCTGTGTGCGCAGCAGCCATCCGCCCGCGGCGAGTTGCGGAATCAGGAGGATGGGCAAGGGCGCGCCGGTGGATCCACCGGCGACCATCAGCAGCGCGATGAAAAAGATGTCGCCCGCCAGCAAGGCGAGCAGCGTCTGCGACAGCGGCAGCGGCATGCGCTCCTGCTGGATCCAGCCGAATGCAGCGAGCCCGAATACGAAGTACAGCGCGGCACCGGTCAGGAACGAATTGGGCGCGACGACGTTGAGCCCGCGCAAGTCGAGCAGCAGCGCAAGTCCCAGCAGCAGCGCGCCGCAGACGGCGCGGAACAGGCCGACAATCCACAGGATGCGGCGCGTCGAGCCAGTGATCGACACCGGCAGCGGCGGTGGGGGGATCGTAGGCACCGCGGGCAACGGGTCGGCGGACAGGCGGGCCATGCGCGGTTGCGGCGGCGTGCAGTTAGGGGGGCGCCACGGTCGCGCGGCTTGTTGCCGACTTGTTCGAATGCCGCGCGCGTGGCAGCGCAGCATTTTGCCAGCATTGACCCCGCAGAGCGAGGTTACGGACTGACGGAGCGCGTTTTTTCGCGACGAAGCGTGCAGAAATCACACGCCCGGGCGCTCGTGAGCAGGAAGGGGCCGCCCCGAGGGCGAACAAGCTCCGAAGCGCATCAGCGCGGAGGTAATCCAATGGGCAGGAAGGGCCGCCCCGAAGCGCCGGTGGCACCGGCTGTCGTCGTCGAGCTCCAATGAGCCCGCGTGGCCGCTATTCCTCGCGTCGCGCGTGGTTCCGCACGCACTGCGGATCGCCGCACAGGGGGCCTTTGGGGCCTGCCTTGGCGTCGGCGCTCGGCAGATAGACGCCGCAGTCGACGCATCGCACCATCGCGTCCTGCTTTCGCGCCCTTGGTTCGGCGCCCGCCGGCCCGCGGCGCGCGCGGTTCTGCGCGGTATTGACGATTCGCAGCACCATCAGCACGGCGAAGACCACGACCAGCCAGAAGACGATCTTGCCCATTTTCAGAGCACCTTGCCGGGATTCAGCATCCCGTCGGGATCCAGCGCCGCCTTGATCCTTCGCATGAGCTCGAGCTCGAGGGGCGCCTTGTAATGCGCGAGTTCGTCGCGCTTCAACTGGCCGATGCCGTGCTCGGCGCTGATGCTGCCGCCGTGCGCGACGACGCGATCGTGCACGATGCGATTCGCGAGCGGCGTATTCGCGAGGAAATCCCGCGCCGACGCCCCAGCCGGCGCGGCGACGTTGTAATGCAGGTTGCCGTCGCCGAGATGACCGAACACGACCAGCACGGCGCCCGGCAGCGCGCCGGCCAGCGCGCTTTCGGTCTCGGCGAGGAAATCGGGAATGGCCGAAATCGGCAGCGAAATGTCGTGCTTGATGTTGGGTCCTTCCCGCCGCTGCGCCTCGCTGATGTTCTCGCGCAGCGCCCACAAACGCGCAGCCTGCGCATCGGTTTGCGCGACCGTCGCGTCCGTAACGACGCCGTCCTCGGCCGCATGCGCGAGCGCCTGCTCGACCAGCGACGCGAGCGGGACGTCGGCCGCGCTGTCGTTCGCCTGCAGGAGCACATACCACGGATGCCCGGGCAATGGATCGGGAAGTTCGGGATGGTGCTTGCGCGACAACCCGAGCGCGTAGCCGCTGACGAGCTCGAACCCGACGAGACGGTCGCCGAGCGCCTGCTTCATGGTCCTGAGCAGCGCGATCGCATTCGCAACATCGGGCACCGCTGCGAGCGCGGTCACGCGCGTGCGCGCCGCGGCGAAGAGCTTCAACACCGCGGCGGTGACGATGCCGAGCGTTCCTTCGCTGCCGATGAACAGCTGCTTGAGATCGTAGCCGGTGTTGTCCTTCCGCAGGCCGCGCAGGCCATCCCACACGCGGCCGTCGGCGAGCACCACTTCGAGGCCGAGCACGAGATCGCGGGCGTTGCCGTAGCGCAGGACGGCCGTACCGCCCGCGTTGGTGGACAGGTTGCCGCCGATCGTGCAGCTTCCTTCAGAGGCGAGCGACAGCGGAAAGTGCAGGCCGGCGTCCATTGCCGCCTGCTGCACGGCGGCAAGCGTGACACCGGCCTCCACGGTCATCGTCGAGTTGCCATGATCGACGGCGCGGATGGCGCGCATGCGGCCGAGCGAAACGACCACGTCGCTTCCCGACGCATCGGGCGTCGCGGCACCGCACATGCCGGTGTTGCCGCCCTGAGGGACGATCGCGATCTGCGCCTGCGCGCATGCGGCGACGACCGCCGCGACCTGATGCGTGTCCGCGGGCCGCACCACAGCGAGCGCCTTGCCGCGATAACGGCCGCGCCAGTCGACGAGATAGGGCTCGATGTCGCCTTGCGCCGTCAGCACGTGCTCGCGGCCGACGATTTCCGCGACCCGCGCGAGCACCGTTGCGCTGCGGTTCTCCATGGCGCACGATATTAGCGCACCGGGGGAGTTCTTCCGCCGTCCCTGTGGACGCAACGAGGCGCATGCACGCCGCAAAGGATCGACAATCGATGAGCGAGCAATCGAGCAAGCCGGCAGGTGACGCGCCGGCGTTTTCGGCCAAGGACGCGATGGCGTTCATGCAGCGGATGTGGAATCCATTCGCGATGCCGATGCCCGGATCGACCGCGGGCGCGGTGACCCCGTCGGCGCCGCCGTCCGCGGCGCCCGCGGAAGCGGATTCGCCGGGCACCGAGCAGGGATCGCCGTCGGCGTTCCAGGCGCTGATGGGCGGGATGATGCCCGGAATGCTGCCTTTTCCCAATCCGGCGGCGATGTTCGCCGCGCTCGACCCGGCGGAAATCGAGCGCAAGATCGGCGAGCTGCGCATCATCGAAGGCTGGCTCGCGATGAGCCTCAACATGACGCAGATGAGCATCAAAACGCTCGAGCTGCAGCTTGCGTCGCTCGAGGCGCTGCAGGCGGCGCACGCGCCGTCGCGTCCGAAACGGGAGTCCAGGTCCAAAAAGGACTGAAGGTCCGAAACGGGAGCCCAGGCGCAAAAAGAAACTGAGTCGGCGAGGAACCGAGTCAGCGCGATTGCGTGACTTTTTCGTCGTCGCCGGTCTGCACGCGCGTCTTTGCGTAGAGCGCGCGGCAATCCGCATCGGGCGCATCGCCGAGATCGATCAGTGGCAACAGCGCGAGTGGCGGCGCGAGCACGCCGAGTCCCACCGCGGCGCCGATGCGCGCGGCAAGCGGTCCCGCCTCCGGCCGGATCGATGGCTTGCCGAACGTTCCCCCGATCACGATCGGGCCCTTGAGGGCGAGCAGGCTCGGATTCTTCGAGTCGGCCTTCAGGTGCAGGTCGTACTTCTCGTTCTTGAAGTCGATGCTGCCGCTGCCGGTGATGAGCTCGGCCGACGTGTCGACGACGAACAGGTCGGGTACCCAGATCCCGTCCTTCGCGTGGAATGCAGTGACCCCGCAGTGGATCGCCGCGGTCTGGTCGCCGCCGACCAGCAATGTCGCGGCGCGGGCGAGATCGAGATTGGTGAGTACGAGTGTCAGCGTGCTCGCTTCGCCGCCGCGCATCGCAACCGCCGCCTGCCCGGTTGCCGATCCGAACATGTCGGCAACGCTCGTACCCTGCGCGCGAAACTCGCCGCGCGCGCCAAATCGGCCGGCCGATCCGCGCGGCGAAGCGAGCTGCGGGAACAGGCGCTTCAGCTCGACGTTGCGCACTTCGATCTTGGCGTGAGCTGCCGGCTCGCGCTGCGACACATTGATCGTGATGTCGCTCACGACACGGCCGCCGGCCACGCCGAAGTCGAGCGGCGCGAAATGCATGACGCCGTTCTTCAGGATCATGTGCGTGCGCAGATTGTCGAGCGGAAACCGCTGCCAGTTGACGCTCTTGCCGCTGAACTCGAGATCGACGTCGTGGTCGCGCAGCTTAACGAGCGAGAACGGCTTGTCGGGCAGCACGCGATAATCGGCCGCGCGTTTTTGCACCTCCTGCTTCTGCTCCGTGGTCTTCGCTTTCTTGTCGGGATTGCCGGGCGGCAGCCCCACGAAGCCGCCCAGATCGTTGTAGTCGAACCGCCGCGAGTCGAGCTTGGCGGCCGTCGCCGCTCGCTTGCCGGAGACATCGACCGTGAAGACGCCGGCGAGATCGCTGTCGCCGACGGTTCCTTCGATGCCTTCGAAGATCCATCGCTCGCCGACGTGCGAGAGATTGCCGCGCAGATCGTAGGGCGGCGTCCACGGCAACGGCGACGGCACGATCGGATAGAGCTTCGACAGATCCGGTCCCTGCAAATGCAGCGCGCCCTTGACGCTCTGGATGTCCGCGGGGACCACCGTGCCGTCGAACGCGACACGTGTCTTGCCGGCCTGCGCCGTGAGCGCAAGCCCGTACGGCTGGTCGACGTTGCGCAATTCGGCAATGCCCTGGCTGCGGCCCGAAATCGTGAAGGGCTCATTGCGCAGCGTTCCCTTGCCCGAGAACTCGAGCATCTGCTTCGCGTCGCCTTGTGCCGGGATCGTTTGCAGCGCACTTTCGATGCTGGCATCGAGCGTCGGGTCGACGTAGCGCACGCGCCCGCGCTCGATGTCGATCGAGCCGATCGTCCGCGCAGCGGCTCCGCTTCCGTCGCCGAAGTTCCAGTTCGAGTCGCCATCGGCATTCTTTTCGAGCAGCACGTCGGGCTCCACGAGACGCGTGGTCGTGGGCGTAAGGCGAAACAGCGATGGCAGCCGGAACGTGAAGATCATTTGCGGAAATGCGGCCATCGGCTGCGTTTGCGACCACGTCGCGTTACCGACCGTCACGCCTTCGAGGACCACGCGGGTCGTCCATCCGGGACTGACGTCCAGACGGCCGATCGCGACCGGGCGCTGGAGGCGTTCGCTCGCATGCGACGCGAGCGGGCCGCGCAGCACGTTCCACGGGAAGAACAGGAAGGCGACGACGATGAGTACGCACACGCCGAGCACGAGTGCGGCATAGCGGGCAGCGCGGTGACCGGCAAAGAACATTTCCGACTGGGCGGCGGCTCGCCCGGCGCGTAAGCTCGGCGGCCAGCCGCGCCCTCGTGGCGGCGACGCTTTGAAAACTAGCGCCGATCGCAGGGTACCGCTATCGTCGATCGGGACGAGGACGGGTAAGAACTGTCTGACGTGCCCGCGTGGAGAGCTCGGACGGCGGTTATCCTTTCAGCCACGCGGCGCGTCGTGCGATGGCTTCCGTCCCGGCATCGTCCCGCAGGCTGAGCCAGCAGGTGTCGAGCGGTGGCTCCGCGAGCTCGAGCTCGACGGTGATCAACTCGTCGCGGCGGAACGCGTGCACGCTGATGCGCCGGCCGGGCGCGTGGTCGGTGCGCAACGCATCGAGCGAGGCGGTGGATGCGCGTACACCGTCGATCGCGACCAGCATGTCGTTGGCCGCCAGTCCGGCACGTTCCGCAGGACCGTCGGTGAAGACGTGCTGCAAGCTCAGATCGTCCCGAAGCTTCGCGCCGAGCCAGCTCGCCGGCGGCGGATCGGACGCCGGCCTGCCGCCGCGATCCTTGGCATTGCTAGCGGGCCGCAGATGCCAGTCGACGCTAAAGGCATCGAGCAGCGCTTCGAGCGGCGGATCCTCGGTGCCGTAAACGTAGCGGGCGAAAAAGTCGCGCGTGTCGTTGCCGGCCAGCTCCTTCAGCAGACGTTCGATTCCATCTTCGGGCACGCCTTTGCCGGTTGCCCCGTAACGCTCCCATAGCGCGCGCATAACCTGATCGAGCGCGCTGCCGGCGCGGCGCAACGTCAGATCGAGCGCGAGTGCAACGAGCGAGCCCTTGGCGTAGTAGCTCACCATCGCGTTCGGCGAGTTCTCATCCTGCCGGTAAGACTTGATCCACGCGTCGAAGCTCGAGTCGGCGACGCTTTGCCGATGGCGGCCGGGCGTACGCAGCACGTTGGTGATCGTGCGGCCGAGAAGCTCGAGATAGCGCTTGTCGTCGACGAGGCCGCTGCGTACGAGCGCGAGGTCGTCGTAGTAGGAGGTGATCCCTTCGAACGCCCAGAGCTGGCGCGTGTAGCCCTCGCGCGCGAGATCGTATGGCACGAACGCGGCGGGCTTGATGCGCTTGACGTTCCAGCTATGGAAGTATTCGTGGCTCGCGAGTCCGAGCAGGTTGAGGTAGTTGTCGGCGATGTCTTCGCGTCCGCGCAACGGCAGCTCGTCGCGGCGACAAAGCAGGCTGGTGCTCGACCGGTGCTCGAGGCCGCCATATCCCTCGCCTACGGCCGTGATCTGAAACAGATAGCGGTCGAACGGCGCGCGACTTCCTGACGCGCTGCCGAAGAGATCGACGTGCCACTGGCACAGGCGGGCGAAATCGCGCGCGAGTCGCTCCAGATCGGCGTGCTGACGGCCCGTGACTGCGATCTCGTGCGGGACGCCGCCCGCCGTGAACGCAGCGAGCGCGAAGTCGCTGATCTCGACCGGATGATCGATCAACTCGTCGTAGTTCGTGGCGCGATAGCGGCCGAATCCATGCGGCGACGCGCCATCTGAAGTAAGGGTCGTCGCCACGCGCCAACGGACACCGGCTTCACCATCGGGCGCCACGATATCCACCACGCACGGCGCGTGCTCATGTCCCTCCGGACACAGGAATACGGCGGGTCCGTTGAAGTACGCGCGGGTCGAGTCGACGTACGCCGTGCGCACGGACAGGTCGTATGCGTAAACCAGCGCCACGACGGTGACCGCAGACTGCACGGGCGCCGCACGCCAGACGTCCTTCGCCTCCTTGACGATCGCCAGCGGCGCACGTGAAGACTCCGCGCGAACGTCGACGAATTGCCGCGCGAATTCACGGATCAGGTAGCTGCCCGGAATCCAGGTGGGCAAGCGAAAGCGCTGGCCGGCGGCGTCGGGTTCGTCAACTGTACAGCGAACTTCGAACAGATGCGCGTGAAGGTCGAACGGAACGATCCGGTACTGAACGGGAGTCATGGAGCAGGGCGGGGCGAGGGCAGGGCGTCGGCACTTTTGCGCGGTTGGCGCGTCCAATGGGCGGTCCACGGGACCATCCGTGCATTCGACAGCATGAGGAAGGCAATGAAATTACCCGATTCGTTCGTCGCCGCCTGGGAACCGAAGGCGCTCGCTCTCCTGCGTATCGTCGCGGGATTCATGTTCATGCTCCACGGCACGCAGAAGCACCTGGGGTTTCCCGTTCCGCGCGCCAATACCGTTGATTTTCTCTCGCTTCCGGGCATCGCGGGCGTGATGGAAATCGTCGGCGGCGCACTGTTGATCGTCGGGTTGTTCACACGGCCGGTGGCATTCCTGCTGTCGGGACTCATGGCGTTCGCATACTTCATCGCGCACGCGCCGCAGGGCTTCTGGCCGATCGTCAATCACGGCGAGCTGGCCGCGCTCTACAGCTTCGTGTTCCTGTATTTCGCGGTGGCCGGCGCGGGTGAGTGGAGCCTGGACCGCTGGCTCGGCATGCGGCGGTGGAACGAGCAGTTCGCGTCGTAGGCGCGTGCAGCGAACGGGCAACCGCGTCGTCCACGCGGCAAACGTTCGCGGCGCGCATGGCGCCCCGGAGACGAATCGAACGTCCGGCCTGCCCCTTAGGAGGGGGCTGCTCTATCCACTGAGCTACCGGGGCTTTCGCGGCAATGTTACCGGATCGCATTTCGGTGCCGCGTGCCTCTGCGCATACACTGGCGCCGATTATTCGGATGGCCAAGCGCCGGTGAACGTGATCCCCTTGCTTGATTCGGATGCGCCGTTTCCGCCACTCGAGTCCGCGCTGGTGCGGCCCAACGGGCTGCTCGCCGCCGGCGCGGATCTGTCGCCTGCGCGCATCGTGGACGCGTACCGCCACGGTATCTTTCCCTGGTACAGCGAAGGGCAGCCGATCCTTTGGTGGAGTCCCGATCCGCGGATGGTGCTGTATGTTTCCGAGTTCAGGGCATCGCGCTCGCTGGCCAAGCGCATCCGGCGACATGACTACGAGGTGCGAATCGACACCGCCTTCGACGCTGTCATCGAAGCGTGCGCAGGCGCTCCGCGCGACGAGCAGAACGGCACTTGGATAACCGGCGAGATGTCGCGCGCGTATCGCTGCCTGCACGCGCTTCGCTATGCGCACTCCGTGGAGGCGTGGCGTGAAGGCGAACTGGTGGGCGGCCTTTACGGCCTGGCGCTCGGCAAGGTGTTCTTCGGCGAGTCGATGTTCGCGCGTGCGACCGACGCCTCGAAGGTGTGCCTGGCCACCCTCGTTGCGTTGCTGCAACACCGCGAAGTGACACTGATCGACTGCCAGCAGGAGACGCGGCATCTGGCTTCGCTCGGCGCACGCCCGATTTCCCGCCGCCGCTTCGCACGCCACCTCCGGGAATTGATAGACTCGACCGAAGCGCCCGCGGGGTGGACCGCGGGCCAGGTTTCGGAGTCCGCGTGAGCAACCTTCACGATCTTCCGCTCGCGACGCTGCAGTTCTATGCGACGGCCCCCTATCCGTGCAGCTATCTGACCGATCGGGCTGCGCGCTCGCAGGTGGCGACGCCTAGCCATCTGATCGACACCCGCGTCTACAGCGAGCTGGTCCGCCTCGGTTTTCGCCGAAGTGGCGCATTTACCTACCGGCCGTACTGCGACCACTGTCACGCCTGTGTGCCCGTGCGGGTTCCGGTCAACGAGTTCGGGCCCAATCGCAGCCAGCGAAGATCAGTGCGGGATAGGGGCGAGATGACGGTAGTACGCCGCGAATTAGCGTACGATGCCGCACATTACGCGCTTTACCTACGCTACCAGCGTCTGCGCCACCCCGGTGGCGGCATGGACCAGGACAGCCGCGAGCAATATCAGCACTTCCTGCTGCACAGCAACGTCTCGACCGACCTCTATGAATTCCGGGAGCGGGGCGAGCTCCGAATCGTGAGTCTGGTCGACCGGCTGCTGGACGGCCTTTCTTCGGTTTACACCTTTTTCGATCCGGAGCCGCCGTCGGCGAGCTACGGCACCTTCAGCATCCTCTGGCAGATCGAGCGCTGCCGTGAGCTGGGGCTGCCATACCTCTACCTGGGATATTGGATCCGGGAAAGCGCGAAGATGGCCTACAAGGCGACCTTTCGGCCGATCGAGGGGTTGGTGGGAGGGCGGTGGGTCAAGTTGTCGCCTACAACACCAGTTGCTGGAAACTAGCTCCTGGATGTCTTCCCACGGCCTTTTAAGATGTTGCCTCCGATGGTCAATATTGAACGTGCTGGCAATACACCGTTTTGTTTGCCACAATGCCGGCAGTCCCGCGCCCTCGGTTTCTAATGCACTTTCTGTGGATGGAGTAAAAAATGTTAGCGAGAGTTGAGTCGAAGCCTAGGCAGCACCCGGCGAATCAGCTGCAAGTACAACTCGACTATGACGGTGATCGCGGGGTGTATTGGGCGTACATGCAACCCAATCCAAGACCCTGTTTCAACGTACAACTCTTGGACGAGCTTAATTCTTTCATCGAAACGATTCGATCCGGATTCGTCAGTCAAATCCCACACGTGTCACGCGTTCGTTACGGCGTTCTAGCGTCAAAAACACCAGGGGTTTTCAATCTCGGCGGTGATTTATCGCTATTTAGAAGCTTAATTCAATTGCAGGACCGTGCGTCCTTGCTCGATTACGGCAAGCGTTGCATTGACAATTTGCTGGCGTGGCACCGGAACTGTGATGGTCCGATGACGTCCATCGCACTGGTGCAGGGAGAGGCACTCGGCGGTGGTTTCGAGGCGGCGTTGTCGGCAAGTGTTTTGATAGCGGAGGAATCGAGCCGACTGGGATTCCCAGAGATTCTATTCAACCTTTTCCCTGGAATGGGCGCGTTCAGCTTCCTGTCGCGCAAGGTAGGCAGACGCACTGCAGAAGAGATGATCACCAGCGGTCGGATATATACCGCACGCGAGCTCTACGACCTTGGCGTGGTCGATGTGATAACTGCCGATGGAACCGGACATACGGCGGTGCACGGATTCATCGACAAACATTCAAGAAATATTGCTGGTCGGCAGGCATTTGAGCGGGCTCGGAACGCTGTGTCGCCCATCTCCGAGGAAGAATTGATGCGCGTCGTCGAGATTTGGGCCGACACAGCGTTGAAGCTCCAAGACCGCGACCTTAAAGTCATGGACCGGCTAGTTCGTGCTCAAACCCGCAACATAGATCAACTCCAACAGTCTCAACTCTCGAACGTTGTTCCTTTGCGTGCCTGAGCCGAGATTGGTGCGGTCTATGGCAGTTATGCTTCGATCGGCTAGAGCACGGTGTTCTGAGGACACAATATTAAGGTGCCGATGTACGGGACGGACCTGACCTATGATCGAGGTGCTCATCCAACAATTGGACGGTTAGCGCCGAGGTTTTCAGTAACTCCTCGATAAACTGGGCGGATTTTAGACGGAGTGTTTCCGCTCCGCTCTGTTCGATTTTTCGTGCTAGCTGCGTGAGTTGCGTAGCCCCGACGCTAGCCGCACCTCCCTTGAGTGCGTGAGCGCAATCGCGTACTGCATCGTACTTGCGCTGCGTTAGCGCCTCAGATATCTCCTTCACCAGCCGCTCGGCGTCCGATCGAAATCCGTCGATCAACCGTCTCACGAATGTCGGGTCCGGAGATAGCGCTTCAAGATCGCGAAGCACACCGACTTCTATCGGGGGGGTGTCTACGAGGGCGAACTGCGGCCTTCGCTCCTCGCAGTGTTCCGGGCGCGACGCAACCGGAACTTCGGAGGACAAATGCCGTTCTACCGCATTCAACAGGTGCGAGGCGCGCAGCGGTTTAGGTATAAATTCGGCAGCTCCGGCGTTTTCACATTCAGCAATGATTTCAGTCGTAACGTTCGCCGAGAGAATCAAGACCGGAATCGGTTTACTCGTAGTAAATCGGTATAGTTTCAATGCCTGCAACCCAGAAACCACGGGCATCGACAAGTCGAAAAGTGCCAAATCAAAGGAGCCGGCTTCCAACGCGTCAAGCGCTGCTTCGCCATTCTCGACGATCGTGACTATATGACTGCCGCTCTCCAGAATCAGCTGCGCGACCCGCTGGTTCGTGGCATTATCTTCCGCGACAAGAATCCTGGCACCACGAATGCGGTGCACTTTGCTGGATTGAATCGCTGCAAGCGCCTGTGCTGTGGCGTTTGACTTCGGACTGGAGCCCAAGTCTTCGGTGAAGTCAATTCCTTGGGGTTCGCTGCTCTTTAGGCCTATCTCAACCCAGAACAACGAACCTTTCCCTAACTCGCTGCGCAGTCCAATCGTTCCACCCATCAAGCTTACTAGCTGGCGGGCAATCGTCGTTCCTAGCCCTGTACCGCCG
>Ga0070664_100002920_pt1 | contig 13834 bp, 14 predicted proteins | sample KBSC73metaG_FD_65863 | JGI IMG/M metagenome (GOLD analysis project Ga0070664, IMG submission 65863) | Corn rhizosphere microbial communities from Kellogg Biological Station, Michigan, USA - KBS C7-3 metaG | ecosystem: Host-associated > Plants > Roots > Rhizosphere > Soil ... | reverse complement strand
TCGTGCAGGGCCTTCTGCCGGCCAGGTGGCCGCCAAATAGGCTTTGAGACGCGGACCGTTGGTGGTCTGCCGGGGCGCCTCCGACCCGCAGGTTGCGAGCGCCAATGCCAAGATAGACAACAGTGGTGAACGCATACGATCCTTCCGGGCGGATGCGTACTCGCAGTGTATTATTGATGCAATACAGTTCAGGAACCGGTTTCGGCTTCTTCGATCTCGCTTAAGGCCTCACGCCAGCGCGGTTCACCAACGCAAAGATCGTTGCGGATGGTAGTGGCGGCCACACCGCCTTCGCCCATCGCGTGGCTGATCTGGTCGAGGCCGTGCACGATATCGCCGGCGGCGTAGAGCCCGGAAACACTGGTGCGCTGATGGGCATCACAGAGAAAGCAGCCGTCCGGTGCTAGCTTCGCTCCCACCATCTCGCCAAGCTGGGTATGTGTATCGGATCCTAGCGCCGGATAAATGCTGTCGAATGCATAATGCCCTTCGGCAGTGTCGACGACGATGCATTTGTCTGCGATTGCGACCGCTTGGGCAGGGCCGTCGACGCATTCGATATTTGCTTCCTTGAGCCTCGAATGGTCTTCGGCCGTCAGACAGACCGCCTTGTCAGGCGCTATCAGGGTCACGTCTGCGGTGTAGCTTCTTATGAACAGCGCCTCGGCGACCCCGTGGCTGCCGCTGCCGATGACGCCGACCCTTTTGTCCGTGACTTCGTAGCCGTCGCAGATCGGACAGTAGCGCACGAGGCCCCGCGCGAGTGCGTCATCGTGCAAGTCCTCATCCATCGGTGGCCGGCGATTGGTGACGCCGGTAGCCAACAGAACGGAGCGCGCTTTGGCGTCACCGGAGCCCCAGGTCGCGGTAAACAAGCCTGATTCCTCATCTTTCTCGAGCTTGGTGACGAACTCCGTCTGGACCTTCGCGCCATATTTGCACGCCTGATCCCTCATCCGTTGCAGCAGCTCGGTACCTGCGATGCCGTCCGGATAGCCGGCGTGGTTGCGGGTGCAGGGGATCCAGGCAGCCCGGCTCTTGCCGCCGTCGACAACCATTATGTCGAGGTGGAAACGGGCGAGGTAGATCGCGGCGGTCAGCCCAGCCGGGCCGCCGCCGACGACCAGGCAATCGAGTAGGGGTTCATCCATGAAGCGGCCAATGGATTGCCGCCCCCGCGGTTCCCGACTAGCCCGCGCGCATGGACTGGACGCTGATCCCATTTGGCTTCTCGCTTGCCGTGCTGATGGGAGCGGCTCTGGTCTCGCTGCTCGCGAGGATAAGCCCTGAATGGAGCCAGCGTCGCCGGAGGCTGACAGCTGCCTCCGCACTTCCGGTCATCACAGCAATCGCGACACTACTCGGGATCTTGTTCGTGGCGAGCGCCAATCATGGACAGAGCGAGCACATGGAAGATCTCGCGATCGCTGCGATGGCTACCCTCGGCGGCGGCTTTACGCTTCTGGCCTGGATTGGCGGCCTCATTGGCGCGACCTTGGCGGGCCGGAGGCGGCGCGGATGAGTTTCCGCGCGACGGTCCTGACGCTCTATCCCGAAATGTTTCCGGGGCCGCTAGGAACGAGCCTGGCCGGCCGCGCTCTCAAGGAAAGCATCTGGAATCTCGAAGCGACCAACATCCGCGATTTTGCGACCGACAAGCATCGTAGCGTCGACGACACACCGGCCGGGGGAGGGGCGGGGATGGTGCTCCGGCCGGACATCCTCGCCGCGGCGCTCGACAGTGTGGCGGATGGGCGCCCGATGCTCGCATTGACGCCGCGCGGGGTCGCACTGACGCAGACCCGGGTGCGTGAACTCGCCGAGGGCGACGGTGTGATTCTCCTGTGTGGAAGGTTTGAGGGATTCGACGAGCGTATTTTCGAAGCGAGAGCTCTCGAAGCCGTTTCGGTGGGCGACTACGTGCTCTCCGGCGGGGAGCTTGGCGCGATGGTGATCCTCGACGCTTGCGTAAGGCTGCTCCCCGGGGTAATGGGCGCGGCCTCCAGCGGAGAGGAGGAGAGCTTCGAACAGGGTCTCCTGGAATATCCGCACTATACCCGACCAGTGACATGGGAAGGGCGCACGATCCCCGAAGTGCTGCGGTCGGGGGATCATGCGAAGATCGCTGCGTGGCGACACGAACGCGCGATCGAAGATACACGGCTAAGGCGGCCGGACCTGATCGAGCGCCACGGGGGCGCATCGCAGGCACCGCCCTCTGGCGCGCGGCGACGAGATACGAAGGCAAAAGACCAATGAACCTGATCGAGACTCTCGAGCGCGAAGCCATTGACGCGCTCACCGCCGAGAAGCCCGTTCCCGAATTCCGCCCCGGCGACACGCTGCGCGTGGGCGTCAAGGTGATCGAAGGCGACCGCACCCGCGTGCAGGCGTTTGAGGGCGTGTGCATCGCCCGCGCCAACAAGGGGGTCGGCTCCAGCTTCACCGTCCGCAAGATTTCGTTCGGCGAGGGTGTCGAGCGCGTCTTCCCGCTTTACTCGCCGATCATCGACAAGATCGAGGTGGTGCGCCGCGGCGACGTTCGCCGCGCCAAGCTCTACTATCTGCGTGGCCGCACCGGTAAGGCCGCCCGTATCGCCGAGCGCCGCGACGTTCGCCGCGACGTTCCGGGCGGGCAGGGCGCCGAGACGAAGGCCGCCAAGGTGAAAAAAGCGCCTGAAGCTTAAGAGCTAATCAGGCCAACATATTGAAAGGCGGGGTCTTCGGACTCCGCCTTTTCTTTTGCGCATCGCTCCCTACGGTTGCGATCATGCACCTCAAACTCGCCTCCCTGCTTCTTGCCGCCGTCGCCGCTCCCGCCATCGCGGGCGACCTTCCCCTCGAGCGCGTCTTCTCGAGCCCGTCGCTGAGCGGGCCGACGCCGCGCCAGGCAAAGTTGTCACCGGACGGCCGCTTCGTGTCTCTGCTCAAGAACCGCGCGGAGGATAAGGAGCGATACGACCTGTGGGCTATCGACACCGCGACCGGCGTCGAGCGGATGCTCGTCGATTCCCAGAAGATCGGCACCGGTGGAGCGATTTCCGAGGAAGAGAAGATGCGGCGGGAGCGCGCGCGCATCGCCGGGACGAAGGGAATCACCGATTACGAATGGGCCCCGGATAGCCGCTCGATCCTCGTGCCGATCGACGGCGACCTCTATCTTGCGACGCTCGATGGCAATGTCCGCCGCCTGACGAGCACCGCAGCGACCGAGATCGATCCAAAGGTGTCCGAGACTGGCCGCTATCTCTCCTTCCTTCGCGACCAGAATTTGTTCGTCATGGATGCCGCGAGTGGTGGCGAGCGGGCTCTGACGAACGACGGGGGCGGCACCTTGAGTTGGGGAGCCGCGGAATTCGTCGCGCAGGAGGAGCTCGGCCGGGACACAGGCTATTGGTGGTCGCCCGGCGATCGCTATCTCGCAGTAGCGCGGGTCGACGAGAGCCCGGTCGCCGTAGTCAAACGGGCGGCGATCGGCGCGTCTGGTACCCAGCTGATCGAACAGCGCTACCCGGCCGCGGGGACGAAGAATGCGATCGTCGACCTGTATGTGATGACCCCAGACGGTCAGTCCCGCGTGAAAGCAGACCTTGGAAGCGATCCTGATTTCTATCTGGCGCGGGTCGACTGGGCGAAGGACGGGAAGAGCCTGTTCGTGCAGCGACTGAGCCGCGACCAAAAGCGGCTCGACATGCTTCGCGTCGATCCCGCGACTGGTCGCTCAACGGTCCTCTTTTCGGAAACCTCGTCGACCTGGGTTAACCTCACGGAGAATTTCAGACCGCTCAAGGACGGCAGTCTCCTTTGGTCGTCAGAGCGTAGTGGCTACTCGCATCTTTATCGCTGGAAGGCGGGTAAATGGACCCAGCTGACGCGCGGGAACTGGGCCATGGAAAAGGTGGCCGGCGTCGATGAAGCCTCGAGGCGAGTCTATTTCACCGGAACTGCCGAAACGCCGATCGAGCAGCAGCTCTACTGGGTGAATCTGGACCGTGGCGGCTCGCCGATCCGAGTCACGGAGACGGGCTGGTACAACAATGCGACAATGGACAAGGGCGCGACCCATGCGCTTGTGACGCGGTCGAATACCGGCCAGCCATCACAGACCTATCTCGCCGACGCTGCCGGCAAGCGGCTCGCCTGGGTCGAGCAGAATGCGCTGAATGCCGCGCACCCGTACGGCCCGTATCTCGATAGTCATGTGAAGCCGACATTCGGCGCCATCACCGGACCTGACGGCACGACTCTCCACTACCGCATGCTTTCGCCGCAACGGCAGCCCGGCAAGCTCTATCCGGTCTACCTCTACGTCTATGGCGGGCCGCACGGGCAGCAGGTCACCGACGCGTGGTACGGGGCCTTGCCGCTTCACGAGGCGCTGGTCGATCAGGGCTGGATCGTTTTCACGATCGACAATCGCGGCACCAACCGCCGCGGGACGAAGTTCGAAAATGCCGTCTATCGGTCGATGGGTGACGCCGAGGTCGCGGATCAGCTGGCCGGCGTCGAATGGCTGAAGAAACAGCCGTTCGTCGACCCCGCAAAGATTGCCGTGCAGGGCTGGTCTTATGGCGGCTACATGACCCTGAAGCTACTTGCGAAGGCGCCGGGCGTGTTCGCCGCCGGTGCTGCCGTTGCGCCGGTCACGAAGTGGGAGTTGTACGATACCGCCTATACCGAGCGTTACCTTGGCAATCCGGCGGTCGATCCCAAGCCGTACCAGAGATCAGACGCGTTGGATGATGCGGTGAAGATCCGCGATCCGCTGTTGCTGGTCCACGGCATGTCCGACGACAATGTCGTGTTCCAGAACAGCACGGAGCTTTACGCGCGGCTGCAGCAAGCCAAGGTGCCCTTCGAGATGATGGTCTATCCCGGGGCGACGCACGCAATCGCGGGCGAAGGGCCGCAGACTCACGTCTGGACCACCATCACTCGCTTCCTCAACGAGAAGGTGCGCGACAAGCCGCCGTCTAACTAACGCCGGGGCTTTCTTACAGGCGGGTTTCTATCGATGAGCCTGGTGTACAGGTGCCAGGTCGAGTAGCCGAGCCAGGGCAGTACGAAGGCGAGGCCGACGAACAGCGGGATCGACCCGATGATCAGGAGGCCGAGGACTATGAGGCCCCAGCGGATCATCTCGCCCTTATTCTCATGAGCCGCGCGCCATGAGGCGGAGACGGCCGCGGCGGCGCCGACGTCGCGATCCACCAGCATGGGCAGCGAGACGACGCTGAGCGCCAGCACCATCCAGCCGAAGATCGCCCCGACCACGCCGCCGCCAATGATCAACGCCCAGCCTTGCGGGGTCAGGAACACCATCTGAAGGAATTGCGGGATCGACGTGGGGGTGAGCCACCGGAAGAGAATTGCATAGAGTATTCCGGCCGTGATGAGCCAGGCGAAGAAGATCAGCAGCAGGAGTCCTGCGACGATGCCTATGTCGTCGAGGGACGGCCGCTTCAGGACGTCGAGAAAGTTGAACCAGTGGACGTCCGTCTCGCCGGCCTCGCGTCGGCGCGCGAGCTCGTAGAAGCCCACCGCGGCTAGCGGGCCGAGGAGGCCGACGCCGGCAACCACAGGGAAGAAGAAGGGCATCAGCGGCATGCTGGTCGTCATGACCACCGCGGCGAGGCCGATCACGGTGTAGACGATGCCGGCGAAGACGATGTCTCCGCGGAACGTCAGGAAATCCTCGAGACCCTGCCTTAGCGACAGGCTGAGGTCCTCGTGAGTGATCTTGCGAACCGGAATTCGTGCGGCCTTGCGAGACGTCCCCCGCGCCACTGTATTGGTCGCCATGACACCTCCTTGAACGGTGCCGTCCGGCGCAACGGGCGCCGGGCGCCTGCGAGTCCTTAGCACAGTGGGAGCGAGTCGGTCAGGGCCGCGCAGGCGTTTTCACCTTGGCCGTTGCTCCGCTAAGCAGCTCCAATGGAGGATGTGTCGAGCCTGGTCGCGAAGCAATATGAGGCGTTCGCCTATCCGGAGCCGTTCGGCGATCTCAAACAAGAGATCGCAAAGGGCTATTACCAGGTCGGCGATCCGGCGCTTTACGGTCCGGTGCTGTGGCCGCGCGGACGCCCGCAGCGGCCGCTGAAGATCCTCGTTGCCGGCTGTGGGACCCTGCAGGCCGCCTACGCCGCTTATATGAGCCCGGACGACGAGGTGGTCGGGATCGACCTTTCCGAAGCCTCCTTGGCCCACGAACGTTACCTCCAGGAGCGCCACGGCCTCGACAATCTGAAGCTGTTTAAAGGTGATTTGCTGGAAGCCGGATCCCTCGGCGAGACCTTCGACGTCATCCTCTCCACCGGCGTCCTCCACCACCTGGCTCGTCCCGACGCCGGCTTGGCCGCATTACGCGATGTGCTGGCCCCGGACGGCGTGATGGTCCTCATGTTGTACGGCCAGACAGTCCGCACCGGTGTGTACATGCTGCAGGATGCCTTCAGGCGGATGAGCGTGCCGCAAACCGAGGATGGGGTTGCCCGCGTGCGCGGCATTCTCGCGGAGCTGCCGGCCCGGCACTATGTCCAGGACTATGTCCGCGCCGCGGACGAGCTGAAGCACGATGCGGCGCTGGTCGATACGTTCCTGCATCCGCAGGACCGCGCCTACACCGTCCCGCAGCTCCTCGACCTGGTCGACAAGGCCGGGCTGAGCTTCCAGAACTGGATCGACAACCACCCTTATTGGCGAAATGCGTTCTGGGGCCCCGACAGCGCGGTCGCGGCGGGCGTCGATCCGCTTCCGCCGCGAGAACATTGGGCGGCTGTCGAAATGCTTTCGCAAGCCACGGGCATGCACGCATTCACGGCGCGGCATGCCAATGCCGACGTTGCGATCGTCGATTTCGATGCGGGCGATTGGCGGCGGTTCGTGCCCCATCCGGCGCCTGGCCTTGCCCGGAAAGCGCCTGGCCTGTTCGTTCGTGGGGGGTTCGATCTCAAGTGCTCGGAGCTGGAACAATTCGTGCTCGACGGCGCCGATGGCACGCGCACGATCGAGCAAATCGTCGATGTCCCCGCACTAGCGGAGTTTCCGGTCGCCGAACGCGACGAGTTCGCGCGCCGCTATTTCGAGCATTTGTGGAAGCTCGGCCACGTCATGATCGCTTTGCCTTAAGCCTCAAAGTCGTCGCGTCCTGAATGCGATGGTTTCGTCCCGGTTGTACTGGGGCCTCGCGAAACGCGGGCGTGCCGTGAGGAGCGGCGAGGCGCTCTCCGGCAATCCGCCCCGGCCGCCAAGGATGATGAACTCTACGGGCTTCTGCCGGCCGATCGTGACGAAGAGCTGCGCGCCATTACAGCTGCGACCGAAGCAGCTGATCGAAAACCTTCCGGATGCGCCCTGATCGATGGGCCGTACGAAGCCATCGATTCCTGCTGCTCGGATACGACTGTCCGGCGGCGCGATCAGGTCGACATGCTCATTACCGTTCGCGGCCAGCCGCAAGGTGAGGGTGCGTTCCTCGCCATTATCGATTCGGGAGACGAGCTGGAAGTCGGGTGCCACGGCTGCACGATCGGCAGGCGCGCTTGCAAGCCAGCGCGGCCGATCGCTGAACGGCAATTCGCCCCTGTTCCATTGGCCGGCGAATGCCGCGGGAAGCGGTGCGCTGTCGTTGAGAACGGACCACCAGCTCTTGCGATGCGTGGCGTCGCTGACATGCTGGATCACGAAGCGCTGCTGCCGATCGGCCGAATAGGCTGGCGCGGCCAGCGCGGCCAGCGCGCCGATCACAGTCAGCGCAGCGCCGGTCAACGCGGACCATTTCAGCCCGGCACCGGCGAGGAGGGGCCTCGCTTCGATCAGGAGCGGCAAGACAAGGAGACTGCCCAGCGGGGCGAATATCCATATGGGCCCGCCGTTCAGGAGATCCTCAAGAAGGCCGAGCATCGCTCCCCACGTCAGATAGAGGACCAGGATTGCCAGGACCGCTCCCAGCCGTTCGGCCGGCTGCCACCAGCGCGCGAGCAGGATACCGGCGGCTACGATCAGGGGCGGAAAGATGAAGAAGATGATTCCGCCGGGCGCGAGGAGGCCGATTGCGCCGCCCAAAACGAGGAAGACGAACCAGAAGGTCGGTCGCAATCGCGTACGGTCGAGCGTACCGCCGATGGTCAGGATCATCACCGCCGCTGCGAGGATTGTCGCAGCATAGACCGTGAGATGGGTCCAGATCGGCTCGGCCCGCCAGAACATGCCGTGGCGAATGCCGCCTACGAGCGCGAGCATGATCCATGATAGAGCCGTACTGACGATGAAGGAGGCGACTGCGACGGCTGAGCCTCGCAGCGACCCGCCGCGTTGAATCGAAACACCGGCGAAGAACAGGAGGAGGAGAATGAGCAGCGCCGCGCCAATGATCAGCGGCAAGGTGATCAACACTTGGCCGGCGACATCCATGAAGATCCGATCGCCGCTTCCCGCGTATGGCTTGCCGTTTGAGAGCCTCGTCGCAAGCGCCAGCGTCTGATCGCCCATGTGCTGGACCGTCGCCGGGTTTAGCGCGGCGATGTCGTCGCCTGCGCTGTGATAGCGGGTCTCATTGCCCACGGGTGCAAGGTTGAGCGTCAGCCAGCGGCGTTCCGCGAAACTGTTCACGTCCGTGTAGTTCGGCAGCAGTCGATAGACATCGGTCCCGAGGGAATCGGCGACCGGATTCTTCACCGCTTCGGCAAAGACCCCAATCGGCGCGCCGTTCGGCACGCTTGTCTCGAACATGTTGACGGGTCCGCTGACGCCGCGAGCCTCGAGGTTGATGACGCTGTCGACACTTCGGCTGAGCGGGTCGGCGAGAAAGGCGCGCGCGCCGATGAGCCCAAGCTCCTCGCCTTCGTTGAAGAGCAGGATCACCGGGCGCTCAAGCGGCTTGTCCTTCAGGATCGACCCGACCTCGAGTAGCGTCGCTACCCCCATTCCGTCGTCCGCTGCTGCCGGTCCGACCGGAGTGCTGTCGTAATGGGCGTTGAGCAGCAGGGCCTTGCCCGAGGAGGGGCCGAGGAGGGCGATAATGTTGCGCACGCGAGCACAGGAAACACCGCGCTGCTTGTAGAGCTCGTTGCACGCTAACTGATCGCGGACGATCGGATTGAGACCTGCCTGCTGAAGCTGGGCAACCAGGCGGGCCCGGACCAGATCCGACGCTTCCGTGTCCGACGGGTGAGGGCGCTGGTCGCCGAGGATGTAGGCAAGCCGTGCCTTCGCGCGGTTCGCGTCGAACTGCCCTGCGAAGTTATTCGAACGGAGCGGCGGCGGCTGAACCAATAATCCCTTCGCCGCGAGCGCTCCGAGCATCGCGACAAAGAGCAACGCAAGCAGCAATATCGGTCGGCGCATCTTCCCCCCTTGGCCGGCACGACCGCCGACGCCATATCGCTTTCAGGGGCCAGTTGCGATAGGCGGCCCTCTAGAGCTTTCGGAGAGAAGAAGATGGGCTACCGGGTCGCGGTCGTCGGGGCGACGGGCAATGTGGGTCGCGAGATCCTCAACATCCTCGCCGAGCGGCAATTCCCGCTCGATGAAGTCGCGGCGGTCGCGTCTTCGCGTTCGACCGGCGACGAGGTCGATTTCGGCGAGAAGGGCGAGACCCTACGCATCAAGAATCTCGAGCATTTCGACTTCTCCGGCTGGGATATCGCGCTGTTCGCTGCGGGGTCCGAAGTGTCCAGATTGTATGTGCCGAAGGTCGCCGCAGCCGGTTGCACAGTGATCGACAACAGCTCGCTCTATCGGATGGATCCCGACGTGCCCCTGATCGTGCCGGAGGTGAATCCGGACGCCATCAGCGGCTATCGCAAGAAGAACATCATCGCCAATCCGAACTGCTCGACCGCACAGCTGGTAGTGGCCTTGAAGCCGTTGCACGACGCCGCGAAGATCAAGCGCGTGGTTGTTGCGACCTACCAGTCCGTGTCGGGCGCCGGAAAGCGCGGCATGGACGAGCTGTTCGAACAGTCGCGGAACATTTTCGTCGGCGACAGCAATGAGCCCCAATTCTTTACCAAGCAGATCGCGTTCAACGTGATTCCCCACATCGACACCTTCCTCGACGACGGCTCGACGAAGGAAGAGTGGAAGATGGTGGTCGAGACCAAGAAGATCCTCGACCCGTCGATCAAGCTGACAGCGACCTGCGTCCGCGTGCCGGTTTTCGTCGGCCATTCCGAAGCCGTGAACATTGAGTTCGAGAATGAGATTTCTGCTGACGAAGCGCGCAATATCCTTCGTGAGGCGCCTGGCGTGATGGTCGTCGATAAGCGCGAGCCGGGCGGTTACGTAACGCCGGTAGAGGCCGTCGGCGATTATGCGACCTATGTCAGCCGGATTCGCGAGGATTCGACGGTCGACAATGGGCTCAGCCTTTGGGTCGTTAGCGACAACCTTCGCAAGGGCGCGGCGCTGAACGCGGTTCAGATTGCGGAGCTACTGGGGCGGAAGCATCTTCAGAAGGCAGCCTGACGCAGGCGTCAGGGCATGTCCGCCCAGTGGCGCATCAAATTCTCGCGAACGACCTGAAGGCGGTTGAAATTCTCCGGGTCCATCTTCAGGCCCTCGAGAGCTGCGACCTCGTTCAGCTCATAGAGCATGTTCCGCCGGAACGGATCCTGGATGCGGCTCTGGATGAAGGTGATCGCAACAAGGCGCTCACCCTTGGTCACAGGCACGACCTGGTGCAGGCTGTCCGATGGATAGATGATCGCCTCGCCAGGCTTCAGCTTGAAGCTAAGCTCTGAATCGCCGAGCCTGACCTTGAGCTCGCCCCCTTCATATTCGCTGGGGTCGTTGAGGAAGACGGTGGACGAGATGTCGCTGCGGATTGTGCCCTGCGGCAAGTGGATGAAGGCGGAATCCGCGTGGGCTCCGTACTTCATGCCGGGCTTGTAGCGCGTCATCATCGGCGGCGCGATCCGCACCGGAAACCCAAATTCGTGAAACTCTTCGCTGCGGGCGTAGGCCTGCTGCAGGATCTGCGAGCTCTTCTGATATGCCTGCGCGTCGTGCAACTGCTCGTTCTGCTTCGCCTTGTTGTGCGGATTGGTAATGCGGCCGTCGGCGAACGGCGCGGTTGCCGCAATGCGCTTGCACTCGGCGACTTCGGCGTCGGTCAGAAGCTGCAGAATTCGGTACATCGATCCCTTATCCCTGAGCGCGACCGAGGGCTCGCGCCAATAGCGGCGACTTTTCGGCTGCCGAGCGGAGCATGGCAAGGGCACCTTCGATGTCGCGACCTTGGAGGCGGATTTCCTGAGCGATCAGATCGCCGCGCAGGCTCGGACTGTATTCGTAGTTGGGGTCCTTGGAATATCGCTGCATGAGCGGGCCGGCAGATATTTCCGACAGGCGCTCCGGGTCAGCCGAAAAGCCGAAGAAAGCCGCGGCCCTACCCAATTCCGATTGCATGTTCCCAAGCATGACGTCGAAATCTGCCCAGTCGATCATGCGGTCGGCCATCTCCTCACTTGCGGCCTCGAGCGCCGTCATCTCGCAGGCCCAGGCGGACGCGGCGCGCTCCGCGTCGTTACGCGCGTTCGGCAGGTCGATGCCGCGCGCAGCAAGGCGCCGCGCCCGATAATCCGCCAATGCGTGCAGCTCTTTGACGCTGTTCTCGCCCGCGAGGATGCTGGCGACATAATTGCGAGGCTGGGCATACATGAAGAGGGCTCGTTCGCTCGGCGGTAGCAGTAGCGAAGCAATCTCGCTCGCGAAGCTCGTGGCCTTCACGCATGCCGTTTCATCCGGCGCGAAGGTTCGCGACATCAATCCTGCGATCGGCGGCAGGTAGCCCTGGCGGATCTCGGGCGGAATGAGAGCAAGGTCGCGGAGGAGCCGGGGCTCGCGGATCGCCAATACGCCGTCGATTTCGCCGAGAAGGCGGGAGACGAGGGTCGAACCGACGTGCCCGATATGGAAGATCCAGCGCGCGTCCGTTCGCATGTCAGGCGTGACGACCGCTTCGACCTCCGGCCACGGCACGACCTGCGCGTCGACAGGCCGCTGCATCAGCCGGTCGTCGAGAAAGCTTGCCGCTCGGTAGCTGTCACGGTCCATGGCGACCAGCCGGACCGCTCCTGCATTGGGATCGAGCGCTTGGGCGAGCCAGGTCGCGTCGCGGGCGATGTCTTCGGGGGCCGGAGCGCTGGACATGCCGCCCCTTAGCCGCGCATTGGGCCTCGAACCAAGGAGGGACGAGCATGGACGACAAGATCGCGGGCGGATGTGCGTGCGGAAGGATCCGTTACACCGCGACGATCCACGATCGTGACGCCTATCTTTGCCACTGCCGGATGTGCCAGCGCTCGACCGGTTCAATTTCGATCGCCTTCAAGAATGTGAAGCAAAGCGAGATCGAATGGAGCCGTGAGCCAGACTGGTTCGACAGCTCGCCGATCGCTGTCCGTCCCTATTGCCGCGATTGCGGCACCTCACTCGGTTTCAAGTTCAAGGACGGAAGCGAGAATATGGACCTGACCGTCGCATCCTTCGACGACCCGTCGCCCTATCTTCCGAAGCATCACTTCGGCGCCGAGAGCATGCATCGCGCGTGGCTTAATACCGAAGGTCTGAAAGAGATGCGGACGGACGAATATCAGAAGCTGATCGACAAATGGGTCGAGGCGACGGGGGCCTTCCCGGGGTGAGCGAAGTTCAAGTCCATCGCTGGACCGCTTCCGACGGAATCGAGCTCGCCTATCATGAGCTGGGGGATGGCCGGCCCGTCGTCCTGCTCCACGGCCTTTTCTCCGACGCGAACGTCAACTGGATCAAGTTCGGTCAGGCGCAACGCGTTGCGGATCGCGGCTTCCGGGTGATCATGCCGGACCTGCGCGCACATGGTTTAAGCGGGCGGCCGCACGAGCCTGAGCATTATCCGCGCGGAATCCTGGCGCAGGATCTGCGCGATTTGATCTCCAATCTCGGACTGACTGATTTCGATGTCGGCGGTTTCTCGCTCGGAGCGCGGACCACCGTCGAGGGGATCGGGGAAGGATTGACGCCTCGTCGTGCGGTGCTTGGCGGGGCCGGGCTGCAGGGATTGCGGCATTGGGAGCGGCGCAAGAATTTCTTCCTCGAGGCGATCGAGCAGTTCGACAGCGTCTCGCGCGGCGATCCGCACTGGTTGTCGATCCAGTTCATGAAGAGCCAGAAGGTGGATCGGGTCGCAGCTGGCCTCCTGCTGGAGAGCTTCGCCGACGCCTTCATGGAATGGCTGAAGGCATTCACGATGCCGACGCTGGTCGTATGCGGCTCGGAAGACGAGGATAATGGGTCGGCTGAGGAATTAGCCGCCGCGCTGCCGAACGCGATCTTCCGCGAGGTGCCCGGAACACACATGAGCTCCGTCACCAAGCCGGAGTTTGGCGAGACGATTGCGGAGTTTCTAGATGAGTAAAAAGGAGGGGCGCCCCTGCGAGCGCCCCTCGTCAGTCGTTTTCGTCAGGCTAAGCGGTCTTGCCAGTCTCCTTCAGCGTCAGGGCCTCTTCCGAGATTTCGGATTGGCTCTTGCGGCTACCGCGACGAGAGGGCTGAGCGATGAAGCTCTCGCTTTGATCGCTTTCCGTTTCCGTGAAGTCGCCGCTTGACGAAAATCCTTCGCGCCATTCGCTGATCTGATCGGACAGACTTGCAAGCTGATCACTGATTTGATTCCGCCGAGACCATAGGAAAACGCCCGCGCCGACGGCGGCTGCCGCCGCGGCTGCAGTTGTAAAAGGCCTGTCCCGCGCCGTATCCGTCCAACTGCCGCTATACTGGTTGCGGCCACTGGGATTGTTGTTCCGGCCGCCGCGACTGTTACTTCTGGCCATCAGATACCTCCTCTAGGAAA
>Ga0070664_100002919_pt1 | contig 13837 bp, 4 predicted proteins | sample KBSC73metaG_FD_65863 | JGI IMG/M metagenome (GOLD analysis project Ga0070664, IMG submission 65863) | Corn rhizosphere microbial communities from Kellogg Biological Station, Michigan, USA - KBS C7-3 metaG | ecosystem: Host-associated > Plants > Roots > Rhizosphere > Soil ... | reverse complement strand
GTGCTGATCCCGGCCAAGGAGTTCGAGGCGGGCGGCGCGGCAAACGGGCGCGCGCTGGCATACCTGGCCCACGAGAAGTTGGGGGAGGTGTTCGGCACCGTCTACGACGTCTCGACGATCCTGATCCTGTGGTTCGCTGGCGCGTCGGCGATGGCCGGGCTCATCAACATCGTGCCGCGGTACCTGCCGCGCTACGGGATGGCGCCGGAATGGGGACGCGCGATCCGGCCGGTCGTGCTGGTGTACACCGCGATCAGCATCGCCCTCACGATCGCCTTCGGCGCCGACGTCAACGCCCAGGCCGGCGCGTACGCGACGGGAATCCTGGCGATGATGGTCTCCGGCGCGTTCGCCGTCACGGTGTCGGCGGTGCGGCACCGGCAGCGCCTCGCGACCGTCGGCTTCGCGGTGCTGACGCTGATCCTGCTGTACGCGCTGGGCGACAACATCTTCGAAAAGCCCGACGGCATCGCCATTTCGGCGCTGTTCATCGCCGGGATCGTCGCGGTGTCGCTGATCTCGCGCGTCACCCGCACCACCGAACTGCGCGCCGACCACATCGAGTTCGACGACGAGGCGCGCCGGATCATCACGGAGTCGATCGCCCGCAACGGCCGGCTCGACATCGTCGCCAACCGGCGGGACACCGGCGACGAGGCCGAGTACGACGCGAAGGAGCAGGAAAAGCGCCGCGTGAACCCGCTACCGGGCGCGGCCGACGTCATCTTCCTGGAGATCGACGTGGTCGACCCGTCGGACTTCAGCGAGGTGCTGCGGGTGCACGGCGTGCGGGTCGGCGAGCACCGGGTGCTGCGGGCGGAGAGCCCCGCCGCGCCGAACGCGATCGCCACGCTGCTCCTCGCGCTGCGCGACGCCACGGCGGTGAACCCGCGCTGCCATTTCGCCTGGTCGGAGGGCAGCCCGGTGGCGCACCTGCTGCGTTACCTGCTCCTCGGACGGGGAGACACCGCCCCGGTCGTCCGCGAGATCATCCGCCAGCAGGAGCCCGACCCCACCCACCGCCCGAGCATCCACGTGGGCGGCTGACCGCCCGGTCGCGCCAGATCGTGGATTCCTGTGGTAGCCAGGGCTACCACAGGAATCCACGATCGCGGACGGGCCGGCGCGCGGGTCAGTAGCGGTAGTGGTCGGGCTTGTAGGGACCTTCGACCGGGATGCCCAGGTACTCGGCCTGCTTCTTGGTGAGCTCGGTGAGCCTCACGCCCAGCGCGTCAAGGTGCAGCCGGGCCACCTTCTCGTCGAGGTGCTTGGGCAGCACGTACACCTGGTTGTCGTACTCGCCGGGCTTGGTGAACAGCTCGATCTGGGCGATCACCTGGTTGGTGAACGAGTTGGACATCACGAAGCTCGGGTGCCCCGTCGCGTTGCCCAGGTTCATCAGCCGGCCCTCGGACAGCACGATCACCGAGTGGCCGTCCGGGAAGCGCCACTCGTGCACCTGCGGCTTGATCTCCACCTTCTCGATGCCCGGCACGGCGGCCAGGCCGGCCATGTCGATCTCGGTGTCGAAGTGGCCGATGTTGCCGACGATCGCGTTGTGCTTCATCCGCGCCATGTCCTCGGCCAGGATGATGTCCTCGCCGCCGGTGGTGGTGATGAAGAGGTCGGCCTCGTGCACCACGTCCTCGAGCCGCACCACCTGCAGGCCCTCCATCGCGGCCTGCAGCGCGCAGATCGGGTCGATCTCGGTGACCACGACGCGCGCGCCCTGGCCGCGCAGCGACTCCACGGCGCCCTTGCCCACGTCGCCGAAGCCGCAGACGACGGCGAGCTTGCCGCCGAGCATCACGTCGGTGGCGCGGTTGAGGCCATCGGCGAGCGAGTGCCGGATGCCGTACTTGTTGTCGAACTTCGACTTGGTGACCGAGTCGTTGACGTTGAACGCCGGGAAGAGCAGTTCGCCGGCCCGCGCCAGCTTGTAGAGCCGGGAGACACCCGCTGTGGTCTCCTCGGTGACGCCGCGCATGCCGGCCGCGATCCGGGTGAACCGCTGGTTGTCGGCGGCCAGGCTCTCCGCCAGCGTCGACAGGATCAGCCGGTACTCGGGGTGGTCGGTCTCGGCGGGCTCGGGAACCGCCCCGGCGGCCTCGAACTCGACGCCCTTGTGCACGAGCAGGGTGGCGTCGCCGCCGTCGTCGACGATCGTGTTCGGGCCGAGCCCGTCGCCGAAGTCGAACAGCTGGTTGGTGCACCACCAGTACTCCGCCAGCGTCTCGCCCTTCCAGGCGAACACGGGGGTACCTTCGGGCGCCTCCGGCGTCCCGTCCGGGCCGACGACGACCGCGGCGGCCGCCTCGTCCTGCGTCGAGAAGATGTTGCACGACACCCAGCGCACCTGCGCACCGAGCGCAACCAGCGTCTCGATGAGCACGGCGGTCTGCACCGTCATGTGCAGCGAGCCGGCGACGCGCGCGCCGCGCAGCGGCTGGGCGGCCGCGTACTCGCGCCGGACCGCCATCAGGCCGGGCATCTCGTGCTCGGCGAGCCGGATCTGGTGCCGGCCGGCCGCGGCGAGCGAGAGGTCCGCCACCGCGAAGTCGACATCGTTGATTTTCCGCAGCTTCACGGCTGCCTCCTTGAGTCGGAGGCGCCCTTGGAAGGTCTCGGGGCCGAGCGTGGCGGATGAAGATCCGTCGCAGCGCCTCTCGGCCCGGCAACAAGGGTAGCGGCCCGTCACGCGGGGTGGGGCGGAGATGAGACGACCGTCACGGGTCGCACAGCCGACTCGCCGTGGTCTAGGATCTCGAGGTTTGTCGATCTCAAAGGGGGAAGATCAAGTGCGGAAGAAGACGCTCGCCCGGCTCGCGGCGGTGCTCACCGTGCCGATCGTGGCGCTCGGTGCCGGCATCGTGCTCGCCACGAACGCCAACGCGATCGCGAACGGCGAGGTCGTTCCCGAGGGCAAGTTCCGGTTCTCGGTCAAGCTGACGATGACGGGCATCCCCACCGCCGACGGCGGGCGGCGCAACAGCGCCTGCTCGGGTGCGCTCATCGCGCCGCAGTGGGTGGTCACCGCGGGGCACTGCTTCCGGGACTTCAACGGGGTGCGCCAGGACCGCCCCGTCGCCGACCTCACGACCGCGACCGTCGGCCGCGCCGACCTCAACGGGACCGGCGGCCAGGTGGCCACCGTGGTCGCCGTGCGCCAGTCGCCGACGAACGACCTGTCGATCGCCAAGCTCGACGTGCCGATCCGGGGCATCAAGCCGATCCAGTTGGCCCGCTCGGCCCCCGACGTCGGCGACATCGTGCGCCTCACCGGCTACGGCTCGACCACCAGCACCAACCCGACGCCGTCGCAGTTGCTGCGCACGGGCCAGTTCACCGTCGCGTCGGTCACCGATTCGACGATCCTGGTGACGGGGTTCGCGCCGCAGCCCGACACCACACCCTGCCCGTACGACTCGGGTGCGCCGTACTTCGTCGAGAGCCGGTGGTCGCCGCCCAGGCTCGTCGCGGTGGAGAGCAACGGGCCCAGTTGCCCGCACACCCAGCAGGAGACGACCTCGCGCGTCGACAACATCCGCGGGTGGATCTACCGGACGATGTCGAGCGTCTGACGGTTGCGGTCCCGGACCGCTCAGGTTTCCCGGTGATCGTCCGACGCTAACCGTGTGAAGCCTGAGCGGCTCGGGACGCTCGACCGGCGCCTGCCCGCCGGGTACGACGTCGTCGCCGAGCTGGGTCAAGGCGCGGCGGCGACGGTCCTGCACGTGCGCCGCGCCGCCGACGGTGCCGCGTACGCGCTGAAGCTCCTGGACGCCGTCGGCACAGACCCGGACGCCCCGGGCGCCCCGGGCGCCGCCGGCGCCGCGCTGACGGCGTTCCGGCGGGAGGCGGCGCTGCTCGCGTGCGTCGACCATCCGGGGCTGGTGCGCATCCACGAGGTGGGTGAGGTCGGCGGCCGGCCGTACCTGGTGATGGACCTTGTCGAGGGGGAGTCGCTGGGGCAGCTGCTCGGTCGCGGGCCGCTGCCGCCCGAGCGCGTCGTCGCGCTGGCACTGGACCTGGTCGAGCCGCTGACCGCCGTTCACGACGGCGGGCTCGTCCACCGCGACCTCAAGCCCGAGAACATCATGATCAGACCCGACGGGCGCGCGCGGCTGATCGACTTCGGCCTGGCCGCCCGGGAGGCGCCGGCGGCCGGCGGCACCGACGACCGCGCGGACGTCGCCGTCGGGACGCTCATCTACGCGCCGCCCGAGCAGACGGGCATGCTGCGCCGACCCGTGGACGGCCGGTCCGACCTGTACTCGCTGGGCGTCGTGCTGTTCGAGTGCCTCACCGGCGCGCCGCCGTTCACCAGCCCCGACGTCGGTGAGCTGCTGCGGATGCACTCCGTCACCCCGGCGCCCGACCTGGCCGAGCTGGTGCCGGGCATCCCGCCCGCCCTCGCCGCAGCGGTGGCCGCGTTGCTGGCCAAGGACCCCGACGACCGCTACCAGCACGGCGCGGAACTGGCCGCGGACCTGCACCGGATCGCCGCCGATCCGGTCGGGGCCGCCATCACCAGCCGCGGCACGCTGGGGCCCGAGCACGCCGGCCGGGCGCCGATGGTCGGCCGCGCCGGAGAACTGGCACTGCTCACGCGCCGCTGGGCGGCCGCCCGCGGCGCCGGCGCCGCGCGCGAAGGCGCCGCGCGCGAAGGCGCCGTCCGCGACGGTTGTGAGCCCTCCGGTGGGGTGTGCGTGATCCGGGGCGGCGGCGGAGTCGGTAAGACCCGGCTGGCATCCGAGCTGGCCGCGCTGGCGGAAGCCGGCGGCGCGATCGTGCTGCACGCCACCACGATGGCCGACGACCCGGTGCCGCTGGCCCCGGTGCGCCGCGCGATCGACAGGCACCTCGCTGCCATCGGAACGCTGCCGCCGGACGCGCGCACCGGCGCGCTGGATCGGATCCGGGCCTGCGCCGGTGCGGCCGCCCCGCTGCTCGCCACCCTCTCGCCGGCGCTCGCCGCGGCCGTCGGGGTGACGCCCGGCGCGGACGAGTCGGACGACAGGCAGGACCAGTTCACCACTGCCGTGGCCGGCTTCCTGACCGCGCTCGCGGCTGACGCGGGCGGCGCGCTCCTCGTACTGGACGACGTGCAGTGGCTCGACGCCAGCACCCGGCGCGTGCTCGTCCGCATCGCCGGCGACCTCAGCGGGGTGCCGCTGCTCGTCGCCGCGGCGGCCCGCACCGACGACCCGGCCGCCGACGAGTTCCTCACCGGTTTGGGCCCGGCCGTCGACTGCGAGGTGACGCTCGCCCCGCTGGACCACGACGACGTCGCGGAGCTGCTCCGGCTGCTCGTCCCCGGATCCCGCGACGAGCTGCGGGTGCTGGTCAGCCGGGCCGGCGGCAATCCGATGGTGGTGCGGGAGTACCTGCGGGCGGTGGTCGACGCGGGACTGCTGCGCCCGTCGTGGGACAGCTGGGTGCTGGACGAGGACGGTCTCGACGCCCTCGCCCTGCCGCAGGACGCGCTGGGCCTGCTCCTCACCCGCCTGACCGACCTGACCGCGGAGCAGCACGCGCTGCTCGCGACGGCCGCGCTGGTGGGCGCCGTGTTCCGGCCCGAGGTGCTGGACCTGGTGCACGACGGCCGGTGCGTCGAGGCGCTGTCCGACGCGGTCGCCCGCGGCCTGCTCGAACCGCGCGACGGCGGCGCGTTCGCGTTCCTGCACAACGGGATCCGCGAGGCGCTGGTGGCCGATCTGGACCCGCCGGCAGTGGCGAACCAGCACGCCGCGATCGCCGCCGCCCTGGAAGGGCTTGCCACCGAAGCGGTTCCGGAGCACGTGTACGCGGTGGCGCACCATTACGCGTCGGCGGGAAGCGTGGCCCCGGCGGAGCGCGCCTACCCGGCGTGCCTCGCCGCCGGCGAGCTCGCGCTGCGCGGGCACGCCCCGGCCGAGGCGGTCCGCTTCCTGACCCACGCGGCCGAGGTCGCCCACGCGGCCGGCGTCGCCGGGACGCCGGACGCGCGGCTGTTCGTCGCGTTGGGCACCGCGCTCAAGCAGGTCGGGCGGTTCTCCGAGGCGGTCGAGCGGTTCCAGGCGGCGCTGCTGATCGAGCCGGACCGGCTGCGGCGGGCGGAGATCCTCGTGCAGGTGGCCGACGCGCACCGCGCCACCTGGAGCCTCGACGCGGGCCGGGAGGTGGTGGCCCGGGGGCTGGCCGAACTCGGCGCCCGGATCCCGGGCAACCGGTTCGCGATGGTCGTCACCACCGTGGTCATGTTCGTCGCGGCCATGCTCCGCCAGGGCTTCGGGCTGGGGCGGCACGCGACCGGAGCGGACGCGCGGCGCTGCTCGCTCGTGTCCGCCCTGCACCAGTTGGGCTGCTATCACAACGCGCTCGACCAGCGCATGGGAATGCTGACCCTGCACATCGCGCGCGCGGTGTACTGGGGCAACCGGGTCGGCGCGGGGGTGCAGTACGCCAACGGCCAGAGCGCGCTGGGCACCGTCGTCGCGGCGCTCGGCCGGCGTCGCATGGCCGCGAAGGCGTTCGACCGGATGATGGCCGACCCGTCCGCCGCCGATCCGGCGCAGGGTGCGCTGTTCCGCTACCGGTACGCCCTCGCCGGTTACGGCGCCAACCACGGCGACTTCGGCGACCCGCTCCAGGTCCTCCACGACGAGGGCCACTGGATGGACTTCGGCTCGTACGCCGAGGCGCTGGGCGGGTTCCTCATGGATCTGCTGGCGCAGGGCCGCAACGACGAGGCGGCGCGCTGGTGGGTCCGCGCCGAGCGCCGGCTGGCGCTCGGTTCCGGCGAGCGCAACGCGCTGTACACGGTGCCGCCCATGCTGGCGGCCGCCACCGGGCAGCATGCCGAAGCGGGGGCTCACCTGCGTCGCATCGAACAGGAGCACGCCGGCCTGACCGGCACCGGGCTGGCTGTCACCCGCGCGGCCGTGCGCATCTTCGCGCTGTACGAGCAGGGCGAGACGGGAGCGCCGTTCGACGAGGCGGTGGCCGAGTACGAGGCCGGCGCGATGCCGCCCGGGCTAGTACCGCGCTGCTACCGCGTCACGTTCTTCCACATGGCGATGGGCCGCATCGCGCAGTGCCGCGCGGCCGGGGACGACAGGGAACAGCGGATCGCCCGCGCCCGCGCGGCCGTGGCCAAGATCGGCAAGGGCGGCCACGACGACGCGTCGCGCAGCTGGCGCCGGATCGCCGCGGCCGACCTGCTCATCGTCACCGGCGAGCCGCGCAAGGCGCTGCGCGAACTGGCCGCCGACGAGACAGTGCACCGGCCGTTCGCGCCGATGATCGCGTTCGAGCGGGCCCGCGTCGGGGCGCGGGCATACGCCGCGCTCGATGCCCCCGACGACGCGCGCCAGCAGGCCCGCCTCGCGATCTCCATCGCCGAGGAGCACGACTGGCCGCACCGGATGGGCTGGGTCCTCGCCGAGTTCCCGGATCTGCGCAGCCGGCGCGGTTCGACCCAGTTGTCAAGAAGCACGACGGGCGCGACGGAGCTCGGCGCCACCCGCACCGGCGGGGTCGCGCGCGGCATCGACAGGCAGCGGCTGGCTGCGCTGCAGCACATCGGCGCGGCCGCGTCGCGGGTGCTCGAACCCGAGGAACTGGCGCGGATCGCGCTCGACGAGACGATCCGCCTGCTGCGCGCCGACCGTGCGTTCCTGTTCCTCGTCGACGGGTCCGGCGACACCCTCGTGCCGCACCTCGGCCGGGACGCCGCCGGGACCGACATCGCGCGCCTCACCGGGTACAGCACGAGCCTCGTCGAGCGGGTGCGGGTCACCCGCGAACCGTTGGTGATCACCGGCACCGAGGAGGGCGCCGCGCTCGGTGCCGCGAGCGTGGTGCTGCACGGTCTCCGCTCGATCATGGTCGCCCCACTGCTGCTCGACGAGCGGCTGCTCGGCGTCGTCTACCTCGACAGCCAGGTCGCGAAGGGCATCTTCACCGCCGACGACGCCGGCATCCTCATCGCGCTCACCACGCACATCGCAACGTCGCTGGAGACGGCGCGGGCCGCTCAGCTGGAGATCTCCGTGCGCGCGGCCCAGCGCCAGCGCGACCTCGCCGAGAAGATGCGCGAGGCGTTCGAGGAGATGACCGACACCTTGGACCCGGAGACGGTGCTCGACCGGCTGCTGCACTGGACGTCGGCGATGGTGCCCAACGAGGGCGTGTGGCTGGTCGCGGGGCAGGAGGCCGCGCTGGATGCGGCCGTCACCGGCGCCGTGACCGGCGGGCCGGACGCCGTCGCGCCCGCGGTGGCGGGCCGGTGCCCGGACGCGGCCTCGTGGGCGCTCCTGCCGCTGCGTTCGCGCCGCGCCGACCTCGGCGTGCTCGCCGTCGCGTCGGCGAAACCGGTCGAGCGGCTGGCCGGGGAGATCGAGGTCGCCGCCGCGCTGGTGGCGCAGGGGCTGACCGCGTACGACAACGCATCCCTGTTCGCGCAGGTGCAGGAGCTCGCCGTGATCGACGAGCTCACCGGCGTCCCGAACCGGCGTCGCTTCTTCGAACTGGCCGACCGCGAGTTCGCACAGGCGAAGCGGCACAGCCGCCCGTTCGTCGCGATGATGCTCGACATCGACCACTTCAAGCGGGTCAACGACACGCTCGGCCACCCGACCGGCGACGACGTGATCCGCGCGGTCGCGGGGCGCCTCGCCGACGGGATGCGGCGCACCGACGTCCTCGGCCGGTACGGCGGCGAGGAGTTCGCAGTCGTGCTTCCGGACGCGGATCCCGTCTACGGACACGAACTCGCCGAGCGGCTGCGCCGGGCGATCTGCGAGGAGCCGATCGAGACGCGCACGGGTCCGCTCGAGGTCAGCGTCAGCGTGGGGCTGTCGTGCTGGACGGCCGGCGATCCCGACCTGGGCTCGGTGCTGGCGCGGGCCGACGAGGCGCTGTACCGGGCGAAGCGCGACGGCCGCAACCGGACGGCCGGCTAACTGCGGATCTTGGACGTCTGCTACCGCTACCGCGACAGCAGACGTCCAGATCGCGAAGTCGGATCAGTAGATGATCACGCAGCCCCTGATCCACATGCCGGCGAGTTGCGCCTCGTTGGTGGTTGTCGCGCCGTCGGCGTCCTTGGCGGCGACGTAGTAGGCGACCGCGTAGTCCCTCGTCGCGCTGTACGGGCCGACGAGGAAGCTGAACTGGCCGTTCCCGTCGTTCGTCATGGGCCCGGCGCCGATCGTCTCGTTCAACCAGGTGATCGACTCCCCGTTGACCTCCCCGTACATCCACACGAGGTACACCTCGAGCTTGTCGTACGGGGTGGTGTCGTCTTCGACGTTGGCGGTCACCGTCACGGTGTCCGGCAGGTTCGGCCAGCACTTGAACCCGTCGACCGTGCTGTTGAGCGTCAGTCCGTTGCCGGAGTCGATCCACTCGATTCTCGGCGCCTGGTTGGGTGGCGGCGGGGGTGGGCAGTTGCGCACCAGGATGGTGCGCTCAAGCAGCTGCGCCGTCGCGCCGTCGGCGTCGGTGGCCCGGACGGTGAACCGGATCCGGAAGTCGCCCTCGGTCAGGTACGGGCCGAACGTGTACTCGTACCTGCCGCCGCCGAGGTTCGTCATGTCCTCGAAGTACGGCTTGTCGTACCAGTCGTCGGCCGTCGCGCTGCCGAACTGGTACTCCATCACGACATTGAGCTGGGCCGGGTCGGTGTAGTCGTCCGACATGATCAGCGGAACCCTGGTGCTGATCGGCAGGTCCGGGAAGCACCCGACCTCACCGTTCCAGGCGCCCAGAATCCCCGCGTTGGTCGCCCCGTCCCACGCGATCGACGGCGGGGTGTTCGGTGGCGGCGGTGGCGGCGGGGGAGGAGGCGGCGGCGACGGCGACTCGCTCGACGGCGTCGGCGACACCGTGGGTTGCCGCGACGAACTCGACGGCGACGGCGAGCGCGACGAACGGGACGGCGACGGCGACGAGGACGACGGTGCCGGCGACGAACTGGGCGGCGACGACGACTTCGACGGCGTGGCCGAGGACGACGACGGCGAAGCCGACGGCGACGTGGACGACCGCGACGGGCTCGGCGACGACGTGGGCGAGGCCGAGGAGCTCGACGGTGACGCCGACGAGGACGACGGATCGGACAGCGGCCCGACCGGGTCGGGGTCCGCCGGCGGCGGCGCCGGCGGCACCGGCGGAGCCGGCGGCGGCCCGGTCTGGTTGCGGGTGCCCGGCGGCAGCGGCGGCCGGGTCGGGCCGGTGCCGTCACCGGTCGGTGGCTGGTTGGTCGGCGGCACCGGGTCGGCCGGCTGCGACGGCGCGGTCGACGGCTGTGTCGGACCGGCCGACGGCGTCGTCGCCGGGCCGGGCTGGCTGCGCGGCAGCGCCTCGGCGTCGCCACAGGTCAGCGAGATGTTGTCGGGCCGGATCTCGGTGCCGCCCTGCGTCACGGTTCCGCTGGCGACCCGGGTGACCCCGCGGTCGACCATGAACCGCGCGGGACCCGTGCTCGACGTCACCTGGCCGCCGTTGGCGCTGATCGCCAGGCGCACCGGTGCGAACGCGGACGAGTCCGCCCGGGTGTCGACGAGGATCCGGCCCTGCCGCATGGCCAGCGCGCCGCGCGGCTGGATCGGCTCGGTGTCGTCGCTGACCAGCTGGCCGACCTGCAGAACGGTGCTGCCGCAGGCGATGCCGTAGCCGCCGCCGCGGAACAGCACGGTGGCCCGCGACTTCGCGGCGACGGCGACGATGGCGCCCTGGTCGACGTAGGAGCGGTCGCCCTTACCCAGCACGAACGGCGCGCCCGAGGGCGGTTGGATCTGCACGGTGCCGGCGTTCGCGGTGATCATCGCCCGGTCGGCGGGCATCTCCGCGTAGGCCGGCGAGGGCAGCATGTTGGTGCCGGAGAGCAGCAGCGCGAACAGGAGCAGGAGCAGCACCAGCCACCAGAGCCGGCGCTCGAAGCGCCCGTCGCGGCTGTGGTCGATGTCGGAGCGCGGCGGCCCCGGCGGGATGGCCAGCGGCGGGTAGTCGACGGGCGAGTGGGCGCCGTAACGCGGCATCCGGCCGACGGGCGTGCCGGTGTCCGACTCGCGCGGGAGCGCGGCCGGCCGCGGCAGCACCCACAGGCGCACCGGGCTGCGGGTCTGGCCGACGTGGGTGTGGTCATGCTCGTACGGGCGTACCACCTGGCCGGCCTGCACGGTCGCGCCGTTGCTCAGCGTCAGCGTGCCGGCGGCGACGACGAGGCCGTCGTGCGGGCCGGGCAGCCGGACCTGCGAGCCCGGCGGCAGGTGCTGCGGCGTGGCCCGCAGCGCGAGGTCGAGCAGGTCCTCCTCGGACCGGCCGGCGAACTCGGGCGAGCGGACGAGCAGGTCCTCGACCTCGGCGCGCTCGGCCGGCGGCGGGCCGCCCAGCGGGCCGACGGTGCGGGCCAGCAGCGCGGCCGGGACCGCGAGCAGGCGGCCGCCGGTGGTGTGCCAGGACAGGGCGGCCGGCGCGCCGGTCAGCGCGCTCGCCATGCCGACGACGCCGCCGACGCCGACGCGCTGCCGGACGGTGCCGCCGGGGTCGCCGCGGCGGCGGCCCTCCAGCGTGCCCTCGGCGACCACGTACACGCTCGGCTGGGCGGCACCGGCGGTCACCAGCGCCTCGCCCGGCTTGGGACGCAGCCACGTGGCGTGCTTGGCCAGTTCGTGCAGAGCGTTCTGGGGCAGCCGGGCGAGCGGAGACTCCTCCAGCAGGCTCATCTTGCGCGGGACGTCGACCATCGCCTGCCGCTCGCCGAGCCGCTCGTGCAGGCCCCGGAACTTGCGCGCGAACCAGCCGGCGATCAGGTAGATCATCGGCGCACAGAGCCCGGCGATCACGACGAACAGCAGCAGCCGCCCGGCGAACCCGGTGCGCCACAGGCCGAGGACGAGACCCGACACCCGATCGGCGTAGATGCGGTACGCGATGTTGAGCGCGATCACCGTCCACAGCACGGCGAGCATGCCGTAGAGCGCGACCAGCCGGCCTTCGGCGTCGAGTTGACCGAACTTGGTGGACCGGCGGCGGACCCGGCCGGTGACCCACGCGAGCCCGCGCGCCCGCAGGTTCGGGATCTCCAGCCAGTCCATCAGCAGGTAGTAGCCGTCGAGCGCGAGGAACGGGTTCAGGTTGAACAGGACGTTGATGTACCAGGCGAACGACAGCTTGAACGCCCACGGCGCGAGCGGCGGGAACAGCAGGCCGACGATCTGCGCGACGCCGGCGAGCACCAGACCGCTGATCGGGCCGGCGGCGGTGGTCAGGATGCGGGCCTTGCGGCCGGCCATCCAGACGTCGCTGGTGTCGACGAAGACGCTGGGAATGCCGAAATAGATGAGGAACCCGGCCGCCGGCACCCGGCGTCCGGCGTGTTTGACCGCCAGCGCGTGCCCGAGTTCGTGACAGACCAGGGCGACGAAGTTGAGCCCCAACAGCACCAGCGCGCCGGTCAGGTACGACTGCCCGGTCAGGAACACCGACTGGTCGGCGCGGTACCAGCTCCACACGAACAGGCCGAGGCCGAACGCCGCGGTGATGGCCATGAGCACGGCCGCGCCCCTGGTGAACAGCACCCGCGCGCCCGCCTTGTACAGCCCCGTGATCAGCGGGTCGATGCCGGCGAGGATGACCCGGCGGCCGCGCAACGCGGAGACGGTGCCCCGGCCGAGCCGCACCGGCCACGGCTTGCGGTGCAGGCGCTCGAGCGGCTTGAACGCGTCGACGGGAAGTTCGTGCAGCATCCGGTTGGCGGCGAGGTCGGCGACCACGCGGATGACCTGCTCGGGCGCGAGCCGGCCGCTGATGCGGGCGAACTCGGCGATCAGCCGCGCGACGGTGTGCTGGCCGGTGAACAGCTGCGCCAGCTGCCACTCGTCCGGGGTGAGCCGCACGTAGCAGGGCGCCAGCTGGTCGGGCGAGCGGAGCATGACGTACGTGTCGCCACGCGCCGTCGCGAGCGTCTGGTGCTCGATGCCCTTACGCAGTTGCGGTCTGGCCCGGGCCGGGTTGAGCCGCTCCGCAACCGCATGCCACAGGCCCGGATCGGCGTGCCCGGCGGGTTGACCCGGCGCCCGACCGGCGAGGGCCTCCCACAGGCTGAGTCCCGGACGCGACTCCGCTCCGCTCGTCGCGCTGAACTGCGCACCACCTATCGCCACGAAACATCCTCCGGTTCGAGATTCGTCCGGGAGAATAGACGGTCTTAAGAATCAATAAATGCACCTCGGGCCGGCGAGCCGATCGACCGAGTTCCAAAAGTGATATCGATACCGGCACGGTGTCTCGCTGCGGACAGACCGCGTGACAGACAGCGATTGACCACCCGGGAAAGACGGCTGATTCGGGCAGTATTCGGTGCTCTTCCGTCTCTGGCCGGGCCGAACGGCCATGATCCGCTGCCCCAATGGACACACTTCAGCGTGTGGTCATTCGATGTCGCTCGACACGATGACCCATTCGACGCCGTCGCCGTCTCCGCCCGCGTCTTCGTGTGTCGCGATGTTCACGCCGAGCGACGCGCACTCCCGGCCCTCACCGTAGGCTGCGGCAGACTCGAACCGGAATCCCTTCGCCGCAAACGCCTCTTCGAGTGCGGGCCAGTAGGCGCCGCCGAGCAGCGCGATGCCGTCGAGGCGGAGGTCGCCGCGGAGCAGTTCGATCGCGTGCAGCGTCCCGTCGTCGTAGTGCAGCCGGATCCAGGTGTCCGCGTCGGTGTAGTCGTCCTCGGCGGGGAAGTGGCTCACGGGTCCGGCCAGGCCAGCGCCGGTCTCGCCGCCGGTCTCGCCGCCGGTCTCGCCGCCGGTCTCGCCGCCGAGTGCGGCGCGTGCGGCCGCGCGGTCCATGC
>Ga0070664_100002917_pt1 | contig 13848 bp, 12 predicted proteins | sample KBSC73metaG_FD_65863 | JGI IMG/M metagenome (GOLD analysis project Ga0070664, IMG submission 65863) | Corn rhizosphere microbial communities from Kellogg Biological Station, Michigan, USA - KBS C7-3 metaG | ecosystem: Host-associated > Plants > Roots > Rhizosphere > Soil ... | reverse complement strand
ATCCCGATGTTCCGCTTGATGGAAGTAGCCTTCGCGCCGGCGATCTGCGCCTCGATGTCCTGTATCAGGTTGGCCATGCGTTCACCTCAGACTCCTCGCCCTGCGCATGCCGTCAGAAGCGCGCTTCGAGCGCGGCCAGACGACCGTGAATGCTGCCATCGTAGACATCGCTGCCCACGGTGATCCGCACGCCTCCGAGCAACGTCGGGTTGGCGGTGTACGTGGTGTCGACGCCGCGCCCGTAGATGCGCGCCAGGTCCGCTTCGATGCTCGCCCGGACATCGGGCGGCAGCGGCGTGACGCTCTCGACTGTGGCACCGTGCGCGGCCCGATCGAGTCTGACCAGGCGCTGGAAGCGCGTCAGCAGGCTCAGGCTACCCGGTCGCCCGGCGTCGATGATCTGTTGCACGACGCCGCGGACGAGGCTTTCATCGAGCGATCCATCCACCAGACACAGCCGAAACAGCCGCCTGGCTTCACGCACCGTCTGCCTCGAGGTCTTCATTCGCGTCGTCCCGTTCTACGTCGTCGCGAGGTGTCTGGCACTTTCCTCGGCCAGTCGCCTCTCGTCTTCCGGCGTCAGCACTTTGCCGACGACGGCGGTCGTGGTCTGAATCACCAGATGAACGACTTCGCGTCGCAACTCGGCGATCATGCGCTTGTGCTCCTGCTCGGCGGCCTCCTGTGCCTTGAGCAGGATCTGCTCTGCGGCGGCAACAGACCGCTGGGTCTCCTGTTCCTGGAGACGCTTGGCGATCTCACGCGCCTCGGCGATGAGCCGTGCCGATTGCGCCTGCGCCTCCGCCATCACGCTCTGACGCTGCGACTCGATGTTGGCGAGTGCGGCGTTGATCTTCTCGGCGTTGGCCTGGCCGAGAGCGATCTGCTGGCGCCGTGCCTCGAGCATACGCAGCACGGGTTGATAGGCCAGCCAGTACAGCGCGGCGCAGACGATGGCGAAGCTGATGAACTGCGCCGTCAGGTGAGGCCAGTCCACGCCGAAGGTCGTGGCGATCTTTTCGACCGGCCCGCCACCGGTCCCCTGTTGCAGCATCAATGCAAGCACGCTCATGTGGCACCCTCGTCGACCAAGGCTCTTGAAATCCGTCTCCGGTCTACAGTCTCCGGTCTCCGGTCCAGTCGAACGCGTGACGTCGGGGGCATATTTTGTCGCGCCACCCTGGCCATCGCGATCCTCACTGCACGAGGAACAGCGCGTAGAACACGATGGCTTCCGCGAAGGCAATGGCCAGAATCGATTGCACGAGGATCGGTGTGGCAGCCCCCGGATTTCGTCCGACCGCTTCGGAGGCTTTCATCCCGATCAAACCGACGGCCAGGGCGGCGCCCAAAACCGCGAGAGCGACGTGAAAATTGCCGGTCAACATGTTCTCTGTTCCTCCCTCGATGGTCGCCGCGCGTCCGAGGCAATCGAGCCTCGTCCGCTAGTGGTGCGCGGCGGCGGATCCTTCCTCGTGATGCTGGCAAATTAGCAGCGTGAACACCGCCGTCAGCAACATGAACACCAGCGCTTGAACCAACCCGACGAGCAATTCCAGAAAGTAGAAGGGGATTTGGACCAACCAGGCGATGTACGGCACCTGCGCCATGGTTTCGAGCATCGTTTCACCGGCGAAGATGTTTCCGTAGAGTCGAAAGCTGAGTGAGACCGGGCGAAACAGAATCGAGATGACCTCGAGGAGGCCGGCCGCAAAGAAGACGACCACCATGAGCACCTTGAGGGCTCCCGTCGTCGTTCCCTTGGGCGCAAACATCTCCTTGAAGAAACCCAGCGGCCCGAGGGCTTGCAGCCCCCAGACGATCCAGCAGGCGAAGAACACGAGGGCCATGGCAAGCGTCAGATTGACGTCGGCGTTGGCCCCTCGAAAGAACGGTTCCTCGAGCTGAAACCCTTCGGCCGTGTAGTGCCCCCATCCCATCGAGCCGACACCCGGGACGAGGCCGAGCCAGTTGGACGCCAGGATGAAGATGAACACCGTGCCGAAGAACCAGAAGGTCTTCTTCGCCAGCTGCGCCCCCAGCAACCCTTCGAGGAACCCATACAAGCCCTCAACGAGCCACTCGAGGAAGTTCTGGGCGCCCTCCGGCACCTGTTTCATGTTTCGTGTCGCCAGCTGCGCGAAGACGATGAGTCCGATGGTGACGATCCAGGTGACGACCATCGAGTTGGTCACCGGGAGACCGAACGGCCGCGCGATTTCCACGGCGCTCTGCGAGAGTCGATGGTGTTCCTGCGCCAGCACCGTATCCGTGGCGCACCAGGCAACGGCCACGGTTGACGTGGCGTGTAGCAGCGGCGTCATGAAACTGCGTCTCATGTGCTTATCCACCGAGCGCGATGGTGACAGCCACCAGGACGAGGCCGAATATCACCATGGCGATACCCGTGCGCCAGCCCGGCCGCCCGGCGTGGGCGCCGAGAGACCATCCCATGCCGAACAACATCAGGATCGCGATCGCATTCGACGCACGCATTGCCACGCTGGGCTGCGAAACCACGACGAACGGGATCACGATGGGAAGCGTGGAGAGGAACACCAGGAGAAACACGCCGAACGCTCCAGCGAGATCTCTGCGCTCCAGCAGCCCTGTTGGCTCCGGAACCTGCCGGAGGCGTTGATATAAGGATTCGACCTCTGACGTCGTCAGCACCGCGGAGAGAGCGGAGGGAAGTGCCTCCAGGATGACACCATGTGCGACGGCCGGATCGCGATTCTCGCGAACGGTACGGAGCATCATCAGCTTGCGGCCGCGATCGACGTAGATCGCCATGAGATAGAAGGCCGCGTCGACGATTCCCCAGGCCACGTTGCACCCGAGCGCGGCGACGAGGACTTCGCGCGTTTCGGCGCGACCGCTCTCCACGACGCTGATCGAGCTGGTGAAGCTCAGGACCATGATGACGCCGAAGAGAATCTCCGACGTCCGCTCGAGCGGATCGAGGATGGGACCGGGTGCGTTCGCTGACCATGTACTCAAGACCGGCGCACAACTCAGCACGTCTTGTGCCAGCGGAAGGGGTCATTGAAGTTGGCTGCGCGAGACGAGGACCAACGGGCAAGAGGCGTGACTGACCCTCGCGCCATCAGGTGATCGCGCTCTCAGATCCTGATGACTCGAGGATTCGAACACTGCGGCAGGCCGCGAGAAAGCGCGGCCGCGCCGAACCAAACGGCCTCCGTCAATCCGGAGCACCTCCACTCCATTGGAGCACCGGCTGACCGCTCGCCATCACGCGTGGCCGTCGGTCGTGAAAACCACCAGCACCCGTGATCACCAAACCGGGGTGACCCCCGGAGACTCACTGGCACACGATGTGCTCAACGCGCCGTCATGACAACGACGGAGACGTTCATGCACCCCGATTCGACAGCGGCTCGAATCGATCGCTTGACGGGGCAGATCGCGGCGTCTGCGGTCAGCGTCGGACCGGACATGGTTGCCGCGCTCATCACGGACGCCCTGCGCCGGGTCTGCGAGTTGCTGGGAGCAGATGTCGGAACGCTCGAAGGCCTCTCTGAAGACGCGACAAACCCGGTGTCCCGTCAATGGTGGGTTCGGCATGCCGCCGCGGTCGGTCTGGAGCCCGCGCTGACGATCCGCGTGCCGGTCCAGGGCGGGGGAGAGTTCGCGTTGTCGGTCGGCATGACCACCGGCGGCTCGGCGTGGTCGGGATCCGTTGCGGATAGTTTGCAGGCGCTCGCTCACGTCATGGTGCTCATCGTGCTGCGCGCCCAGCAGGCACAGGAACTCGAGCGAACCAGGTTGAACGCGGCATCTTCCGCCTCGTCGCCAGCTCGAGCGTTCGATCAGGGCTGGGACGCGGACGATTTTCAAAACATCATCGGCGACAGCCCGGCTTTGCGCATTGCGCTGGCGCGCGTTCAGGAAGTGGCGCCGACGGATGCGTCCGTGATGCTGCTCGGTGAAACAGGCACCGGCAAGGAACTGTTTGCGCGGGCTGTACACAATCGCAGCACGCGCCGCCATCGCCCGTTTGTCAGCGTCAACTGCGCGGCGCTGCCGTCCACGCTGATCGAGACGGAACTGTTCGGCCATGTTCGGGGTGCGTTTACCGGCGCGGTCGCGATGCGTCAGGGTCGCTTCGAACTCGCCGACGGCGGAACGCTCTTCCTCGACGAGATTGGCGACCTTCCGGCGGACGTGCAGGCCAAGCTCCTGCGCGTGTTGCAGGAAGGCCAGTTTGAACGGGTGGGGTCCTCACAGTCGCGCAAGGTGGACGTCCGCATCGTTGCTGCCACGCATCACGATCTCGGGGCGGCAATGAAGGACGGGCGCTTTCGCGCGGACTTGTACTACCGGCTCAACGTGTTTCCGATCGCGCTCCCGCCGTTGCGCGAGCGGCTCGAAGATCTGCCGCGGCTCGTGTGGTATTTCGTTAACCGCCGGCAGCGCGCGCTGAATCGCAAGTTCACCAACATTCCCGAGTCTGTGTTTGCGTCTCTGCAGGAGCGATCATGGCCGGGCAACGTACGGGAGCTCGCGAATGTCATCGAGCGCGCCATGATTCACTCCACCGGCAGCACGTTGGTGCTGGACGATGTCGCCGGGCCGGAGCGATCAGCGGCCGCGCGCGATGCGGGCACGCTCGAAGAGATGGAGCGGCAGTACGTCGAGGACGCACTGCGACGATGCCGCTGGCGAATCAACGGCCGCGGCAACGCCGCGGAAGTGTTGGGGCTGCATCCCAACACGCTCCGCAATCGCATGAAAAAGTTTGGGATCCAACGTCCGAAAGGTCCGGTGCCCTTCGATCCAGGGCGACTTTCGGCGTGAGGCTGGGAGCGGGCTTATCACGACGCGCGGGTGCGTTCATCGTCTGCGGTGACTGCGAAGTGTCATTCTTGCGGATCTTCCCGACAATGACGCGGCACACCCCTTGCTGAGGTGCACAACGTGTGGTGCCGGATTCAACTGAAACGCGAGGGTGGACGTTTTGTGGTGCATCTGGCTGGGCACCTCAGTGAGGCGCAGGTCCCCGAGCTTCTCGCCGCATGCGCGGAGGCGGCGCATCCGATCGTTGAACTCGACGAGCTCGTCTCGGCGGATGCGGTAGGCCTCGACGCTTTGGTGCGAATCGAGCAGCACGGCGCGGAACTGGTTGGTCTCCTCGAGTATTTGCGGTTTGAGATCGACGCGTTGAAGCGCAAGCAGCGCACGTGACGCCAGTCACGGACAGAAAGAGAAGGACGAGAGCATGGAATCGGACCTTAGAAGGACAGGGCTCGCTGCCGGCGCCGTTGTTGCCGCGTTGAGCCTGGCGTGTCAAAAGCCCGCCCCGCCACCTCCTCCACCGCCAGAGGTGTACGTGACAGCCGTCGCCCAGCGGGACGTGCCCGTGTACCTGGAGCTGGTCGGGCAGGCGAAGGGTTTCCAGGACGTTGATATCCGGGCGCGCGTCGAAGGCTACCTCGAGAAAGTGAGCTTCAACGAGGGGACCTTCGTCCGGCAGGGGGACCCGCTGTACGAGATCGATCGGAAGCCGCTCGAAGCGACTCTGGCGCAAGCCAAGGCAGACCAGGCGACTGCCGAGGCCAGACTGTCCAAGGCCAATAACGACGTCGCTCGCTACACACCGCTCGTCGCCAAGCAGGCAGTCAGCAAGCAGGAACTCGACAACGCGCTTGCCGAACAGGATGCCTCGCGGTCACAGGTCGAGGCCGGCAAAGCCGCCGTCGAGAAGGCAACGCTCGATCTCAGTTACACCCGCATCGCGTCGCCGATCAACGGGCTCATCGGGACCACGCAAGTGAAGGCAGGCAATCTGGTCGGGCGAGGTGAAAGCACGCTGCTGACGACGGTGTCGCAGATCGATCCCATGCTGTTCCTGGTCGGCGTGACCGAAGCCGACTACCTCCGGATCGCCAGGCGCGCACAGAGCGCGACCACATCGAAGGGCCCGAGCAGCCGCGAGGGTATCGAGCTCACCCTGTCGGACGGCACGAAGTATCCGCAGACGGGTCGCGTCAACACCGTGGAACGTGCGGTCGATCCCACCACGGGCACTCTGGGAGTCGAGCTGCTGTTTCCCAACCCGCAGCAGATCCTCCGTCCCGGCCAATACGGGCGGGTGCGGATCCTGCTCGACACCAAGGCAGGAGCGCTCCTGATTCCACAGCGCGCCGTGCAGGAACTGCAGAATCTCTACAGCGTCGCCATCCTCGAGGGTGACAAAGTGGCCTTTCGGAACGTGAAAGTCGGCCAGCGCGTGGACTCGCTCTGGGTCATCGAAGAAGGGCTCAAGCCAGGAGAACAGGTCGTCGTCGAAGGCCTTCAGCGCATTCAGGACGGCATGACGGTGTCCGCCAAACCCGCACCGGCCACGCCGGCTGCAAACGCGGCCCCCGCGGTCGTCGAGGTGAAGTAGACCATGGCGCGCTTCTTCGTCAATCGTCCCATCGTCGCGATCGTGATCTCGATCATCACCGTGCTGCTCGGCGTCGTCGCCATGAGCGGCCTGCCGATTTCGCAGTATCCCGAGATCGTGCCGCCGATGATTCAGGTCACCACGACCTTCATCGGCGCCAGCGCCACCGACGTCGAGGCGTCGGTCGCGACGCCGCTCGAGCAGAAGATCAACGGCGTCGAGAACATGATCTACATGAAGTCGACCAACGCCAACGACGGCACGTTGACGCTGAAGGTCTCGTTCGAGGTCGGGTCGAACCTCGACATGAACAACGTGCTCACGCAGAATCGCGTGTCAGAGGGCATGCCGCAGATGCCCCAGTCGGTGAAGAACTACGGCGTGTCGGTGAAGAAGGCGCTGGCATTCCCGCTCCTCGTCATCTCGATCAAGTCGCCGAAGGGCACCTACGACAGCGCGTTTCTGTCGAACTACACGACCATCAACATCAACGACGCCATCGCCCGCATCCAGGGTGTGGGGCAGATCAATCTGTTCGGCGGTAGTGATTACGCGATGCGCGTCTGGCTGCGTCCGGACGTCATTGGTCGGCTTGGCATCACGATCCCCGATATCGCGAACGCGATCTCTCAACAGAATCAGTTGACGCCAGCCGGTCAGATTGGCGGGCCGCCCGCCGCTACCGGCACCGAGTACACCTATACCGTCCGCACCCAGGGACGTCTGCTCAACGAGGACGAGTTCGCGAACATCATCGTGCGGACCAACCCCGATGGCTCCGAGGTCCGCCTCAAGGACATCGCGCGCCTCGAGCTCGGGACGATGCTCTACAACTCCATTGGCCGCCACGATGGCACACCGTCGGCGGTCATCGCCGTGTTCCAGATTCCCGGCACCAACGCGCTCGACGTGGCCAACAAGATCAAGGCCACGATGGAAGACCTGAAGACGCGCTTCCCACGGGATATGGACTACCTGGTGTCGCTCGACACGACGCTTCCTGTCACCGAGGGTATCGTCGAAATCGAGCACACGTTGTTCGAAGCGGTGGGGCTCGTCATCATCGTCGTCTTCATCTTCCTGCAGAACTGGCGTGCCACGCTGATTCCGCTGCTCACCGTGCCGGTCTCGCTCGTCGGCGCATTCATGTTCTTCCCGCTGCTCGGCTTCTCGATCAACGTGCTCTCGCTGCTCGGCCTGGTGCTCGCCATCGGCATCGTCGTGGACGATGCGATTGTCGTCGTGGAGGCGGTCATGCACCACATCGAACACGGGATGGCGCCGAAGGAAGCGACGATCAAGGCGATGGAGGAGGTCTCCGGCCCGGTCATAGCCATCGGCCTCATCCTGGCGGCGGTGTTCGTGCCGGTGGGCTTCATGGGCGGCATCACCGGACGGCTGTATCAGCAGTTCGCGATCACGATTGCGATCTCGGTGCTGCTGTCGGTCATCAACGCGCTCACCTTGAGCCCGGCGCTTGCGGCCATGCTGCTCAAGCCAGCGACGGGCAAGAAATCATTCCTGACACCGTTCTACAACGGCTTCAACCGTGTGTTCGGCTGGTCGACGGATCGCTACGTTAGCTTTGCCGGCATCCTGGCCCGAAAGATGGTCAGGAGCCTCGCCTTCATCGGCATCCTGGTCTTCGCGACCGTCTCGTTGGTCCAGCGGATCCCTGGCGGCTTCGTGCCCGAGGAGGATCAGGGATACCTGCTCGTGAACGCGCTGCTGCCGGATGCCGCCTCGCTCGAGCGCACCGATGCCGTCATGAAGAAGGCCGAGGCGATCCTGGAGAAGAACGAGGCCATCGAAGGCTTCAACACGATCACCGGCTACTCGTTGCTGACGGGCGCCTACTCGTCGAACATGGGCTTCTTCTTCGTGCAGCTCAAAGAATGGGGCGAGCGAACGACTGAGGAGTCACATGCCAACGGCGTGGTCGCGGCGCTGAACCGCGCGTTTGCGCAGGAGATTCCGGAAGCGGGCGTGGTGGCGTTCGGGCCCCCGGCTATTCCCGGACTCGGTACGGGCGCAGGATTCACGATGGAACTGCAGGACCGCAGTGGTGGATCGCCGGACTATCTGGCGCAGCAGGCCGCGCGCTTCATGGAGGCGGCCAGAAAGCGTCCGGAGATCGCGCGGATCAACACGCTCTATCGCGCGACGGTGCCGCAGATCTTCGCCGACATCGACCGGAGCAAGGTCCTGAAATCGGGCGTCCCGTTGAACGACGTCAACACGACCTTGGGGGCACTCCTCGGCAGCTCCTACGTGAACGACTTCAACCGTTTCGGCCGTGTCTACAAGGTGTACGTGCAGGCCGAGCCGGAGTTCCGTCAGGATCCGAAACAACTCGGGCTGTTCTTCGTGAAGAACCAGAAAGGCGGCATGGTCCCGCTCGACACGCTTCTGGCCACCGCGCCGAGCAACGGACCGGAGTTCACCAACCGCTTCAATCTGTTCCGTACGGCAGAACTGACCGGAGTGCCTACCGCGAATTTCTCATCCGCGCAGGCGCTCGATGCCCTCGAGCAGACGGCGCGCGAAGTGCTGCCGCCGGATGTGACGTTCGACTGGGCGGATCTGTCGTTTCAGGAACGGCGGGCGCCAGGTGTGGCCACGGTATTCGCGCTGGCGATCTTCCTCGTGTTTCTCATCCTGGCTGCGCAGTACGAGAGCTGGGGCCTGCCGTTCAGCGTTCTTCTCGGGACGCCGTTTGCTGCCTTCGGGGCGTACCTCGGTCTCTACCTGGCACGCGCCATCATGGGCCCCAGTTATGTCAACAACGTGTTCGCCCAGATCGGGTTGATCATGCTCATTGGCCTCGCCGCGAAGAACGCGATCCTGATTGTCGAGTTCGCGAAGATGGAGCTCGAGTCCGGCAAGCCACTGATGGAGGCAACGCTCAACGCGGCGAAGCTGCGCTTCCGCCCGATCTTGATGACGGCGTTTGCGTTCATTCTGGGCGTCGTGCCACTGCTGACGGCGACGGGTGCGGGCGCAGAAGGGCGCAAGGTGATGGGAATGACGGTGTTCGCGGGCATGCTCGTCGCGACCATCCTGGGCGTCTGTCTGATTCCGATGTTGTTCGTGGCCGTTGAGAAAGTCACAGGCGGGTCGAAGCATGCCGCGCCTGTGGCTTCACCACCTCCCGCACCGCTGGTGGCGCAGCCAGGGCACGGGGGTCATTGAGATGATGCGCTTCGTCGTGTCCAGCAAGCTCGTCGCCCTTGCTGCTCTCGCGCTCGTGTCTACTGGTTGTCTGGTCGGTCCCAACTACAAGCGACCTGACCTTGCGAGTCCGCAGCAGTTCCGCTTCGTTGAGGGCGCGCAGGCCGAGTCGCTGGCGGACGTACCCTGGTTCAATGTGTTTGACGATCCGGCGCTGCAGGAACTGATCAAGACCGCGATTGCCAACAACCTCGATCTCCGCGCCGCGGTCGCGCGTGTCGAAGAGATGCGCGCGCGCGCCGGCATCGCCAAGTCGTACCTGTATCCGCAAGTAGACGGCGCCGCCAGCTACCGTGTGCGCGGCTCGACCAGCGGCGAGCCGGATGAAGACGGCGCGGAAGACAACTTTCATCAGAACGCGTCGTACGGATTCCAGTTGTCCTGGGAATTGGATCTGTTCGGACGGCTCCGGCGCCAGCAGGAAGCGGCCGTAGCTTTGGCGCTCGCGAGCGAACAGGCGCGACGGGGCGTGATGGTGACCCTCGTGGGCGACGTGGCCACCAGTTATTTCCTGCTGCGTGAACTCGACGTTCAGCTCGTGATCGCGCGCCAGACGCTCGACATCAATGATCAGACGGTAACGTATTTCCAGAATCGCCTGGACGGCGGAGTATCGAACCGGCTCGAGGTCGATCGCATCCGCGCGCTGCGGGCGCGCACGGCGGCGACGATTCCCAATCTCGAGCAGCAGATCGCGACCGTAGAGAACGAGATCTCGCTCCTGCTCGGCCGATCGCCCAGTGCGATCGCCCGCGGTCCCGCGGCTCCCGACGCACCGCTGCCGCCGCAGATTCCCCCCGGCGTTCCTGCCGCATTGCTGGAGCGCCGGCCGGATGTGGCCGAGGCGGAGCAGTTCCTCGTGGCGGCCAACGCAGATATCGGTGCGGCCAAGGCGCTGTTCTATCCGGCGATCAGCCTGACCGGCTTTCTCGGCGGGATCAGTGGAGACCTCACCACGTTCATGGGTGGCAGCGGGGCGCTGTGGTCGGTTGGCGCCGGACTCCTCCAACCTATTTACAACGGAGGCCGTCTGCGCAGGAACGCAGAGGTCGCGCAGGCACAGTTCGACCAGGCCCTGGCGATGTATCAGAAGGCGGCCCTCAACGGCTACCGCGAGGTAGCCAATTCACTCGTGTCTATCCAGAAGCTGGCGGAGGAGCGTGTGCAGCACGAGGTAGGCGTGACCGTGCTGGTGGATGCGGCCGATCTGGCGCGCGCCCGCTACGATTCCGGGCTCGCCAGTTACATCGAGATCCTGACTGCGGATCAGGATCTGTTCGAGCAGCAGTTGCGTCTGGCGCAAACGCGCGGAGAGGAGTTCCGGGCGCGCGCCGAGTTATATCGGGCGCTTGGTGGGGGCTGGCAGCAGCAGCCCTGAGACGAGGACAGGATGGGAAAAGACGAGAACGGCAAGAACGACAAGAACGGCAAGGAGAAGCTCTCGGGCAAGGAGTACGCGAAAGAGCTGCTCAAACTGCAAGGCGAGTTGTGTGTGCTGCAGGAGTGGGTCAAAGCGAAAGGGCTGCGCGTCATCGTCATCTTCGAGGGGCGGGACGCAGCGGGGAAGGGCGGCACCATCAAGGCGATCACGGAACGCGTCAGCCCGCGCGTCTTCCGGCTGGTCGCGTTGCCCGCGCCCTCCGATCGCGAGAAGAGCCAGATGTACTTCCAGCGGTACATGCAGCACTTTCCCGCGGCTGGTGAGATTGTCATCTTCGATCGCAGCTGGTACAACCGCGCCGGCGTTGAGCACGTGATGGGCTTCTGCACGCAGGATCAGTACAACCGCTTCCTCGAGTTGTGTCCGGAAATAGAGAAGTACATCACGGAGGCTGGTGTAACGCTCCTCAAGTTCTGGCTCGAGGTCGGGAACAAGGAACAGGAGCGCCGGTTCAAGGCGCGCATGGACGACCCGCTGCGGCAGTGGAAGTTGAGCAACATGGACCTGCCGTCACGCGAGAAGTGGTACGAGTACTCGATTGCGCGTGATGCGATGCTCAAGGCGACCGACACCAAACACGCGCCGTGGTACCTCGTCCGTTCCGATGACAAGAAGCGCGCGCGTCTCAACGTCATCGCGCATCTCCTGAAGCTGATTCCGCACAAGAAGGTCGACAAGCCGAAGGTCAAGCTGCCGGACCGGTCGAAGAAGCACGCGTACGACGACGAGGCAACGATCGCCAAGCGCAATTTCGTTCCCGACGTCTACTGATCGCTTGTGTCCTGACGATGTCAAGACGGATTCTGTTCGTGTGCCTTGTCGGGCTGTGGTGGCAACCGCTTGCCGCCCAGGATCAGGGACCACCGCCTCCGCAGCAGCCGGCTCCGGTCGTTGAAGGAGCCAGCGCGGAGCCGTCCGAGCACGCTGCGACACTCAGCTTTGCCAATCGTCCCATCGTGACACTGCGCGCGCGGGTGCTTGGACGCGATCCCGCCGATCGCGTGGCCAGCGCGACGCGGGTGCTCGACGAGCTCATCGCCGATGGATATAGCGGCCCGATCGAATCACGTCCGTTCACTGGCGGACGGATCATCAGCGTTGCCTCGCGAGGGATTGTCGCGCTCACGGCGTTTGACGTCGACAACCTGGCCGGAGAGACCGTCGAGGGCGTAACCGCGCAGGCGATCGTGCGTCTGCAGCAGGCGTTGGCCGAAGCAGACGAGGCACGCACGCCGCAGCGTCTGCTCGTCGCCACGGGTCTCGCTTTCCTGGGCTTGGCGGTCGGCTCTCTGCTGCTGTGGGCGCTGGTTCGCGCGCATCGGCGGTTTGCCGGAAGGCTGGTCGAAGTCGCGGAGGAGAAGCTCGCCCAGACCGGTCTCACGGATGTTGCATCGTTACGCGCGTCCCGCGTGCTCGAGTTCCAACGAGGGTTGCTGAAGGCGGTCACTCTCGGCGCCGGGATGGTCGTCGTCTACAGCACGCTCACGTTCGTCCTCAGGCGCTTTCCGTACACCCGCCCCTGGGGCGAGTCGATGCGCGGATTCCTGTTCACGACGGTCGAAGATCTCGCGCTCGGGGTGGTGAACGCGATTCCAGGTTTGTTTACGGTGGCGCTGATCGTCCTGATCACGCGCTTCATCCTTCGTCTCCTCGGCATCTGGTTCAACGCCGTTGAAGCGGGACGGACTCGGGTGCAATGGCTGTATCCCGAGACCGCACAAACCACGCGCCGCTTGGTGACAGCGTTGATGTGGCTGTTCACGATCGTCGTCGCGTATCCGTATCTGCCCGGGAGTCAGACCGATGCGTTCAAGGGCGTGTCGGTATTTCTCGGCCTGATGTTGACGTTTGGCTCGAGCGGGCTCGTGAACCAGATTATGAGTGGATTCATGGTGACCTACTCGCGGGCGGTACGAGTAGGCGACTACGTCCGCATCGGGGACGTCGAAGGCACCGTGCTCCACCTGGGCATTCTGTCTACCAAGCTCAAAACATTCCGTGGAGAAGAGGCGACCATTCCGAACTCCGTGGTCGTGTCACAGACGACGACGGACTATTCGCGTTTTGCGGAAGTCAACGAGACCTTCACGCCGACGTCAGTGACGATTGGGTACGACACACCGTGGCGGCAGATCCACGCCATGCTGCTTCTAGCCGCCGAGCGAACCCCAGGTGTGCGCGTCGAGCCGAAGCCCTACGTGCTGCAGGAGGCACTGCAGGACTTCTATGTGAAATACACCCTGTTCGTGTGTCTTGACGCGCAGGACCAGCGCTATTTCACGCTGAACATATTGCACGCGCAGATCCAGGATCTGTTCAACGAGTACGGCGTGCAGATCATGTCGCCGAACTATCTCGCTGACCCGGCGTCGCCGAAGCTTGTTGCCAAGAAAGATTGGTACGCGTCGCCCGCGCGCGTTGATGAGGGCGCGCAGACAACGGGCTAGTACTCCTCGAAGAGGCGCTGCAGGTCGGCGTTGGTCCGTGTCTTGAGCAGCGCCAGGCGGAGCAGCACGCGCGCCTTCTGCGGATTCAAGTCCAGCGACGCGACGAACCCCATCTTGTCGTCATCGAGCTCGACATTGCGGCCGACGCGTCCCACGGCGACGCGCGATGCGCGCACGCATACGACACCGTTCTTCGCATGCCTGGCGAGCGCGTTGACCGCCGCCTCCGTCATGTTGCCGTTGCCAACACCGGCGATCACGATGCCCTTCGAGCCTGCGGCCACGGCGGCGTCGATGAGCGCGCCGTCCATGTTCTCGTG
>Ga0070664_100002916_pt1 | contig 13848 bp, 14 predicted proteins | sample KBSC73metaG_FD_65863 | JGI IMG/M metagenome (GOLD analysis project Ga0070664, IMG submission 65863) | Corn rhizosphere microbial communities from Kellogg Biological Station, Michigan, USA - KBS C7-3 metaG | ecosystem: Host-associated > Plants > Roots > Rhizosphere > Soil ... | reverse complement strand
CCACGCCGTGAACGTCTGGGGCCGCGATGCCAAGACCGGCTTCGCACGACGCCCGCTCGATAACACCGGCGTCCAGTACGGGCTTGCCGCGCTCAACGCGGGCGTCATCTCGAAGGAACAATTCCTCGATCTGAACGCGAAGATCGGCGGCTACGACAACGACGGGAGGATCGCGCCGGCGCGAACGGTCGCGGATCCGGCGGCGCTGCGCATCGCCTACCGTATGGGGCGGCTGACGTCGGGTGGCGCCGGACTGGCGACGACACCAATCCTCGACTACCGCGCCTACCTGGACGACATGCCCGCCGGCAACATTCACCTCCGCTATCACTCCTTCTCCATGCGCGAGCGGCTGCAGAAGGCGAATGGCTACACGGATAACCAGGTCATGCTCACCGACGATCGTAAATGGGGTGACTCGCTCAAGGCTCCGGTCCTTCTGCAGGGGCTGGCGCAGATGGACCAGTGGTTGACGAAGATCGCCGACGATACGTCGAAGGACTCGAAGCTGGCGAAGCTGCGCCGCGCCAAGCCGGCCGATCTCGTCGACGCGTGCTGGACGCGCGACGACCACCCGCAAAAGATTGTGGAGCGGCAGATGCCGGACCGCGGCAGGTGCAACGAACTGTATCCGGCCAATTCATTCCCGCGCGGCGTCGCGGGAAGTTCGCTCGCCGCCGACATCGTCAAGTGCCAGCTCAAGGCGGTGAACGCGCGTGATTACAAGGTGATGTTCACGGCCGATGAAATGACGCGGCTGAAACAGATCTTCGCCGGCGGCGTGTGCGATTGGAGCAAGCCTGGAATCGAACAGCAGCCGATGGCGGCCACGTGGCAGGCGCTGCCAAACCAGGCGGAAAAGTTGAAGAGTGGAAGAGTAGAAGAAGTCAGTTCGAAGTAGGTCTGTTTACCTTCCTCCCCGATCTTCTGGCCGCGAGAGCGCAAATGGCGCTCTCGCTCGGCTTTCATATCGTCTTTGCCGAGATCGGCATCGCCATGCCACTGCTGATGGTGGTGGCGGAATGGCAATACCGCCGCACACGCGACGGCATCTACCTCGAACTCGCGCGCCGGTGGGCCAAGGGAACCGCAATCCTCTTCGCCGTCGGCGCCGTCTCCGGCACCGTGCTCTCGTTCGAGCTGGGACTCCTGTGGCCGGCATTCATGCAGCTCGCGGGGCCCGTCATCGGTATCCCGTTCGCACTCGAGGGCTTCGCCTTTTTCACGGAAGCGATTTTCCTCGGGGTGTATCTCTACGGCTGGGACCGTGTGTCCCCGCGCGCGCACATGTTTGCCGGCCTGATGGTCGCCATCAGCGGCGCCGCCTCCGCGCTCTTCGTCGTCCTCGTCAATGCGTGGATGAACACGCCGGCGGGAGTCGTCATGCAGGGCGACAGCTTCGCGGCGATTGATCCGATCGCCGCGATGCTCAATCCTTCGTCGTTCCAGCAGGTGCTGCACATGCTGCTCGCGTCGTACGCGTCGACGGGGCTCGCGGTCGGTGGACTTCACGCGGCGGTGCTGCTGCGCCCGGCGCGCGCGGGCAGCCGGCGCACCTTTCATCGTCAGGCGATGATGTTGGCTCTGACCATCGCCATCCCAACGTCGCTGCTGCAGCCCCTCTCCGGTGACATCAGCGCTCGCGCCGTCGCGCGGTGGCAGCCGGCGAAGCTGGCAGCGATGGAATCGCTCATCGAAACACAGCGCGGCGCACCGTTGAATGTCGGCGGCGTCTTCGACATCCCGCGTGGATTGTCGCTGCTCGCGTTCCACGATGCCAATGCCGAAGTGAAGGGACTGTCGGCGTTTCCGCGCGACGAGTGGCCGCCGGTGACGCCTGTGCGCGTCGCGTTTCAGCTGATGGTGGCCCTCGGCACCTTGATGGGGCTGGTGTGCGCCTGGGCCGCGACGCTTGTCCTGCGCGGCCGCGACATCGCCGCCAGACGGCCGCTTCTGATGGCGCTGGCCGTGCTCACGCCCGCCGGCTTCATCGCCACGGAAGCCGGATGGACCGTGACGGAAGTCGGCCGCCAACCGTGGATCATCTCGGGCGTTTTGCGTACGGCGGATGCCGTGACGCCGATGCCCGGTCTGCCTGTGCCGATGGTCGTGTTCGCGCTCCTCTACATCGCCCTCGGCGCCATCGTTGCCGTGCTTATCGCGTCGTTCGTCAGGGAGACCGGGTGATCGGCCTGCCGGAGATCATCGCCGGCGTCCTCGCCGTCGCGCTGAACGCGTACGCGCTGACCGGAGGGGCTGACTTCGGCGGAGGCGTCTGGGATCTGCTTGCCACCGGGCCGCGCCGCGATCGGCAGCGCCAGCTCATCGCCGATTCGATTGCACCGATCTGGGAAGCCAATCACGTCTGGCTGATCGTCGTCATCGTCGTGCTGTTCACCGCGTTCCCCGCGGCGTTCGGCATGCTGGGAATCGTGCTGCACATTCCCATCACCATCCTGCTGCTCGGCATCGTGATGCGCGGGTCGGCGTTTGTTTTCCGCGCCTACGGCCGACCGGGACGTGGCGTGTGGGGCACCGCGTTCGCAATCGCGAGCGTCATCACGCCGATCTTCCTTGGTGTCGTCATCGGCACGATTGTCAGCGGGCGGGTGGCGGAAGCGGCGACGCGAATCGGCGGCGCACCGTTTACCGATGTGTTCGTTCGACCGTGGGCCGACACTCTGCCACTCGCCGTCGGGGTCTTCGCGCTCGCGCTGTTTGCGTTTCTCGCCGCGACCTACCTCACCGTTGAGACGACCGATGATGCGCTGCGAGTGACTTTCGCCGACGCGCGCTCGTCGCCGCGGCAGTCGTGATCGTGTCGGGTGCGTGCGTGGACGTTGCCGTCGTCTTAATCGTTCAGGCTGTTGCGACCATCGCGGCGGCAACGGCGTTCGGCGCGTTATGGATGCGGCGATATCGACTGGCGCGCATCGCGGCGGCGGCGGAAGTGAGCTTCGTCCTGTGGGGATGGCTGTGGGCGCAATATCCGTACGTGATACCGCCGGCGCTGACTATCCGTGAGGCGGCGGCACCGGCGGTGACGTTGAGGCTTCTGGCGATCGGGTTGGCAGCAGGCGCGATCGTCCTGCTGCCGTCGCTGCGCTATATGTTCAAGGTGTTTAAAACGAAAAGGCCGACCTGAAGGTCGGCCTCTACGCTCACGTGTCAGGTTCGATCCCGAACCCGAACCGCGAATTCCGAATCCCGCTCGCTAGCCGCGCTCGTGCGTCACGATGTGCTGCGTGTCGCGCTCCTCGCAGGGCAGATCCTCGATGAAGCTCGCCTTCGGATCCTGATTCAGCCGCAGCGTGCGCGGCTCCATGCGGAACGGCTCGAGCAGCGTGTCGCCGTCCTCGACGGTCGATTCCCATCGCAGCGTGTTGCCATTGCGGGTGTAGCGCTCGGTCACGTGCATGTTGTTGCTATGCAGCCAGCCGGGCCAGCCGAGCCAGCTCTCGTCGTTGAAGCCGACGATGTCGATGACCATCGTGTCGCCTTCCCACTTGCCGACCGCATCGCCGTACCACGTCGTGTCCTGTGACTTGACGGGGTCGTGCGGGCGCCCGTCGATCGGAATGATCCGGAACGTGTTGCCGTTCTGATAGAGGAAGATCAGCTCGGTCGGCGTCTGGACAATCTTCTGCGGCGGCCCCATGCGCGGCACGCCATTCGGCTTGCAGTGGAACGCCGGGTCGAGCTGGATGCCCTCGCGATCGAGATGCTGCACCTGCTCCCAGAACTCCGGCTTGTACATCGGCTGGTTCGCGGGGCGCTGATTGATTCCGGCGTCGCGCTCGGCGTTCACGCCGGGATGGCACTCGCCGGCGTCTATCTGCGTCTGGTGGCACGGGCGCGCGCGCGTCAACTGCACCAGGTTGCCCTTTTCATCCGGTCTCACCTGATTGCCGCCGCCACCGCCGCCGCCGTTCCACATGCCTGACAGATCCGGATGACCGTCCGCGGTCTTCGGCGTGGGCACGTTCTGCTGCTGTTGCTGCGCCGCGCCTCCGGCGCGCCCCTGTGCGTGCATAGAAACGGAAACGGCGGCTGCCAACGTGAAGGCGACGCCGATGCGGGCTAGTCTCATCGCAAGCTCCTCTGCTTCCAACTTCCAACTTCCAACTTCGAACGTCTAACCTCGCTCGTGCGTGACGATGTGCTGGCTGTCGCGCTCTTCGCAGGGCAGATCCTCGGTAAGCGTCGCCTTGGCGTTCGGGTTCAGACGGATCGTGCGCGCCGGCATCACGAACGGCTCCAGCAGCGTGTCCGGGTCTTCAACGATCGCCTGCCACGTCAGCGTGTTGCCGTTGCGCGTCAGTTTTTCGATGACGTGCATGTTGTTGCTGTGCAGCCACCCGGGCCAGTCGATCCAGCTCTCGTCGTTGAACCCGACGATGTCAATGACCATCGTGTCGCCATCCCACTTGCCGACAGCATCGCCGTACCAAGTGGTGTCCTGCGACTTGACGGGATCATGCGGACGGCCGTCGATCGGGATCACGCGGAACTGGTTCGCGCGCGCGTAGAGGAAGATGAGTTCGGTTGGCGTCTGGACGATCTTGCTCGGCGGCCCCATACGCGGCACGCCCGACGGCTTGCAGTGGAACTCGGGATCGTACTGGACGCCGTTGCGGTCGTAGTCCTGCACCTTCTCCCAGAGCTCCGGCTTGTACATCGGGATCGGATCCAGCCGCTGCTCGACGCCGGAATCGCGCTCGAAGTTGACGCCGGGGGCGCAGTTGCCCAGATCGCGCTGCTGCGCGGAGCACGGCCGCTGCTTGAAGAGAATGGTGAGGTTACCCTTCTCGTCCGGCTTGTCGCCGCCGCCACCGCCGCCGCCCCACATGCCGGACAGATCCGGATGGCCGTCGGCCGTGCGCGGTGTCGGAACGTTCTGCTGCTGTTGCTGCGGACGCTGCTGCGCGCGCAGTGGGACGATAGATACCAGCAAGGCGACGGCGAACGCCGCGCTGAGCCTCTTGACGATCCGGCGCGTCACGACTGTCGTCATAAAACCCCCGGTGGAGCAGCGCGGACCGTTCGGCCCGCGAAAACGAAAGTCTACCCCTAAAGGCCTGCGCCGACGCCTGCCCCCAGAAACGGCAGCATCCGGCCCGCCCACAATACTCCCGCCCAGGAGATGAGTGAGACTGCCGCGATGATTTTCAGGGGAGTAGGGGTGTCCTCTCCGGCCGGCAGCGCTGCGGCGCGACGGCCGTAGGCCGTCTCGAAGATGAACGCGTTGATGCCGGCGACGATGAGGAACGTCACCTTCAGCCACCACGTCGGGTTGCCGAAGTACTGCGCCGGTTCAGACACGACGAAGATGATGCCAGTGATCAGGTTGAGCGAAAACCCGACAAGCGCCCACGGCATGAATTCCTTGACGACGCTGATCGGCACGCGCTTCATGAAACCCATCAGGCGCAGATCGAACATCCCCGCGACACCGAGCAGAAGCGCGAGGCCGGCGAAATGCAGCGTCTCGCAGAACGGCCACAGCCATCGCACTTGATGCTGCAGCATCACGGAGATGGGCGTGTTGTGAAGCCAGCTCGCAAATCCCAGAAACATAGCGTCCCTACTTGATGTAGGCCATCAATCGGCCGGCCGTAATCGCGGCCAGCCACAACAGCAGCGAAGCCTTCGCCAGGGTGCGCGCACGCGGCGCCGCCACATCCGCCGCCGGCGCGACGTTGAACACCTGCCGGCGCAGCCGTGTGGTGACCACCAGCGCCAGCGCGATGGCGGCGAGCTTCACCCAGAAGATCCACTTCAGCCCTTTGTCGTCGGCTTCGGAAATGAACAGTGCAATGCCCGTCGAGGCGTTGATGAAGAAGCCGATCCACATGACACGAAATACGCCGCGCAGTGTTTCCACCGGCAGCCGCGCGCCGTAGCCGAGCAGCCGCACGTCGAGCACCCACGCCGGGCCGACGACCATCGCCAGCCCCACGGTGTGCAGCATCAGGATCGTTGGATACGCGAACAGCGTCGGCGCCGACGATACCCACACGCCAAAGCTGCTTTCCTGCAGTCGTAACAGGAAATCTTCCATGGACTCCTTGCGGTAGACGCGGACCTGAAGGTCCGCTGCTACGTAGGCCTGGACCCGAGGTCCGCTACGTAGGCCTGGACCTTCAGATCCGCTGCTACGTACACCTGGACCTTCAGGTCCGCTGTTACGTAGGTGCGGACCTTCAGGTCCGCCCTACAAAAAGAAAAGGCGGGTCCGAAAACGGACCCGCCCTCCAGGGTTCAGTTACTTCGCACTCCCACGTCGAACTTCTAACCTCGCTCGTGCGTGACCATGTGCTGCGAATCGCGCTCCTCGCACGGCAGATCCTCGGTGAGCGTCGCCTTTGCGTTCGGATTCAGCCGCAGCGTCCGCCCTTCGACGTGATACGGCTCCATCAGCACATCCGGATCTTCGACAATCGCTTCCCACTTCAGCGTGTTGCCCACGCGCGTCAGCTTCTCGATGACATGCATGTTGTTGCTGTGGAACCACCCCGGCCACTCGATCCAGCTCTCGTCGTTGAAGCCGACGATGTCGATGACCATCGTGTCGCCTTCCCACTTGCCCACCGCGTCGCCATACCACGTGGTGTCCTGCGACTTGACGGGATCGTGCGGGCGGCCGTCGATCGGAATGACGCGGAAGACGTTGCCCTGCGCGTACATCAGAATCAGCTCGGTCGGGGTCTGGACGATCTTTGCCGGCGGGCCCATGCGCGGCACTCCCGACGGTTTGCAGTGGAACTCCGGATCGTACTTCGTCCCGTTGCGATCGTAGTCCTGCACCTTCTCCCAGAACTCCGGCTTATACATCGGAATCTCCGGGCCCATGCGCTGCGTCACACCCGAGTCGCGCTCGAAGTTGATCCCCGGCTCGCAGTTGCCGAGATCGGCCTGCTGCTTCGAACAGGGACGTCCGCGCGTCAGCTGCACGAGATTCCCCTTCTCGTCCGGCTTGACGGCACCACCGCCGCCGCCGCCACCCCACATACCGGACAGATCGGGATGACCATCGGCCGTGCGTGGCGTCGGCGCATTCGCGGGGTTCTGCGCGTTGGCTGCGCCCTGCTGCGCATGGAGGGACACAAGGCTCATCGCCGCCGCAAATGCGGCGGCGATGGCAAACCGGTTGAACTGGTGCATGGAATTAGAGATCGTTCGGGTTGTTGGGATCTTCGTGATACATCGTCACGGTGCGTCCATCCTGGAACGTGAACGTGACGACGCGGCCCGTGTGCGAGCCGTCGCGCGCCGGCGCGTAGCTCACCTTCAGCGTCTGGCCGACCGAGAAAATGCGCGTCATGCCGTTCTGCCGCAGCGCCTGCGGTCCGGCACCGGTGATTTCCCACTGCTCGGTCGTGCCGTCCGCCTTCTTCACGTCGAAGAACCAGCGGACGTGCGGGTTGATCATCGCGAACTTGGTCAAGGTTCCGGTGAACTCACCACGCTTCGCGGTGTCGAACTCCGCCTGCAGCGCGTGATGCGCAACCGCTGGCCGTGCCGCCAGGCTGAGGGCGACAATTGCCAGAAGAGCGAACATCTTTTTCATAATCACACCTCTCCGCGAAGACGAATTCGCAGCGTTTCTATTATGCCATCGCAGGAGCCCGGCTTCAGCCCAGCCCCTCAATTGCTCCGCGCACCCGCCGCCCCGCCTTTGACGTTGGCCGGAACGGGCGTGATGACATACGGGTTGTAGGTATTCGTATGCGTCACCGTCAGGTCCAGCACGGTCATGCCGTTCTGAGTCTGAACGATGTGCTTCGGTAAATAAATGTCGGCTTTCGCGTCGTCGTTCCAGTCGCCGTACTCTTCATACGTAACGTTCAAAACCGTGGTTCCGTAGCGCGCTTCCGCCTTGACCGGCGCCATGTATTTGTTGAGCGTTGCCGTAATGGTGGCGCCGTTGGAGGGAAAGGTCAGGGTCGTCGCGCCGTTGGCCGTCGCGACCTTCGCCGCGTCGGCGGCTGCTTTGGCGGCCTTGGCCAGACCGATCGGGGTCAGGACGAGCTGTACCTGGCGGTCCTGGAGCGTTGCCGGCATTGGCGTGGCCTTGCCGCCCGGCGTGTCCTCGTTCCAGGCGAACTTGTCCGAGACCACTTCGATGGTGCGCTGCCCGCCCTCCGGCGTGTAATCGAAGCGCATGCCGTTCATCGTGTAATTCAGGCTGACGCGCCACTTGGTCAGCTTGACGGGTTTCCCCGCCACCAGCTTTGTGCCGTTCTCGCCCCAATACTCGATGCGGTTGACCGCGTCGTTCCGCTGCATGCCGCGCAGCATCCCGAGGTTGTCCTGCATCGTCTCGATAACTTTCTTCGCGTCATTCGCCGGGGTGGCCGCGGCCGCAGGCGCCTGTCCACGGCCGCCGCGTCCGCCCTGAGGGGCCTGTGCGTAACCTGTCAGCACCGTGAGCGCCAGACACGCCACGACTGCTGATGCCTTACTTGTCATTCACGCCTCCTGCGTAGAAAGAACCCCGGAGCGAGCGGTTGTATGGGGCCGAACCGATGAACTATCGCTGAATTGGCCCGTGTTCGCAAGGCCCTGCGAAACCACCCTGTAGTATGTGAATTACGACGCGCCGGGGCGCCTTGTTTCCCGGCTGTATACTCGGCGAGCCTGCGCGGGGCGCGCCCCTGCGTTTACTGGAGGCCCCGTCATGTCTGCAACGAGAACCGCCGCCCCCCAGCAGCCGCTCTATGCCCGGCTCTGGTTCCAAGTCATCGTCGGCATCATCGTCGGCGTCGTTCTCGGACAGTTGAACCCAGGGCTCGGCGCCGCGATGAAGCCGCTCGGGGACGGGTTTGTGAAGCTGATCAGAATGATGATCGCGCCGATCATCTTCGGCACCGTCGTCGTCGGCATCGCGAAGATGGGCGACATGAAGGAGGTCGGCCGCATCGGGCTGCGCGCGATCCTCTATTTCGAGGCCGTCTCCACTGTTGCGCTGGTCATCGGATTGATCTTCGTTAACGTCATGAAGCCGGGTGCCGGCATGCACGCCACCGCGGCTCAGCTCGATCCAAAGAGCGTCGCGGCGTATACGTCGAGCGCCTCCCATCTGACGACCGTCGACTTCCTGATGAACATCATCCCGACGACGATCGTGAACGCCTTCGCGACGGGCGATATCCTGCAGGTGCTGTTCTTCTCGATCCTGTTCGGCATCGCGGTGCTGCATCTCGGCAATCTCGGCAAGCAACTCGTTGCGCTCATCGATCAGTTCACGCACGCCCTATTCGGCATGGTCGGCATCATCATGTACGTATCGCCCATCGGCGCGTTCGGCGCCATGGCGTACACCATCGGACAGTTCGGCATCCACACGCTGCTCTCGCTCGGCGCGCTGATGCTCGTCATGGCCATCGCGTGTCTCTTCTTCATCTTCATCGTGCTCGGAGCGATCGCCTGGTGGTCGGGGGTGAGCCTCCTCAAGTACCTCGCTTACATCAAAGAGGAAATCCTCATCGTTCTCGGCACCTCGTCGTCCGAGACAGTGCTGCCGCGGATGATGGCGAAGCTCGAACATGCGGGTTGCGCGAAGCCGGTCGTCGGCCTGGTTATTCCAACCGGGTATTCGTTCAATCTGGACGGCACGTCGATCTACATGTCGATGGCCGCCATCTTCATCGCGCAGGCGACCGACACATCGCTGACGCTGACGCAGCAGCTCGGCATCCTCGCGGTCCTGCTGCTGACCTCGAAAGGCGCCGCGGGTGTGACGGGCTCAGGATTCATCACGCTGGCGGCAACGCTGTCGTCCATTCCGGCGCTGCCGGTGGCGGGCCTGGCGCTCCTCATCGGCATCGATCGATTCATGTCTGGCGCGCGCTCGCTCACCAATTTGATCGGCAACGGGCTGGCGACAATCGTCGTCGCGAAGTGGGACGGTCAGCTGGACATGAAGCGTCTGCAGCGCGTGTTCAATGGAGAAACGGTGCGCGAAGCCGAGGAGCCGGAAGAAATGCTTCTGGCCGATCACGCGCGATACGGCGCGTGACCCGGTAAGGATGCGGGCCCCTTTTGGACCCGCCAGATTTAGTCAGATCAGGAGGACCACATGCGCCGAACCCTGGTTGCAATCGTTGGCCTCGTCACCATCGTCAGTTCGCTCGGTTATGCGCAGCAGGCGGCGCGCCTGCATCCGCACCGCATCGCCGTGTTCGGTTCATCAGTCGCCAACGGGCGCGGTGACGAATTCGCGCGCGATGGCTACACCGGGTTGCTGCGCGTGTTGATGGCGCGCAAGGGCTGGGAGGTCCTCAACCAGTCGCGCGGCGGCGACAACACCACGACGCTGATGACGCGCTTCGCACCGGCAGGCGCGCCGGACCCGAAGACGCGCTACCTGACGACCGTGAATCCAAGTTATGTCGTCATCGGCCTTTCCTTCGGCAACGAGAATCTCTACGAGTCCAAGACGAAAGCCGAGAAGGATACGGTGTACGCCGGCTACCTGAAGGGCATCCGTGCGGTCGTGGACCGCGCCCGCCAGAACGGCATCACGCCCATCGTGATGCTCTGCTATACCCGCGATCTTTACAGCCCGGAGGACTACGAGTACGTCCGCCGCGCGAATGTCGAGCAGGCGCAGTGGGACGTCCCGACCGTCAACGTACTCGGCGCGATTGACGACGGGAAGGGCCACTGGGCGCTCGGGTGGGACGACAAGCATCCGCAGAACTCGGGACATCACGAGTTCCTCTACTCGTTCGTGCCCACCCTGTTCGAAGCGCTCGAGAAGGGAAAACCGAATCCGGTGAAGGCAACCGGTGGCGGATTCGCCCGCGTCGCATCAACAACAGCGTCGTTGACGTTTGCCCCCGAGGAGACGATGCATCCGTTCGCGCTCAGTTTCATGGTGCGGACGCAGAGCGACGGTACGGTAGCGACAGTCAGCGGAACCACCCTCACGACGCGCACCGAAGTGCGGATGAACGAGGGCATGCCGTTCACGGCAACGACGCTCGTGCCCGACAAGTCGTTTGCCGCATCTCTCGTCGTCGAGAATGGCAGGTTCGGTTACAAGTCCGCCTCCAAGACAACGGTCGATTCAGGTGTGCGCGCGGACGCGCAATGGCACCATGTGGTGCTGAGCCACTTCACCGCACGCGGTGAGACCTTGCTGTTTGTGGACGGCAAGCCGGCGGGCAGCGTCGCAGAACGTCTCGAGCCAAAGAATTTCGCGGTCGGCGGCCGCGGAGATTTCAAGGACCTGTTCCTCTATCGCGCCGGACTCAATGCGGACGAAGTGGCCGCCTTGCACGCCGGGAAGATGCTCAACGGGAGCCTCGAAATCTACTCGCCGCTGGCGGACGCCGACTTCAAGGCGGGTGCGACGGTCGACAACCGTGCGCAAAGCCTGACGGCGTTCAAGGTCGGGAACGACCGCATCGTGCATGGCGAGGAGACGACGAGTACTCGCTAACGACCAACTCCCACGTCGAACTTCTTTAATAACGCCTTCGCCATCCGGATATTCGCGTAGTCGATCATCTTGCCGTCCTTGCCGACGGCGCCGCGGCCGGCCTTCGCCGCTTCGTCATACGCCTCGACGACCGATTTCGCATGCGCGACTTCTTCGGCCGACGGGCTGAAGATGCGGTTCACTACCGGTATCTGGCTGGGATGAATGCACTGCTTGCCGTCGAAGCCCATGACGCGGGCGATGCGGGCGGCCTTCTCCAGCCCTGCGGTGTCCTTGTAGCCGGCATACGGACCGTCAATGGCGCGCAGTCCCTGTGCGCGCGCCGCGGCCACGACCGCGTGCATCACGGCGTGCCAGCGGTGACCGGGATAGATCCGATCGTTTTCATCCATCTCGCCGATATTCGCCACCGGCATCTGCATCGTCGCGGAGTAGTCGCCCGGCCCGAAGATCAGCGCCTGCAGGCGTGGTGACGCTTCGGAGATCTCCCGCAGCCACATGAACCCCTTCGCACTTTCGATCTGCACTTCGAGGCCAATCTGGCGGGCGAATCCTTTGGCGTTCTCGATCTGCGTCAGCAGCATGCAGACGAACCGCACGTCCTGCGGCAGGTGGGCCTTCGGCATCATCACGATGTCGATGCGGTCGCCGACTTCCTCGACCACCTCGATGAGATCGCGGTAGCCGAACGGCGTGTCGATGCCGTTGATGCGGAACGCTTTGAACTTGCGCCCGAAGTCGAGCTCCTTGAACGCGCGCACGACGTTCGCGCGGCTCGCCGGCTTCTCGTCCGCGGCGACCGCATCTTCGAGGTCGATACACACCGCATCCGCGTCGCTCGCCGCCGCCTTTTCGATCATGTTCCAGCGGGACGCGGGCACGTAGAGCATCGATCGCTCGAGGCGGTCCTGGGGTCGGGACTCATTACGGGAATCGAAATCATTCATGCGGCACCAAGCATATTTCGATTCCCGTAATGAGTCCCGACCCCTTCTCAGAACGATCGCGGCATGCCCAGCACGTGCTCGCCGATATACGACAGGACGAGATTCGTCGAGATCGGCGCGATCTGGTAGAGCCGCGTCTCACGAAACTTCCGCTCGATGTCGTACTCCGCGGCGAAGCCGAAGCCGCCGAACGTCTGCAGACATGCGTTCGCCGCCTCCCACGAGGCGTCCGCGGCGAGCATCTTCGCCATATTCGCTTCCGCGCCCGCCGGCTGCCCGGCGTCAAACAATCGCGCGGCTTCGTAGCGCATCAGATCCGCCGCGCGCACGTTCGCGTAGGCGCGCGCGATGGGAAACTGCACGCCCTGGTTCTTGCCAATCGGGCGATCGAACACGACCCGTTCATTGGCGTAGGCGCGCGCTTTTTCGACGAACCAGAAGCCGTCACCGACGCATTCGGCAGCGATGAGAATCCGCTCCGCGTTCATGCCGTCGAGGATGTAGCGGAAGCCCATCCCTTCCTGGCCGATGAGATTTTCCGCGGGCACCTCGAAGTCCTCGAACCACACCTCGTTGGTCTCGTGGTTGACCATGTTGCGGATTGGTCGGACGGTCATCCCCTTCTGCTCCGCGCCGCGCAGATCGACGAGGAAGATGGACATCCCTTCGGTCTTCTTCTTCACCTCGGGCAGCGGCGTCGTCCGCGCCAGCAACAACATCAGATCGGAATGCTGGATGCGCGAGATCCACACCTTCTGCCCGTTGACGATGTAACGGTCGCCGTGGCGGACGGCCATCGTGCGTGTCTTGGTGGTGTCAGTACCCGTCGTCGGCTCCGTCACGGCGAACGATTGAAGCCGCAGCTCGCCGTCGGCAATGCCAGGCAGGTATTTGCGCTTCTGCTCGTCGGAGCCGTGGCGAAGCAACGCACCCATGATGTACATCTGCGCGTGGCAGGCGCCGGAATTGGCGCCGGAACGATTGATCTCTTCGAGGATGACTGACGCCTCGGTGATCGTCAGGCCGCCCCCGCCGTACTGCTCGGGAATCAACGCGGCGAGCCAGCCGGCGTCCGTCAGCGCCTTGACGAACTCTTCAGGATAGCCGGCACGTTCTTCAACGTCCTGCCAGTACTTGCTGTCGAACCGGGCGCACAGTTCGCGAATGGCGGATCGGTATTCCTGATATTCGTGTGCCCTGGGGTTGATGTCGGACATTGGAAGGAAGTGGGGACTAAGGAACGACGGAACTGAGAACAGGACGTTCCTGTGGTCCCAGGTTCCCGAGTTCGCTGAACAGCATCCGCATATCGCGGCACTGCTCGATCGAATGAAGGGCGTCGAGCGTTGCATCAGCAGTTGGCGTGCCGAAGCGCGCGCCGACGACGGCGGAGAATTTGCGTTCGAGGTCCTCGGTCGAGACTGGATTCTCGGCGTTGCCGCGCGGGTAGTC
>Ga0070664_100002909_pt1 | contig 13858 bp, 14 predicted proteins | sample KBSC73metaG_FD_65863 | JGI IMG/M metagenome (GOLD analysis project Ga0070664, IMG submission 65863) | Corn rhizosphere microbial communities from Kellogg Biological Station, Michigan, USA - KBS C7-3 metaG | ecosystem: Host-associated > Plants > Roots > Rhizosphere > Soil ... | reverse complement strand
CGGACCTGGTCCTGCAGGTCGGTGGTCCAGTCGAGCTTGATGGCACCACGGATGTGGCCCTTGTTGTAGGCGGTCGTGTCCTCGTCGACCTCGATCAGCACGATGCTCGGGTCGTCGAGGTGTTGCTCGACCCAATCGGCGTTGACGAGAGCGGATTCGCGGCTCATGCGGTCACTTCTTCCTTGGTGTTTGCGTTGATGGTGTCGTTGTCGATCGGGGTGGGGCGGACGTCGCGCCGACCCCGGAGTCGGTGCAGCAGCAGGTACAGCTCGCAGCCCAGACAGAAGCCGAAGACCGCGTTGAGCAGCGCCGCCGCCAGTGCGAAACCTGCGGCCACCTGCCCGAGCAAGGTGGCTCCGGTCAGGTAGCCGAGGAGCGCCACCACGGCGAAGCCGAGGCCCACGGTCTGGGCGAACCGCGGCGGTGCGGCGTCCTCGAGGTGCGAGGGCGGCGCAAGGCGCGGCCGGACCAGCCGGCGGAACAGGTACGCCGTCGGCGTGTGCTGCACCCCGCGGGCCGCGCCGATCGCGAAGAACACGGCCTGTGCCGCCAGCAGTGCCACCGCGGCCGGCGCCGGTGCGGCGACGAGCACGACGGCGAGCAGCACCAGCGTCACGGCGGCCGTGAACCGCGGACCGCGGGGGTCGATCTGGGTAGTCCGAGTCATGAGTCTTCCTGACGTCTGCGAGAGGGACGCTGGAGGACGTCAGCGCACGCCGGAGAGGCGAGCGATCACGAGAGGCCGCGGAGCGGCTGCTGACGTCCGGTCAGGACATTCGACACAGCGACGAGCGCACGCGGCAGTGGTCCACTGCGCGTCGCTTGGTCAGCCAGGTCGAGCTCATGGAGGAGAGGTTAGGGGCCCGTGAGGGTGCGACGGAAACCGAGATTCCACATCGTGAGATCGGAGTCCGTCATTTGGGACACAGGTCAAGGTGCGGGGACAGCGACGGGCCGGCCGGCGCTCGTCGCCAGGATCTGCTCGAACGAGTCCGCACATCCGGGGAGGGCGAACTCCTGCTCGGCGAGCACCCGCGCCGCCTTCCCGAGGGACGAGCTGTGCTCCCAGTCGCCCAGGACGGTGCGCACCCAGTCCGCCGCTGCGGGCAGCGCCTCGGCCTGCGGGGGAAGGACGCAGCCGTCCACCCGCGAGACCAGCGTCGCGGCGAGGTTCTCGGCCGGCATCAGCCCGAGGATCGGACGCCCGGCACACAGGTAGCTCAGCGTCTTCGACGGGACCGAGAACGCGCCTGCATCCTGCTCGAGCAGCACCACGAGGACGTCGCCCGTGCCGAGCACCTCGGAGAGCCGCTCGTAGGGCTGGAACGGCAGCAGCAGCAGCGGCACGTCCTGTCGCGCGGCCTCTGCGCGCAGCACGTCCTCGGCCGGGCCCTGGTTGACCACGACCAGCTGCACCGGCTGACCGCCGTCGATCACCTGACGCGCGAGCCCCACCAGCAGACCGGGGTTGTGCTTGAGACCGAGCGTGCCGGAGTACAGCAGGGTGGGCGTCTCGTCGAGACCGTGCTCGCGCGACCAGTCGTTCGCGCGAGGCACCGGGCGGATCTCGTCCAGCGGCGCCCAGTTCGGGATCAACGTGGTCTTGTCCGCCGTACCCCAGATGCGGTGCACGTCGACGAAGGACTCGGCGATCACCACCACCGCCGCCGCACGCCGCGCGCACCACTTCTCCGCAGCGCCGATCACGGCGGCGACGATCGCGAAGGAGCGCGACAGCTTCTTGCCCGCGAACGAGCGGATCGCCACCGCCTGCACGTCCTGGTGCCACAGCACCCAGGGGATGCCGCTGACGCCCAGCACCAGGGCCAGGATGACCAGCGTCGGGATAGGCACGTTTGAGGCCATCACCACGTCGGGGCGCGTACGCCGTGCCTGGCGAGCCAGCTCGACGCCGAACCGAAGCTCCTGCAGCAGCCGCTTGCCGAAGCTCATCTTCGCGATCGCGACGCCGACGCCGATCGGCGCGAAGACCAGGGTCTCCCCCGGCTCGGCGTGCAGGTGGCCCTTGCCCGAGGTGTAGGCGTCGCAGTAGGAGTGCGTGACGTCGTGCCCGCGGCGAGACAGCTCGCGACTCAGCTCGACCTGGAAGGGGTGCCCGCTGTAGTCGTGCAGGAGGATCCGCATGGGTGGCTGCGCCCGCTCAGCCGAGCGACCGCTTGACCTCGTCGTACACCCACGCGTAGGTCTTCGCCATGCCGTCGGCGAGCGGGGTCGACGGGGCCCAGCCGTAGGTCTCGAGGATCTGGGTGTTGTCGGAGTTGCGGCCGCGCACGCCCTGCGGGGCGTCGAGCTGATAGTTGCGCGTGCACTTGATGCCCGCGATCTCCTCGACGATGGAGTACAGCTGGTTGATGCTGACCAGCTCGTCGCTGCCGAGGTTCACCGGCTCGGGGCTGTCGCCCGCGAGGATCATCTTCGAGCCCTTCACGCAGTCGTCGATGTACATGAAGCTGCGGGTCTGCTCGCCGTCGCCCCAGATGTCGATCTCGTGGTCGCCGGTGATCACGGCGGTCGCGATCTTGCGGCACACGGCGGCCGGTGCCTTCTCGCGCCCACCGGTCCAGGTGCCGTGCGGGCCGTAGACGTTGTGGTAGCGGGCGACCCGCGTGGTCAGGCCGAAGTCCTCGAGGAAGTGCCGGCACATCCGCTCGGTGAACAGCTTCTCCCAGCCGTAGCCGTCCTCCGGCATGGCGGGATACGCGTCGGCCTCCTTGAGCGCGGTGATGTTCGTGTCCGTCTGCTTGTCGGCGGCGTACACGCACGCCGAGGAGGAGTAGAAGTACCGCTCCACGCCGGCCTGCTGCGCGGCCTGCAGCATGTGCGTGCTGGTGAGCACGGTCAGCATGCACAGCGCCTTGTTGTTCTCGATGAAGCCCATGCCGCCCATGTCGGCGGCGAGCATGTAGACCTGCCGCGCGCCGTCGGTGTGCAGGAGCGCGTTCTCGAGCAGCGAGAGATCGGCCTGCACGTTCTCGGCGTCGCGATGCACCTGGTACCACTCGGACTGCGGCTTGACGTCGACCGAGCGCACCGACAGCCCCTGCGCCAGCAGGTCTGCGACCAGGTGGCCGCCGATGAAGCCGCCGCCCCCGGCGACGAGTACGTCCACGTTGCCCACGTCCGAGCCCTTCTTCGTCGATGAATGCGAGGCGCGGTCGTCCACGCACAGCTCCCGGCAAGGGCAACGAGCCGGGACCTCAGGAGTCACGCTGCGTCGCACCGGGCCTGCACCGGCCGTCCGACCCCGGCGCGGCAGCAGAGGTGGCCTAGAGTCCGCAGACATGAAGCGGGCGTTCATCACGGGCATCACCGGCCAGGACGGCTCGTACCTCGCCGAGCTGCTGCTCGAGAAGGGCTACGAGGTCCACGGCCTGGTCCGGCGCGCGTCGACCCTCAACCGCGGCCGGATCGACCACCTCCACCGCGACCCGAACCTCCGCCTGCACTACGGCGACCTCACCGACGGCGTCAGCCTGGTGAACCTCATCCACGAGATCGAGCCGCACGAGGTCTACAACCTCGGCGCGCAGAGCCACGTGAAGGTGTCGTTCGAGATGCCGGAGTACACCGCGTCGACCGACGCCGTCGGCACGCTGCGCCTGCTCGAGGCCATCCGCGCCGCCGGCATCGACTGCCGCTTCTACCAGGCGTCGACGTCGGAGATGTTCGGCGGCACACCGCCGCCGCAGGACGAGCACACCGCGTTCTACCCGCGGTCGCCGTACGGCGCCGCCAAGCTCTACTCCCACTGGGTGACGGTCAACTACCGCGAGGCCTACGACGTCTACGCCGTGTCCGGGATCCTCTTCAACCACGAGTCGCCGCGGCGCGGCGAGAGCTTCGTGACGCGGAAGATCACCCTGGGTGTCGCAGCGATCAAGCACGGCGTCACCGACCGCCTCGACCTGGGCAACCTCGACGCGGTGCGTGACTGGGGCTACGCGCCGGAGTACGTCGAGGGCATGTGGCGGATGCTCCAGCAGGACGAGCCGACCGACTACGTCCTGGCCACCGGGGTCGGGCACTCGGTGCGGGAGTTCTGCGCGGCGGCGTTCGCGCACGCCGGGCTCGACTGGGAGCAGCACGTCCGCCACGACAAGCAGTACGAGCGCCCGACCGAGGTGGACGCGCTGATCGGGGACGCCTCGAAGGCGCGCGAGCTCCTCGGCTGGGAGGCGCGCACCACCGCCGACGAGCTGGCCCGGATCATGGTCGACGCCGACATCGAGCAGCTGGGCCGGTTGCTGCGCCAGTGACCGAGACTGCAGCCACCGACCTCCCGGCGACGAGGCGCACCCACCTGGTCACCGGCGCCACGGGTCAGGACGGCGTCTGGTTGAGCCGGCAGCTCGTCGCGGCCGGGCACAGGGTCGTGGGCACGTCGCTCACCGGGACCGCCGGGGAGCGCGCGTGCTACCTGGACGGTGTCGAACTGGCGCCGCTCGACGTGCGCGACCAGCACGCGTTCGCGGACATCGTCGCCTCCGTCCGGCCCGACGTCGTGCACAACCTGGCGGCGGTGACCTCGGTCGCGGCGAGCTGGGACGCCGCGGACGAGGTCGAGGCCGTGGACGGGCGGGCGGTCGAGCAGATGCTGGAGGTGCTGCAGAGCCTCGGGCCCGGTGCGCCGGCGTTCGTGCACGCCTCCACGTCGGAGATCTTCGGACCCGTCGCCGACCCGGCGCCGGTGCACGAAGGCACGCCCCTGCGCCCCGTGAGCCCGTACGCCGAGGCGAAGGCGCGCGCGCACGTGGCAGTGCAGACGGCGCGAACGGCCGGACTGCGGGCGACCAACCTGGTGCTGTTCGGCCACACCAGCGCGCTGCAGCCGACGCACTTCGCGATCCCGTCGATCGCCCGGCAGGCAGCCGAGGTCGCGCTCGGACTGCGCGAGGAGGTGCGGCTGCGCAACCCGGCCACCCGCCGCGACTGGGGCTCGGCACCGGACTTCGTGCGCTCGTTCGCGGCCGCGGCGGACGCGATCCCGGGCGACTACGTGATCGCGACCGGGACGCTGCACACCCTGGACGAGCTCGGGCGCTGGGCGCTTTCGGCCGCGGGAGCACCGTCGGGCGCGGTCACCGGGTCGGGCGAACCGCCGCCCGCACACGACTTCGACCACGTGCGCGGCGACGCGCGGCGAGCGGCACAGGCCCTGCGATGGCGTCCGGCGAGGACGCTCCGCGAGGAGGTCGAGCGGATGGTCGACGTCGAGCTGCGCCGGCTGCGCACGGGGACCCCCGAGTCGGTGGCGTACGTCCAGAACGCCTGAAACACGGGGCTATCGCCTCGCTTGCAGGTCCTCGCGGATCGTGGCGGCCATCGCCCGCCAGCGGAACTGGTCGGTGTGGGCGCGACCCGCGGCGAGCTCCTCGGGCGTCCTTGCCAGCGCCTCCCGCATCGCCTTGACCAGCGTCTCCGGCTGCACGTCGCGCACGACCGCGGCATGTCCACCGGTGACCTCCTCCAGCGCCCGGTCGTCGGAGACCACCAGCGGGATCCGGAGCCGGAGCGCTTCGACCGCAGGCAGCCCGAACCCCTCGAAGTCGGAGGGGAAGACCACGAGGGCGGCACCCGTGAAGCAGCGCACGAACTCCGCTTCGTCGAGCCACGGCATCAGCTCGACCCGGTCGGCGATGCCGAGGGCAGCCACCCGCCGGATCGCCTCCTCACGGTCGGTGCGGCTCATGCCGACGAGGCGGAGGGTGAGCTGTTCGTCCTCCTCGCAGAACAGCGCCCAGGCGTCCAGCACCGCGGTGACGTTCTTGTTGGCGAACTGACCGAAGGCCAGCGCGTACGGCGCCATCGCGTCGGGCGCTGGGGCCGGCCACGCGTCCACGTGGTCCGCCCCGTTGCGGGAGACGACCGCCTTCGTCGTCAGGGCCGGCCGGCCGCGGAGGAAGTCGTCACGCGTGCGCTGCGAGACGCAGTAGACCGCGTCGGCCATGCGGAACGACCAGCCGTAGGAGAGGCGGCGGCCGAGCCGGCGCGACCGGCTGAACTGCTCGGGGCGGTGCTCGTGCCGCAGGTCGTGGAGGATCACGCCGTGCGGGCAGGGCGCGCCGAGCAGTGCGCTCGCCGTGATCGCCGAGACCACGCCGTCGGCGGAGAGGCGTCGCGCGGCCCGGCGTACGCCGACCGAGCGCAGCCACAGGGCCTTCGCCTTGCCCAGCGGCGGCGTCGACACGGTCTCGATCTCGACACCGGCGGGCGGTGCGAACGGTGGCTCATCGGCGCACAGCAAGGTGAGCCGATCGCCGGCGTCGAGGGCGAGCCAGCCGCGCAGCAGGTTGTCCAGCGCGATCGCGGCACTGCCCGGCTTCACGGCGACCGCGTCGAACGCGACGTGCACGGGCCCCTCAGCCCCAGATGCCGGAGCTGCGGACGAAGCGCGAGCGCACCTTCTGCGACAGCGCGGGGAAACGGTCCTTGACCCGTCCGTACTCCTCCGGCAGCACCAGCCGGATGCTCTTGATCGCGTCGCCGACCAGCTCGCGGCCCATCGGCTTCCAGGCGCTGCGCCGCCATGCCTCGTACGCGTCGGCCTCCTCCGGCAGGAACGGCAGCGGGAGCTGGGCACCCTTCAGCGACTCGACGCGGTACGCGCGGCGAAGCTGGCGGGAGATGCGACGGCCACGGGTGTCCGTGTCGTAGGGGTACGGCGGCGCCACCGGGAGCGCGGCGGCGTTCTTGACCAGCTCCTCGGCGTACTGCAGGCACAGCGCGTCGAGGGCCTTGTTGGAGTCGCGCAGGTGCGCCGTCGAGGACGTGCCGCGCGTCGAGAGCTCGTGCGGCGCGCTGGGGTCGAAGGCGTGGAAGTGGTAGAGCCGCAGCGGGTCGCCGGTGGTGGCGATGCGGTAGCCGTCGCCCTCGTCGACGATGGGGCGCTCGTGCAGGTTGGCGATGCTGACGTTGTAGCCGGGGTGCCGCCAGCAGGTCGCGGCGAAGAACGCCGCCCCGAGGTCCACCCACTTCTGGTCGACGAAGAGGCCCGACATCGGGTCCCACAGGCACTCGTTCTCGAGGTGTCCCCACCACCAGTCCAGGAACGCGCCGGCGCGCCGGTCGAAGGCGCAGAAGCCCAGGTTGTAGACGCCGACGTGGAGCAGGTGCCCCTCGCCGAACTCTCCTTCGGTGCCGACCGGCGCCAGGTAGTGCGGGGTCAGCAGGATGCCGCCCTCCGATGCGGCCAGGTCGACCGGCAGCTCGTCCATCGGCGCGGTGACGTAGGTGTCCGGGTCCAGGTACACCGCCTGGTCGGCGTCCTCGAGGAGCCGCTGGAAGAGCACCGGCTTGATCGCCGTCGCGAACTCGACGAGGTTGTAGATCGTGGTGAGGTGGAGCACCTTCCGCTCCGAGAGCCCCAGCGCCGCCGTGCTCACCAGGCGCATCCCCGGCAGGTCCGGCACTACGGGGACGTCCTCGTCGCGGAGGACGTCGATGAGCAGCACGACGAGCTCGGCATCGGGGTGGTGTCGGTGCAGGCTCTCGGCCAGCGTCATCGCCTTCGGCAGGTAGTTCTGGGCGAGGATGGTGCAGTAGACCGTGCGGGTCTCGCGGGAGGGCATTGGCACAATGTACCGACGAGTACGCACCCGCGCGGGCGGGTCCCGAAGCCGGGAACGCCTATTCCGGATTGTCTCCGCGCCCCACCGGGGCGGCTGCTAGCGTTCCGGCGCGTGAGCACCTTCGACCCCTCCCCCGACGAGCTCCGCGAGCTCTATCTCGACCTCGTGAAGCGCAGCCTCACCGGCGCGCTGGCCGAGGACAACGACTCCATCCTCGGCGGCGTCCGCACCCAGGGCGCGACGACGTTCAAGCGGCGGGTCGCCAGCTCCGTGGGGCAGCTGGCCACCCGGTTCGGTTTCGAGATCGCCTACAAGAAGCCGTACGACGCCGACCTGCGCGAGAGCGGCCTGGACTGGCCGTCGCGCGCCGAGTCGATGATCGGCCTGAAGAGGATGACGAACATCCAGGAATGCATCGCCGCGATCATCCGCGACGACGTGCCGGGTGACCTGATCGAGACCGGGGTGTGGCGCGGCGGCGCCTGCATCTTCATGAAGGCGAACCTCCGCGCCTGGGGCGACGACACGCGCAAGGTCTGGCTCGCTGACTCCTTCCAGGGCCTGCCGAAGCCGAACGCCGTTACCTACCCCGCCGACGCGGGCGACCGGCTGCACACGCAGACCGGCCTGGCCGTCGGCGCCGAGCAGGTGCGCCACAACTTCGAGCGCTACGGGCTGCTCGACGAGAACGTGGAGTTCCTCGTCGGCTGGTTCAAGGACACGCTGCCCGACGCACCGATCGAGAAGATTTCGCTGATGCGCCTCGACGGCGACATGTACGAGTCGACGATCCAGGCGATCGAGGCGCTGTACCCGAGGCTGTCACCCGGCGGGTTCTGCATCATCGACGACTTCGGCAGCCACGCCTCGCAGGCCGGCCAGGCGGTGCACGACTACCGCGCCGAGCACGGCATCGACGACGAGATCATCCAGATCGACCCGTTCGGGGCCTACTGGCGCAAGTCCGCCTGAGCGTCCTCGTCACGGGCGGGGAAGGTCGGCACCTCGCCGGTGGCCTGCTTCTGGCGTGCGTAGGTGATGAACGCGTCGATGTCCTTGCCGGCGAGCAGCGGCACCGCGGCGCGCACCTGCTCGTCGGGCCAGTCCCACCAGCGGATGTCCAGCAGCGCCGCGCGCTGCTCCTCGGTGTGCCGGTAGCGGATCACCCGGGCCGGGTTGCCGCCGACGATCGCGTACGCCGGCACGTCCTTGGTCACGACCGCGCCGGACGCGACGACCGCGCCGTCGCCGATGTGCACACCCGAGCGCACGAAGGCGAGCTGGGTCAGCCAGACGTCGTTGCCGATCACCGTGTCTCCGGTCGGCACGGGGATGCCGTCCTTGCCGGCCCCGTCCATCTTCCACACGATGCGGTGCGGGTACGTGGTGACGCGGTCGATCGCGTGCTCGCCGCCGAGCATGACGGTCGCGGTCTCGGAGAGCGCGGAGTACCTCCCCACGATCAGTCGCGTCTCGTCGTACACGTAGTCCTTGATGATCGGCGTGCCGTAGGTGTGCGCACCGATGCTGACCCGTCCGGCGCGCCGGAGCTTGCGCAGCTGGGCCTCGTTCTCGCCGACGATCGTGTTGCGGATGCGCAGCAGGACGTGCCACAGGTAGAGGAGGACGGACTTCACGGACGCGTCAGTTCCTTTCGGACGAGCCGCCGACGAGGGGGCTACCGACTGGGGAGGGGACCGGCCGCTTCGCCGGACTGCTGGCCCGGAGCATACGCGGCCTCGGGAGTCCCGGACCGCGGATCGTGCGTGAGGTAGACGGTCCACCAGATCACGGCGCAGCAGGCCTGCCCGACGACCAGTCCCCAGTAGGCACCGAGGGCGCCGTCGACCACGGCGCCGGCGACGGTCGCCACGCTGACGATCACCGTGCTGGCAATGTCGATCCGCACCGTCTTGCGCACCGCCCGCATCCCGGTCAGACCGGCGCGGGTCCCGCAGATCAGGCCGATCATCACGATCTGCATCGACGCCGGCAGCAACAGCCGCTGTGTCGGCTCCCAGGTCGCCCCGAGCACGAGGCGGCCCAGAGCATCGGGCAGGACCAGCAGGACACCCAGGTTCGCGACCGCCAGCCCGGTCGTGAGCGCGGTGGTGCGGCTCACGTGGCGGCGTACCTCTGCGCTGCCCGGTTCGAGCCGCGAGATCTCGGCCGTGCCGGCAGCGATCGACGCCGCCTGCACCATCCCGACCGGCCGCGTCAGCAGGATCGCCCCTCGCACGGCGCCGAGTGCCCGCGCGCCCGCCACCGCACCGACTCCCACCGAGGTCAGCAACGCGGCACCCTGGGTCGCGCTGAACGACAGCAGGTAGCGCCACGAGAACGCCCACGTCTCTCGCAGCCACGAGAGCGAGAACCTGATCCGGCGGATGCCGTACTGGGCGAAGACGATCAGGCCGGCGAGTGCTCCCGTGCCGGCCCAGGCGCCGATGAACCACGTCAGCGACGACCGGTCGGTGAGCGCAAGCACGCCGACGGCCACCGCGACAAGAACGAGCCAGACCAGGTCCAGCACCAGGGAGGCGGAGGGCCGGTGGGTCGCGAAGCCGAGGTAACGGCCGAGGTCCTGGATGGCGACCAGGGGCAGGAGCAGGCCGAGCACCACGAGCGCGCTGCCCAGACGGCCGTCCCAGACCCAGGCGACGAGTCCCGACACCGCGACGAGGGCGCCGAACGCGACACCGAGCACCGCGGCTGCACCGATCGCGTCGCCAGGTCGCTCCTGCGCCTCTGCCGGATGCACGAGGAGCGGCTCGCAGACCAGCGCGCGGGAGGCGCCCTGCGCCGTGACGTAGACGATGAAGACGATGCCGAAGAGACCGAACGCTGCTACGTCGAGGGCTCGCGCCGCGAGGATCGCGATCAGCACGTTGGAGGCGCCGGCAATCGCCTGGTCGATCGTGATGGTGCTCAGCCGGCGGCCCGCAGACCGGTTGCGCTCGCTCAAGGGGTCCCTGCCGTGATGAGGTGGATGCCGCGGTTCGGCTAGGGTAACCGAACGTTTCTTCCTCTCCGCCGGGCCGGCACCGGGTGTGGCGGACCCTCCCTGGAGGTATCCCGACGTGTCCGAAGGCAACCAGGGCGGCGGCGGTCCGCGCGCGTGGGCCACCCGAGTCGTGCAGTGGAACCCCGCACGTGCGGCCGTCAAGCACGGCGTCCACGCGTACGCCGCGGCGCGCGGACGTGCGCTGCAGCTGACCGGGAAGGTCCCGACGATCGGCAACATCTACGCCGCGTCGTCGCCGAAGGCCGGGAGCCAGTGGATGAAGGCGCTCTTCGACCACCCGGTCGTGCGTGAGCACACCGGGCTGTTCACGCTTCCCCAGCTCGACTACCAGGCGATGCCCGGCAAGACCTTCCCCGCGGGCACGTTCGTCCCGGGGATCTATGCCACCTACGACGAGTTCCGCGGGCACCCCCAGCCGTTCGGCCATCGCGTGGTCTACATGTTCCGCGACCCGCGGGACCTCGTGGTCTCGGGCTACTACTCGGCCGTGAAGACGCACCGGAAGACCCACCTCGAGGAGGTCGAGCGGGTGCGCGACGAGATCCGCGCCCTCCCGTTCGACGAGGGCCTCCTGTTGCTGATCGAGGACGCCGCACCGCGGCTGCACGAGATCGAGACCTGGGTCGACGTCGAGGACCCGGCGGTCGCGAAGTTCCGGCTCGAGGACGTCTCGGCCGACCCGCGTGCCGTGGTCCCGCAGATCCTCGCGCACTGCGGTGTCGTGCTCTCGGAGCAGGAGCTCGAGATCGTGCTCAACGACGTGTCGCGGGAAGCGCTGCAGGCGCGCGACCTCGCCCACCGGGAGGCAGGCGCCGAGTCGCACTACCGGGTCGACCGCAAGAGCTTCCGTGACGTGTTCCAGCCCGAGCACCACGAGGCCCTGGAGGCGATCGTGCCGGGCCTGGCCGAGCGTCTCGGCTACCCGATCGCCTGACGGCTGACGTCGGAACAGACCCGGGGCCCGCGACTATGATCGCGCCACCAACGCGCCGATGCACCCGGCTGCGTGCACCAGGAAGGGCGGCCATGCCGACTGACGCTGACTCGTTCCGTCCCAGCGAGACGCTGGCACGGCTGTACCCGGAGTCGACGGTCGGGGGCTTCACCCGGTACGACGGCTTCGTCGAGTTCTACACGCGCGTCAACGCCCTGCTCGACGAGGAGAGCGAGGTCCTCGACTTCGGCGCGGGTCGTGGCCTGTGGGCCAGCGAGCCGCTCCCGGCTGCCTCGCGCCGGCTGCGCGCGTTCCACGAGCGCGTCGGCCGGGTGGTCGGCATCGACGTCGACGAGGCGGTGCTGAAGAATCCCGCGCTCGCCGAGGCGAAGGTGGTCGAGCCCGGCGACCCGATCCCCTACCCCGATGCTTCGTTCGACCTCGTGCTCGCCGACTACGTGCTCGAGCACGTCAGCGCGGCCGACGCTCCCGGCGTCGCCGCCGACATCCTGCGGGTGCTGAAGCCGGGCGGCTGGCTCGCGGCGCGCACGCCCAACAAGTGGGGCATGATCGGCCTCGGCGCCCGTGCCGTCCCGAACACGCTGCACACACGGTTCCTGCATCGACTGCAGCCCGGCCGCAAGGACGAGGACGTGTTCCCGGTCGAGTACCACATGAACACCCGGCGGCGGCTGCGCCAGCTGTTCGCGGCTGCGGAGCGGGTCGTGGTGTACGGCCACACCTCGGAGCCGACGTACTTCGGACACTCGCGGGCGGCGTGGCGGATGGCGGCGTTCCTCGGCCGGCTCACCCCGCCGTCGTTGGAGCCGACGCTGATGGTGTTCGTGCAGAAGAGCCGCTGAGAGGCCCTAGGTCAGGGCGGCGATCGCGGCCTGCACCTGCGCCCGGGTCGGCGCTCCGGCGGCCCGGGTGACCTCGACGCCCATCGGGTCGAGCACGAGCGTGGTCGGCGTACGCACGACGCCCAGGCGGCGGACCAGGTCCAGGTGGTGCTCGGCGTCGACCTCCACGTGCGCGACACCGGGCGTTGTTGCGACGACGTCCTCGAGGACGCGGCGCGTGGCGCGACACGGGGCGCAGAACGCCGAGGAGAACTGCACGAAGGTTGCGCGCGCGCCGAGCTGGTCCGCCCACGGGGTGCTGTCGAGCACCGAAGCCGGCGCCGCCGGGCTCTCCTCGACGGTGGACTCCGCGGCGCCGCGGATGCGGTGCGTGCCGCGGAAGCGGCCGTCGACGAGGCCGCGGTAGGCGCCGAAGGCGAGCGCCGCCACCACTGCGACCACGAGTACGGAGAGACCACTGCTCATGGAAGGTTCAACCGCGCGCGCCCGCCGGGACATTCCGCATCCGCCCGCTCAGCCGCCTGCAAACGGCGGCAGGAACTCCACCGTCTGCCCGGGAAGCACCTGCACCGCTGCGGGGTCCTCCGACGCCACCGGCCGGTCGCCGACGAGGACCGAACACGTGTCGAGCACGTCGGAGAAGCGTCCCGACGCGGCATGCAGCGCACGCGCCCGATCGCGCAGCTCGGCCAGGGAGAGCGGTCCGGTGACCTCGATCACGTCCTCCTCGATGCCCGCCGCCGCGCGCGCGGACGCCCAGTACCGCAGCCGGACCTGTCCGGCTGTTGAGTCGGTTTGCCCTGTGAGCGCGCCCATCTCCGATATCCTGCCCTATCGCTGCCGGCCGTCGGAGGAGGTGTCAGGGTGAGCACTCTGCTCCTGCTGACCAGCACGACCCAGCCTTCGGCCGACGTGCTGCCGGGCCTAGCGCTGCTGCCGCACCAGGTGAAGATCCTTCCCGCAGAGGGCAGCGCCCTGCTCGAGGCGCCCGCCTCCGACCTGGTGCTGATCGACGGCCGCCGGGAGCTCGCCCACGCGCGCGACCTGTGCCGGCTGATCCGCACGACCGGCTCCGACCAGCCGGTGCTGCTCATCGTCACCGAGGGTGGCCTTGCGGTCGTTGCCGCCGACTGGGGCATGGACGACGTGATCCTCGACGACGCCGGACCCGCGGAGATCGACGCGCGCCTGCGGATCGCCCTCGGGCGGCTCGACGCGGCCAAGGACCCCAACGATCCCGAGGCGCACATCATCCGCGGTGGCGAGGTGGTCGTGGACGAGGCGACGTACACCGCCAAGTTGGGCCGACGCGTGCTCGACCTCACCTTCAAGGAGTTCGAGCTGCTCAAGTACCTCGTCCAGCACCCCGGCCGCGTCTTCACCCGCGAGCAGCTGCTGCAGGAGGTCTGGGGCTACGACTACTTCGGCGGCACCCGCACCGTCGACG
>Ga0070664_100002906_pt1 | contig 13860 bp, 5 predicted proteins | sample KBSC73metaG_FD_65863 | JGI IMG/M metagenome (GOLD analysis project Ga0070664, IMG submission 65863) | Corn rhizosphere microbial communities from Kellogg Biological Station, Michigan, USA - KBS C7-3 metaG | ecosystem: Host-associated > Plants > Roots > Rhizosphere > Soil ... | reverse complement strand
CGTGCTCGTGACCGTGTAGGTGTTCGCGGCCGCGACGGCCGCCGAAAGCAGAAGCGCGGTCGGCAGGGCTCCGAGGGGCGGTTTCATGGCTCTCCTCCGTTTCCTGTCCCTCACTCGGCGGACGGGTCGAAAAGGGGCCATTTCCCTCCGCTAGAATCCCCTCGACTCCATGAAAGAGGGCTCTACCGGCGGTCCCCCCGCGGGGGATCCGGCGTCCTTGCCCCGCCCTGCCGGGGAGGACGTGACGGGGCTCCTGCGAGCGGCCGGGGGCGGCGACCCGGACGCGCTCGACCGCCTCTTCACCGTCCTCTACGGAGAGCTGCGCGCGATCGCGCACCGGCAGCTCCAGGGCGCTCCTGCCGAGCGCACCCTGTCCACGACCGCGCTCGTCCACGAGGCGTACCTCAAGCTCTCCCGCGGCGCCGGCTGGTCGGCGAAGGACCGCTCGCACTTCTTCTCGATCGCCGGGCGCGCGATGCGCATGATCCTCGTCGACGCGGCCCGGTCCCGGACCCGTCAGCGCCGCGGCTCGGGGCGGCGGCCCCTCGACCTCGAGAACGTCGAGATACCGGTCGAGGAGCGCGCCGCGGAGATCGTCGCGCTCGACGACGCGCTCGGCAGGCTCGGGCAGGTGGACGGCGAGCTGGCGCAACTCGTCGAGTGGAGGTTCTTCGCGGGCCTCTCGGTGGAGGAGATCGCGGCGATGACGGGTCGCTCGGAGCGGACGGTGAAGCGTCACTGGCAGGCCGCGCGGGCCTTTCTCTACCAGGAGCTCTCGGCGGACGGCGGATCGTGAGCCGCGTCGGAATCGACGCATGAAAGGCGTCGAGCGGTGGACGGAGGTCCGGCCGCTCTTCGAGGAGCTCCTCGACGTTCCGCCTTCGGAGCGCGGGGGCAGAATCTCCGCGCTGCGCGCGACGGACCCGGACCTCGCCGCCCGCGTCGAGGCGCTGCTCGCCGCGGACTCCGACGCCGGAGGGTTCCTCGAGACGCCCGCGGTCGCGGTCGCCGGCGGGCTCCTCGAAGGCGTCGTCGACGGCGCGGAGGCGCCTCTCCCGGAGCGCATCGGCCCGTACCGCGTGCTCGGCCGGCTGGGCCGCGGGGGGATGGGCGAGGTCCTGCTCGCCGAGCGCGCCGATGGGCTCTTCGACCAGAAGGTGGCGATCAAGCTGCTGCGGCGCGGCATGGCGTCCGACGACGTCCTGTCGCGCTTCTCGCGCGAGCGCCGCATCCTCGCCCGCCTCGAGCACCCGCACATCGCGCGGCTGATCGACGGCGGCGCGGCCGACGACGGGCGTCCCTACTTCGTCATGGAGCTCGTCGAAGGCGAGCCGATCACCGCCTGGTGCCGCGCGCGAAGCGCCACGGTCGACCAGCGGCTCGCGCTGCTTCTGGACTGCTGCGACGCGCTCGCCGCGGCGCACCGCAACCTCGTCGTCCACCGCGATCTGAAACCGTCGAACGTGCTGGTCACGAGCGCGGGCGAGGTCAAGCTGCTCGACTTCGGGATCGCGAAGCTGCTCGGCCCGGACGACACGGGGGAGGCGGCGGCCGAGACCCGCACCGAGCTGAGGCTGCTGACGCCCGCGTACGCCGCGCCGGAGCAGATCCTCGGCGAGCCGGTGACGACCGCAACGGACGTGTGGGCGCTCGGCGCGCTCGCGTACGAGCTGCTGACGGGAACGCTGCCCCAGAAGCGCGACCCCGCCTCGCCGAAGGCGCTCGCCGCGGCGGCGGCGGACGACGCGATCGAGCGGGCGAGCCTGCGCGTCTCCCGCGAGCCGCTGGCGGCGATTCCCGTCGCCGCGCCTTCCGAGTCCGACCGCCGCCGCCTCGTCCGCGGCCTGCGCGGAGACCTCGACAACGTCCTGCTGTCGGCGCTGCGCCGCGAGCCGGAGCGGCGCTACGGCTCCGTGACCGCGTTCGCGGGAGACCTGCGCCGCCACCGTGACGGGCAGCCCGTCAAGGCGCGGCCCGACACGGTCGGATACCGGCTCGGCAAGTTCGTCCGCCGGAATCGGGTCGCGGTCGCCGCGGGCGTCCTCGTCGTGCTGTCGCTCGTCGGCGGGCTGGCGGCCGTCGAGTGGCAGGCGCGTCGCGCGGAGGCGAATGCGCGGGCGGCGACGGCCGCCGCCCGCCGCGCGGACGGCGTCAAGGAATTCCTGATCGGGCTGTTCGAGATCGCGGATCCCGACCAGACCGGCGGGCAGGTCTCCGCGAAGGATCTCCTCGACCAGGCGGGGCGCCGCCTCGAGACCGAGCTCGCCGGCGAGCCCGACGTGCAGGCGGATCTCCTCGAGTCGGTCGCGCGGATCGACCGCAGCCTCGGCCGCCTCGACTCCGCGGAGTCGCTCGCAAAGCGCTCGCTCGAAATCCGCGAGCGCTCCCTCCCGTCGGGCGACGGGAGCGCGCGGGCGAGAAGCCTCGCCACGCTCGGCGCCGTGAACATGTCGAAGGGCAAGCTGGACGAGGCCGACAAGCAGATCGGCGGCGCTCTCGCCGTGCTCGAGAGGACCGAGCCGCCGGACAGCCTCGCGACCGCGCGAGCGCGGAGCGACTACGCGCAGGTCCTCTTCTGGAAGGGTCAGACCGAGAAGGCCGAGCAGCTCGAGCGGCGGGTGTACGAGACGTACCGGCGCGCGGGCGGCGACGACCACGTCGAGACCGCGGTGCACCTGCGAAACCTCTGCGTGCTGCTCGACGAGATCGACCGTCTCGACGAGGCGGAGAAGGCGTGCCGCGACTCGCAGGCGGTGCTCGTCCGGCGCCTCGGCACGGAGCACGTCAGCGTGGCGCAGAGCGACCTCAACCTCGCGGAGCTGCTCAAGCGGCGGGGGAGCGCCGCCGAGGCGGAGAAGCTGTACCGGCACGCCCTCGACGTGCGGCGCGCCGCGCTCGGCCCGAAGCACCAGGCCGTCGGGCAGTCGCTCCAGCTGATCGGCCTCTTCTATCTGGAGCAGGGACGCCTCGACGAGTCCGAGAAGGCCTACGGCGAGGCGCTCGAGCTCTGGCGGGGGATCGACCCGAAGCACTTCGAGGTCGGCAAGTGCCTGAACGGCCTCGCCCTCATCGACGCCCGGCGTGGACGTCATGCGGAGGCGGAGAAGACGATGGAGCGGGTCGAGGCGCTCTTCCGCGAGGTGCTCGGCGAGAAGCACTCGTTCACGTGGCAGATCCGCGGGAACCGCGCCGTGCAGATCGCGCTGCAGGGGAGGCTCGACGAGGCGGAGGCGCTGCAGCGCGAGGTCGTCGCGAAGGTCGAGGAGATCAACGGGAAGGACAGCGGCGAGGCGGTCGAGGCGCGCTCACGGCTGGGCGAGACGCTCCGCAGGCGGGGCCGCGCGGCGGAAGCTCTGCCTCTCCACCGGGATTCGGTCGCGGCGCTCGTGCGGATCGAAGGCGAGAAGAGCGCCGCGACCGCCGTCGAACGATTCCAGCTCGCGTCTGACCTCGTCGCGCTCGGCCGCGCGGAGGACCGCGAGGAAGCGCGCAAGCTCCTCGACCTGTCGATCGCGACGATGGAGAAGCAGACTCCGCCCCACGCGCGGCTCGCCGACGCGAAAGCGGCGCGCGCCTCGCTGCCCTAGGGGCGGGATGACATATTAGCGAAGGCTAATATGTCGGGCCCCCCTAGTACTTGCGCAGGATGCGCAGCGACGCACCCGCGAGCGCGACGACGAGCACGTCTTGCCCCGGAAACGACAACGCGGGCACCGCCGACGCGCCCGGACGCGGCGTCGCCGTGGGGATTCCGCCGTTCGGCGTGAACGTCGGCGTGGCGGGCGATGTCGTGATCGTGGGCATCGGGCGCGATCGCCGATGCCAGACGGCGAAAATCAATTCGGAAAGGTCTTGGTGAGAAAGACCGCCATCTGTCCGCGCGTGACGCTCGTCGACGGGCAGTAGCTCTCGCCGCCGCAGCCTCCGGTGATCTGCTCCGCCGCCAGTCGCTCGATCCAGTCGGCGAACGCGGACGGGCACGCCACGTCGCCGAAGACTCCCGAGCACGCAGGCGGGACGTACGACGGGCCGTGCTCCGCCTTCAGGAGGAAGACCGCCATCTGGTCGCGGCGCACCGCGCCGGCGGGGCAGTAGTCGCCGCCGCCGCAGCCCCCGGTGATCCCTTCCGCGGCGAGCGCCTCGATCCACGCGGCCGCGAACGAATCGGCGGCGACGTCGCCGAACACCGCGCCGGTGGCGGCCGGCGGCTCCCAGCCCGGACCGTGCTCGGCGCGCAGGAGGAAGACCGCCATCTGCGCGCGCGTGACGCTCGCCGACGGGCAGTAGCTTCCCGCGCCGCAGCCCGCCGTGACCGCGTTGCGAACGAGCGTCTCCACGTAATCGTGGAACACGTGCGACTCGGGAACGTCCGTGAAGTCGGCGAGCCATCCGTCGGTGATTCGACCGAACGCCCCGGTCGAAGGATCGGTGACGACGACGTCGTACAGCGCGCCCGGCGCGAGCGGCGGCACGGCGAACGAGGCGCTGCCGGCGGAGATCGACACGGACGACGCCGGGCGCAGCCCGATCATCACGGTCGCGCCGGCGGGCGCGTCGGGGGTCGAGACGCTCGCGTTCGTGCCTCCGGCTGCGGGGCCCGAGTCGGGCGAGAGTGCGGAGACCGTGAGCTGCGGATCGCCCACGCCCACGGCGCCGATCTTGGCCGCGCCGAACTCGGAGAACCAGAGCCTGCGGTCCGGTCCCGCGGCGATCCCGTAGGGCTGGCTCGACGACGTGAGGACGAGGTACTCCTTCAGGACGCCGTCGGTCGTCATGCGGCCGATGCGGTTGTTGTCGAACTCGGTGAACCAGAGGTTTCCGTCGGGACCGCCGGCGATGCGGAACGCGCGCGTCTGCGTCGGAAGCGGGAACTCCGTGACGACGCCCTCGAGAGTGACCCGACCGACGTGGCCGCCCGTGTTCTCGACGAACCAGAGGTTGCCGTCCGCGCCCACCGCGATCCCCTCGGGGTAGGCGCCGGCGGTCGGAATCGTGAACTCGTCGAGCCCGCCGGCGGTCGTCAACCGCGCGATGCGATTCTTCCCGCGCTCGGTGATCCAGAGGTTTCCGTCGGGCCCGGCGACCAGCGCCGTCGCACCGGCGCCCGCCGTGATCGGGAGCTCGGTGATCGCGCCCGAAGTCGTGATCCGCCCGACCTTGCTCTTGTTGAATTCCGTGAACCACATCGCGCCGTCGGGACCCTGCGTCATTCCGGTGGGCGCGCTGCCCGTCGTCGGCACCGGGTACTCCGTGAACCCGCCGCCGACCGTGACGCGCCCGACCTTGTTGCCGCTCGCCTCGCTGAACCACAGAGCGCCATCGAAGCCCGGGGCGATCGCCTGCGGACTGCTCCCCGCCGTCGGAATCGGGAAACCGGTCGCGACCCCGGCGGGCGTCATGCGCCCGATCACTCCGGTGAGATCGGTGAACCACAGGTTCCCGTCCGCTCCCCACGCGACGTCCTCGGGGAACCACGTCCCGGTGAGTGGGAGCTCGAAGTCGATCTGCGGCGGAGGCTCTCCGCCGATGACGAACTGGGCGATCTTGGACGCCTTGAACTCGACGAACCAGAGATTGCCGTCGGGGCCGGTGACGATGCCGTACGAGCCGCAGTCGGCGGTCGGGATGAGGTACTCGGTGACGAGCCCGGCGGGTGTGATGCGGCCGATCTTGTTGTTGTCGAACTCGGTGAACCACACGTTGCCGTCGGGGCCCGACGCGATCACGAAGACGCGGCCGGGCTCGGGCAGCGGGAACTCGGTGATCGAGCCCGCTGTCGTGATGCGCCCGATCTTCTGTCCCTGGTTCTCGGTGAACCAGAGGTTGCCGTCCGATCCCGCGGCGATCCCTTCGGGGTAGGTGCCCGCGGTCGAGATCGGGAAGTCGTCGACGACGCCCGCCGTCGTGATGCGTCCGATCCGATTCGCTCCGTACTCGGCGAACCACAGGTTGCCGTCGGATCCCGCGGCGATCGACCGCGGAGAGGCGCTCGGCGTTGCGATCGGAAACTCCGTGATCACGCCCCCCGGCGTGATCCGTCCGATCTTGTTCGCCTGGCTCTCGGTGAACCACAGGTTTCCGTCGGGTCCGGCGACGATGCCGAACGGCCTGGCCCCCGCCGTGGAGATGGGGAACTCCGTGAAGTCGCCGGACGTGGTGACGCGTCCGATCTTGTTCACGTTCGACTCGGTGAACCAGAGATTGCCGTCGGGACCCGCGGCGATGCCCTGCGCGCCCGAGCTCGCGGTCGGCGGCGTGAAGTGGGTGAACTCGCCGGCCGGAGTCATCCGACCGATCTTCCCGACGTTCTCCGTGAACCAGAGGTTGCCATCGGGTCCGAGCGCGATCTCGAGGGGAAGGACCTGCGTCCCGATGGGGAACTCGTTGACGGCCTGGCCGCGCAGCGGCCGCGGCGCGACGAGGGCGAGGCCCGCCGCGAAGGCGGCGAGCCGAAGAAGGCGCACACGGCCGACACGGAGGCCGCCGCGGAAAGAGCTCATTTGTGAGGGTACGACAATTATAGCGTGCGGGCCGGTTCGTGACGGGCCGCCGATGGAACGCCCTCCTCCCGTTCTCGCCGAGCCGTCCGAGTCGATCGCCTCGCGGACCTAGGCCCGCGCCGGCTCGGGCTCAGAACCCAAACGTCAGTCCGAGGAACACCGCCATCTGCCCGCGGGTGTTGTTCGCCATCGGGCAATACATGTTGTTGCCACAGCCCGCGGTGATCGCTCGAGCCACCAGCTCGTAGACCCAGCGCGCGAAGATCGACTCGCACGGCACGTCGTCGAAGATCGGGTTGGTGCAGTCCGGCGGGTTGTAGTCCGCGCCTTCGAACGCCTTCAGGAGCAGGGCCGCCATCTGCTGCCGCGTGACCGGCAGGAGCGGACAGTAGTTGCCTCCGCCGCAGCCCGCGGTAATTCCCAGCGTCACGAGCTCGTTGATCCACGGCGCGAAAGGCGAGTCGCACGGCACGTCCGCGAACAGCTGGACCGTGCAGGGGGGAGGCGTGTAGCAGGGGCCGTACTTCGCCTTCAGGAGGAACACGGCCATCTGCTGCCGCGAGACCGGAAGGTCGACGCCGTAGTAGCCGCCGCCGATGCCGGCGGTGATCCGCTGGAGCACGAGGCCGGTCACGTACGAGTAGAACGGGTGGCTGCTCGACACGTCGAAGAAGTCCGCCACGAACGCGCCCTCGAGCCGTCCGCTCGCGCCGTCGGAGTCCGTGATCTCCAGATCGTTCAGCGTGCCGGCCGTGAGCGCGGGAGTCGTGGCCGACAGCCCCGTGAAGCTGACGACGTTCACGTCCGTCGCCGGCACACCGCCGATGGTGACCGTCGCGCCCGGCAGGAAGTCGGTCCCGCCGACGCTGATCGTCGTTCCCCCGGACGCCGGACCGGAAGCGGGAATCGCGGCCCGCGCCATGGACTGCGAAAACTCCGAGGTGTTGCCCTGGTCGTCCGTCGCGGTCGCGCTCACGTGCGCTCCGTCCGCGATCGTGGGCGTGAGCGTCACGTCGTAGGTGGCCGTCCCGTTCCCATCCGTCGAAACCGACGTCTGGCCGAGATACGTCCAGCCCTGGAGGACGCGCTGCGACGGCGGCAGGCAGGCGGCGTTCTCGTAGAAATAGAGGTCGAAGGCCCCATTCGGTGAAGAATGCAGGACTCCCTGGATCTGAGTGCCGCCGCCGGCAAGAGGCGAAGCGGCGGACACGATCGGAAAGTTCTGGAGCCCGTTGGCGCCGGTGTCGCCGTCGCCCGCGTCGTTCGCGGTAACGCCGGTCGGGCCGAGGTCGATGCCGGTCTCGAGGCCGGCGCCGACGTTCCAGCCGTTCTTTTCGATGGAGTTGCCCTCGATGGTGACGCCGTGCGCGGCCGTGTCCACGCTGACGCCGGTCGTGCCGTTCCACCAGATGTAGTTGCCTTGTCCGGGATTGATGCCCCCGATCGTCGCGCCGCCGGAACCCACGCGGATTCCCGCATAGGTATTTCCCAGGGGCAGCGTTCCGGTCACGTCGGTGCCGAAATAGTTTCCCTCCACGGTGACGACACCGCCCGGGCTCAGCGTGACGTACAGGCCGTTCTGATCGTTGCCCGAGACGACGTTTCCGGCTCCCGCCGCCGAGCCGCCGATCGTGATGCTGCCGCTGCCGGACGCCGTGATGCCCTGCGCGTTCCCGAGGGCGGACGTTCCGAGTGAGATCGTCCCGATGGCGTTGCCCCGGATCAGCGTGCCGATGCAATTCGTGATGTCGATGCCGGCGATGGTGTTGCCCGAGATGACGCATCGGTCCGCCGGGTCCGTGCTGCCGATTTTCAGGTCCGTGGCACCGAGGCCGGAGATGCCGCGTCCGTTCGGCGAAGCCGACGCGCCGGACGCGTCGGTTCCGATGAAGCAGCCGGCGATCGTCGTCCCGGAGACGAAGGGCACTCGAATTCCGTAATCGAATCCGCCGATCGCAAGACCTCGAATGAGGCAGTCGTTGGCGGCGGCGACGAGGCCCGAGGTGCTGAAGTCCGTGTCGATGAATCCCTGCAGCTGGATCTGCCTGGGGGGAATGTCCGTCGGATGAGCGGGCGTCGCGAACGCCGCACCGGCTTGCGTGGATCCGTCGATGGTCACCGTTTCACTCAAGTCGGGCAGGTTCGTGAGCGGCTGGATCGTGCAGACGCCGCCGGCGTCGCAATTCGGGTCGGAAACGGGTATCGCGAAAGCGATCGCGTCCGCGCCGGGGCTGGCGTTGGCGTCGAGGATCGCCTGACGCAGTGAGCCGAGGCCGGAGTCGTTCGTGTTCGTGACGGTAAAAGTGGCGCCGGACAAGGGAAGTGCGGCAGTCAGCACGGCGAAGCCGACGATCAGACGCATGACTTCGTCCCTCCGAATCGGCTGAGTCTATCTCCGGGGTGCGCCCATGAGGCGCCGGAGGTCTCGGGTGCTCCGACCTCCGAAACCGGACCTCCGGCCGTTCCGGCTCCGACGTGCTGCCTTACGGCAGCCGGAGCGCCTTCACCAGGAACGTCGCCATCTGCCCGCGCGTGTTCGGGTTGGACGGGCAGTACGTCGTCCCGGTGCCGCAGCCGGAAGTGACGTTCTCCCGGAAGAGCTGCTCGACCCAGTCGGCGAAGAGAGACGGGCAGGCGACGTCGGTGAAGAGGCCCGTGCAGCGCGGAGGAAAGTAGTTCGGTCCGTGCACGGCCTTCAGGAGGAAGGGCGCCATCTGGTCGCGCCGGACCGTGTCGAGGGGGCAGAAGTTGCCGCCGCCGCAGCCGCCGGTGATCCCCTCCGCGAACATCGCCTCGATCCAGTCGGCGAACGGCGACGGGCACGGGACGTCCGCAAAGACGCCGGACGTGCACGGCGGCGGCGCGTAGCAGATGCCGTGCTCCGCCTTGAGCACGAAGACGGCCATGGCCTGTCGTCGAACGGGGTCGCCGATCCCGTAGAACCCGCCGCCGACCCCGGCGGTGACCTGATTCGCCACGAGCTTGACGACGTCGTCGTGAAACAGGTTGTCCGGCGGGACGTCGAGGAAGTCGGCGATGTAGCCGTTCACGAGCTTGCCCGAGACGCCGCCCGGGTTGGTCACGACGACGTCATGCGCCGTCCCCGGAGGGAAGGCCGGCATGTTCACGGTGATCGTGTACGGCGGCGTGACGACGACGTTCGACGGCGCGACGCCGCCGACCGCCACCGTGGCGCCGGCCTCGAGCAGCTGGCCGTAGAGTGAGACCGAGTCGCCGCCCGCCGCCGACCCCGAGCGCGGATTCGTCTTGAGCAGGATCGTCTGCGCGAACTCGGACGTGTTCCCGGCGGGATCCGTCGCGATCGCTGAGACGGTCTGGCCGGGCGCGAGCGGCGACGGCAGCGGAAAGTCGATCGTCGCGACGCCGGCCGCGTCGGTCGTGGCCTGGACCGAGCCGACGAGATGCTCTCCCTGCGGGGACACGACGGGGAACGACACGCAGCTCGTGTTCGAGTAGAAGTCCACGTCGAACGTCGTCGAGGGCGTGCTGCTCAGGATCGCGTGCGCGACCGTGGGTGGGCCATAGTCGATTCCGGTGATGACGGGCGCGTTCTGGCTGCCGTTCGGTCCCGGGTCCGCATCGCCCGGATCGGGGAAGTGCGGCGGGTCGTAGCCGAGCGCGATCGCCACGGGTCGGTTGTCGTAGAACCGATTGCCGCGCGCCGACACCTGGCCGAGCGAGCTCGTCATGAGGAACCCGCCCGGGTCGCCATAGACGCCCCCGCCGCCGTTGTGCGCGATGACGTTGCCTTCTCCGGGGCCCATTCCACCGAGAACGCCGGTGGGAGGAACCACGATGCTCGAGTCGATCTGGAGGCCGGCGCCGAGGTTGCCCAGGTTGACGGTCTCGTTCGGATTCGTCCCCACGAAGTTGCCCTGGAAGACGGAGAACCGTCCGGCGAAGCCCTCGGCGAGGCTGCCGCCGATCACGTTGCCCTCGTTGGGTCCGGGACCTCCGATCTGGACTCCCTTCGGCGAGGGGCAGACGATCCCGGCGCCGTTCGTGATCGCGTACGAAACGGTCGCGTCGGTCCCGATGAGATTGCCCTGGACCGCTCCGGCGACGTTGTACTGGAGGTAGACGGCGCCCAGCGCCTGGTTCCCGGAGATGAGGTTGCGGTCTGCAGGATTCGGGCCGCCGACGTGGACCGTAATCGGAGTCTCGTTGCCGAGCGTGCCGAGCGCGAAGAATCCGTAGCTCTGCGTCGCGCCGCCGTTGATCGGCGTTCCGGCCGGCGACGTACCGAGAAAATTGCCCATGACGTCCACCGACTTGATCGTGTAGATCGCGCCGTCCGGGCAGCGGTTGATGACCAGGCCCCGGATGAGCCCTCCGTCGGCTTGATAGGACCAGCACGGCGCCAGGATGACCGCCGATCCGTCGATCTCGACGTTCAGAACGGCGTTGGTTCCCTGCGCGAGCGGCAGCGTGTTCGGCGACGAGCCGGGCTGCGTGTATCCGTCGACCGTCACCGGGTCGGTCGTGTTGGGCAGCCACGTCGTCAGCACGATCGTGTGGACGCCCGCGCCCGGGATGTTGAAGTTGATCGTGTCGGCGCCCGGATTGGCGTTCGCGTCGGTGATCGCCTGGCGGAGCGACCCGGCGCCGGAGTCGGCGTTGGTCGTCACGGTGAAGGTCGCGGCCTCGGCCGAGACGGCGGCCGACAGGGCCACGACGAGAACGGCGATCGTCCGCCACATGGGAACCTCCTTCCGTCGGACGCAGGCTACCGCACTCCGCTTCGCGCCCCGCGTCAGGGCGGATCTTCAGTGGAGCCGGAACGTCCTCGTGACGAAGACCGCATCTGCCCTCGCGTGACGTTTCCCGACGGGCAGTAGAGACCGGGGCCGCAGCCCCCGGTGATGTTCGCCTGGTACAGCGTTTCGACCCGGATCGCGAAGATCCGGGCGAGCATCGGCGGGGTGCAGAGTCGTGCGCGCGTGGAACTCCGTCCTACTGCAGCTTGAACGTCTTCGTGATGAACACCGCCATCTGGCCCCTGGTGTTGTTGGAGAGGGGGCAGTAATTCCCGTTGCCGCAGCCGCTGGTGATGCCTTCCATCGCGAGCTGCTCAATCCAGTCCGCGAAGAGCGAAGGGCACGCGACATCGGGGAACGTGCCGTGGCAGGCCGGGGGCAGGTACGACGAGCCGTGCTCGGCCTTCAGCAGGAACGCGGCCATCTGGTCGCGCCGCACCGGACTCGCCGGGCAGAAGCTGCCGCCGCCACATCCGCCCGTGATCCCCTCGGCCGCGAGCGCCTCGATCCAGTCCGCGAACTGCGACGGGCACGGCACGTCCGCGAAGATGCCCGCGCAGGTCGGCGGCGCGTAGCAGACGCCGTGCTCGGCCTTCAGCAGGAAGACGGCCATCTGCCGCCGGAGCGTCGGATTGTCGACCCCGTACAGGCCGCCGCCCGTGCCGCCGCTGATTCCGTTCCTCACGAGGGTTCCGACGAAGTCATAGAACTGCTGACCGCCCGGAACGTCGAGGAAGTTGGCGAGCCAACCGTTCGGGAGCGTGCCCGTCGTGCCGTCCGTGTTGGTGACGGTGATCGCGTTGAGACTGCCCGCGGAACGAGCCGGCATCGTCACCGTGATCGTGCTCGGGTCGATCACGCTCACGTTCGTGGCGGCTGCGCCGCCGACGCTCACGGCGGCGCCCGGCTCGAAGAGCATCCCCGTGAGGGTCGCCGCGACGCCGCCGGCGGGCGGACCCCCCGCCGGATCGACCGCGAGGAGGATTCCCTGCGCGAGCTCGGAGGTGTTGCCCGCGGCATCCGTCGCCGTCGCGGTCACGGCCTGGCCCGCGGCCAGCGCGACGGGAAAGTCCGCGGCGAAGGCGGCGACGCCCGCGCCGTCGGTCGCGACGCCGCTCAGCGAACCGAGGTACGCCTCGGCCTGGAGAGGCTCCTGCGGACGCGGCCGGCAGACGGAGCTCGCGAAGAAGTCGAGGTCCACGGTCGTCGACGGAGCGCCCTCGTATCGGCCCTCGACGTGAGTGCTCGAGGCTCCCGGCACGACGCTCGTGATCAGCGGGAAGTTCAGCAGGCCGTTGCCTCCCGTGTCGAAGTCGGAGACGTCGTTGGGCGTCACGCCGTCACCGTCCAGGTCGATGCCGATGACCGAGTTGGCGAACACGCGGTTTGCGCGCATCGTGCTGGCCCCGGTGCCGGCCAGGAGAATGCCCGCGTCGAAGACGCCGCTTCCGGTGCCGTTGTACGCCACGAGGTTGCCCTCACCCGCCCCGATTCCGCCGACGGTCGCCGATGCGTTGAAGAGGAGGATTCCGGTCGTCTCGTTCCCGACGTCGAGCGTGCCGGTCGCGTCGGTGCCGACGAAGTTCCCGATGATGGTCGGGCTTCCTCCGATGAACATTCCCGTGGAGTTGCCGGAGACGACGTTCTCCTGGATGATCGGGATCGCTCCCGAACCGGTGCGGACGCCGGTTCCGTTCGTGAGCGCGATCGTGCCGGTCACGTCGGTCCCGATCCGGTTCCGTCGGACGATCCCGTTGGCTGCCGAGACCCCCGTCGCGAAGCCGGCGACCACGTTGGCGTCGCCGTCGGAGGCTCCCCCGATGGTCGCGGTCGCGGTCGCCGCAATGGCGACTCCGTTGTTCGCGACGCCGGGGCTGGCGGGGATCACGGCGTTCCCGGCCGCGTTCGTGCCGAACAGGTTGCCCCTCACCAGGCTGCCGGTGGAGTTCTGGAACAACACCGCGACCCCGTCGATGCTGGAGAAAAGGTTGCGATCGGACGGCGCCGAGCCGCCGATGACGACCCCGTCGGCTCCGTCCACGATGATGCCGACGTTGTTGAAGCCGGGCGGTCGGGTCGTGCCGGTCGGATCCGTGCCGATGAAATTCCCGACGAAGAACGCCCCGTCGCCGCCGGGGCCGACCACGATCGTCCTGTTGGGGCACCGGTTGATCACGAGACCCTGGACGGACATGACCAGAAGATCTCCGTTTCCGGCGTTGACGGTCAGGCAGGGGTCGAGCAATCCCAGGTTGGACCCATCGATCTCGATCATCAGCGCCGTGTTGAGTCCCTGGCCCACGGGCAGGGTGTTGGGCGACGAGCCGGGCTGCGTGTAGCCGTCCAGGATGACGGGATCCGTGATCGCGGGCAGTCCCGAGCTGAGCGTGATCGTGTGGACGCCCGTGCCGGGAATCGCGAAGACGATCTCGTCCGGGCCGAAGTTCGCGTTGGCGCCGAGAATTGCCTGGCGCAGCGAGCCCGAGTCCGTGGGCGCCGTGTTCGTGACGGTGAAGGTCGCGGCCTTCGCCGCACCCGTCAGCGCGAGGCACAGCAGTATCGCGGCGACTCTGTTCATGCGC
>Ga0070664_100002900_pt1 | contig 13875 bp, 21 predicted proteins | sample KBSC73metaG_FD_65863 | JGI IMG/M metagenome (GOLD analysis project Ga0070664, IMG submission 65863) | Corn rhizosphere microbial communities from Kellogg Biological Station, Michigan, USA - KBS C7-3 metaG | ecosystem: Host-associated > Plants > Roots > Rhizosphere > Soil ... | reverse complement strand
CAGTCTTTCTGTCGTTTCCGTTTCGCGATTCTAACGAGAATTTCTGAACCGTGTTTCGCGCCCGGCCCCGGTAACGACCAGCCGTGCGCCGGCAACGGCGCGCCGAGCCGGAACCCATTCGGTTTAACAGCAGTTACCCGTGTCGGTTCCGCTGAACTCCCCAGAACTGCTAGAACAGGCACGCAAGGGGGGGATTCAAGCATGACTCATGACCAGCGCACGGTGGCGGTCGAGGCGGCGAGCGGCATCGCCGGCATGATCATCCTCGTGTGGGGATTGGCGGCGGTCATCCCGCAGCCCTTCATCGCCGACACGGCTGCTGATCGGCTGGCGTACGCCCTGCGATGGGCGGTACTGCCAGCGCTGACTCTGTTGGCGATGATTGCCGCGGTCGGAAACGCACGGTTCGCGAGCGAGGCGATCGATCCGACGCTCGGCAAGGAAAGCCGGAAGATGGTGGTCGATGGGCGCGTCGCCGACAATACAACCCAACAATTGCTGTTGTTCCTGGTCGGGATGCTCGCACTGTCGGTGACCTTGCCTGTTGCGCGGCTGAACGTCGTGGCGGCACTCGCGATCACCTTCGCCATCGTCCGCATCGCCTTCTGGATCGGATATCGGATCAAGCCGGTCCATCGCGCCTTCGGCTTCGCCGCGACGAGTTACATGAACCTCGGGATGCTGCTCGCCTCGCTCTGGCTGTGGTTGCGCTAGGAGAGCCAGCGGCCGTCGATATTGCCCGCGCCCGAATAGCGGCAAACCAGATAATCGACCCGGCCCGTCGATGCGACCGCGCAACCGACGCGCGTCGTCGTCGGCCAGATCATCTGCGTGTAGTGCGCGACGTCGGCCCAGCTGCCGGTACGGCTGTTATTGGGGAAAACGCCCGGTCGGAACCAACGCCGTTCCGACGCCCAGGCGGCGACCATTGCCTCGACCGGATAATAGCCGCGCGAACCCATCCACAGATTCTCGCCGACACCCGGACGCATGCGGCGGTTCGAGTGCTGGAATCGCGAGGTCAGCGCGATTTGCTGCGCATAGGCGGCGGCGGCAGCACCGAGCGCATTGTCCCACACCAGCGGCGGCCTGCCGGCCCGCGCGCGCTCGGCGTTGTGCGCGGCGAGGATGCGTGCCGGGAATTGCGTCGCGAAGGTGGAGTAAGAAGCAGCGCTGGCCGGCATGGTTACGGTTGCCGCGAGCAGCATCAGGACAATAGGTATGCGCAGCGAACCCTCCCCGGTCTTGCCGGCAGAGCTTATCGCGCAACGATCTGGTTGCGAGAGGCAGGACCGGTTGCCGGCGACGCGTGGACTCGGCTCGTCGTAAATCAGGCCATTGAGAACAGGCGCTTAATGCAAATCAATCGCCGCTGATCGCCGGATCGATCGCTTCGGGGTGGTCGATGATTGGCTTGCCGACGTCGCCCTTGCCAACGGTCCCGCCCGCCATCTCCAGCATACGTTCGAGCGGCACGCGCGCACGCTCCATGACTTCGGTTGAAAGCTCGATCCTCGGTTGCAGATCGCGCAATGCCACGTACAGTTTCTCGAGCGTGTTCAGCGCCATGTACGGGCACATGTTGCAATTGCAGTTCCCGTCGCCGCCGGGGACCCCGATGAAAGTCTTGCCCGGCGCCGCTTTCTCCATCTGGTGGATGATGTGGGGCTCGGTCGCGACCAGGATCGTGTCGGCCGGGGAGCTCAGCGCGAAGTCGAGGATCGACTTGGTCGAACCGACATGGTCCGCGTGGTCGATGATGTGCGGCGGGCATTCGGGGTGCGCCGCCACCGGCGCATCGGGATGCTCGGCCTTGAGCTTCAGGAGCTCGGTCTCGCTGAAGGCCTGGTGGACGATGCAGATGCCCGGCCACAGCAGCATCTCCCGTCCTGTCTTGCGCGCCAGATAGCCGCCGAGATGCCGGTCGGGGCCAAAGATGATCTTCTGGCCCTCCGGAATCTGGTCGAGAATGATCTTGGCGCTACTCGAGGTGACGATGATGTCGGAAAGCGCTTTCACGGCCGCCGAGCAGTTGATGTAGGTCAGCGCGATATGATCCGGGTGCGCGGCGCGAAACGCGGCGAACTGGTCGGGCGGGCAGCTGTCCTCGAGGCTGCAGCCCGCGTCCATATCCGGCAGGATCACGGTTTTTTCGGGGGACAGGATCTTCGCGGTCTCGGCCATGAATCGAACGCCGCAGAAAGCGATGACGTCGGCGTCGGTCTCCGCCGCCTTGCGCGACAGGTCGAGGCTGTCACCGACGAAATCGGCGAGGTCCTGGATCTCGGGCTTCTGGTAGTAATGCGCGAGGATCACTGCATTGCGCTCGTGCTTCAGACGCTCGATCTCGGCGAGCAGGTCGAGGCCCTTCAGGCTGGCAGTCTGAACCGTCATTTCTGTCCCTGCGCGGCGCGGCGGCGCTCCGCTTCCTTGATCGCCTCCTCATATGGGGTCGAGAGGTCGAGATAGGAAGCATCGTCGCTGCCCTCGGTCGGGAAGCGGGCCACCACCTTGGCATCCTTGAAGCCCGCCGCCACCAGCGGCATCGCGAAGCTGCGCTCAATCGCCGCGCGGGCCGCCTGGCGCGCAAGGCGCATCTGGGTCGCACCCTGTGCCTGCCTGCGCAGATCCGCCACGGCCTTGGCGCGGTTGGCGGAATCGAGCTGCTGGTTGGCGTTGGTCAGCGCGGACAAGACCCCGCCCGCGCCATATTCCTGGGCGGCCGCGATATCCACGTCGGGGCCGGCAATCTCGATCTCCGGAAGCTGCACCCTCAGCGTGCTGGTCGACGCGTCCCAGCTGACGTCCTTGGGCTGGAGCTTCGACAAGTCGAGCTCGTAGCGGACGTCGCCCGGCAAAATCAAAGTCCGCTTGGCCGAGAACCCCAGGCGGTTGGTCTCGCTGGTCGTCACTGAAACGTAGCGCGCGACAAAGGCGATCAGCCGGTTCTGCGCGCGCATCGATTCGAGGCTGGCGCTGGCGATGGTCGTGGGGTCGCGGCCGCCTAACAGCCGGTCGGCGAGGCCGGTCGTGACCCCGACCAGCACCCCGAGCACCAGCGCCACGGCGACCATGGCGAACACGAGCGGCTTGTTCAGGCGGCGGTCCATATCTCGTCCCGACGCTCGACAAGCGCGCGCCGTTCCAAATCGATGAGATGCGCCAGCACCGAGCCTCCGGCCGCGGGCACCAGCCGCGGGTCGAGCCCCGGATAGGCATTGGCGACGATATCGGGGATCGCCCGTGGCTTCTCGCCCACAAGGCCAAGGATCTGCTTCTCGCGCTGCATCCGGTGTCCGACCAGATGGCGCACATATTGCTGCGGGTTGGCCACCGCGGGCCCGTGTGCCGGATAATAGGCCCGGTCGTCGCGCCGCCGAAGCTTGTCGAGGCTGGCCATGTAGGCGGCCATGTCTCCGTCCGGCGGAACCACGACGGTCGTCGACCAGCCCATCACATGGTCGCCGCTGAACAGCGCGCCGCGATAGGCGAAGCAGAGGTGATTCGAGGTATGACCCGGCGTCGCAACCACGGTGACGGATTCGCCGTCCACGTCGAGCGTCTCACCGTCCTCGAGCACCCCGTCAGGCGAATAGTCGCCATCGAAAGAAGCATCGGCGCGCGGGCCCACCGTTTCCAGCGCCAGTGGCGCACAGCCGATGACCGGCGCGCCGATCCGCTCCGCCAGCGGCCGTGCTGCCGGGCTGTGATCGCGGTGGGTGTGCGTGCACATGATCGCGGCGACGGGCCGGCCGCCGATCGCCTGTTCGAGCGCGTCGATATGTTCCGGAAGGTCGGGCCCGGGGTCGATCACCGCGACCTGGTCGGTGCCGATCAAATAAGACTGCGTGCCATAATAAGTGAACGCTGACGGATTGTGCGCGAGCACGCGGGCGATCCCCGCCTCCAGTTCCTCGGTTTTTGCGTACGGAGCATCCACGGTTGCGGCCTGTGCCACGCCGCGCCGGCGCTTGCTAGCAGCGGAGGTCGTATTCGCCGATCGTGCCGGCAGGTGTTCCGTTGGGAGAACTGGCGGCGAGCGCCTGGATTTCGACCTTGCTGCGGACCACGCCGGCGCACACCGCCGCGGGCAAGCGCAGGCTTGCGGTCTGGCCCGGCTTCAATGCCGGCAGGTCAGTCTCGGCACGACTATTGCCATGACGCACGAACCGCATCGCAACGCCGCGCGGGTAGGCATCATCGGCGCGCACGATCAGCACCGTATCGCGGTCGATGGTGTCGCAGTCGCTCGGCCGATCCTCGTCGCCGGCGAGTGCGCAGCGCAGCGTGAGCCTCGGCACAGCCCCGATCGTCCCGCCTGGCCCGAGCAAGTGCGGCGGCGCGACAGTGGACGCGGTGGGCAGCGGCGGCAGCGCTCCGAAGTCGCGCGAGAGGGGCGCTCCGGACGTCGCGGGCATCGCCGGCTTGGGCTTCGACAAGGACGCGATGTCGGTCCCTTGCGGCAGTTGCAGCGCGGGGTGGCTCAAGCGCTCAATCTCCAGGTTCACGGCGGCGATGATTTGTTCCTTCGCCGTGCGCGGCATTTGCGGATTTTCGGCCGTCTTCTCGACCGCATCCTTGAGCGTCCGCATCCAGTCGGCGTCGCTTTGCCCTTCGGTCCCGCACATCTTGACCTTCGACGCCTTGGGACGCCCGTCGGGCCCGATCATCTGCACGGTAGTCTCGAACTTGTGCGCATCGCAATTCTGAATCAGCGACTTGATCGCCGCCGGCGGATCCCCGGCCGCCGGCGAAGCGTCCTGAGCAGCCGCCGTCGCGGTTCCCGCGAGCAACGCAAGGCCGGCCATCAGCACCAAGTTCCCCCTCGTCATGCGCTCCATTTTGCCCTGACCGAGTGAACGCCCGTTGAACCGTCAGGCAGCGACTACCGCCGCCCCGGTCAGCGCGAGCTGTTGCTGGCGCCTCCGCTCGAAGGCGGCCGGATAGACGCGGCCGAACAGGGCTTCCATGCTGCTGTCCCAGCCGAATTGCAGCGCTTGTGCCCGCGCGGCCGCAGCCATCGCGCCCCGGTCGCTGCACAGGACTGCAAGAATGTTGGCGGCCATTGCCTCCGCGTCGCCGACCGGGCCGAGCCGGCCCGTCGCTTCAGTGACCCTGTCGATCATCGCGCCGCCGGCGACGCCCACCACCGGCAAGCCGGACGCCTGCGCCTCGACGATCGACACGCCGAAAGTCTCGTCGGCCATTCCGGACGCGTAGATGTCGGCGCTTGCCAGCCACCGCGCGAGCTCGGCGCGGTTGTTCACATAGCCGGGCATCACGATTCGCTCGTCATCGAGCGCCGCGATGTCTGCCCGTAGCGGCCCCTCGCCGAGCAGGACGAGCCTGGCGCCCAAACCTTCGGGCAGGCGGCGGAAAGCGTCGACCACGACATCGGGCTTTTTCTCGCCGTCGAGCCGGCCGACGTAGATGATTAGCGGCTGCTCGTCACCGAGCCCGAGCGTCGCCCGCAATTTCGCGTCGCGGCGGTCGGGCCCGAATTCGCCAACCTCGACCCCCAGCGGCACAACATCGACGCGGTCGATGCCGAGCGACTTGAGCTTCGCCGCGCCGCCATTCTCGCTCAGGGCGAACATCGAATCGAATCGGCGATAGAGCGTGCCGCAGTAAGAATAACAGATGCGCCCAGCGAGGCTCGCGAGCGGCTTGCCGATGACCTTCGCGAACGGCCGCTCGACATAGACCGTCGGGAAGTCGGTCATGTAGGCTGCGATCAGCGCAGTGTCGGGATGGCGCCTGCGATACCCAATCGCGGCCCACGGCAGGTTATAGGCGTCCTGGCACTCGATGAGGTCGGGCCGAAACTTCTCGAGCGCGGAGCGCACCGCGCGGTTGCGAAGCATCAGCCGGTAGTGCGGGCTTCCGGGCACATGGGGCGAGGCGATCGTCACCGTGATCGCCCGCTCCTCCTCGACCACCTCGTCGCGCGAGCCGGGAATGATCATCAAATGGCTGTGCGGCGTCGATTCGAGGATGTGGCGGCGCTTGTGGAGCAAATAAGTACGAACGCCGCCGCCCACGTCGGACCAGCTCTGCGTCAGGTCACAGAACAGTTTGGGTCCGGCCTTGCGGGCCAATTCTGGGTCGTGCCGCGTCACCGGCTCACCCAACCATGCAACAGCGGCAAAGTGCCAATCGCCGTGCGAAGCGCCGATTTGTGTCGGAATTTTTTACGCAAGGCTTGACCGCCCTTTCCCCTGCTTGATCAAAAACGGCAGAAATTAGCTCGTTTTTTAAATTGGCACGCCGATTGCTACTATTACCGCGTCCACTTGGTTCCACGCCAGGAAGGGGCGAAGCAGCGGTTCTCTGGTCCGGCTGTTTCGCCCCTTCTCTCTTTTCAGGCTTCGGTAACCAGCAGCTCCTGCAGTTCGCCGCTCTCGAACATCTCCATCATGATGTCCGATCCGCCGACGAACTCGCCCTTCACGTACAGCTGCGGAACGGTCGGCCAATCCGAATATTCCTTGATGCCCTGGCGGATATCTGGGTCTTGCAGCACGTCGACGGTTTCATAGGTTGCGCCGAGCCGGTCGAGGATCGCGACCGCGCGGCTCGAAAAGCCGCACTGTGGAAAGAGCGAGGTGCCCTTCATGAACAGGACGATGTCGTTGCCTTTGACGATACCGGCGATACGGGTCTGCGGGTCGATCTGGGCGTCAGTCACGTTTTCATTCTCCGTTCGGCACCGCGGTTTCGAGCTGCAGTGCATGAAGCTCACCCCCGACACGTCCCCCAAGCGCCGCAAAGACAGCCTGGTGCTGCCTGATGCGGCTCATTCCCTCGAAGCTCTTGGCGACGACGCGCGCGGCATAATGATCGCCGTCGCCGGCGAGGTCGCGGATGCTCACCTCTGCGTCCGGAATCCCGGCCTTGATCAGCTCTTCGATCTCGTCCGCCGCCATCGGCATCAGAGGTTCGATGCCTCGATGATCTGGCGGCGCGCCTCGATTTCCTTGTTGCGCAGCGCCTCGACGACCTTGTCCTCGTCGCAATCGACGCCGGCCGCAGTCAAATCGCCAAGCACCTTGCGGATCACGTCGTGCTCGCCGGCTTCCTCGAAATCGGAACGGACGACGTCCTTCGAATAGGATTCGGTCTCCGCTTCGCTGAGGCCCATTTGCCGGGCGGCCCATTCGCCGAGCAGGCGGTTGCGCCGTGCGGTGATGCGGAACTGCATCTCCTCGTCGCGGGCATATTTGGCCTCGAAGGCCCGTTCGCGGTCGTCAAACTGGGTCATGCCGTTCCCTTGTTCAGTTGCTCCGCAGATAGGAGGAGCAGCCGCCCTGCGCAACGCTAGGCGCGGCTTCTCCGCCAGCGCACGATAAGCAGGACGAATCCAACCGCCACCGTATCCGCGATCCAGTCGACCACGTCGCTATCGCGGTGAAGCGCGGGGATCGCCTGGACGACTTCGATCAGTGCTCCGAACAGCGAGAGGCCGGCGACGAGCCTCAAAGGCGTCGTCCGCGGATAGGCAAAGCTGCCGAGCACCGCGAGCGTGGCGAAGGCCGCAACGTGCTGCACCTTGTCGTTCGGCGCACCGGGCACCTCGGGCGGGTGCGGCACGATCGCCATGATAAAGGCGAAGCAAGCGGCGGCCCAGAACATGGCGCGCGCCGTACGACCGGCGCGCCAGTCGCCTAGCTTCAAAGCGTCACCACCAGCTTGCCGATCGCCTTGCGGTCGCGAAGTGCCGCGATCGCTTCGCCGGCGCGCTCGAGCGGGTAGGTCGCGCTGATCTTTGGAGCGATCTTGCCTTCGTCCCACCAGCCGAACAGTTGTTCGACATGCTTGGCGTTGCCCTTCGGGTCGCGCGTGAAGAACCCGCCCCAGAATACGCCGCACACGTCGCAGCTCTTGAGCAGGGTGAGGTTGAGCGGCAGCTTCGCGATCCCTGCGGGAAAGCCCACGACCAGGAACCGCCCTTCCCATGCAATGCTGCGCAGCGCCGCCTCGCTGTAGGCCCCGCCCACCGGATCGAGGATCACGTCGGCGCCAGCAGACCCGACGGCATCCTTGAACAATTGCGCCAGCGCTTTCGGATCAGCGTCTGCCGTCGGATAGACCAACGCTGCGTCAGCTCCGGCCTCGCGTGCAGCCGCCGCTTTCTGCTCCGACGACACCGCCCCAACGACCTTCGCGCCGAGCGCCTTGCCGACCTCGACCGCGGCGATGCCGACGCCGCCTGCCGCGCCGAGAACAAGCAGCGTCTGACCCGCCTGCAGCCTTCCCCGGTCGATCAGCGCATGGATCGCGGTCGCGTAAGTCATCAGCAACGCCGAGCCTTCCTCGAAGCTCCGCTTCGCGGGCAGCGGGATCGCGCGGTCGGCCGGAACAACCACTTGCTCGGCGAGGCCGCCGAAGCCGAGCGCTGCAATCAGCCGGTCGCCCGGCTTCCAGTCTGCCACGCCTTCTCCCAGCGCCATGACTTCACCGGCGATCTCGCCACCGGGAGCGAACGGCCGCTGCGGCCGCAGCTGATACTTGTCCTCGATGATTAGCACGTCCGGGAAGTTGATCGAGCAGGCGCGCACCCGGACCAGAAGCTCGCCGCGGCCTGGGCTGGGCTCCGCGACATCGTCGATCCGAAGCGTTTCGGGACCACCCGGCTCATGAGAGAGAATGGCCTTCACGCGGTCAGCCGTGCACGTGCTGGATGTAATAAGCGACGTGTTCGTAAAGCAGCAGAAGCAAAGCGAGGAGGGTCGCGGTCAGCGCGGTCTCCTGGGCCTGCTTCCAGGTCATTCTTCGTAGGCCGCCGTCGTCTTTTGGCGGACTTCCTCGCTCGCCACGCCGGGCGCCAGCTCGATCAGGCGGAACGGGCTCATGTGGGTCGAGCGCTGGAACACGGCGAGGTCGGTGATGATCATGTCGACGACGTTCTTGCCGGTCAGCGGAAGAGTGCATTCGGGGATGAACTTGGCGCTGCCGTCCCTGGCGACATGCTCCATCACGACGATGATCTTCTTGACCCCGGCGACAAGATCCATCGCCCCGCCCATGCCCTTGATCATCTTGCCGGGCACCATCCAGTTGGCGAGGTCGCCGTTCTGGCTGACTTCCATGCCGCCGAGGACCGCCAGGTCGATATGCCCGCCGCGGATCATCGCGAAGCTCTGCGACGAGTCGAAGAAGGAAGTTTGGGGCAGCTGGCTGATGGTCTGCTTGCCGGCGTTGATGAGGTCGGGGTCGACCTCGTCGTCATAGGGGAACGGACCGATGCCGAGCATCCCGTTCTCACTCTGCAGCGTGACGGTCATCCCCTCGGGGATGTTGTTGGCGACGAGAGTCGGGATGCCGATACCGAGGTTCACGTAGAAGCCGTCCTGCAGCTCCTTCGCCGCCCGCGCCGCCATCTGGTCGCGGGTCCAGCCCTTGGTCAGCGTTTCGGTGCTCATTGCTTTGATCCCTTGATAAACGCCGGCGGCAGAGGATTATCCGGTGTTTCCTGTTGCCAGAGAATTGACGCGACCCGCCACCTGCCGTCGATCTTCACGAGCTGGAAGCTGTTGATGCCCCGCTCGTGGAAACTGCCATTCGCAGTCCGCCCGTCGTAGGCTGACCAAGCCGTCGCGAGATCGCCCCAGAGTTCAACGCGGCGGCCAAGTTCGCGCTCAGTGAACCCCTCCTTCTCCAGGATCATGGAGTTGCGGCTAATGTAGTCTTCGAGGCTGCCGCCACGGAGGCCCTTAGTACCGATCGCCTTCATCGTCGCGCCGGGTGCAAAGAGGCTGCGCATCCGATCGAAGTCGCGCTTCTGCCCCGGTGGGCCCGAGATGACGTCGTACACTGCCCGAATGGTCTCATTGATCGCTGCGAGTTCGGCGCAGGGTCGACAGTGCTCGGCCACAACCCGAGGCACCGGAGCTTGAACTGGCGCGGCATTCTCCGCAGCCGCGATTGATACCGCAATAAGAAACGATGCAATCATGCGGGCTCCCGCTGCCGCACGGTGCGGAACTCAATCTTCTTGTCGTAGGGCGTGCCAAGGATCAGCCGGTTCACGTAAATCGAGGGCAAATGGATGCAGTCGGGATCGAGGCTGCCGACCGGCACGATCTCCTCGACCTCGGCGACGCACACCTTGCCGCACGTCGCAGCGGGCAGGTTGAAGTTGCGCGCGGTCTTGCGGAACATGAGGTTGCCGCCTTCGTCGGCCTTCCAGCCCTTGATGACACTAAGGTCGGCGCGGATGCCGCGCTCGAGGATATATTCCTCGCCGTCGAACTGCTTGACCTCCTTGCCCTCGGCCACCTGGGTGCCAACGCCCGTCCTGGTGTAGAAACCGGCTATGCCCGCGCCGCCCGCACGCATCCGCTCGGCCAGCGTTCCCTGCGGCGTGAATTCGATCTGCAGCTCGCCGGCGAGGAATTGCCGTTCGAACTCCTTGTTCTCGCCGACGTAGGACGAGATCATCTTCTTGATCTGGCGGGTGCGGAGCAGCTTGCCCAGGCCCTCATTGTCGATGCCGGCGTTGTTGGACGCGACGGTGATGTCCTTGATGCCGGAAGCAACGATTGCGTCGATCAGCCGCTCGGGGATCCCGCACAGGCCGAACCCGCCCGCGGCGATGGTCATGCCGTCGAACAGCACCCCTTCGAGCGCGGCTTCGGCACTGGGATAAATCTTCTGCACCACGCGCCTCCTGCGGCCCGGCTAGGCAAAGTTGAACGAACTTTCAACTTTGGCGGCGACCGCACGTGAGGCGCAATAGGACGCCGGCGGCGACGGTCAAGGCGAGCGTCAGCCGCGGTTCGAGCGAAATCCCGCGGCGCGAATGCCAGCCTCGGCGCAAGCCGCATCGTCTTGCGGCGCCTCGCCGGAGACTCCGACTGCCCCCACTCGAACCTTCCCGTCCCCGGACCAGACCGGAATACCGCCCGGCACGGTGACGACGTGCGGCGCATTCCCAAAGCCCGGCGTGTCCTTCGCTGCCTGCACCATCTGCGCCGTCGAAAAGCCCCACGCCGCGGCAGCACGCGCCTTGGCCAGCGCGAAATCGAAGATGCCGCTGCCGCTACCGTCCATCCGCAGAGCGGCCGCGACGTGCCCGCCGGTGTCGACCACGACGATGGCATGGCTCTGCTTCTTCGCAATCGCATGCGTCGCGCAGCCATGAACGATCGCTTCGGCGGCGCGGGCGTCGAGCATCGGCACCGGCTGCGCCGCGACGGGAACTGCAAGCGCCATCAGGGCGAGCCAGGGCACCCGCACTTACTTGTCCTTCGAAGGCCGGTACGTGAAATCGAACTGCGGCGCCCAGGTCTTCCCCTCGTCGGTTGACTGCTCCCCGAACTGACGCACCGATCCGTCCGCATTCTTGGAATAACTCATGCGCACCAGCGGCCCGCCCCATTTGCCGCTGATGACCATTGCCTTGCCGTCCCACCCGCCAGTGAAGAAGGCGCGGGATCCGCTCGAATCGATCCAGAATTGCTCCCATCGTTTCTCGGAAGGCACGTAGACGCTGAGGGATCCGCCCGGCTGATTGCTGAGCGGCATCCAGTTCTCGCGGATTCCGCAGCCGTAGACGGGCTCGATCAGGCTGTGGCCGACCAGCTTGCCCTTGGGATTGTAAACGTCCCATTTGCCGACCCAGAAGTCGAGCCGATGAAATTCCGGGTCTGCACAGGGCGCGGGCGCCGGGGCTGGCGGCGGGGTCGGTTGAGCGGACGCGGCGGTCGCAATTGAAAGCGCGATCACGATCAAGGCAGGACGCATATTCCCTCCGTCATTGCGAGGAGCCCACGCGGCAATCCACCGCCTCATTTGCGCCCGCAATGACGTTTCGACGAACTAGCTCCTGAGCTTCGACAGCACGCCCTGCAGCTGCATCGCATTGCTCATGTCGCCCTCGACCTTGAGCTTGCCCATCATGAACGCCGTCATCCCGTCGAGCTGCCCGGCAGCCATCTGCTGCCAGTCGTCCCAGCCGACGCGGATGGTGGTGTCGGCGTCGCCGTCTTCCTCGCTGACCTGGCTGGCGGCCCCGTCGAGCATGATCGCGCCCTGATCGCCGCCGAAGTCGAGCTTCACGCGCTTGCCCGGGATCCACGCCTGCCCTTGCTGCATGCGCTGAACCAGCTCCTGTTTCGTCATCGCTTGCTTTCTCCTTTGTCAGTAGCGGTAGCGGGGCGTTGCAGCCGTTTCAACTGGAGCCTATCTGGCCCCCCATGGGATACGAAACCTCGCTTCAGCTCTTCATCAACGGCGTGTGGAAATCGGGCGAAGGCCGCGATGCCCACCCGGTGGTCAACCCGGTGGACGCAAAGCCCATCGCCGAAGTCCCCTATGCGACCAAGGCCGACCTCGACGAGGCGCTTGCAGCGTCCGAGCGCGCCTGGCCCGAGTGGCGCTCGACCGATGTCGAGAAGCGCGGCGCGATCCTCCACAAGGCGGCGGCGCTGCTGCGCGACCGCGCCGACGCCATCGGCGCCACGTTGACCCAGGAGCAGGGCAAGGTTCTCGCGGAAGCGAAAGCCGAAGTGCTCGGTTCGGCGCAGCTGTTGGACTGGTATGCCGAGGACGCCAAGCGCGATTACGGCCGCACCCTCGTCCGCCCGGCCGGCCAGCTCAGCCGCGTGATCCGCCAGCCAGTCGGCCCGACCGCGACCTTCACCCCGTGGAACTTCCCGATCTACCTGCTGGCCAAGAAGGTCAGCGCGGCGCTCGCCGCGGGCTGCACCGTCATCTCGCGCCCGCCGCATGAAACTCCCGGCTGCTGCACCGAATTGTTCCGGGCGCTCGCGGACGCGGGGATTCCCAACGGCGTCGCCCAACTGATCCACGGCGAGGCGAGCCTCGTCAGCGAGACGCTCATTGCAAGCCGGGTCATCCGCAAGGTCAGCTTCACCGGCTCGACCAACGTCGGCAAGCATCTCATGCGCCTGTGCGCCGACAGCATGACGCGCGTGACCATGGAGCTCGGCGGCCATGCGCCGGTGCTGATCTTCGACGACTGCGACCTCGAGAAGACGCTCGACATGGTCGTGCCGCAGAAGTTCCGCAACGCCGGCCAGGTGTGCGTTTCGCCGACGCGCTTCTACGTCCAGAGCGGCATCTATGACGCCTTCGTCAAGGGCTTCGCCGAGCGCACCGCCAAGGTGAAGGTCGGCAGCGGGTTCGAGGAAGGCGTGAAGATGGGCCCGCTCGCCAATGAACGGCGCCCGCAGGCAATTGAAACGCTAGTCGCGGACGCGAAAGCGAAAGGCGCGCGCGTGCTCGCGGGCGGCGAGCGCGGCAACGGCGGCTTCTTCTTCCAGCCGACCCTTCTCGCCGACGTCCCCAACGAAGCGAACATCATGAACGATGAGCCGTTCGGCCCGGTCGCGGTGTCGCGCCCATTCGACACCTTTGAGGAAGCGATCGGTGAGGCCAACCGCCTCCCCTACGGCCTCGCCGCCTTCGCCTTCACCGAAAACGGCCGCCGCGCGAACTTGATCGGCGACCTCGTCGAAAGCGGCATGGTCGGCATCAACACCTTCGCCATCTCCGTCGCCGACGCCCCGTTCGGCGGGGTCAAGGACTCAGGCTTCGGCTCCGAGGGTGGAAAAGAGGGGCTGGAGAGCTACCAGGTGGTGAAGGCGATTCACCAGGCTTGACGAATTGATGCTGAGTAACCGCACGATTTGGACGCTTATCTACAGTTTCGCATTCATAATTTTTTTCGGCGGTTGGTTCGTCGGAGTGCAATACTCTCCGTACTTTCCGGTTTTCGTGGTTTTCTGCATGGTCTATGGCGCCGGCGTGGCGGCATTCATGTGGTTTTCGGCTCGAAGGAAGTAACTGCTCCGCCCCTTTGCCGCCGCTCCCCTAACCCGCTAACGCGCCGCCCATGAGCACTCGCACCGG
>Ga0070664_100002896_pt1 | contig 13892 bp, 13 predicted proteins | sample KBSC73metaG_FD_65863 | JGI IMG/M metagenome (GOLD analysis project Ga0070664, IMG submission 65863) | Corn rhizosphere microbial communities from Kellogg Biological Station, Michigan, USA - KBS C7-3 metaG | ecosystem: Host-associated > Plants > Roots > Rhizosphere > Soil ... | reverse complement strand
TACGAGAAAATCAATTATCTGATGCTGATGATGGTCGACCCCAACCCCCACTTCCATGTCCTGCCGCGCTATTCCGAGACGCGGCACTGGGGTGGCCTGGAGTTCCCCGATGCGGGCTGGCCCAAAGCGCCGCAGCTCGGCAGCGTGGTCGCGCTTTCCACCGACCAGCTGCGCGCCATGGCCGCCGAGCTTCATATCTAACTTACGGTAACTACCTTTCGACTAACGGCAGTTTAATAGCTTGTGCCGTGCATGGGGTGAGCGCATCTACGCGCTGGGGAGAGCAGCTCATGGTGAGTCGGCGTTCGAGGACGCCAGCTCCGGGCGTATCGCTGCGCGAGACGTTGCTCGCCGCGGGCCTCGACTCGTCCCTCGCCGACAAGCTCTCGGCCATGCCCAGCAAGCTCGTCCAGGTCGATCCGCGGCGGCCGTTCCGCGAGGCCGGGGCGCAGCGCGACGAGGTCATGTTCGTGCGCTCGGGGATCCTCGCCAAATATAAGACCGACGGCGCGGGCCGGCGGCAGATCGTCGCCTTGCGCTTTCCCGGCGAGGGCATCCTGCCGCGTGAAGGCGCTGCCGGCTACGGCATCCAGGCGATCGTCAAGAGCGAGGTGATGGTCGGCAAGGCCAAGGACTTCGACCCGATCGTCGCCGACCATCCCGAGCTGCAGCGCTTCTTCTGGCGGCTGATCCAGCGCAACGAAGCGATCGGCTACGAATGGCTGGTCAATTGCGGGCGGCGCGATTCGACCGCGCGCGTGGCGCACCTGCTGTGCGAAACCGCGGCGCGCATGCACGTCAAAGCCGCCAAGATGACCAACCCCTTCACCCAGCAACAGATCGCCGACATCACCGGGCAGACCTCGGTCAACGTCAACCGGGTGTTCGCGGACATGGAGCGGCAGGGGCTGATCAAGCGCTCGGGGCGCGAGATCCAGTTCACCGACTGGGCGGAGATGCGCCGGGTCGCAAGCTTCCAGCCCGCCTATCTCGAATAGCCACTCCCGGAACGGAGCGGCAGAGCAGGATTAAGCTGGCCTGCCAGCCGTAGCCGCGCAGCGGCGTAGGCTGGTGGGCGCGGTAGGGTTTGAACCTACGACCCCACCCGTGTGAAGGGTGTGCTCTACCACTGAGCTACGCGCCCGCCGATTTGCGGAAAGCGGCGGATATAGTGAGCGCCGCCGCGCTGTCCAGCTTACTGAACCGCGTCCTTCAGCACCTTGCCCGGGCGGAACTTGGGCTGCGACGTCGCCTTGATCTGCATCGGCTCGCCGGTCCGCGGGTTGCGCCCGGTCGAGGCCTTGCGCCGGGTCACCGAGAAATTGCCGAAGCCGACCAGCCGGACCTCGTCGCCGCGCTTGAGCGTCGACGTGATCACTTCGAGCATGGTTTCAACGGCGCGCATCGCATCGTTGCGGCTAAGCCCCGCGCGGTCGGCGACATGCCCGATCAATTCCTGCTTGTTCATGGGCCGACCTCCCTCGCAAGGGCGCCGAGACTCGGGCGCGCGAAGGGACCGACCTTAACGCAAGACTCCCCCCGTGAGTCCAGCGCTCAATGACGGATGGCGGCGCCCGATTCGGGACTCGCCGGGTGAACCGGCGGCTCGGCCGCATGCTCGTCGTCGTCGGTCCACTCGATCGCCTGGAGCGGTTCGACCAGCGCCCGCGACAGCACCTCGTCGACATGCTGGACGGGCACGATCTCGAGCTGCTCCTTCACCGTCGCCGGAATCTCGGCAAGATCCTTCTCATTCTCCGCCGGGATCAGCACGGTCCGGATCCCGCCGCGCAGCGCCGCCAGCAGTTTCTCTTTGAGCCCCCCGATCGGGAGCACGCGTCCGCGCAACGTGACCTCGCCCGTCATGGCGATGTCGCGCCGGACGGCGATGCCCGACAGGGTCGAGATCATCGCGGTGACCATGCCGATTCCGGCCGACGGACCGTCCTTGGGAACGGCGCCTTCGGGCAAATGGACGTGAATGTCCTTGCGGGCGAAGATCGACGGCTTGACGCCAAAGGCCGGAGCCCGCGCCTTGACGAAGCTCATCGCCGCCTGGATCGATTCCTGCATCACCTCGCCGAGCTTGCCGGTGGTCTTGATCTGGCCCTTGCCGGGGACGGTGACCGCCTCGATCGTCAGCAGCTCGCCGCCGACCTCGGTCCAGGCGAGGCCGGTGACGGCGCCGATCTGGTCCTCTTCCTCGCCGATGCCGTAGCGGAACTTCCGCACGCCAAGGAACTCGCCGAGGTTGTCGGGCGTCAGCTCGACCCGCTCGATCTTGTTCTCGAGGATCTGCCGCAGGGACTTGCGCGCGACCTTGGCGAGCTCGCGCTCGAGCGTCCGCACGCCCGCTTCGCGGGTGTAATGCTGGATCATCTTGCGCAGCGCCTCATCGGTGAACACCAGCTCCTCGGGCTTGAGGCCGTGGGCCTCCATCTGCTTGGGGATCAGGTGGCGCTTGGCGATCTCGACCTTCTCATCCTCGGTGTAGCCCTCGAGCCGGATGATCTCCATTCGGTCCATCAGCGGCTGCGGCATGTCGAGCGAGTTCGCGGTGGTCACGAACATCACGTCCGACAGGTCGTAGTCGAGCTCGAGATAATGGTCCTGGAAGCGGTTGTTCTGCTCCGGGTCGAGTACTTCCAGGAGGGCCGAGGACGGATCGCCGCGGAAATCCTGGCCGAGCTTGTCGATCTCGTCGAGCAGGAACAAGGGGTTGGAGGTCCCCGCTTTCTTGATGTTCGAGATGATCTTGCCGGGAAGCGAGCCGATGTAGGTCCGGCGGTGGCCGCGGATCTCGGCCTCGTCGCGCACTCCGCCCAGTGACTGGCGGACGAACTCGCGGCCCGTGGCTCGGGCGATCGAGCGGCCGAGCGAGGTCTTGCCCACGCCGGGCGGCCCGACCAGGCACAGGATCGGGCCCTTGAGCTTGTTGGTGCGCGCCTGGACGGCGAGATATTCGACGATCCGGTCCTTGACCTTCTCGAGCCCGTAATGGTCCTCGTCGAGGACCCGCTGCGCCTCGGCGATGTCCTTCTTGAGCTTGGACTTCTTGCCCCACGGCAGGCCGAGCAGGACGTCGAGATAGTTGCGCGCGACGGTCGCCTCGGCCGACATCGGCGCCATCGCCCGGAGCTTCTTGAGCTCGGCGTTGGCCCGCGTCTTGGCTTCCTTCGACAGCCGGGTCTTGCGGATCTTCTCCGCCAGCTCGAGCAGCTCGTCGCCGCCCTCCTCGCTCTCGTTGCCGAGCTCGCGCTGGATCGCCTTCAATTGCTCGTTGAGATAATATTCGCGCTGCGTCTTCTCCATCTGGCGCTTGACGCGGCTGCGGATCTTCTTCTCGACCTGGAGCACGCCGAGCTCGCCCTCCATGAAGGCGAACACCATCTCCAGCCGGCGCGAGGCATTGAGCTCGCCCAGGAGCGCCTGCTTGTCGGCCACCTTGATCGACAGGTTCGAGGCGATCGCATCGGCCAGCGCCGACGGGTCCTCGATCTCGGCCAGCTGAATCCCGGTCTCGGGCGGCAGTCGCTTGTTGAGCTTGGCGTAATTTTCGAACTGATCGATCACCGAGCGCATCAGCGCCTGGGCCTCGGTCGCGTCGCCCGGCTCCTCGGCGATCTCCTCGACTTCGGCGGAAAGATGGCCGTCGCGCGGAACGAGGTTGAGCAGCTTGGCCCGCTTCGCGCCCTCGACCAGCACCCGCACCGTTCCGTCGGGCAGCTTCAAGAGCTGCATCGCGGTGGCGATCACGCCGAGGTCGTAGAGCGCGTCGCGATCGGGGTCGTCCTCGCCCGGGTCGAGCTGGGCGACGAGAAACAGCTCGCGATTGTCGGCCATCGCCGCTTCGAGCGCCGCGACCGATTTCTCGCGCCCGACGAACAGGGGGACGATGCGGTGCGGGAAAACGACGATGTCGCGAAGCGGCAGGATGGGGAGAAAGCGAGTCATGGAGCGATATATGGGCGGCGGTGCATCCCGGCGCAACAAAGGCCGCGGAAACTAGCCCGATATTGCGATTGGTTGTAAACGGCCGTTGCCCGGATCGACGACTGTCCGGTTGGCCGGTCCGGACCCCTGACAGGGAAAGGGGGATCCGATGCCGCGACGCAGCCGCTTTTTATTGATCGCCACGCTGACTGGTCTTGGGCTTGGAGCCGCGGGACTCGCTCGCGAGATGGGCGTCGGCAACTCTTTGCGACTTGCCTTCGGGACCCAGCCGCGAACAGTGAACGGCTATTCCTATGAGGAGCCGATCGGCGGCAGCGACGTGGCGCCGACCATCTTCGTCTTCTCCGACGACCGGCTCCGCTACAGCCGCGTCGGCTATCGCGACAAGAGCGCAAACTTCAGACTCCGCGCAACGTTCGAATGCATGGGCAATTGGTCCCATGAGGGGAAAGGCAATCCGGAAATCCGGGTCGGCCGGTCCACCTCATACCGCTCGGCCGACCGCGGCGGCGGCGGCAAGCCCATCTACGCCGAGGGAGCTCCCTTCTATGTCATCGCCAGCGTCCCGCAGGACGATTTGCAGGCGCCGGCTAACCTGAACCCGGTCCATCGCTGCAATGCGGTCGTCGAGGACTATACGAGGCAAGGAAAGCCGCCTGGTGCGCTGCTTTCGAACGGCTTCTGGATTAAGGTCGAAAATGCCGTTCCCGCTTCGATTACGCCAGCATGCCAACTGACCGAGCGCAAGCGACGGACCGTGTTCGGCGAACCGCCGAAGTTCCCGACCGGTTGGCAAGGCCAGCTGCCAGTCTACGTCCGCTGCATGCCGACCGGCTATGTCGTGACCAAGGGACCGCCGCCGCGGGAGGGCCGGACGGCATCCGAATCCCGGGCTGCGACACTCGACCTGCGCGCCACCAACTCGCCGTTGAGTCACTCCTGCCCGGCGACCGTCATCTTCCAGGGCAAGATTCACGCACACCGATTCCTTAAGGGGACCTATCGGCTGGTCGGCAGCGGCAACTATGCTTCGCCTTCCTATCCGTTCGACCTGGCGGCGGGCGCCGAGCGCAGCATTGCCTGGCAGCGGCGGGTCGACCTTCCGGATCTCCATCAGAGTGCAAGGTGGCCGAGGCGAGCGTCGGGTTGGCTGCAGCTCGAAATCAACGCGAACGAACCAAATGCTCAGCCCCAGCGATCGGCCCGCGCCCTGTACGACGTGTCCTGTTTGCGGGCCTAGGCTCGGAACCTTCGTCAACGGCGAAGCGCTTGAACACCAGGTGTTTCGATGACGGAGGCAACCATGGCGGAGGATCGCGAAAAGATCAGCACCGGGCCCAATGCTGAGCCGCTCAACGAGACGATCGCGGGCACCGGGCCAGGCATCCCCGACGACGCGCTGGCGGCGGGCGAGGACCGGCTCCCCGACCCGCCGACCGACGAAGAGGTCGAAAAAGCCGCCGAGGCGCTTCACGCCCCGACCGCCAAGCGCGACACGCTCCCGCTGGAGGGTGAATGACTCGCGTTCGGCTGAACAATGGATTCTGTAACCGTTCAGCTTCATCCACTATCTAAACGCTCGTGAACATTCGCTATTCCCTCCTCGCGCTAAGTGCGCTCGCCCTGCCCGGACTGGCCGCTGCGCAGTACGGACAGCCGTATCCCCCGCCCTATCCGGTCCCCGCTTACCCGGCGCCCCGCGCCGAACCGTGGATGCCGCCGCCCCCCGGCCCCGCTCCGCAGCCCTGGGGCCAGCAGCAACAGACCAGCGCAACCAAGCGCGGGCCGGCGCTCGAGCCGATCGACCTGCCGCCGGCGATCGAGCAGGGCGTCGACATGATCTACATCGACGAGGAGCTCGTCCCGCGCGCGATCCAGGCCAGCGGCGCGGCGGTCCACGACATCTCGCTCGACGACTGGAGCGGCGCTCCGCTCGACATGTTCGTGTCGATGAACCCGATCTACACCGACCTCCGCCGCGGGCTGGTCAAATACCGCCAGCGCTGGGGCAATCTGCCCGAGATTCCGGTGCCGGCCGGGCCGACCCTGAAGCCCGGCACGACCGACCAGCGGGTCACGGCGTTGCGCGTCCGGCTCGGGCTGCCGGAGGGCAGCAGCTACGATTCGGCGCTCGCCGCTGCGGTCAAGGAGTTCCAGGCCGCGCACGGGCTCAAGGCCGACGGCATCGCCGGCGCCGGGACGCTCGAAGCGCTGAACCGCGGTCCCGAATATTATGAGCAGCTGATCATCATCAACATGGAGCGCGCGCGTCGCCTGCCCGCGCCCGAGGACCAGCGCAAATATGCCGTCGTCGACGCCGGCGCGGCGCGCCTGTCGCTGTGGGAGAACGGCCGCAAGGTCGACGAGATGAAGGTCGTCGTCGGCAAGGCCGAGACTGCCACCCCGATGATGGCCGCCTACATCAAATATGCGAGCGTCAATCCCTATTGGAACGTCCCGCCCGAGCTGGTCCGCAACCTGATCGCGCCGCGCGTCGCCGCCCAGGGCCCGAGCTATCTGACCGAGCGCGAATATCAGGTGATGTCGGACTATTCCGACAATGCCCAGCTGCTCGACCCGAGCCAGGTCGACTGGCAGGCGGTGGTCGACGGGCGCAAGGAGGTCCGCCTGCGGCGTCTGCCGAGCCCGGCCAATTCCATGGGCATGATGAAGTTCATGCTCCCCAATTACTTCGGCATCTACCTCCACGATTCGCCGGAGAAAGAGCATTTCACCAAGAACGAGCTGTGGATCAGCAACGGCTGCGTCCGGGTCGAGGATTACAAGCGGCTGGCGCGCTGGCTGTTCGACGGCGGCGTTCCGGCGGGCAAGGACCCGAAGGTCGAAGAAGAGGTCAACCTGCCGGCCCCGGTGCCGGTGTACATGACCTATTTGACAGTCCAGGCGACGCCCGCGGGCGTGACCTTCCTCGCCGACCCTTATGGCCGCGACGCGGCGCTGATGGAGCGGTTCCGTTCACGCATGGTCGCCGCCGTCCAGCGCTAGGCGCCGCGCGACCTTGCGATTGGCCTAAGGTTCGGCGCTCGGCTATGGCCGGGCCGTGCACCTGCTCATGGTCCCGATCGGCTGGCTGCAGTTCTGGCTGTTCTCCGGCATTGCGATCCTGTTTTTCATCTCGCTGATTCGCGCGCTGATGCGCCGCACTCCGGACAGCGGCGGTCGCCGCGAGGGCAAATCGCGCGTCGGCATCATCATCCAATCGATCAGTTTTTTCTTTGCCGGCTTCGGCGGCGTGCGGCCCGAACTGCCGCTGTTCAGTCCCGCCTCCCTCGCCGGAGCGGTGGCGGTCCTGCTCCTCATGGGCGGAGCGGTGTACCTGTTCGTGGCGAGCTCCAGCGCGCTCGGGAAGAACTGGAGCCTGGAAGCGCGCATGCGGACCGATCACCAGCTGGTGCGCGACGGGCCCTACGCCCGGGTGCGGCATCCGATCTATCTTGGCATGCTGCTGTTCCTGCTCGGACTCGCCGTCGCGTTCGGCCACTGGCTGCAGCTGGCCTTCGCTTTGCCCCTGTTCCTGGCCGGCACGGCGATCCGGACCCGGCTCGAGGACCGCCTGCTCGAGAGCCAGTTCGGGCCGGAATTTCGCGACTACGCGCAGGCGACTCCGGCGCTGATCCCGCGCTTGCGCTGACTCAGGCCTTTCCGGCGACGAGGAGCAGCGTCGGCGGCAAATTCTGCAGGCCGTGGACGATCATCGGCATGCCGAAGGCGAGCCACAACGACCGCTCGCGCCACGCCACGAACAAGGTCGAGAAGATCAGGAACGGCCACCAGATCACCAGTCCCCAGATCGGCACCATGGTCGAATGAGCGATGCCCCAGCCGATCGCGCTGACGATCACGGCCCACGTCGGCGTCAGGAAGCGCAGCAGGATCAGCAACACCGCGCCCATGATCAGCGATTCGGCGATCGGCGAGAGGAACACGACGGCCCCGATCAGGATCACCGGGTCGGTATGAGGCGGGAATTCAGGCTGACGCGCGCCTGGCGCAATCCAGTGAATGATGGCGGCCAACAGGATGCTCGCCGGGAAGGCGAAAGCCCACGCGACGACAATCGCTTTGAACGGATTCGCCGGTTCCAGCAGCGCTCGTGGGAGCCAGCTGAGCGGCGGCGTCCAGGAAATGAGCCGCCCCGATCGGGCGGCCGCGCCCGTCACGCGGCGTCGCCCGCCTTATCCTTCTTGGCGTAGACCCGGACCGGTTCCTTGCGGCCCTCGGCGACGTCCTTGTCGATATGGACCTCGTCGACCCCGTCCATCGACGGCAGGTCGAACATCGTGTCGAGCAAGATACCCTCGAGGATCGAGCGCAGGCCGCGGGCCCCGGTCTTGCGCTCGATCGCCTTCTTGGCAACCGTATGCAGCGCGTCGTCGGTGAACTCGAGCTCGACATTCTCCATGTCGAACAGCTTGGCATATTGCTTGACCAAGGCGTTCTTCGGCTCGACCAGGATCTTGACCAGGGCCTCTTCGTCGAGGTCCATCAGCGTCGCGATGACCGGCAGTCGGCCGATGAATTCGGGGATCAGGCCGAACTTCAGCAAATCCTCGGGCTCGCAGTTGCGCAGCACCTCGCCGGTCTTGCGCTCGTCCGGCGCCGCGACATGGGCGCCGAAGCCGATCGACTTGCCCTGCAGGCGGTCGGCGATAATCTTCTCGAGGCCCGCGAACGCGCCGCCGCAGATGAACAGGATGTTGGTCGTGTCGACCTGCAGGAACTCCTGCTGCGGGTGCTTGCGCCCGCCCTGCGGCGGAACGCTAGCGGTCGTGCCCTCCATCAGCTTCAGCAGCGCCTGCTGCACGCCCTCGCCCGAAACGTCGCGAGTGATCGACGGATTGTCGGACTTGCGGCTGATTTTATCGATTTCGTCGATGTAGACGATGCCCCGCTGCGCCTTCTCGACATTATAGTCGGACGCCTGCAGCAGCTTGAGGATGATGTTCTCGACATCTTCGCCGACGTAGCCGGCCTCGGTCAGGGTGGTCGCGTCGGCCATGGTGAAGGGCACGTCGAGAATCCGCGCGAGCGTCTGCGCGAGGAGGGTCTTGCCGCAGCCGGTCGGGCCGATCAGCAGGATGTTCGACTTGGCAAGCTCAACCTCGTTGCCGGCCTTTGAGCCGTGGTTGAGCCGCTTGTAGTGATTATGGACGGCGACCGACAGCACGCGCTTGGCGCGGTCCTGGCCGATCACATAATCGTCGAGCACCTTGCAGATCTCGGCCGGGGTCGGGACTCCGTCGCGGGTCTTGACCAGCGCCGACTTCGATTCCTCGCGGATGATGTCGTTGCACAGCTCGACGCATTCATCGCAGATGAACACGGTCGGCCCGGCAATGAGCTTCCGGACCTCGTGCTGCGATTTGCCGCAGAACGAGCAGTAGAGGGTGCTCTTGCCGTCGCCGCCTGAAAGCTTGGTCATTCGGTTCCTTACAACGCAGCCGGGTTCGGCCGTTTCCAATGGGCCATGCTAGCCCGCTTTATCGCACAATCAACTCTGCCGGAGCGTTAACGCCGGCCCGCCTGCGATAGGTCGTTTGTTCTCAACAATATGGATGGGACGCAAGGACCCCGCAAGACCCGCCGAGCCGGTCGCCGGGACGTTGTCCCAGGATCGGTCGGAATTGGGTAAACGCCACGAGCTAGCCGCGCACGGCGGCCAGCGCCTGGTTCATCAGCCGGCCGAACTCGGGCCGCGAGTAGGGGTCGTTGTGGCGGGCGCCGGCGATCGACCGGTCGAACACGAGATGCGGGACGCGCCGCTTGAGCGCTTCGGTGCGGGCGGCCGGGACGACCTCGTCGCGCTCGGCGGAAATGATCGCAACCCGGGCGTCGCTCAGCTCGATCGCGCCCGCGGCATCGATTTCGTGCCGGAACAGCGCCCGGACCGGCAGCCACGGGTACCACGCCGCGGCGACCGATTTCAGCGAATCGAACGGCGTGACCAGGATCACTCCGTCGACCGGCCGCTCGCCGGCGAGCACGGCCGCGACCCCGCTACCGATGCTGAAGCCGACGGCGATCGTTCGCGCCGGCCGGATCCTGGCCACCGCGAGGTCGTAGATCAGCGGCGCGTCGGCCATCAGCGCCCGTCCCGACGGCGAGCCCGCTGATGGCGCATAGCCGCGATAATGGAAGGCGACGACGTCGGCCTGGGGATAGGTTTCGTGCAGCAGCGTCGCCGCATTCGCCGCATTCCACGCATTGCCCCCGAAGCCGATCACCAGCAGGCGTTCGCCGTCGCCCGGCTCGCGCGGGGCAATGTGCACGCCCCGCAGGACGTCGCCGTCGGCACTGCGCATTTGCAACTGCTCGGTCCCGGGCGGCAGCGGCCCGGCAGGCCCGACGGCGCCACGCGGGAACAGCAGCTCGGTTTGCAGCAGGAATATCATCAGGACGATCGCGGCATAGACGGCGGCAGCTCCACCGAGCAGCCTCCGGCCGATCCGCCTAAACTGCAAACGCGGCGTCGATCGCCGGGGTGACCCGATCGACCGTGTACGGCTTCTCGATCACCGGCGCATCGCTGAACTCAGGCGGCGGCGGGTCGACGTGGCCGCCGGTAGCGATGACGAACGGCACGTTGCGCCGGCGCAGCGCCGAAGCGACCGGCCACACGTTCTCGCCCTTGAGGTTGACGTCGAGGATGGCGAGGTCGAACCCGCCCTGGTCGGCCTTGTCGAGCGCGCATTCGACCGTGTCGCACGTCCCGGCAACGGTGTGACCCAGGGTTTCCAGGAAATCCTCGAGCATCATCGCGATCAGCGGCTCGTCTTCGACAATCAGGATGGAACGCCGGACAATCATTGCGACCACGGCATAGCCGCCAAGCGATTGAGGGCAAGACCCTATTTCGCGGCCAGCGCGCGCTTGGCGGCCTCGGCCAGGTCCTGGACGGAGAAAGGCTTGGGCAGGAAATGCGCATTGTCGACTCCGAGGGAGTCGCGCAGCTGCTCCTCGGCATAGCCGGACATGAACAGGACTTTGAGCTCGGGCCGCTGCTTGCGCGCTTCGGCGACCATCGCCGGCCCGTCCATCCCCGGCATCACCACGTCGCTGACCAGAAGATCGATCGGCTCGCCCCGCGCGATCACCTCGAGCGCCTCCTCGCCATTGTCGGCAGTGATCACGGTATAGCCGTGCCGGGTCAGCGCGCGCTCGGCGACCGCGCGGACCATCGGCTCGTCCTCGACCAAGAGGACGGTGCCGCTGCCCCACAATTCGTCCTGCTTGGACTTGCCCGATTTGCGCGCCTTCGCCGCCGCGGCGTCTTCGCGGTGAACCGGCAGGTAGATGACGAACCGGGTCCCCTCACCGACCTTGGAATCGGCGAAGATGAAGCCGCCCGATTGCTTGACGATGCCGTACACGGTCGACAGGCCAAGGCCGGTCCCCTTGCCGATCTCCTTGGTGGTGAAGAACGGCTCGAAGATCTTGCCGAGCACGCTCGCCGGGATGCCGGTGCCGGTGTCGGTGACCGACAGCGCGCTGTAGTCGGCGACCGGCAGGATATCGGAGCCGAGCTCGGCGACCTGGCCCGATTTCACCGAATAGGTCTGGATCGTCAGTGTCCCACCGCCCCGGTCCGCCATGGCGTCGCGGGCGTTGACCGCCAGATTGACGATGACTTGCTCGAGCTGGCCCGGGTCGGCGCGGACCGGCCCCAGGCTGCGGCCGTGCTTGACCACCAGCTCGACGTTCTCGCCGAGCAGCCGCTTCAGCAGATGGGACACCTCCGACACAACGTCGGGAAGCTGGAGCACCTGCGGGCGCAGGGTTTGTTGGCGCGAGAAGGCCAGCAGCTGTCGAGTAAGGCCAGCAGCGCGGTTCGAATTCGACTTGATCTGCTGGATATCGTCATAGTCGCTGTCCCCGGGCGTGTGCCGCATCAGCATCAGGTCGCAATGGCCGATGATCGCGGTCAGGATGTTGTTGAAGTCGTGCGCCACGCCGCCGGCGAGCTGGCCGACGACCTGCATCTTGGTCGCCTGCGCGACCTGCCGCTTGAGCTTGGCTTCCTCGCTGTTGTCCTTGAGCAGCAGCAGGACCGCGGCCTCGCCCAGCCCGCGCAGCCCGGCGATGGTCAAAGCGACCGGCTCCGCCGGCCGGCGGGCAAGGCGGACCGCGAGGTCGCCGGACATCGCCGGTCCCCGCGCATTGCGCCGGACCGCATCCGCGACCGGCCCCTTGTCCTCCTTGACGACGAGATCGCCGGGATAGACCGGCAGCGCCGCGCCGCGCACCCCGGCGGCCGCGCGGAAGGCCTCGTTCATGGTCAGGAAGCGCCCGTCGCGATCGACCAGGGCGAGGCCGATCGGAAGCACGTCGAGCAGGGCCTGGAGCTGGCCGGCGTCCGCCGGGCCGCCGGCCTCGCCGCGGTCGAACAGCAGGAAGGTGCCGCCGTTGCCGCCCTTCTTGGGATCGACCGGCACGTGGACGAGGCGCATCGGCCGCGCCGATTCGCCTTCGGCCGTCAGTCGCACCTGGCCGTCGTCGCCGAGCTCGACCAGGCGCGCGAACCGCTCGCCGGAGCCGTCGCCGTCGCCGTCCAGCGCGCGCTCGCAAAACAGGCGATTGGCGGCGATCAGCGCCCCCTCCTCCGACACCAGCGCGGCGAGGACGCCGGCCGCCGACAGCCGTTCTCCGGTCGAGCCCGACAGCCACTTCGCGGCCACCGCGACGGCGTCGAGCGGCGGCGGCTGGGGAAAGCGCCACAGCAGCAGATCGCCATGGACGCCGACCCGTTCGACCTCGACCGCGGCAGGGCCGCGCGCGGTTTTCACCCGCGCAACGCAGCCGGCGCCGTCGCGCCACCCCATGGTCCGGGCAAGCTCGAGACCGTGCGCCGACTCCTCGTCGACGCCGAGCTGGAGCGGCGGCTGCGCCCCGCCGAAGCGGTCGCGATACGCGGCGTTGGCGATCAGCAGCGAACCGTCCTCGGACGTCAGCGCCGCCGCCTCCTTGCACAGTCCAAGCGCAGAGCCGACCAGCGCATAGTCCGGGCCGGCCACGATCGGCTCGTCGAACGGGCGGCCGCGCGAACCGCGCACCAGGGCGATGACGCCGCCGGCCAGCCCCGCGGCCACGGCAATTCCGGCGAGGGTGAGCTGCCCCGTCAGGGCCAGCGGGAGCGCCACGGTCAGGCCGGCCGCGCCGATCAGCGCCGGCATCAGCCACCGGCCCCACGCCTCGAGCGGGCTCGAATCGATCCGGGGGAGCTCCTGTTGCAGCACCACCGCAGCTTATCAGATACGGACGCTGCCTCAATCGACAGCTGCGAACGTCAGGGTCGCGCGGCTTCGCGGCGACGGCGCCAGCGGCTGGCGAGCCAGGTCCGCCACAGCAAGGCCGAGACCAGGTAGCCTAAGAGCGCCGCGCCGGCGGCGATCGTCAGGACCCCGATCGCGACCGGGCCCGACGCTTCGTGGATCCAGAACAGGAACCGGCCGAGCTCGCCCGAGACATGCTCGGCGACGTCGGGGTTCACCAGCCGCGCGTCGTGGTGCAGCTCCCACGAGCCGATCCGGTAGGCAGCATAATACATCGGCGGGATGGTCAGCGGGTTGACCACCAGCGTGAAGGCGGCGGCGACGGCGACGTTGGCGCGCAGGGGAATCGCGAAGATCGCCGCGATCACGGTGTGCAGGAACGGGATGATGACGCCGATGCCGAGCCCGAGCGCCACCGCGCGCGGCACCGACCGGCGGCTCAGCCGCCACAGCTCGGGCTTGCTCAGATGATGCGCGAACGGCCGCAGCAGCCGAAAGCGATGAATCGATTCCCGCGTCGGGATATGGCGCCGGAGCCAGCTCATCGGGGTCGCCAGCACAGCCTCAGGCGCTGCGCCGCAGAAGCCGCTGCTGCTCGCGCTTCCAATCGCGCTCCTTCACCGTCTCGCGCTTGTCGTGCACCTTCTT
>Ga0070664_100002889_pt1 | contig 13905 bp, 16 predicted proteins | sample KBSC73metaG_FD_65863 | JGI IMG/M metagenome (GOLD analysis project Ga0070664, IMG submission 65863) | Corn rhizosphere microbial communities from Kellogg Biological Station, Michigan, USA - KBS C7-3 metaG | ecosystem: Host-associated > Plants > Roots > Rhizosphere > Soil ... | reverse complement strand
CCAAGTCAACGCCCTCAGCCGCCGGTCACCGACATGTGCCGCTCGACGGCGGGCGCAGTCGCTGCGAGGTCGAAATCGTGACGGCGCGGTTTGCCCGCGATCAGGCTATCGAGCGCAGCTTCCGCCCCTTGCAGGTCGCCGCTGCGGAGAAAATCCCTGAGCTCGACCTTCTGGTCCCGCCCGAGGCAGCCGTACGCAGTGCCCGTCGCAGTCACGCGGATGCGGTTGCAGCCGGTGCAGAAATTCTCGCTGATGGGGGTGATGAAGCCCAGCCGCAGCCCTAGATCGGCAACATCGAAATAGCGCGCCGGCCCACCGGTCCGCTCCAACGACGGCACGAGGGTATGGCATTGCCCGACCGCATCCCGAACTTCGTCGAGCGGAAGATAATGCGCGCTGCGATCCTCTTCGACGTCGCCGAGCGGCATGGTTTCGATCAGGGTGAGGTCATAACCTTCGCCGGCGCACCAAAGCATCATCGGCTCAACCTCATCCTCATTGATGCTCCTGAGCGCGACCATGTTGATCTTGACCCTCAAGCCCGCCGCCTTCGCGGCGGCGATACCGGCGAGCACCGGCTCCAGCCGCCCCCGTCGGGTGATGTATGCGAACCTCTCCGGATCGAGGCTGTCGAGGCTCACGTTCACGCGCCGGATCCCGCTCGCGAAGAGCCGGTCCGCTGCGCCGGCCAGCTGGCTTCCGTTCGTCGTCAGCGCAAGCTCCTCCAGGCCCGCTCCCAGGCGCGAGCCCAGCCTCTCGATCAGTTTGAATATCCCGCGCCGAACCAGCGGCTCTCCGCCCGTCAGCCTGACCTTGGTCACGCGGCGCTCGATGAGCAGGTCGACCAATGCCTCGACCTCATCGAAGCTCAGCAACCGGTCGCTCGGCACGAACGTCATGCGTTCGCTCATGCAGTAGCGGCAGCGGAAGTCGCAGCGGTCCGTGACCGACAGGCGAACATAGCTGATGCGCCTTCCAAAGCCGTCGATTAGCGCGTCTGCCACGGCGTCTAGATCCCGCCGTCGACGGGTTCGTACCCCGCTTCGCGCAGGCGTTCGGAAAGCTCATCACTGGTGCGCCGCGCGAGATCCTCGTCCTCGGAACGGATGACGAAGTTCGCGCCGTAGCGCCCTTCCTTGAAGAAGGGGTAGCTGCCGATCGCCACACCCGGGTTCGCTTCCTCCGTTTCGCGAAGCAGGTCCGCGACATCGCTTTCCGCCGCTCGCGCGCCCACCGTGACGGACACAACCGGCCTCCCGCCTTCGAGCTTGCCGGTAAGCGCTTCCAGCATGCTTGCCGCGATATTGGGGACTCCGGCCATGATGAAGACGTTGCCGAACCTGACGCCGGGCGCGCCCGACATCGGGTTCGGGATCAGCTCCGCGCCCTCAGGGACCCGCGCCATCCTGAGACGCGCTTCCGTCAGGCCGCCCGGGCGGTCGCGATAATAATCTTCGAGAATCCTCCGGGCTTCGGGGTGGACGACGACGGGAACTCCAAAGGCTTCCGCCAGCGCGTCCACCGTAATGTCGTCGTGCGTCGGTCCGATGCCGCCCGTCGTGAACAGATAGTCGTAAGCCGCCCGCAACTCGTTCACCGTCTCAGCGATTCGGCTGGTGTCGTCGGGGATGATCCGGACTTCGGCGAGCCGGATGCCCTGCTCGTTCAGCCAGAGCGCAACCTGCGCGACATTCTTGTCCTGCGTCCGGCCCGACAGGATCTCGTCTCCGATCACCGCGAGAGCGGCGGTCCATTGCCTCGACTCAGCGCTCAAGCGCAGTTCTCCTGTTCGACTTCGCGCCCTGCAGTGCCTATCTAGGCTCAATGACTCAATACATCACCGTCGCCGCCGATGACCGCGTCGAGGCCAAGAACGGAATCATCAAGCTGCACAAGGCAGAGGGCTTCGCGGGCATGCGCAAGGCCGGCCGGCTCGCGGCGGAGATTCTCGACGCGCTGGCGCCCCATGTCGTTCCCGGCGTGTCGACGCAGGAGATCGACGATATCGTGCACCGCCTGACCCTTGACGGGGGCGGCACCCCGGCGACGCTCGGCTATCGCGGGTACACGAAGAGCAGCTGTATCTCGATCAACCACGTCGTCTGTCATGGCATTCCCAGCGACCGGACGCTCAAGGATGGCGACATCGTCAATATCGACGTAACTCCGATTGTCGACGGCTGGCACGGGGATTCCAGCCGCATGTATCTCGTCGGCGACGTGCCGCTGAAGGCGCGCAAGCTCGTCGACGTGACCTACGAATGCCTCATGCTCGGGCTCGAGCAGGCGAAGCCCGGCAACCATCTCGGCGACATCGCCAACGCCATCCAGCGGCATGCGGAAGCGCAGCGCTACAGCGTCGTCCGCGATTTCTGCGGCCACGGCGTCGGTCGGGTCTTCCACGACAGCCCCGAAGTCGTCCACGCCGGTCGGCCGGGTACCGGCCCCGAGCTCAAACCGGGCATGATCTTCACGGTAGAGCCGATGATCAACATCGGCCGTCCCGACGTGAAGGTGCTGGAGGACGGCTGGACCGCCGTCACTCGCGACCGCTCGCTCTCCGCGCAGTTCGAACATTCGATCGGCATCACCGACAACGGCTGCGAGGTCTTCACGAAGAGCCCGGCGGGGCGCGACAAGCCGCCTTACGCCTGAGCCTCCTCCCGCCGTTCGTCGACCCGTCGAAAGAGTGGCCGTCGCCTATTGACGATCGCCGCTATCCCCTTGATCAATCGGCGCGATTCAAGGGGGACCAATGCTCGAAATCGTAAATCTGTCGCACACCTATGCGAACGGCACCGTGGCGCTGGACGACGTCAGCCTATCCATTCCGCGCGGCATGTACGGCCTCCTCGGCCCGAACGGCGCGGGCAAGTCGACGCTCATGCGTACCGTGGCGACTTTGCAGCAGCCGACCGCGGGGACGATCAGGTTCGGTGAGATCGACGTGCTTGGCGATCCCGAGCGTCTTCGCCGGACTCTCGGCTACCTCCCGCAGGATTTCGGAGTCTATCCGCGCGTGTCCGCCTATTCGATGCTGGACCAGCTCGCCGTGCTCAAGGGAATCACCAGCCGGAGCGACCGTAAGTCCGTGGTCGAGACCCTGCTGGAGCAGACCAACCTCTGGGCAGTCCGCAACAAATCGATCGCCGGCTTCTCTGGCGGCATGCGGCAGCGCTTCGGCATCGCGCAGGCGCTCATCGGCAATCCTGAACTGATTATCGTCGATGAGCCCACCGCGGGCCTCGACCCCGAAGAGCGCAACCGTTTCCTCAACCTCCTCGCCGCGATCGGCGACAATGTCGTCGTGATCCTGTCGACGCACATCGTGGACGACGTGTCCGATCTGTGCCCGCGCATGGCGGTCCTCGCCAACGGGCGGGTCCAGCTCGAAGGCAAGCCATCCGACCTCATCGCCGCCACTCGCGGCCAGATCTGGAAAAGGGTCATCAGCCGCGACGAGCTCGAAGATTATCGATCGAAGTACGAGGTCATCTCGACGCGTCTGGTTGCCGGTAATTCGGTGGTCCACGTCCTGTCCGAAAACCGTCCAGACGGCTTCGAGCCTGTCGAGGGCGGGCTCGAGGACGTCTACTTCTCGACCCTTTCCACCCTGCGTCGCGCAGCCTGACGGAGGGACCCATGTTCTTCGGGATCACCGGCTTCGAGCTCCGGTACCAGCTCCGCAACCCGGTCTTCTGGGTCGCCGTCGCAATCTTCTTCCTGATGGGTTTTGGCCTGACGGCCAGCGCCAACGTCAGCATCGGGACGCCGGGCGGGGTTCACAAGAATGCCGCGAACGCGATTGCAGCTGCGACCGCAGTCTTCTCCCTCTTTTACGTCTTCGTCGTCACCGCCTTCGTCGCCAATGCGATCATACGCGACGATGCCAGCGGCTTCTCACCGATCGTCCGCGCCACGTCCGTGACACCGCGGCAGATCGTAGCGGGCCGCTTCATCGGCGGCCTGCTGATCGCCTGGCTCGGCTATCTCGCGCTCCCGATCGGCATGTTCATGGGCTCCGTCATGCCTTGGGTCGATCCCGAGACGGTCGGGCCGCAGATCTTTTCCTATTACGGCTGGCCGTATCTGATCTTCGCCCTCCCGAATATCTTCCTGTTGTGCGCCGTCCTCTTCACGCTCGCGACGCTGCTGCGCTCGATGATGGCCGCCTATATCGGCGCCATCGTCCTGGTGATGGGCTATCTCGTCATCACCAGCATTCTCGGGCAGAAGATCGAATATCGAGACGCCGTCGCCCGCTGGGAGCCTCTCGGCACCGGCGCCGTGCAGGAAGCGACGCGCTACTGGACGCAGAGCGAGCTCAACAGCCGTCTGATCGACCTCAGCGGGGCAGTTCTCTTCAACCGCGTCTGGGCACTTGCTCTCGCATTCCTGTTCCTCGGAATCACATTCTGGCGCTTCACGATGACGGAGCGTGCACCATCGCGGCGCAAGCTGCGCAAGCTCGCCAAGCGTCAGGACCGCGAAGCCAAGGTTGCGGCGGCCTCGGCCCAACTCGGCGGGAACGAGATCACTGCGCGCGATTTGCGGCCCTCGCGGAGCGCCCAGTTCCTCAGCCGCCTGCGCATCGAGGTCCGACAGGTGCTGACGAGTCCCGGCCTGATCGCACTCCTGTTTCTCTCGGTCGCTTTCACAGGCGTGAACCTGTGGCTGAACCAGTCGCAATATGGAACGTCGGATCATCCCACCGTTTCCGCGACGATCCAGGGCGTCGACAGCGGTTCCACCCTCTTCGTCCTGATGATCGTCGCTTTTTTCGGCGGCGAGCTTGTCTGGCGCGAGCGCGACCGCAAGCTGAATGAGCTGATCGATTCCACGGCGGTTCCCAGCTGGGTCATGACTGTGCCGAAGATCCTCGCGATCTTCCTCGTGCTTCTCATCGTCAACAGCGCGGCAGCGCTGACCGGAATGGTCTACCAGCTCACCGAAGGGGCGCGGAGCCTCGGACTTTCGGAATATCTCACTTCGTTCATTTTGCCCGTGGCGATCGACGCCCTGCAGATCGCGGTGCTGGCCGTCTTCGTCCAGGTGCTGAGCCCGAACAAATATGTCGGCTGGGGAATACTCTTCGTCTGGTTCGTCGCCGGAATCTTCCTCAACAACAACGGCTACGGCAATCCGCTCTACAATTATGGACGCACTCCGCAGGTGCCGATGAGCGACTTCGTCGGCACCGGCAGTTTCTGGATCGGAGCAGCGGTCTTTCGCTTCTACTGGCTCTGCTTTGCAATCGTGCTCGCAGTACTGGCGCATCTGCTGTGGCCGCGCGGAACGGATCTCGCGGTCGGAGCGCGCATCCGCCGGGCTCCGCGCGTTGCAACCGTGCCCGCTCTCGCCATTCTCGGCGTCGCCGGCGTGCTGATGGCCGCGACGGGCGCCTACGCTTACTACAATATCGACCGACTCAATCGTTACGAGACCAGCGATCAGGCGGAGAAGTACAGCGCCGATTACGAACGCAAATATCTGAAGTTCGAAAAGCTGCCGCAGCCAGCCGTTTCCAAGGTTGCCCTAAACGTCCAGCTTTATCCGAAACAACGGATGCTGGTTGCTCAAGGCACCTACTTGCTCATCAACAAGGGCGAGACGCCCATCGCCGAAGTGCATGTCCGCAAGGGCGACCGCGATCTCGAATGGCTGAAGCTCGAGATCCCCGGTGCACGCCTCGTCAGCGACGACGAAAAGTTCGGCTATCGCATCTACCGATTCGATCGTCCGCTGGCGCCCGGCGCAGGCGTACCCCTCATCTTCACCTCGCGCATCTGGCATCGCGGCTTCCGCGCGGGTCGCCCCGCAACGGACATCATCGCGAACGGCACCTTCGTAAATAATTACGATTTCGCGCCGCTCATCGGAATGGATCGCAACGGACTGCTATCGGAACGCGTCAAGCGCCGCCGCCAGGGTCTTCCAGCCGAGCTTCGCCCTGCCAAGCTAGAGGACATGAGCGCGACGCGTGAGAATTACATCCACGCCGACTGGGTGATGTCGGACATCACGCTTACTACCGACGCCGACCAGACGCCGATCGCGCCCGGCAACCAGGTATCGGATGCGACGGCCAACGGTCGCCGCACGGCTCGTTTCGTCAGCCCGGCACCGATCCTGAATTTCTTCTCGATCCAGTCAGCGCGCTACGAGGTTGCGAGCGAGGTACATAACGGGCTCAAGCTCTCAGTCTATTATCATCCGGGACACGACTGGAACGTCCCGAAGATGCTGCGCGCGATGGGTCTCGCGCTCGATTACTATCGCGCCCATTTCGGTCCCTATCAGTTCAACTACGCCCGGATCATCGAATTCCCGGGCTACAGTAGCTTCGCGCAGGCCTTCGCCGGGACAATGCCCTATTCGGAGACGATCGGGTTCAACGCCAACACCGACGATCCCGAAAAGATCGACTTCACCGCCTACGTCGTATCGCACGAAATGGCTCACCAATATTGGGCGCATCAGGTCGTCGGCGCGGACATGCAGGGGGGTACGAGCACGAGCGAGACGCTTGCCCAATACTCGGCCCTGATGGTGATGAAGCACGTTTACGGGCCCGACAAGATCCGGCGCTTCTTGAAGTATGAGCTCGACAATTACCTCCGCAGCCGTGCCGGTGAGGCGGTTGAGGAAGTGCCGCTCGAGCGTGTCGAGAACCAGGGTTACATTCACTACCGCAAGGGCGCGGTGGCCATGTACCTGCTTCAGCAGCGGCTTGGCGAAGACGCGGTCGACCGTGCGCTGTCGCGCTTCCTCGCGACGTGGCGCTTCAAGGGGCCGCCCTACCTCCGCTCCGTCGACCTCATCCAGGAGTTCCGCAAGGAGGCGAAGACGCCGGAGCAGCAGCAGCTGATCACCGACCTCTTCGAAAAGATCACGCTCTACGACCTCAAGGTGAAGGACGCGTCGACGAAGAAGGACGCCACCGGCTGGACGACCACGCTAACGGTGGATGCCGGCAAATATTATGCGACCGGCAAAGGCGTGGAGAGCAAGGCGAGCCTCGCCGAGCCGATCGAGGTCGGCCTGTTCACGGCCCGCCCGGGCCTCGGCGCCTTCTCGTCGAAGGACGTCGTGGTGATCGAACGGCGACCGCTGCGGAACGGTCAACAGCGGATCGTTCTCCACAGCGCGAAGAAGCCGACGTTCGCTGGGGTCGACCCCTATAATTTTTACATCGACCGCAACAGCGACGACAATGTGAAGGATGTGACGGCGAGCTGAGGCTCGCCGTCGTTATCCCGTTAACGGGGAGCTTTCACCTTATTGACACGTTTGTCAGCTAGTGGGAGCCTGTACGGGTTCCTGATTCGAGGCGCTGACCAAACGATGTTCCGTCACCCTGTCGCAATTGAACCGGCCGACATTGACCATATGGGTCATGTCAACAATGCCGTGTACCTGAAATGGGTGCAGGAAGCGGTCGTCGATTATTGGAGCAGCGTCGCGCCGCCGCAGGCCGTCGGCCAGCACCTCTGGGTCGCGCTGAAACATGAGATCACTTACCTCAGACCGACATTCCTTACCGACAATGTCGTCGCCGAGGTGATTGCCGAGAAGGTCGAGGGCGCCCGCGCCTTCTTCCGCACCGTGCTCAAGCGCGGAGATGACGTGCTCAGCGAGATTTCCAGCACCTGGTGCTGCCTCGACGCCTCGAGCCTGCGCCCTGCCCGCCTCGCCCGCGACATCGTCGCGCGCTTCCTCCCGCCTTCAGCCTAACGTCCGCTTTCGACCCATTGCGGACTGCACAAAATTTGTTTGAGTCCGCCTTCCCCCCATCCCAGGCGCTTGGGCAGTTACGTCGGTCCGTCTCATTGCGAACACGGGTCGTTGGAAGTCATTGAACCATTTGCTTCTTTCTGAGCGCTAACTGCTGCTCGGTTGGCCCGTCGTCGCCGGGCGGGTTCCTGCATTTGCCGAAACGGAGCGGGGGCAGACCAGAGGAGCCGTAAATATGAAACGCGCAATCGCTATTGTCGCAGCTACTGCGATGTTGCTTATCCCAGCCGCGACGCTCGGACAGACACCTCCTGGCAACGGCCAGAACAACGGCACCGGCTATTGGCATTCCAATAGCGGTAACGCCGTGGGCCAACCGGGTCAGGACTGCGAAGAGTTGATTGACGAGGGCCTTGGCGCAACTCCTGGTCATTCAGGAAGCGCGCGCGGTGACGGTTCCCCTTTCACGGGCGAGGACAGCACCGCCGGGACGCATTATGCGGGTTCGCAACCACAGAATTCGCGGAATACGGCGTCCGTCTCGCAATATGACGTTGCCTGCGCGAACCAGCCGCATTCGTCCTGACGGCTGTCGTTCCTAATGTCCGCCTCCGACCCAAAGCGGACATTAGGGACGCACGGTTACGCACTGCAGCTTGTATGGTAGGGAGGCCCACCGCGCCCCGTCAGCATCGGCCCGAGCGCGGCTGAGAGACCGATTAGTGCTCCCGCCCATCGGAAGGAGCAAATAGTGGCCTCAACCATAACGAGCGAAGATGTCGTTCAGACTGTCGCTGCAGGTGATCCCCTTGTTACCCCTGGCGGGCCGCCGCCAGCGCTTCATCGCGGTGAGAGCGATCTGCCATTTGTGCCGTACCAGGAGGGTGTCACCTTCCAGCTCCTTCAGGTCGACATGGAAGCAGGCTTCTTCGTGGTTCGGGTGCGCGGCGAGCCGGGCCGAACCATCCAGCGGCACAAACATACGGGCGAAATCTTTGCGTTCACCTCGGCGGGATCGTGGAAGTACCTCGAATATCCAGAGGTAAATACCGCCGGATCATATCTCTATGAGCCGGCCGGATCGATCCATACGTTGCACTTTCCCGAGACAAACACAGAAGTCACTGACGTCGCGTTCGTGCTGCACGGAGCCAATCTCAACCTCGATAGCGAGGGCAACGTCGAATCTGTGCTCGATGCTGGCGCCGCGCTCGCCGTCTATCGTGCCGCTTGCCGAGATCGTGGGCTCCCCGATCCCAACGTGATCGGTGCTTAGCGTCTGCTTTCGAGCCAAGGCGGACATCGTCGCCGCGGAAAATACCCAGCGCCCGAAAAATGATTGACCAAAGTTTGTTAACCGGCTTGTTAATGATTTAGCGATTCGGGTTGGCGTTCGCCGCCTCCAACGGGGGACTGTATGCGTAAAATGGTTTCGTTACTCGCGGCTGCGGCTGCACTCACCGTGGCTGCACCTGCGTCTGCGGCTCAAGTCTTACTCGACCTGACGAATATCCCGGCGCAGGTCTCGACGCCTTCTTCGACGCTCGACTCGACACAGTCGTTTACAGCGACTTCGACTTCGACCGTTCTGACCATTGCGGGCTTTGACGTGCCGGGGTCATTAGTGCTGGCGAACATCTTGCTCGCGGACACGACTGCACCGACCGTCAACCTTCTCGGTGAACTGTTCGCGTACACTCCGGCGACCGATTCGCCTCTAGCGGACCAGAACAACACTGGCATCTACGGGACTCGCAACGTCCGCTTTGCCGGTGGGAGCAGCACGAGCTACGACATCTTTACGCAGACGTTCAACACGACGATCGGCAGCACTTACAACCTGAGCTACCTGTTCACCGATCAGGCGTGTAGGGGTTGCACTGCTGTCCCGAACGGCTTGCGCATCACGGTTGCTGAGCCGGCCGTTGCTGCCGCAGTGCCCGAACCGGCCACGTGGGCGATGATGTTGTTGGGCTTCGGCGGCATCGGCTTCTCGATGCGCCGGCAGCGCAAGCAAGTGCAGCTCCAACAGATCGCGTAACTGTTCGGCGCACTCGCCAACAAACGGCTGATGCGGCGGTTTCACTTACGTCCGCTTTCCACCCATGCTTTGCCGCTCGGGAGCCTCACTTGGGCGAGTCATAAGCGACACTGCGTCCAGGCGTTGGCAGCGGACTTGTCGGACCGATATCCCTGGATCAAATGACACCAATGAATTTCGATGATCAGGTCCGTCGCTACTTTGGCACGTCAAATCTGGCCGCAGTCCCACCGGATGCTCTCAACGCCGGGATCGAACACATGAAAGTCGATCTCGGCCTAACCAAAGACCGCGGTGAGCGGTTCGCTCTCTGGGCGCTTCTGCATACGCTCGGATCGGGACCTGATCTGGATGTCGTGTTCAAGTCCGAGGCAGATCGTGAGGCGGCCCGGAACTTCATGGATCTCATCCAAGGAGAAAGCGGCTCGTAGACAGCACGCTCCGTCCGCCTTCGACCCAAAGCGGACGTTCGACGTTTACTCTATCGAAGCACCTTTCTGCTTAGCCTTCGCCACTGGCGAGAGATGATGGCAAGCCCCGCTCCAAACCCTCAGGACTCCGGTCCCTATGAAGACCGCCGCGTTTATCCGCGGGTGCCAGTGGCAATGCCGGCGTTCCTGCAGGCGAACGGAGAGCGTCATGCTGTCCAGCTTCTCGACCTTTCTGCCGGCGGCGCAAAGCTGAGTTGCTCGGCAACCCTTCCCTCGGGCACGGCGGTCACCCTGGACTGCGGAACGCTTCGCCGTTCGGGGGTCGTCCGATGGCAAACCGGCGGTGCGGTGGGCCTTTGTTTTGACAGCGAGCTGGACGCCCGGGAGGTTACTGCCCTGGTCGCGCGTTCGACCGCCCTCGATGCCTTGATGAAAGCACGGGAATAGTCTCCTCCTCCTCATGTGAGCTTCTGCCCATGGCTTGAATGCGCGCGCGCTTGACCCGACTCGTTGCTTTGCGTCAGGGCCAGCTCAGACCGCCAGTCAGTAGCGCACAGGATTTCTCAACGGTCGAGCACGCGTTGCTTACGCGTTTCGATCTCGACGTCAGTTGAGGAGATAGACGATGCGCACCTTCATCAAGGCGCTTGCCGCGGTCGCAACCATCACCGCTGTCACCGAGCGTGTCCCTGCCCAAACGGCCTGGCAGGGTGGCGCCACACCTTACATAGAAATCAAGAATGAGCCCCCGCCCAAGTTGATTGTCGATCCGCCTCTTCCCGAAGGCTTACCCAAGGGCCTTGTCTGGATCCAATACCGAGCGGAGAATGTTCGCATCGGTCCCGTACTTAGCGAAAGTGCGCTTAAAGTGTCGCCACGCGTGGGGCATTTGCACGTAACCGTAGACGACTTGCCCTGGCTGTGGGCGGATACGAGCAACAGCAACACCATCGACATATTCGGTTTGCCGCCCGGACCGCACAAGGTGACGATCGATCTGGTTGACGCAAACCACAATCTCTTCCCGGGGCAGCATAAGGTCGTGAGCTTCACGATGCCTGATTGGAAGGGCCATCACTAGCTCGCTGGGCAACGTTCGATGAACGACGGCGCCAAGGGAATGATACGGCTTCCGCCAGAGCTGAAGCCGACCAACCGCCGCATTGAGGCCTTTTCTGACGGCGTATTCGCGATCGTTGTAACGATCATGATCCTCGAAATCCGGATACCGGACGAACTTGCTTTCAATAACGATGGCACTGCGCTCATGCGTTTCGCAGCAGTCATCGCCACGTATGCGCTTAGTTTCGTTGTCGTCGCGATTTTTTGGAGCAACCACCACTATTTGATTTTCACGCTGCCAAAGGCGGACCGCGCGACGATCTGGCTAAACAACCAGGCGCTGTTCTGGATAACCCTAATTCCGCTCGTTGCACGCTTCTTCGGGCATCACCCGTTCGCCCCGCGTGCCGCCGCCGCTTATGCCTTCGTGATCATGATGTGCACCGTGTCGTTCAGCCTCCTGCGGAGGCATGGCGCGAAGATCAGCCGCAACGAATTCCATCGTTCAGTCCACCGCCGCGTGTTTCGAAAGATTTGGCCCGCCGTGGCGCTCTATGCCGCTGCCATACCGCTGGCGTTTTTGGATATCCGGCTAGCCTGGGCCTGCTTAGTCGTGCTGCCTGCGCTTTTCTTCTTGCCGGTCACCCGGGATGCCCACGGCTGATGCGAATGTCCGACTTCCATTGCGGACATTCAGCTTGGCAGCGCTTTGAGATAATCGGCCTGCATGCGGATTGCTCTTTTCGAGCCGGAGATTGCCGGAAACGTTGGCGCTGTTTTGCGGCTCGCTGCCTGCATGGGCGCCGCGGTGGATCTGATTGAGCCCATGGGGTTCGAGTGGGATGATCGGCGAGTGCGCCGGACCGCCATGGATTACATCGATCATGTCGAGATTGCGCGGCACGCCAGCTTCGAAATGTTCAAAAGCACGATCGGTTCGCGAAGGCTGGTGCTGTTCACGACGAAGAGCCGTCAATCGGCTTACGAGTTCGACTTCATGGCCGATGATGTTCTGCTCTTCGGGAAAGAGAGCGCAGGCGTGCCACCTGCCGTGGCCGACGCTTGCGCTGCGCGAGTGCGCATTCCAATTCAGCCCGCGGTGCGGTCATTGAACCTGGCTATGTCAACGGCGCTCGCGCTCGGTGAAGCCTTGCGCCAGACCGCGACCTTGCCGATTGACGGGTGAGGGCCGTTAATCCGAAGTTTGTTCGAACCGGCCCTGACCGTTGAGCTTCGCGACCAGTCGGTTCTTTTGCCATATCTCACACCTGTGGGCGTCGGGCCTGGCGCGTCGGGCCTGTGCTATTGCAGAGTCGTCGTCCGCCGCCTGAATCCAGTCGGCAAGCCCGATACGGCCAGCGCCATCCAAACAATAAAGTCGGTAATCAAACATATGGTTCGGCCCCCGGACAGCCCGACCATGGCTAGCGGTGTAAAACCCGACACGCATTGCTCTGGGTTAGCGAGGCCGCCTTACTTGAATTGGCCGCCGCGTGTGTCCGCTTTCGACCGAAAGCGGCAATCATCTGAACTTTCAGGCATCGGGCTCTTTCGAGTTGGCGTAAAGTGCCAGGATCAGTGCGGCGGCAATGCAAATGACAAACCCGATGATGATTGGTAGCAGCCGAGCCATTTCGATCTCACGATTTGTGCCGAGTATTTAGAACCGCTCGGACAGAATGTCAGGCGCCAGGCTTGGCAAGAAATCAACCGGGGAAACCATCGAATGTCCGCTCTCCACCCATTGCAGACATTAGTGTCCGCTCTCGACCCAATCACGTAGGCACGCGACCGGCCATTTCGGAGTTTGCAAATCACTCAGGACAACGACACGGACCGACGCGAGCGGCATCGCTCCCCTTTTCAACGATCGTCTTTTTGGAGATTACGTCCCCGATGACGATCAAGCTGAACCCGGGCCTGCAGTGTGCGACGCTGACCCGCGATTACGCAATGAAGAAACGTCTGCAGATACCCGAATTCCTCGATCCGGAGTCTGCTCAGCAAGTGTATCAGTCACTCGATGAGCTCCCATGGGGCATGATCTATAACGACGGTCCGGTGTCGCACCAGCTTAGCCCGGAGCAGGTTGCCGGGATGGATGACCAGAAGGCCGACAAGATCACGGCCGGTATTCAGGAGCGAGCGCAGACGCAGTTTCAGTTTCTCTACGCCTTCTACCCTGTTCATCACGCTTATCTGTTGCCGACTTCCCCGCGGTACGGGATTTTCGACTTCTTCGAGTTCCTGAATAGTTCGACCGTTCTCGATTTCATTCGAGGATTGACGGGAATTGATCAGATTCGGTGGGCGGATGCCCAGGCGACCTGGTACCGGCCCGGGCATTTCCTAAGAGCGCATGACGACTGGGATCCAGTCCGAGGTCGCGCTGTCGCTTACGTGATGAATCTATCGCCTGAGTGGGATCGGGACTGGGGCGGGTTGCTGCAGTTCTTCGATGCCAGTGACAATGTCGAGCAAGCGTTCAAACCCTCATTCAACACCCTCAACATCTTCACCGTGCCCAAGCTTCACTCGGTCTCCATGGTGTCGACCTATGTCACGGCGAAACGGCTTGCTGTGACCGGTTGGTTTCGTACCGACGAGCCGCAGCTGGCGATCGGACGATCGGCCTGA
>Ga0070664_100002887_pt1 | contig 13915 bp, 14 predicted proteins | sample KBSC73metaG_FD_65863 | JGI IMG/M metagenome (GOLD analysis project Ga0070664, IMG submission 65863) | Corn rhizosphere microbial communities from Kellogg Biological Station, Michigan, USA - KBS C7-3 metaG | ecosystem: Host-associated > Plants > Roots > Rhizosphere > Soil ... | reverse complement strand
AATTTCGCCGGTTGCGCGGTGGTCATCAGCCACGACCGCTTCTTCCTCGACCGCCTGGCGACGCACATCCTGGCTTTCGAGGGCGACAGCCGCGTCGAATGGTTCGAGGGCAATTTCCAGGCCTACGAAGAGGACAAGATTGTCCGTCTCGGCGAGGAAGCGACGCGCCCGCACCGTACGAGCTATCGGAAACTCACTCGCTAGCGTAGCTGAAGCGTTCGACCCACGTCTCAAGCAATGGCAGCACCGGCGCCATCTGGTCGCTATAGCGGCGCCATGCGCCCTGACCCTCCCGGTTGAGGCCGCGCGCGACCTGCGCCGCGCTCGGCGTGGAAATGCCGCGGCTGCGCGCACGTGCGGCGAAGTCGAGCATCTCCCGGCTCCATTCGATTCCGATGAAGTCGCAAACAGCGCCGGTCGTGCCCTCGAAGTCGTCGACGAGGTCTTCGTAGCGAACGATATGCTGCTGGAGAGTGAGGACGTCCCGGTAAACCTCCGCAAGCCCCATGACTGCGTCGTAATAGGCCGCCGCGCCTTCGAGTGTGAGCAACTGGTACATCGCCGGGTTCATTCCGAAGCGCCGGCGGAAGCAGCTCAGCACAACGTCGCGCGGATCGCGGCGGGCGAATAGAATTCGGGCGTTAGGAAAGAGCTTCGCCACGACCGGCAGCTGCACGCTTGCGAGCGGCATCTTGTCGATGAATACTCGTCCGCGGGGCTCGATACCGAAACTCCGAACCAGCGACCAATAGGCGTCGCGCTGTCGCACCGCCTCGCCTGAGCTCAGGTTGGCGAGCCGCTGCAGTCCGTCGCTGGAGTTTAGATAGACGGCTGACACGGGTTCGAGACTGTCCTTCTCCTCGAGGCTGACCACCTCCGGATGAGCGGCGAGGACGTTCTCGAGGAGCGTGGTGCCGGAGCGCGGAAAGCCGACCAGGAACACGTGCGCTTTGGGGTCGGACGCACGGGGGCGCGGCTCGGGCGCGTTGCGCCAAGTTTCGGCATCGGTGGATTCGAACCAGGCGCTCAAGCGGTGTGCGCGAGCGAGGGCCGTTTCGGTACCGGGTGCCTCGAACTGCGTCGCGTGCAGGGCTTTCAGTTCTGCGTTCGAGTCCTGGTACGCCGCGAATGCCTCCGCGGGTCGGCCTTCGGCATCGTGCAGATCGGCAATCAGCCCGAGGACGATGGACCGGTTGACCGGCGTTAGCGCACGGTCCTGGGTCAGTTGCCCAAGTCGCGATGCCGCAGGGCCGAGGTTGCCTTCCTGAAGGTCGGCGGAGGCAATCGCCATTCTTGCCAGGAGATCGGATGGCGACCGTGTCAGCACCCGTTGAGCGAGATCCCGCGCCGGGGCAGTGTTGCCCGCCTGCGCGTCGAGCCAGGCCAGGCTGGCGAGCGGCTCGACATAGTTTGGATCGGCGTCCGCGGCCCGCTGGTACGCCAATCGTGCGCCCTTGATGTCGCTCTGCTCCTCGAGGACCGTGCCTCGATTGAAATGGGCGGCAGCCAGACTGGGGTCGAGGCGCAGTGCGGCATCGTAGGCCTGAAGCGCGGCCTCGGTCTGGCCGAGCGCCTTGAGACAAACGCCGAGGCTATTCGCGACATGGGGATCCTTGGGCGCGAGCGTCCGCGCCCGCTTGAGGAGCCTTGCCGCCTCCTCGACGCGTCCTTCGCCGTAGCGGGCCGATGCCGCGAGGTTGAGGACCGACGGATGTTCCACGCCTTCTTCAAGCGCCTGCAGCGCCAATTGCGAGGCAGCCTGCATGCCGTACGTACGCAAAGTCGCGTCAATGCGCTCGAGCCATTGCTGGCGACGCCCGGCTCGCGAGGAAGGGGAGGCCTCCTGCATTGCGGCTAGCCTTCCCCTTGGCTTGACCGCGCGTCAACCGCTGCCGCAAGCGAGCGACGACATGAAAAAACCGACTTACTTCGCGAACGAAGGCGAGTTTCGCAGCTGGCTCGAAGCCAACCATCGAAGCGCGCCGGAGCTGCTCGTGGGCTTCTGGAAGAAGGGCACGGGCAAGCCTTCGATCGATTGGCCGCAGGCGCGCGACCAGGCCCTGTGCTTCGGATGGATCGACGGTGTGCGCCGGTCGCTGGGCGATGAAGCATATACGATCCGGTTCACGCCGCGACGCAAGGGAAGCATCTGGAGCAAGGTCAATGTGGCCCGGTACGAGGCGCTAGCGGCTTCGGGGCAAATGACCGAGGAAGGAGTGCGCGCATATGAAGAGAACAAACATAAGAGCGGCCTTTATTCCTATGAAAACGAACAGAAAGAACTGACTGCCGCCGAGCAGAAGCTGTTTCGTAAGAACAAGGCCGCCTGGACCGATTGGGAGAAGCGGCCGCCCGGCTATCGCAAGGTCGTTCTGCATTGGGTCACTAGCGCGAAACGGGACGAGACGCGGGCTAAGCGGCTCGCGACGCTGATCGAGTGTAGCGCGAAGGGCCAGAAGATTCTGGGCTACGACTGGACCAAGAAGCCGTGATCCGCGTCAGGTCGCTCGTCTGGATCTGGAAAGGCGAGGCCGCCGGCCGTTGGTACTTCATCACGGTGCCGGAGGAAGAATCTGACGAGATTCGGGCGCACGCCTTCGGCAATCCGCGCGGGTTCCGGTCCGTCCGCGTCGAGGCGACAATCGGCAGCGTCGCCTGGCGCACGTCGGTGTTTCCGCTGAACAGTGGCGGCTATCTGCTTCCGCTCAAGGCGGAGGTCCGGAAAAAGGCCAACATCGGCGCCGGCGACGAGGTCACGGTGAAGCTGGAGCTCCTCTAACGCAGGCGCTTGACCTGCAGCGTGCCGTCTTCGCCATTGCGGACTTCGAAGTTCGGGACCGCCTTGATGAGGTCGGAAAGGCGCGTGTAGCCGAAGTTCCGGGCCGCGAAGCTAGAGACCGCCTTCGCACGCTGGCCGAGCTCCGAAAGCGAAGTGAAGCCGTCGTCGTCGCGCTTCGATGCCTTGTAAGCGGCCCCGAGGACCTGCAGCAGCTCCGGATCGACCGGCCGCTGACCTTTTCCGGCCACGGGCTGGTCCAGCTCTTCCTCCTGGTCGAGCGCGAGCGCGCCCACGTCGAAGAAGCGCGAGCATGCCTGCTGGAAGGATAGGGGCGTCTTCGCGGTCCCGAAGCCGTAGACCTGCAGCCCGTCTTCCCGGATGCGCTGCGCTAGCGGCAGGAAGTCGCTGTCCGAGGACATGATCCCGAAGCCATCGACGTTGCCGCGATACAGTAGGTCCATCGCATCAATGGTCATCCGCATGTCGGTCGCGCTCTTGCCCTTGACGACGTCGAACTGCTGCATGGGAACGATCGAGTGGAGGCCCGTCAGCTGACCCCAGTTTTTGAGGCTGGCCTTGGCCCAATTGCCGTAGGCGCGGCGGATATTGATGGTGCCGAGCTCACCGAGCACCAGCAGCACCTCGTCGAGATGTTCTGGGGACGCGTTATCGGCGTCGATCAGAAGGGCGATATTGGCATCCTGCTCCGGGGTTCGATCGCGCATTCCAGTTCCTCTCCGTGCCCCCCTCTAGCGCGGTGTCGCGGAATGGCCACCTCTGGGCGCGCGACGCGTCCCGAACCTGAACGGCAGGTGATCGATGCGGGAACGAAACGCCCCTTAAACATTTACTGTTGTCGACGCGGGAGGCGAGTTTGGAAGGACAAGTACAATGAGGAAGCTAGGACTTGCAGCAGTTGCAGCCGCCAGCATTGCGGCAGCCGGCTGCGCCACTTATCCTAATCAGTACGGATACGACCCTTATTACGGGAATGCCGGTTACGGCGCCCCGTATAATAGCGGTTACAATAACGGCTACAACAGCACGGCGGGTCGCGCAGCCACCGGCGCGGCGGTCGGAGCCATCGGCGGAGCAATCGCCGGCAAGATCATCCCAGGCGTGAACACCACGACCGGCGCGGTCGCGGGCGCGATCCTGGGCGGCGTGCTCGGCGCCACGGTCAACGGGCGGCAATATTATCGCGATACGCGCGGCTATTGCTATTACGTCGACCAATATGGTCAGCCGCACTACAGCTACGACGTTCGCTGCTAGTGATGACGCCGCGGTGAAACGCGGCACCGTTTATTGACTTGCTAGACGGGGCGGAATTCCCCTTCCGCCTCGTCGAGCACGTATAAGCGTCCCTCGGAAATCGAGAAATGCGCCCCGTGGAGGGTTAACGTCCCGGCGTCCTCGCGCTCGGCAATCCAGGGGAAAGTGCGCAGATTCGCTAGGCTGACCTTCACCGCTTCTCGCTCCATGTCTCGGAACGCTTCACGGTCAAGTTTAGGGTGACGCGACCGAACGCCGTCACGTGCCTCGGCAAGCATCCGGACCCAGTCGGCGATGAAATGCCCCTCGCCGGGCTCGGTATCGTCGAATTGTCCGGTGAGCGCGGCCGCACAGCCGCCACAAAGGCCATGGCCCATCACCAGGATCTCTCCGACCTCGAGCTGCGTCACCGCAAACTCAAGAGCCGCCGAGACGCCGTGAAAGCCGCTGCTCGTCTCGTAGGGAGGCGCAAGAGCGGCGATATTGCGCGCGACGAACATTTCGCCGGGGCGCGCATCGAAGATGTGCGCGGGGTCCACACGGCTATCGGCGCACGCAAGCACCATGACCTTCGGGCTCTGCCCCTCGGCAAGCTCCGACCAGCGCTCCCGCTCCGTCTGCCAGTCGGTCTCGCGAAAACGCCGATAGCCTTCGATCAGCTTGTTGAGATAGGCCATGGCGCGGGGCTAGCCGGGACAGGGCAGGGGTGGCAACCGTTGCCGCCAATCGCTATCTGGCGCCCCATGAACGCCCCCGCCGCAGTTCCCAAGCAGCGCAAACCGGACTGGATCCGGGTCAAGGCGCCTGTCAGCGAGGGCTATCACGCGACGCGGCGGCTCATGCGCGAGCTCAACCTTGCCACTGTCTGCGAGGAGGCAGCGTGCCCCAACATCGGCGAGTGCTGGACTAAGAAGCACGCGACGGTGATGATCCTCGGCGATACCTGCACGCGGGCATGTGCCTTCTGTAACGTGAAGACGGGCATGCCGCGGCCGGTCGATCCGCTGGAGCCTGAACATGTCGCGACCGCTGCCGCAGAGCTTGGCCTCGAGCATATCGTCGTCACCAGCGTCGACCGGGATGACCTCCCTGACGGCGGCGCTTCGCAATTCGTGAAGGTCATCGAGGCACTACGGCGGAACACACCTTCGACGACGATCGAAATCCTGACCCCCGATTTTCGCAACAAGAGCGAGGCGGCGGTGGAGCGGATCGTCGACGCCGGGCCCGACGTTTACAACCACAATCTCGAGACGGTCCCGCGGCTGTATCCCACAATCCGTCCAGGGGCGCGCTACTACGCGTCACTGCGCTTGCTGGAGAGCGTGAAGCGCCATGCGCCGCATATCTTCACCAAGTCGGGCCTGATGGTCGGCCTTGGGGAAGAGCGGCTCGAAGTTCACCAGGTGATGGACGACATGCGATCCGCGGGCGTCGATTTCCTGACCATGGGTCAATATCTGCAGCCGACCCCGCGGCATGCGAAGGTCGAGGAGTTCGTCACGCCCAAGGGGTTCGACGCGTATGCGGCGATCGCGCGTGCCAAAGGCTTCCTCCTGGTCGCCGCCTCGCCGCTGACGCGATCGAGCTATCATGCCGGGGACGACTTCAAGAAGATGCAGGCGGCACGGCTCGCTCAGCTGGAGCGTTCGAACGGCTGATGCCGCGCCACAGCGAGACCAAGCACCTCCCATATACGCCCGAGCAATTGTTCGATCTTGTCGCCGACGTTGCTCACTATGACGAGTTCCTGCCCTGGGTCGTCGCGGTGCGCGTCCGGTCCTCAAGCGAGAAAGAGACGATCGCCGACCTCGTGGTCGGGTTCAACGCCTTCAAGGAGCGCTTCACCAGCCGAGTAGTGAAGGAGCGGCCGTCCCGAATCTGCGTCGACTATGTCGAGGGGCCGCTCAAATTTCTCCACAACGAGTGGAAGTTCGAACGCGCGGCGGACGGCGGGACGACCGTCGGTTTCGCGGTGGAATTCGCTTTTAAGTCGCGACTGTTCGAAAGCCTTGCCGGCGCCATGTTCGACCGCGCGCTGCGGCGGATGACGACGGCCTTCGAGCAGCGCGCCGCGACGCTTTACGGCATCAGCAAGTCGAGCGCACAAAGCGCGGCCTGAAGCCGCACGCCCGAACGGGTCGTCTCGTCGAAGAATTTCTGATCAGCGACGATCTTTGCGGGGTCCGCGTTGCGCTCGGCGGTGGCGAAGACGACGGTGCCCACGGGCTTCTGAGGCGAGCCCCCGCCGGGGCCGGCGACGCCGGTGATTGCTACAGCGATATCGGCGTCCGAGGCAGCGAGCGCGCCGCGAGCCATCGCCCACGCCGTGGCGACACTAACAGCGCCAAAGGTCTCGACCACTTCCTCGCTGACTTTCAGTTCGTGGATTTTGGCAGCGTTAGAGTAAGTTACGTAACCCGCTTCAAACATCTCCGAAGAACCAGGGATTTCCGTAATGGCGGCGCTGACAAGTCCGCCCGTGCAGCTTTCCGCGACGGTCACACGCCTCCCGATCTTGCGATTTGCCTCGACCACCTCGCGCGCCTTGTCGACGAGCCGGTCCGGAAGGAGCGTGTCTTTCACGCGACCAGGCCCATACGGATGCTTGCAACGGCTTGCGCGGCAATGCCTTCACGGCGGCCCGTGAAGCCGAGCCCTTCGGTGGTGGTCGCCTTCATGCTGACCCGGTCGACGCCGAGGCCAGCGATCTCCGCGATCCTTGCCCGCATAGCGGCGCGATATGGCCCCACCTTCGGCTCCTCCGCGATGATCGTACAATCCACATGATCGAGGATTGCTCCCTGCGCGTTAATTAGTGCGACCGCGTGAGCGAGGAAGCGATCGGACGAAGCGTCTTTCCACCGCGGATCCGAGGGCGGGAAATGCTCGCCAATGTCGCCAAGCCCTGCGGCACCCAGGATCGCATCCGTGATGGCGTGCAGCACGACATCGGCGTCGCTGTGTCCGGCTAGCCCGCGGCAGTGCGGGACTGCCACGCCTCCGAGCATCAGCGGACCGTCTCCGGCAAAGGCGTGAACGTCGAACCCCATACCGGTCCGTGGCGTGAGCCGTCCGGCGAGCCACTGCTCCGCACGGCGAAAGTCGGCAGGGGTGGTGATCTTCTCGAGCGCAGGATCGCCTTCGACGGCTGCGACGCGCATCCCCGCCGCTCGAACCACCGTTGTCTCGTCAGTCGGCGCGCCGCCCGGCCAACGGTCATAGGCCGCACGGAGGGCGCTGAGCCGGAAGGCCTGGGGCGTCTGCACCCGGACCAGGCCAGCGCGATCCACGGGTTCATCCAGCGTCTCGCCAAAGCGCGCCAGTGTGTCGCCCACCGCAAGGACAGGCGCCGCGCCTTCGAAGAACTCCAGCGGGGCGAGGAGCCGGTCGACGACTGGGGGCGGGCAGAAGGGCCGGGCTGCGTCATGAACCAGCACGGCATTGCCATCAATTGCCGCAAGGCCTGCCCGAACCGAACCCGCTCGCTCGGCGCCGCCCTCAATGAGCGCGCCCACTTCCAGGCCGGCGAGCGCGGCGGTTGCCTGTTCCTGCTGTCCACGACCGATTACGATCCGCACCGCATGCACCGCAGGATGGTTTGCCAGCGCCTCGGCCGCCCACCGCAAGATCGGCTTGCCGCCGATCGGCAGGAATTGCTTGGACACTGTTCCGCCGAGACGCTCGCCTTTGCCTGCAGCAACAATGAGAGCGGTGACCGTCACAATCCGTAGCCTTGAGATTGTCGAAGGGCTGCCCTTTAGCTCTTAGGACAGCAAAAGGAAGAACGGTCCCTCGACACGCTCGGGACCAACGGTTGTGGGACAGGCTTCAATTCACTATTTCCGTGCCATCCATGAATGCACTGAAGCCCATCAAGATCGGCCCGGTCGAGGTCGCGTCGCCGGTGATCCTGGCGCCGATGACGGCTGTCACCGACCTGCCGTTCCGCCGGGCCGTCAAGCGCTATGGGGCGGGCCTGACGGTGACGGAGATGATCGCGAGCCAGGCGATGGTGCGCGAGACGCGTCAGTCCCTTCAGAAATCGCTGTGGGATCCGTCAGAGGAGCCCGTAGCCATGCAGCTGGCCGGCTGCGAGCCTCGGGTGATGGCCGAGGCGGCCAAGCTCAATGAGCAGCGAGGCGCCGCCATCATCGACATCAATATGGGCTGCCCGGTCAAAAAGGTGGTCAATGGCTGGGCAGGGTCGGCGCTGATGCGGGACCTCAATACTGCCGCCGCGATTATCGAGGCAACGGTCAAGGCCGTGAAAGTGCCCGTGACCCTGAAGACTCGCATGGGCTGGGATCACTCGACCCTCAACGCGCCGGAATTGGCGCGGATTGCCGAAGATCTCGGTGTGCAGATGATCACCATTCACGGCCGCACACGCTGCCAGATGTATAAGGGCGAGGCAGATTGGAGCTTTGTTCGGCGGGTCAAGGACGCGGTCTCAGTCCCGGTGATCGTCAATGGCGATATTTGCTCGGTGGACGATGCCCGCGAGGCCTTGCGCCAGTCCGGCGCCGATGGTGTCATGGTCGGTCGAGGCGCCTATGGCCGGCCGTGGCTTATTGCGCAGGTCATGGCGGACCTCATTGGGGAAGGGCGCGCCCCCGACCCAGAGCTCGATGAGCAGCTGGAGACCATGCTCGTGCAATATGAGGAGATGCTGGCGCTTTACGGAACGCACACCGGCGTCAATCTCGCTCGCAAGCATATCGGCTGGTACACCAAGGGTCTTCCCGGGTCCGCGGACCTCCGGAACACCGTGAATCAACAGGACGATCCGGCGGTTGTGGTTCGAATGCTTCGCGAATTTTACTCGCCTTGGCTCGCCCGTTCGGCAGCCTGACCCGGTCCGCATCGCAACAGCTGTGTTTTTGATGCAACGGCCCCGGCGGCCGTGCTAGGGCCCTGCGCGAATGGATGCTCGTACGGCCGAATCGCGATTGACCTCGAGAGCGGAAAGCTGGCTCCAACGAGAGCGGGCAAGCGGCCGGTTCTACGACCGAATCGCGCTCGCCATCGCCCTCTTCCTGCTGGGAATGATGGCTCTGAGCGCATGGCTTCTGCGCAGCGGCGCCGAACCTGGAACTTTGCTGTCGCCGCCAGTCATCGCATTCTTGCTGGTGGCCAATCTGATTCCAGCCATCGCGCTGATGGCGCTTTATTCGCGCAAGGTTGCGATCCGCCGCGCTGAAGAGGGCGGGCTCGGTAGCGGGCAGCTTCACGTTCGTCTCGTCGCCTTATTCTCGGCGATCGCCGCGGTTCCCACCGTCCTTGTCGCAATCTTCGCTTCGCTGTTGTTCCAGAGCGGCCTGGAGTTCTGGTTCTCAAACCGGGCGCGATCGATGCTCGAGAACACCGTTCAGGTCGCAAGCGCCAGCTATAACCAGGAGGTCGAGCGCGTCGCGAACGAAACCGTCACTATGAGCGGCGACGTCGGTGGCTACCTGAGGCAGGTTTCGATCGACGATCCGACCTTCGCCCAGCCATTCAGCCAGCAGGTCCTTTATCGTAATCTCTCAGAAGCCATCATATTCACCTATGGCGCCGATAAACAGATCCGGACCTTGGCCTTGGTCAATCCGTACAATCGTCCGCTCGACAAGGTCATCGCGCCGGAAAAGATCGCTCAGCTTCAAAAACAGCCGGTAGTACCGATCAACTCCGCTGACCGCGTGGGCGCGCTGACGCGTCTCGACTACGGCCCGAACACCTACCTTTACGCATCTCGCGTCTTTGAACCCCAGTTCCGGGAGCAGATCGACCGCGCGAATGACGTGATGAAAGACTATCAGGCGCTTCTGGCGAAATCGCGGGTAAACCAGCTGCGGTTCAACGGCGCGCTACTGCTCGGCGCCTTGATCATCGTCGGTTTAGCCATCTTCACCGCGTTGAAGATCGCCGATCGCATGGTTCGCCCGGTCGGCGAGCTGGTCGGAGCGGCAGGACGGATCGAGGAAGGCGATTTTTCGGCGCGCGTCCCCGTTTCTGATACCGACGACGAAATCCAGACGCTGGCGACTGCCTTCAACCGCATGGCAGGCCGCCTGGACGAGCAGACCGGAGCTTTACGTAGTGCCAACACGCAGCTCGACGCGCGCCGGGCCTTCATGGAGGCGGTCCTGTCGAGCGTTACCGCGGGCGTGATCGCCCTCGACACCGGCAACCGCATCTTGCTCTTGAACCGTTCGGCCGAGAACCTGCTTCAGAAAAGCCAGAATGAGGTCGGAGGGCAGGAGCTTTTTGCGGTCTCGACCGACCTCGCCGAGTTCATGCGCGGCGAGCAGTCGGAGGCGAATGTCATCGTGACCGCCGAAGCCGTCCAGCGAACGCTCGCGGTGAAGCGCGCACGGTACCAAGACGGGTCGGTGCTCACGTTCGACGACATTACCGACCAGCTCACCGATCAGCGACGTGCGGCCTGGTCCGACATTGCGCGGCGCATTGCCCACGAAATCAAGAATCCGCTCACTCCTATCCAGCTCGCGGCGGAGAGGATGCAGCGCAAATTCGGCGCCGAGATCACGTCCGACGCGGAAACGTTCGAGCGTCTAACCGGCACGATCATCCGCCAGGTCGGCGATTTGCGGCGGATGGTCGACGAATTCTCGAACTTCGCGCGGATGCCCAAGCCGGCGTTCAAGGACGAGAATGTCCATGAGATCGCGCGGCAGGCCTTGTTCCTGCACGAGGTCGCACATCCCAAGATCAGCTTCGTCCTCGAACCTCCCGAGGGTGAGTTCCGCATGGTCTGCGACCGACGTCAGCTAGCCCAAGCGCTTACAAATGTCGTCAAGAACGGCGTCGAAGCCATTGAAGGCCGTATAAATCGCGGCGAGCACAGCCTTGCAGGCGATCGCGTGGAGTTGAAGATCCACGATGAGGACAGTCACCTGGTGATCGACGTCCTCGACACTGGCGTCGGGTTGCCCGAGGACCGCGACCGGCTGACCGAGCCCTATATGACCACCCGCGTCCGCGGCACTGGCCTGGGCCTCGCGATCGTCAAAAAGATCGTTGAGGAACATATGGGCGAGATCGCCTTCCTCGACCGTCCGGGCGGGGGAACCCACGTACGAATTTCGTTTGATGCGGCGAAACTTGCCGCGCTGGCGACGGATGAAGCGCCAGCTTCGGAAGATGACAATGATGACCGAGAGGGTGAGGGCTAATGGCGCTTGAAGTGCTGGTGGTGGATGACGAAGCGGACATCCGCGACCTCGTTAGCGGCGTGCTGGAGGACGAAGGCTATGCGGTTCGCACTGCCGCGGACAGCAATGCGGCACTCGACGCAATTGAGGAGCGGCGTCCATCCATGGTGTTGCTGGACGTCTGGCTCCAGGGCTCGCGCCTCGACGGGCTGCAACTGCTGCAGGAGGTCAAGCGGCGCGACTCGACCCTCCCGGTGCTGATGATCTCCGGCCATGGCAATCTCGACACGGCCGTCGCCGCTGTAAGGGAAGGGGCCGTCGATTTTATCGAAAAGCCCTTCGAGGCGGAGCGCCTCATCTATCTCGTCGATCGCGCTACCGAGACCGACCGCCTGCGCCGGGAGAACGCGACCCTTCGCCAGCGCGTGGGCGACGAAGACCAGCTTCACGGGTCATCAGTGGCGATCAACACCGTGCGCGCAACACTAAAGCGCGTGGCCCCGACGGGGAGCCGGGTGTTGATCTCCGGCCCCCCCGGCGTCGGCAAGGAGATTGCCGCGCGGATGATCCACCAGTGGAGTCCGCGGGCGAAGGCACCCTTCATCGTGCTGTCCGCGGCCATAATGAGCCCGGACCGGGTTGAGGAGGAGCTGTTCGGATCCGAGGCCGACGGAACCATGCGGCCCGGCCTCCTCGAGCATGCGCATGGCGGGACCTTGTTTCTCGACGAAATCGCCGACATGCCGCTGACTACACAGGCAAAAATCCTGCGCGTGCTAACCGACCAGAGCTATCATCGCGTCGGCGGGCAGCGTCCGGTCAAGGTCGACGTGCGCGTACTTTCGGCAACATCGCGCAATTTGCAGGACGAAATCGCGGCCGGACGCTTCCGCGAAGACCTGTTCTATCGCCTCAACGTGGTTCCGGTGCGGCTGCCGCCGCTGCGCGAGCGCCGTGAAGACATTCCAGAGCTTGTCAGTCACTTCCTTGCGCGCTTCGCCACCGAGCGACGAACGCCTCCGCCACGCATCTCGGAGGAGGCAATGGCCGCCCTTCAGGCGCATGACTGGCCGGGCAACGTCCGCCAGCTCAGGAATATCATCGAGCGGACGGTGATCCTGGCGCCAGGGGACCGGGTGGCCTGCATCGAGGTGGACCTGCTGCCCCCAGAGGTGCTCGACAATCAGAATGCCATGGGCGGGGCCAGCACGGCCATGGCGATCATGGGCAGTCCGCTGCGGGAAGCCCGGGAATCATTTGAGCGCGAATACCTCAAAATCCAGATTCGGCGCTTTTCCGGCAACATCTCGCGCACCGCATCGTTCATCGGGATGGAGCGCTCTGCGCTGCACCGAAAGCTGAAAGCGCTCGGCATCGGTGACAAGAGAGAGGGCGAGGAATAGCCCCCGAGGAATTGCGATGGCTGGAAAAACGCTGAGTTTGCAGGATCATTTCCTGAACAGCGTCCGCCGGGCCAAGCAGCCCGTGACGATCTTCCTGGTCAAGGGGGTGAAGCTGCAGGGCGTCGTGACATGGTTCGACGCCTTTTCACTGCTGTTGCGGCGCGAGGGCACGTCCCAGCTCGTGTACAAGCATTCGATCTCCACGATTATGCCGGCCGAGCCACCGCCGGGCTTCGTAGCGAGCACAGGCGCAGCTGAGGGGCCCAAGGCCGCGCTGCAGGACCTGTTCCTCGCCGCGGCCGCGCGCGAAAGTGAGCGCATGACCCTGTTCCTGGTCAACGGAGTGATGCTGCAGGGTCATATCGCGGGATTCGATCAGTTCGCGCTGCTGCTGGAGCGAGGCGGTCAGATCCAGCTCGTATACAAGCACGCCATATCCACGCTGCAGCCAGCGCACGCGCTGACCCTGGGGGGTGAGCCGAACGAGGCTGAAGAGGAGGAGGAAGCCTGAACGCTTTCGACGGCAATGGCGCGATCGAGGTCGCCCGCGGCGAACGTGCCGTCCTGGTCGTGCCCGAATTGCCGCGCGATGGGGCCCGGCGATCGGCCGAGGCTCGGCTCGAGGAGGCCGAAGGGCTCGCGGAGGCGATCGGTATTGTCGTTTCTGCCCAACGAGCATTCCGCGTGCGGACGGTTCGCCCCGCGACTTTGCTCGGCAAAGGACAGGTCGAAGAGGTAGCGGAGCTCGCCAAAGGCAACGACGCGGGCCTGTTGATCGTCGATGCGCCGCTGACTCCCGTGCAGCAAAAGAACCTGGAGGATGAGGCCGGGACGAAGGTGATCGACCGCACCGGCCTAATCCTGGAGATATTCGGCGAGAGGGCGGTCACCGCGGAGGGCCAGCTCCAGGTCGAGCTCGCGCACCTGGAATACCAGGCTGGACGTCTGGTCCGCAGCTGGACCCACTTGGAGCGCCAGCGCGGCGGCTTCGGGTTCCTCGGCGGCCCCGGAGAAACGCAGATCGAGGCTGACCGCCGGATGATCCGCGATCGGATGGCCAAGATCCGCCGCGAGCTCGACCAGGTGAAACGTACGCGCTCGCTGCATCGCGACCGGCGGCAGCGGGCGCCATGGCCGGTGATTGCCCTCGTGGGCTATACCAACGCGGGAAAGTCCACGCTCTTCAACAAGTTGACCGGCGAGACTGTCTTCGCCGAGAACTTGCTGTTCGCAACGCTTGATCCGACGATGCGCGACATCAAGCTGCCCGGGTTCGACAAGGTGATCCTCTCGGACAC
>Ga0070664_100002886_pt1 | contig 13922 bp, 9 predicted proteins | sample KBSC73metaG_FD_65863 | JGI IMG/M metagenome (GOLD analysis project Ga0070664, IMG submission 65863) | Corn rhizosphere microbial communities from Kellogg Biological Station, Michigan, USA - KBS C7-3 metaG | ecosystem: Host-associated > Plants > Roots > Rhizosphere > Soil ... | reverse complement strand
GGCCTGCTCGGGCTGTCCGTGTTCCTGCGCGGCCGGGCGCCGGCGAACGAGTTCTCGCTCGCGAAGGCGGCGCCGCGCTGGAACGACACCCTCGCGTACCTGCCGGCGCTGCTCTACTCGACGTTCGGGTTCGAGCTGATGAGCTCGGCGGGCGGGGAGATGAAAAACCCGCGGCGCGACGTTCCCCGCGTGATCTTCTGGTCGGGCGCGCTCATCGCCGTCCTGTACGCCTTCGCAATCGGCGGGATTCTCTACGCGGTGCCGACGGGCAAGCTCTCGATCGTCACCGCCACGTGGGACGCGCTCGCGGTGATGGGCCGCGAGTGGGGCCGCGCGGGCGACACGGCCGTGTTCCTGCTCGGCATCGCGTTCCTGTACGCGTGCGTGTCGAACGTCGTGACGTGGAGCCTCGGCGCGAACCGCGTCGCGGCGGTCGCCGCCGAGGAGGGGATGTTGCCCGCCGGGCTCGGACGGCTCCATCCGCGCTACAAGACGCCGCACATCGCGTTCGTGTGGACGGGCATCGTCTCGACGGCGCTGCTGGTCGGCGGCGCGCTGCTGTCGAGCAACCAGTCGAACATCTTCTGGATGACGTTCCGCATGACGGCGCTGTGCCTGCTCCTGTCGTACCTCCTCGTGTTCCCCGCGTTCGTCGTCCTGCGCCGCAAGCGGCCGGACCAGCCGAGGCCGTACCGCGTGCCGGGCGGTCCCGGCGCGGCGGCCGCCGCGTCATGGGTGTGCACGCTCTACATCTTCGGCGCGTGCGTGCTCTTCTTCGTGCCGTCGCCGACCAGCCAGGAACCGCTGAAGGAAGCGCTCATCCTCGGCGGGCTGACGCTCGTGACGATCGTCGTCGGCGTGCTGCTGATTCCGAAGAGGAAATCGGCGACGATATGATCCCCGCCGCTTTCCCGACATCGCTCGACGAGGAGACCAGCCCCATGTCGCAGAACCTGAAGACCGCGCTCGAGGAGTCCGGCCGCGTGCTCGAGCTCATCGGGCACAAGACGCTGTCGCCCGAGGAGCAGAAGCGCGTCATCGAGGAGTCGGTCCGCTACTGGACCGACTACGTCAACCCCGGATTCCTCGAGTACCGGAAGTCGGTCTCCACGGACTACACGGCGGTCGAGTGGTCCGACGAGGGCGCGGTCTTCCGCGACGTGCAGGGCAAGGAATTCATCGACTGCCTCGGCGGCTTCGGCATCTACGTCACCGGCCACCGGCACCCGAAGGTGCTCAAGGCCGTGCGCGAGCAGCTCGACCGCCAGGCGATCCACTCGCAGGAGCTGATCGACCCGCTGCGCACGTACCTCGCGCGCCTCGTCGCGCTGATCACTCCGGGCGACCTGCAGTACTCGTTCTTCACCAACTCGGGAACGGAGTCGATCGAGGCGTGCCTCAAGATGTCGATTTTGACGACGGGCCGCCAGCACTTCGTCGGCTGCATCGGCGCATTCCACGGCAAGACGATGGGCGCGCTGGGCGGGACGTCGAAGGCGATGTTCCGGGAGCCGTTCCTCCCGCTGAAGCGCTGGACGCACGTGCCGTTCGGCGACGTCGACGCGCTGCGGATGGTCGTGGCGAGCGGGGACTTCTCGGGCGACCGGGTCGCGGCGGTCGTCATCGAGCCGATCCAGGGGGAGGGCGGGATCAACGTCGCGCCGCCCGGCTACCTCGCCGCGGCGCGAGAGATCTGCGACAAGTACGGCGCGATGCTCGTCTTCGACGAGGTGCAGAGCGGGATGGGGCGCTCGGGCAAGATGTTCTGCTGCGAGCACGACGGCGTCGTGCCGGACCTGATGGCGCTCGGCAAGGGCTTCGGCGGCGGCGTCATGCCGATCGGCTGCGCGGTCGGCACGCCGAAGACCTGGGAGAAGTACATCGACAACCCCTTCCTCCACACCACGACGTTCGGCGGCAACCCCGTCTGCTGCGCAGCCGCGATCGCGACGATCCACGTGCTCCTGGAGGAGGACCTCCCTCGCCAGGCGGGCGAGAAGGGCGAGTACCTCCTGCCGCGCATGAACGAGATCGCGCAGAGAAACCCGAAGGTGATGTCGGGAGCGCGCGGGCGCGGGCTGATGCTCGGGATGGAGTTCGCGAGCCACGAGATCGGCTACGCGGTGGCCAAGGCGCTCTTCGGCCGCGGGATCCTGATCTCGGGCACGTACATCAACGCTCGCGTGCTGCGCGTCGAGCCGCCGCTCGTCATCTCCAAGGCGGAAATGGACAAGTTCCTCGGCGCGCTGGAGGACTCGGTCCAAGAGGTCGGAAAAACGCTTTAGGGTCAGGTCTTGAAAGTTGCGACTTGAGGGTCAGGTCTTGAATGTCCAGGTTTCGGTCCAAGTGTGGAGATTCAAGACCTGACCCCCATAGAGCAGTCCTGCTTCTGGATGGCGGGGCGGCCGGCGCGCGAAGCGGCCGTGCCGCTGCGCGGCGATCTCGACGTCGACTTCGCGGTGGTCGGCGGCGGGTACACCGGGCTCTGGACCGCGCTCTTCCTGAAGGAGCTCGAGCCGTCCGCGTCCGTCGCCGTCGTCGAGCAGGGGCTCGTCGGGCATGGCGGCAGCGGCCGCAACGCGGGGATCGCCGGCGAGGGCCTCGACCACTCGCACGAGCTCGCGATCGCGCACTTCGGCCTCGAGGAGGCGCGGACCATGGCGCGGGTCGGCCGCGAGAACCTCGCGGACATGGAGGCGTGGCTCGCGACGCGCGGCGTGGACGCGGCCTTCGAGCGGCCGGGGCAGCTGCTGGTCGCGCTGTCCGACGCGCACCTGCGCGGCATCGACGCGGCGCTCGAGGCGGCGCGGCGCGTCGGCATCGACGACCACAGGCTCCTCTCCCGGGACGAGACGCGCTCGGAGCTCGACAGCCCCCTGTACCTCGGCGCGCTGCTGCAGCCGCGCAACGCGCTCGTGGACCCCGTCCGCCTCGCCGAGGGACTCCGCGCGCAGGCCGTTCGCGACGGAGTCCGGGTCTTCGAGCAGTCCCCCGTTCGCGCGCTGCGCGCCGGCGGCGGCCGCGTGCACGTCCGCACGGAGGAGGGCGCGCTCCGCGCGCGGCGCGCGGTCCTCGCGGCGAACGCGTACTCGCACCGCCTGCGCCGCTCTCTGATCCGGAGGTTCGTCCCGCTGTACGACTACGTGCTGGTCTCGGAGCCGCTCACGGCGGAGCAGCGGGCAGCGATCGGCTGGCCGCACCGGCGCGGCGTCGTCGACGCGCGCGCGTTCTTCAACTACTACCGCCTCACGCGCGACGGACGCATCCTCTTCGGCACGAGCGAGGCGGCGTACTACCCGCGCAACCGCGTCGGCCCCGAGCACGACGCTTCGCCCGTTCACTTCGACGCCCTGCGCGCGAGCTTCGTCCGGCACTTCCCGCGGCTGGCGGGCCTGCGCTTCCCCTTCGCGTGGGGAGGACCGATCGCGTCGACGACGCGCCTGACGCCGTTCTTCGGCGTCTACCGCGGCCGCATCGCGTACGGCCTCGGCTACACGGGGCACGGAATCGGATCGACCCGCGTCGCCGGCCGCATCCTCGCGGAGCTCTCGCTCGGCCGCCGCGGCGGGCTGGCGGAGCTGGCGATGGTCCGGCGCGCGCCGTTCCCCTATCCGCCAGAGCCGCTTCGCACGCTCGCGGTCCACGCGGTGACGCGCGCGCTGCGGAGGGTGGACGCGGGGGAGAAGCCAGGGATCCTGCTGCGACTGCTCGACCGGATGGGGATCGGTTTCTCGTCGTGACGCATTAGCTGCGGCTAATGCGTGGGGTCGACCGTGCACTCCTGCATGACGGGGCGAATACAGGAACGCACGGTTGACCCCACGGCTACCGCACCGGCCCCACCACGATCTCGACCGGCGGCGCGTCGCCGGCCGTCGGCAGCGGGACCGGGCTGGTCGTCACGAAGCGCAGCTCGCCGCGATCGGTGATCCGCGCCGACAGGACGTACGAGCGCGACGGATCGAGCGACGCCGGGTCGTACGTCAGGGCGAACGAGACCGGCGCCTGTCCCGGGGACGTCACGCGCGCGCGGGAGACCGGCGGATCCTCCGGCGGCGCGCCCGCGTCGCGGAGGTCGACGAACACGACCGCCTGCGGCGTCAGCGCCGACCGCTGCCGGTACGTCACCGTTCCCTCGACGGTCGTGAACGTCGCGCGCCGCCACTCTCCGGCGAACGCCTTGTTGCCGCCGCCGAGCTCGAGCCGCGACGGCGACGCCGCTTCCACCGGCACGGTCACCTCCCACGGGCCCACGCCCGCGTTCTCCAGCGACAGGACGAGCGACGCTCCGGATGATTTCCATCCGACGCCGCGCGTCGGCGCGGTGCCGACGATCGTGAGCCTGCCGTCGTCGCCGAGGCGGAAGCCCTGGATGCCTTCGGCCGCGGCCACGGCCGCGCGCGCCCAGTCGCCCCCCAGCGCCGCGGCGTCGATGAGAACGGGAGGAGCCGCCGGCGCCGGCGGCGGCGCGGCCTCCGCCGGCTGCACCGGAGGGCGCCGCCCCTTCGCGCACGAAATGAGCGCCGCCAGGGCGACGAGCACGGCAGCGGTCGCGTACCGCGCGCCGCGCGCGATCACGCCGGACGCTTCGCGAGCAGGTCGCGGATCTCCTTGAGATAGAGCTCGGTCGGCGTCGGGGGCGCGGCCACCGCGGGCTTCCTCATGAAGCGGTTGTAAGGGACTACGATGAAGACGTAGAGGCCCGCCGCCTTGAGCAGGAACGCGATGATCGCGTTGATGAAGCTGCCGATCTTGACCGAGCCCGCGGTCCAGGCGGAGAAGTCGGGAACGCCGCCGAGCATTCCGAGGACCGGGGTGATGACGTCCTTGACGAGCGAATCGACGACGGCTCCGAACGCCGCGCCGATGATGACGCCGACGGCCAGGTCGATCACGTTGCCCTTGGCGACGAACTCGCGGAACCCTTTCAGCATCGCGTCCTCCTCCTCATCGTAATGGGCTGCGTCCGACCCGCGCCCGTGCTCTCCTCAGCGCGGCTTGGGTTGCGATCGCGCCGGCGGCGCGCTGCGCGGCGCGGACGGCGGCCTCGACGGCGGCGTCGACATCCGCACGTCGCCGTTCCGGCGTCCCGCGCGGTCGCGGGAGAGCTGGTTGAGCGTTCCGGGGTCGACACTCGGCCGGCCCACGCTCGGGCGGCTCACGGTGCCGCGCGACGGTTGCGACGGGGCCGGGCGCGTCGATGGCTCGCCGGGCGCGGGCCGCGCGGGTGAGACCGGCTTCCACTGTCCCCGGTCGTTGGTCTCCCAGCCGCCGGACGGCCGCGGACGATACACGTTGCCGTCCGGTCCGGCGTAGACGTCGCGCGTCGGACGCCCCGGCGCGGGACGCACGCCCGGCCGAGACGGCGCGGGCCGCCCGGGCACCGGCTGAGTCGACGGTTGGCCGGAGGCCGGTCGCCCGGGCTGGGGCGCGGGTCGGCCGCCGGGCTGGGACGGCGCCGGCCTTCCCGTCGCGGGGCGGCCGGTCACCGGCTGGATCGAGGGCCGCGACGAGATCGGGCGCACGCCCGGTCGCGCGATGCCGGGGCGGTTGTAGACGTTGATGTTGTTGATCGGCATCGGCCGCGGGCGGGCGCCGTAGGGCATCGGGCGAGCGTGCCAGCCGGGAGGGCGGGTCCACGCGCGGTACGGTCCCCACCAGGGCCGGTAGATCGGCACGTAACCGCCCCATCCGAACCCGACGTTCCAGCCCGTCCACGGGCTCCAGCTGACGCCGGCGCCGAAGCCCCACGTCCACGGCGCGCCGAACCAGTACGTCCCGATCCACGGCCGGTAGTACCAGCCCGTGCCGTACACGACCGTGCCCCACGGCGAGTAGCACGTGCCGAGGTATCCCGGCGTGTACCCGACCCAGACGTACGTCGGGTTGTAGCGGTAGATGCGCACGTACGTGACGTAGTGGATCGGCGACGCGGTCGGGATCGCGTAGATCACCGGCGGCACCGCGGTGGCGACGAGCCACGGCCCGACGGGCGAGCCGCCGGTGAACCAGACGCCGCTCTCCACGGCGTAGTACGACGACGCGCTCACGCGGACGATCGGAGTCGGCGAGTTGACCGCGTACTGCAGCGACGTGTCCGGCACGTCGTCGAAGCGGGGCTCGCCGTCGTATTTCGGCTCGAACTTCGTCTCCTCGCGGTTGACCTCCGCGGTCTGCGGGATGCTGTTCGCGATCGCGGCTTCCTTCGCCGCGGGCGTGCCGGGGACCGTCGCGAGGACGCCCGCCTTCGGGTCCTTCTCCGGGATCCGCGCGAAGTCCTTCGGCAGGTCGTCGCCGGCCACGAACTCCCACGGCCCGCTCTCGAGCGACTTCGACCGGAACCACCGCCCGGTCAGGGCGACGTAGTAGAGCTGGCTCGTCAGGTCGAGGAAGATGTCGCCGGATGTGTTCGAGACGTAGAGGAGCTGCGTGCCGGAGATCGGCTTCATCTCGGGCTTGCCGCGCGTCAGGATGAGCTCCGCGGGCGACGTGCTCACGATCATCTCGGGCGCGCGGCCCGAGGAGAGCAGCGCCGAGATCTCCTCGCCGGGCTCCTCGATCAGGTCGACCGACGAGCTCTCGTCCTTCGCGAGCGAGTCGCGCAGCGCCTGCGCGGCGGCGGGCGCCGACGCCGCGAGCGCCCAGGGGCCCGTGGCGGCCGGCGCGCCGAGCCAGGTCTGCCCGATCGGCATGTAGAACCGGCCGGAGTCCTCGACGATCAGCGACTTCGTGTTGATCACGCGGCGCAGCGAGGAGCCCTCGACGGGCCGCAGGACCGGGTCACCGTCGATGAGGACGAGGAGCGCGGGCGACGTGCGGTAGTAGATGCGGGGCGGGTCGTTCTTGAGCGGCACCGCGTTGCCCTTCGCCTCCGCCTGCGTGACGGCGAGGTTCGCCTCGATCCGGTCGAGCGACACGGTGCGCCCCTTCTCCGCGTTGCGGCGGAGAACGTCGAGGTACTCGTCCATCCGGTCGCCGGCGGTGGGGAAGCTCGCCTTGGTGATCTGGATGTCGTCGAGCTGGACGAGCTCGGTTTCCTTGTCGATGAACGCGTTCGCGCGAATCCAGATCACGCCGTACGTCGTCTGCGTCTTCTCGCCGACCGGCGTGTCCACCTGCACGGCCGCGCGCGCCTCGAGCACCGTGTCGTCGAACTTGTCGATCTGCGGCTGGTAGATCGTGAACGTGCGGCCGGAGTCCTCGATGACGCGCGGCCAGACCGGGTTGCCGTTCTCGTCGACGTCGGCCTGCGCAGCGGCGTCGACGGAGGCTGCGGCGTCCTGGTCCTGCGACGGCCCGGTCCACGCGCCGATCCCGGCCGCGGCGGCCGCCAGAGACAGAACGAACGCGCCGAGTTGCCGCATGAATGGGTCCCCTCCGTGCGGCGTGTTTATCACGTCGGGCGCTCGAGCCTTCAAGACGTCATCCCGAGCGATAGCGAGGGATCCCGTCCCCGGCAGGCCTCGAGATGAAAAAGGAGCTGACGCCGCTCTCGGCTCGTCGCCACGGGATCCCTCGGCGCTACGCGCCTCGGGATGACCGCGCGGGCTTCGCTCGCGCGGTCAGTACCCTCGCTCGCGCAGCCACGCGACGATCTGGTCGCGCGAGAAGCCGTGGCAGTCCTCGAGGTGAACGATGTTGTCCTCGAGCGTCTGACCCTCGCTCGGACGCCACCGCGAGCAGCCGTGCACGACGGGCGTCGCGAGCGCCGGATACAGAACGCGGAGGGACCCGACGAGGTCGACCCCATCGCGCAGGAGCCGCTCCGTGTTCCCGTCGAACTGCCCGAGGCACGCCGCGGACAGGGACTTGCCACAGACCGCCGCCATCCGGAATCCCGAGTCGGGTACGACCCGCTCGGAATCCGACATCAGCCGGATGCCCTCGGCGATGGCAGACGAGAGCCTGTGAAATCTGGGTACCACGGCAGACTCCTCGCCGCCGGAAGCATGCAAGCGGCGGACCCGCGCGGGGCCACGAAGGGGCTCAGGACCCGGCTTGGACGGCGGTAGCCCCGGCGGCGAACCGCCGCTCGGCGGCGGCGAAGGCCGCCTCGACGAAGCGCTCGAGGTCGTCTCGGCGCGTGCGGTGATTCGTGATGTTGGCGCGGATCACGGAGCGGCCGTGCAGGCGCGTCGTCGAGGGCACCGCGATGCCCGACTCCTGGAGGTCCGCGGCGACGTCCTCGTTCAACGCGTCGAGCGCCTCGTCGGTCCACCCCTCGCGCGTGAACCGGAAGCAGACGACCGACAGGCGCGGCCGGTTCACGACGGCGACGCCCGGCTCTCTCCGGAGCCGCTCCGCGAGGTACTCGGCGAGGTCGCAGTTGTCCTCGATGGAGCGGGCGAACGCGTCCGATCCGGCCTCCTTCCAGGCGAGCCAGATCTTCAGCGCGCGGAATCCCTTCGACAGCTCCGGTCCGAAGTCGCACGGCCAGTCGCCGCCGCCCGCGAGTCCGCGCCGCGCGCGGCGCAGGTACGCCGCCTGGACGCCGAACGCGCGGCGGTGCGCGTCGCCGTCGCGCACGAGCAGCATCCCGGCGTCGTACGGGACGTGCATCCACTTGTGGAAGTCGAACGCGAGCGAGTCGGCGCGTTCGACGCCCGCGATCCGTGGCCGGAGCTTCTCCGAGAGCATGATGAGAGCGCCGAACGCGCCGTCGACGTGCATCCAGAGGCCCTCTTCGCGGCAGACCGCCTCGATTGCCTGGATGTCGTCGATCGCGCCGGTGTTCACGGTCCCGGCCGTCGCGACGACGGCGAACGGCTGAGCGCCCGCGTCGCGGTCCGCGCGAATCCGGCGCCGCAGCTCGGCCACGTCCATCGAGAAGTCGTCGAGCACCGGGACGAGCCGCAGCGCGTCGCGCCCGAGGCCGAGCACCTCCAGTCCCTTGCCGACGCTGTCGTGGACCTCCGACGAGGCGTAGGCGACGAGCGGCTTGGGTTGCTCGAAGACGCCCCGCTTGCGCACGTCGCCGTGGCCCTTCGCGTTGCGCGCGACGGCGAGGCCCGTGAGGTTGGCCATCGATGTGCCGGTCAGGATCACGCCGGTCGCCTCTTCCGGGAACCGGAACAGCCGGCGGCACCAGTCGACCACCGCGCGCTCGACGTAGATGCCCACGTGGTCGCGGCCCCCGCAGTTGAGGTCCATCGCCGCGGCCATCATCTCGGCGACGATGCCGGACGGCAGTCCGGAGCCGTGCACCCAGCCGAAGAAGCGCGGATGGATGCTGTCGAGCGCGTAGGGAAGGACGAGGCGCTGGAGGTCGCCGTAGGCGCCCTCGAGCCCCGCGCCGGACTCCGGGGGGCCCTCGAAGATCCCCTCGCGCGCCGCCTCCGAGACCGGGCGCCACACCGGCCGCTCGCGCACGGTGCGGACGAAGTCGATCGCGTCGTCGAGCGCGCGGTGCGCGACGCGGCGGAACTCCTCCCAGTCGCGCGGATCGAGGGTCGGCGCCTCGTCCGGCGGATCCGGCCGCCGCGCCGTCAAGCGGAGACTCTCAGAATCAGAAGAGGATGGCGGCTGCCCTTCGGGAGGCCCACCGCGCCGCGCGTCGGGCGAGCCGTCCCGCTCCGCGCGCTCCGCGCCGCAAGACGGGCGGCTTCTCGCGCGCGAGCGTGCGCTCGACCTCGCGGCCGAGCGGCGAGTCCGCGAGCGCGCGAGCGATCTCCTGCCACTGCCCGCGGAGCTCGTGCTGGAGCGGATCGAGCCTCCGCATCGCGAGACGCAGGCCCGGTCCCGCCGGGAAGGAATCCAGCGCGTCCGGCGCGCCGGAGGCGTGGAGCTGGAGTCGCGTGCGAATGCATTTCTCGCAGTAGCCGCAGTTTAAATCCGACGACTTATTCTCCCAGCATACCCGGAGACGGCCCCGAACGGGCTCCCAGCCGGCGATCGACGCGACCCGCTCGAGGCGCGTCCGCTCCGCGCCGTAGCTCTCGATGGACATCGACTCGGAGGACCAAGCCGCGTCGAGCTCGGGCAGCGAGCCCCAGGGCGGGCCGACGTCGCTCGCGGCCAGGTACATCCGGCCGAGGATCGCGCCGAGCGCGTGTGCGACCGACGCGAGCGCGGCGCCGTGCGTGATCTCCCAGCTCAGGCCTCGGAAGAGCGGGTGGCTGCGAAGGTTGGTCCGCACGACGGCGAACGCGACGCCCGCCGCGCGGGTCGTCTGCGAGAGCCAGGCCCGCGCGGCCGTCAGCCGGGGCGTGTCCTCGAGGCGGATGTCGAACCCCTCGATGAAGACGGCATAGCGGACCGACCCGCGGAGCTCGCGGAGGGCGCAGGTCGAGTCCGCGCCGCCCGTGTAGAAGAGCCCGGAGTCCTGGGAGGCGGCAGGGTCGTCGCGCAGCACGGCGCGGACCTCGCCGCGCGAGAGCCAGGGCCACCAGTCCCGCGCGCGCTCCCGCGCCGACTCGAGGTTCGAGAGGAACCGCGCGCCCACGGCGCCCTCGACGGCGAGGTCGGCGCCGCGCGCCATCGCCGGCAGCAGGAACGCGCAGACGAGCGACTCCGGCCGCGGCGAGAGCGGGAGGCTGGACTCGAAGTAGACCTCGTGGTCCTCGACCACCGCGGCGATCCGATGGAGCCCGGGCCCGGTGCGCTGGAGCCGCGGACGCGGGATGCGGATCGTCGACGTCATCAGAAGTCGTTCGGGTCGAGATGCGTCGAGTACTTGTCGAGGTAGGGCAGCGGCGTGTCCGCGCAGACGAACGTCGCGAACACCTCCGAGTCGCCGTTGCGCAGGGCGTCGAGCTCGCCGGCGTCGCGCCGCGCCTCGAGGAATCGCGTCAGGCCGACGAGCGCGAAGCCGGAGCTCGGTCCCGCCATGATTCCCTGGCGGCACAGCTCGAGGCTCTTCTTGAAGGATTCTCGCGTCCCGACCTCGACGACCGCGTCGACGGATTCGCGCCACGGGTGCGTGATCTCCTTCATCGCCGCCTCCGATCGCACGCCGGGAACGGCGCTGCCCGGGGCGCAGATCGCGCCGACCGTCGCGATGCGCGCGCCCTTGCTCCGGAAGTAGCGACGCGCGCCGACGAGCGTTCCGCTCGTGCCGAGACCCGCGGCGAAGACGGTGAGGCGGCCGCCGGTCTGGTCCCAGATCTCCGGCAGCATCCACCTCTCGTACGCGCCGGGATTCGCGGGGTTGTCGTACTGCCCGGGGCTGAACCAGCCCGGCTCGCGGCCCCCCTCTCGGGCGAGCGCGATCCCGCTCGGCTCGCCCTCGGCGTTTCGCACCAGGCGCGGCTCGACGCCGCAGAGCCGCAGCAGATCGATCTTCCCCGGCGCGATGTCCCACGGCACGATCGCGACGACTCGAGGGATCCCGTGATGCGGCGCGGCGACTCCGAGCGCGAAGGCCGTGTTGCCCGACGAGTTCTCGACGATCGCCTTCACGCCCTCGAGCCGTCCGGTCCGGCTCGCCTCGAGCAGCATGTGGATCGCCGGCAGGGACTTCACGTTGAGGAGCGGCAGGAGATACATCAGCTTGCCGAAGACGCGCACCCCCTCGGCGCGCAGCGGATTCAGCGCGTCCGGCAGCTCGACGAGGGGCAGGGGAGGGTTCTGCGCGGGATCGAGGAAGTCGCGAATCGCCGTGGGGCCTTCGAACACGGAGGTGCGGGGCGGGGTCCGAACGTCTTCGGTCGTCATGGCGAACATTGTGCCCCGAACCTCCCTATCCGTCTGCTCACTGGATGTACGGGCGGAGGGAGGCCGACATTTCGCCCGGACCCCGTCGACGCCCCTGCGGCGCGGCGCGACACGGGCGAGCAACTTGCGAGCCGGGGAGGCGGGGGTTCGCGGCGGGTGGCGGAGGACCGGGGAGGGCTGCGATCGCGTCGATGGTGACCGGCTGAGCGCCGGGTCGTCCCGCCGAACATATTAGCGATCTCTAATATGTTGAGGCGATCTTCCTCCTCTCAGGCGTCCGCGCGCAGCGCGGCAGTCGGGTCGACGCGCGTCGCGCGCCGCGCCGGGAGAAGGCCGGCGAACAGCCCCGCGGCCGCGAGGACCGCGGCGGCGCACGCGAGGGTCGCCGGATCGCGCGGCCCGACGCCGTAGAGCAGCCGCGCGATCAGCCCCGTGAGCAACAACGAACCGGCGAGGCCGATCGCCAGGCCCACGGCCGTCGTCCGCAGCGTCTGTCCGACGACGAGCCAGAGGATTCGCGCCGGCGTGCCGCCGAGCGCCATGCGGACTCCGATCTCGCCGGTCCGCGCCGCCACCGAGCACGCGACGACGCCGTAGATGCCGACGAACGCGAGCAGCAGCGCGACACCCGCGAGCGCGGAGGCGACCGCGGTGACGAAGCGCGTCGACTGCCGCGCCGCCGCGACGTAGGAGTCCATCGTGCGGACCTTCGCGACGGCGAGGTCGCGGTCGAGCGAGGCGACCGCCTCGCGCACGGCGCCGGCGAGCGCCTGGGGATCGCCGGCCGTTCGAACGGTGAACGCGAGCTTCTCGCGCGCGCTCTGGAGGTACGAGACGTAGATCTGACCGCGTCCGTCCTCGGCGAGCGAGTGGTCGCGGACGTGCCGGACGACTCCGACCACCTCGGCGACCGTCGGGTCGAACGAGCCCTCGTGGATGAACGTCGCCTCGAGCCGCTTCCCGAGCGCGCTCTCGCCGGGCCACGTCCTCCGCGCGAGAGACTCGTCGACCACGATGACGTTCGGGCGGCCGGGCGTGTCGTCGTCGGCGAAGTCGCGTCCCGCGACGAGCTCGATCCCCATGCTTCGGAAGTAGCCGGGAAGGACCGCACGATGGTCGGCCATGACCGTGTTGCGCTCGGACGCGGGAGCGCCCTCGCGCCAGTAGTACTCGTACCAGTTGGGGTAGTCGTCCAGCGGCAGGTGGGACACGGCGCCCGCGGACTCGACTCCCGGAATCGCGCGCACCCTGTCGCGCAGCGTGCGGAAGAATTGCTGACCCGCCGCGTCGTCCGGATATTTGCCGCCGGCCAGGCCGACCTGGAAGGTGAGCACGCCCGCGGGGCGAAAACCGGCGTCGGCGTGGAGCAGGCCGACGAACGTGCGCACCATCAGCCCCGAGCCGGCGAGCAGCACGAAGCCGAGCGCGACCTCCGCGAGGACGAGCGCGCGCTGTCCCCGCGGCGCGCCGGCCGCCGCGCCACGCTCCCGAAATCCGCGCGCGAGGCTGCGGCGCAGCGCGGCCGCGACGGGCACGAGCCCGCTCAGGACGCCGGCCGCGGCCGTGATCGCAAACGTGAACGCGATGACGGACGGCGAGAGCCCGGCGGACTGGACGCGCGACAGCGTCGCGGGCCGGAGCGCGAGGAGCAGCCGAAGCGCGCCCCATCCGACGGCGAGCCCGGCGACGCCGCCGAGGAAGGCGACGAGGAGGCTCTCCGTCAGGAGCTGGCGCACGAGCCGGCCGCGCGTCGCGCCGAGCGCGGCGCGCAGCGAGATCTCCCGCTCGCGCCGCGTCGCTCGCGCCAGGAGGAGGTTCGCGACGTTCGCGCACGCGATGAGGGTCACCATGCCGACGCCGAAGAAGAGCGCGAGGAGGATCGGCCGCGTCTCGCGAACCGCGTCGCCGTGCAGCGGGCCGACCGTGAGCGCGAGGCCGGGCGTGCCGTACTCGCGGAACTCGCTCCGCAGCGCGGCGGCGATGCCGTCGAGCTCCGCCTGCGCCTCCGCGACGCGGACGCCGGGCTTCAGCCGCCCGATCATCCGGAGAAAGCCGAGGTCGCGCGGCCGCTTCGCGACGTCGTCCCGGAAGGGCCGCCACACGTCGATCTCGCTCGGCACGCTCGCGTCGCTCGCGTAGATCAGCTCGAAGCCGGGCGGCATGATCCCGACGACGGTGCGCGCCTCGCCGCTCAGGCGCAGCGTCCTGCCGACGAGCGCGGGGTCGGCGCCGAACTTGCGCCGCCAGAGGCCGTCGCTGATCACGACCAC
>Ga0070664_100002884_pt1 | contig 13928 bp, 12 predicted proteins | sample KBSC73metaG_FD_65863 | JGI IMG/M metagenome (GOLD analysis project Ga0070664, IMG submission 65863) | Corn rhizosphere microbial communities from Kellogg Biological Station, Michigan, USA - KBS C7-3 metaG | ecosystem: Host-associated > Plants > Roots > Rhizosphere > Soil ... | reverse complement strand
ACCGGCGGCGCCCCGGGCCGCCGGGGCGACGGCAGGCTCACCAGGACGCCGGTGATGAGCAGGACCACGCCCGCAGCCACCAGCTCGCTCGTGGCCGTCCGGCGGATGGAGCGGGCCGATGTGTCGGAGCCGAGCGCCGGCCGCTGGCGTCGCCAGTTCCATGCGCCGAGCGCCACCACCACCGCCACCGCCGCGAGCTTCGCTATCAGCGCCAGGCCGTAGGGCGTGGTCCAGAGCGCATCGAGACGGTGCAGGTGCCGCCAGGCCGTGATCACGCCGAAGATCGCGACGCACGCCGCGGAGACGAGCGCGAGAGGGGAGAACCCGTTCACCATCCGCGCCGCAAGCGCACCCCGTCCCTCGGCCGTCGGCTCGTCCCGGAAGAGCGAGCCGAGCCCCGCCACGACGAGCACGAAGAGCGTGCCGATCCAGAGGGACGCGAAGAGAACGTGCAGGGGATTCACCAGCCGGACGAGCTGTCCGCCGAGCACGCCGCGCACCTGCCCCAGGATCGCGCCCAGCGCGGCAAGCACCCAGCCGGGGCGCCTTCCGGCGGCGGCGAGGAGGAAACCCGCGAGCGCGACGAGGAACAGGATGACCTGGAGGGCGGGCTGGAGACTTCCCGTCACCAGTGCCGTCACCGTGGTGTGCCGCCGCTCGGCGAGCGCGGGCAGCCCACGGGCCAGCATGAACGCGGCTGCCGCCATGCCGGCAACGCCGATCCACGCGGCGCGGCGGGCCGCATCGCGCCATACCCGCTCGCCGCCACCGGGCGCCGGTCCGCGGAGGGCCGAATACCGGAAGCCGACGGCCCCCACCGGCAGCAGCACGGCGAGAAACTCCACATAGTGGAGGAACGGCTCGGACCACTCGAGCAGCGGCTCCTGGAGCATCAGCATCCTAGTTGAGGCGCGTCGCGGGGATCCGCGCGAGGCGGATGGCGCTGACACCGGCGGTGTCGCCGGTCCAGGCGAGGAGCACGGTGCCGTCGGCCGCCTGGGCGAGCTGAGGGTAGCGCCCGCCGGCGGAGCCCGGCACGGTGGTCTTCCAGACGATCCGCCCATCGCGCCCGATCCGCGCGAGCCCGATGAGCCGCGAGCCGTCGCTCGCCGCATCGTAGGCCGCGAGCGCGCCGCCGTCGCCGAGCGCCACGGCCGCGGCATGGGAGGGCGCGATGTGGTCGCCGGTGACCAGGGTCAGCGCGTCGCCCGTGCGGCCCGCGCTGTCGATCCGCGCGTAGTACATCCCCGCCCCGCCCGTACGGCCGGTGTACCACACGACGTGCCGGCTGCCGTCGGCGCCGATCGCGACGGCGGGCCCGGCATGGGGACATCCGGGAAACACCCAGTCATCGCGATGCACCCGAACCGGCTCGGATCGGACGGCCGCGACCGGCGCGATGACGACGTCACGGATATTGCCCGGGTAGTGCTGCCGCCAGGCCGCGAGCGCGCCACCGTCGTTCATCCGCGCGAGCGTGACGCGGCAGCAGGGGCACGCCGCGCCCCAGACGGGGCGATTCGGCTCCCAGCTCACGCCGAAATCGGGCGAGAACGCCGTGTACACCACCGCATCGGGCTCGGACGTCGGCTCGGCGGCGGTGAGACTGGCACGCGCCATCACGGCGCTGTCGCCGTGACGCTCGTCCAGCCAGGCCACCATGATGCCGGAGTCACCGACCCAGGCGGCGCCGTGGAAGTTGTGGCCGCCGGGCGCGCTCGCCGTGTCGTCGTTGACCGTGACCGGCGCCGACCAGGTGCGGCCGCCGTCATGGGAGCGAGCCACCCGGATGGCGCTGGCGGGCCACTGCCGTCCCGGGACCGGAATGGGCCGGGGCCACGCCACCGCGATGCGTCCCCGTCCCGCCGCCACGATCCGCGGCGACGCTTCGCCGGTCGGCGCGACGTCATGGGCGTCGCTGGTGATGCGCACCGGCGCCGACCAGCTGGCGCCGCGGTCGGACGAGCGCGAAAAGAAGAGCTGCGTAGAGGCGCTGTCGCCCGCCACCCAGGTGGCGAGCAGGTCGCCCGTGCCCGGCTCCGAGGCGAGCGCGGCGTCGGACGCGCTCCCGCCCGCGGCGGGGAGGGTGCCGGCCTGCTCCACGGGCGTCCCCTGCCGGCAGCCCGCCACCGTGGCGGCAAGCGTGAGCGCTGCAATGCATCGCCGGGGCATCATCGGGTCCACCTCGCTCCCAGGTAGAACGAGCGGCCATCCATCGGCTCGAAGTACCGCCCGTTCGCGTTGTCCACCTGCACCGACGGCGACCGGTTCTCGCCGGTGAGGTTCTGCCCCGCCGCGAAGATCGAGAGCCCCGCGGCCGGCAGCGTCCATTCGGCGCGCAGTCCGACGATGAACCAGCCCCGGTTCGACGCGGTGTTGGCGCTGTTCACGAAATAGTGACCCGGGGCCCACTCCGCCGTCGGCGTGATGCTCACGCCCGCCGGATGCGCGTAGCGAAGCTCGGCGTTCAGGTGATGCGTCGGCGCCCCGGGGATGGTGTTCCCCGCGAAGCTCGAGTCCCGCACGAACCGGTTCCTCCCATAAGTGTAGGCGAGGCGCGCGGTGATCGCATCCGCGGAGGCCAGCAGGTGCGCCGCCGTACGGAGCTCGACGCCCAGCTCCACGCCGGAGTGCCGGGTACGCGGCGAGTTCCGGTAGGTCGGCACGGTGAAGGGCGCACCGGGGAAGGGCTGGACGTTGAGGTTGAGAATCTCGTTCCGGAGCTCGATGTCGTAGAGGCTCGCATCCCAGGCGATGCCGCCGCGCCGCCCGCGCGTCCCGACCTCGAACTGCCACGCATCCTGCGCCTCGAGGTCGATGAAGCCGGGCACCGCGAGGCTGTTGAGCTCGAGGAGGAGCGGCGGCTCCGACGACCGGCTCGCGTTGGCGAAGAGCTGGCCCGCGGAGTCGGGCAGCTCGTACAGCAGGCCGACCTTGGGGAGCACGGCATTGAAGACGCGCCGGTCGGACTGGTCGCCGTCGGCGAGGAAGGCGTCCGCGGACTTCCGGATCGAGTGGTCGAGGCGGACGCCCGCCACCACCGAGAGCCGCGGCGAGAGCTCGAGCAGCTCCTCGGCGTAGCCGGCGAGGCCGTGGACCCGGTCCTGCTGGTCCTTGGTGAGCGCGCCGTGCTCGCCCGCCGCATTCTCGAACTGCCGGTTGTGCATCCGCTCCGTCGCGGGCTGGAGCCCGAGCGTGAGCCGGCTGGCCCGCCGTCCCAGCGAATCGCTGTTCTCGTAGCGCACCTCCGCGCCGAGGTCCCAGCTCTGCTGGTTGATCACCTGGAAGATCGGGTGATCGATGTCGCGGTACTGCGCGTAGGGACTGACCTCGAGCCGCTGCGACGGCGCGAGCTGGGTCCGGAGCTGGAGTCCCACGTGGTGGAGGTCGTAGGTGCGGCCCCAGTGCTCGGCCACGTTGCCGGGATCGGCTGAGCGCGGGTCGTTCGTGAGCCCGTCCTCGGTGAGCGAGCCCGGCAGGTGCTCCCGCACGTGCGCGTAGAGATAGAACGTGCGGATGTCGGTGGATGGCGAGAGCAGGTAGCCCAGGTGCGCGTTCACGCGGTCGCGCCCCTGGTCGGACCAGTCGCGGTAGCCGGTGAGGCGCGTCCGGCTGAAGCTGCCGTACCAGTCCAGTCCCCCGGTGTGCCCGCCCGAGGCGAGCTGGCCCTTCGAAAAGCCGTAGCTGCCGCCTTCGGCCGTGACGGAGAGCGAGGGCGCGGTGTACCCGGTGGAGGTGCGCAGATCGATCGCGCCGCCCATGGTGGACCCGCCGAACCGGAGCGCGTTTCCGCCCTTGTACACGGCGATCGCCTCGGTGGTCGTGAGGTCGAGTGACTCGAAGTCGGTGAAGCCGTCGGCGTTCCGGTAGGGCATGCCGTTGATCAGGATGTTGATGCCGCGCGCGTGGAAGTTGTTGCGGAGGCCGGAGCCACGGATCGACAGCTGGCTCTCGTCGGCGGCGCCGAAGCGCGGCTGCACGTAGACGCCGGGCACCAGCCCCAGCACATCCTTGAGATTGGCCTGGCGGCTCTCCCTGATGCGGGATGCGGTCACGAGCGCGGTGCCGCCCGGCACCTCCGCCAGGCGCTGGCGGGCCTCCTGCTCGTCGCGCGCGGTGCCGACGACCGTCACCTGCTCCAGCTCCACCACGTGCGGCGCGAGCACCAGCTCGACGTCGGTCGCGGCGCCCGAGGCGATCACCGTCTGGTGCAGCGTGGTGAATCCCGGTGCGTAGGCCTCGACCGTGTAGCGGCCCGACTCCACGTGGCCGAGCGAGAACCGGCCGGCCGAGTCGCTCCGCGCGCTCTGGGCGGTCCCGTGGACCAGCACCGAGGCCCCGGCCACGGGACTGTGGTCGGCGGCGGATACCACGTGTCCCGCGAGCTCGGTGGAGGCCTGCGCATGCGCGCTGCCGGCCGCGATGGATGCGAGGCCCGCGAGCCATGCCAGGGTGGCTGGCAGTCTTCCCGTCATGATGAGTGGTCCCGGTCAGGGCACGCGCGGATGGGCACCCGCGTGGTGCCCGCCGCTCCGCGCTCAGTGTGCGTGGCGAATCAGACCGGGAGGGGCGGAGCGGTGGCGGGCGGAAGGAAGGCGAAGCGGGTGCCGGCGGGCGCGCCGTCCGGCGCGACAAAAGGCGCGACGGGGCGCGGGGAGACCGCGGCAACGTCCACCTGACCCGCCGCGGGCGGTGCGACGACGGCGGCCGGGCAGCAGGCGCCGATGCAGTGGCAGGATTCGTGGCTTCCGGTGGGTGCCGCGGGAGCGTGGCCGGGCATCCCGGTCGCGTGGTGCGCGACTGGTGCGTCCGCCACCGGGCAGGGATGCAGGTACTGCACGGCTCCGCCGGCGACGCCCGGAGAGGCGGCGAGCGCGACGAGCGCGAGGATCCGGAACCGGCGCAGCATGGCGAGCATGGACGCGGGGAGTCTATACCCTGACCGCGGCGCCAGCAACCGCGCGCCGCTAGCGGCCGAGCGCCTCCTGCACCCGGCGGGCGAATCCCTCCGGAGAGAACGGCTTGGCCACGAAGGGCGCGTCGGGGGCCACCAGTCCGCGCAGCATCGCATCGTCGTCAGTGTAGCCCGACATGTACAGCACGCGAACGTCGGGATGGAGACGCGCGAGCTCATCGCCCAGCTGGCGGCCATTCATGCCCGGCATGACGAGATCGGTCACCACGAGATCGACGCGGCCGCCGCGCGCGGCGAGCAGATCGAGCGCGGCCCGGCCATCCGCCGCCGCCAGCGCGTCGTACCCCAGCTCACCGAGGGCCCGGGTGGCGAGGGTGCGCACCGTTTCCTCGTCCTCCACGACCAGGACCGTCGCATCGCCGCGGTCGGGGGCGCGGTGCGGCGGCTCGGGTGCCGCCGGCACCGGCGCGGGCTCGTCCACCATCGGCAGATAGACCTTGATCGTCGTGCCCATCCCCGGCTCGCTGTACACCCAGACGTACCCCTCCGACTGCTTCACGATGCCGTACACCGTGGACAGGCCAAGCCCCGTGCCCTGCCCCACCGGCTTGGTGGTGAAGAACGGCTCGAAGACCCGGGCCCGCGTCTCGGCGCTCATGCCGGAGCCGGTGTCGCTCACCGCGATCATCGCGTAGCGGCGCGGCACGATCGAAACCTCGCCGTGCCGCGCGCGGTAGGAATCGTCGAGGGTGGCGGCGCCGGTTTCGACCAGGATGCGCCCCCCCGCGGCGGTGGCGTCGCGGGCATTGAGGACCAGGTTCACCACGACCTGCTCGAGCTGACCGCGGTCCGCCTTGACCTGGCCCTGGGTGTCGGAGGGACGGATCACGAGGTCCCGGTTGGAGCCGGCCAGCTTCCCCAGCATCGCGCCCAGGTCGCCCACCACGTCCTCCACCGAGAGCACGCTGGGCTGGAGGACCTGGCGGCGGCTGAAGGCGAGGAGCTGCTGCGTGATCGCCGCCGCGCGACGGCCCGCCTTCACCATCTCCTCGACTTCCGCGAGCGGTGTGCCGCCCCGGGCCAGGTCCTGCAGCGCGAAGGTGCCGAAGCCGAGGACGGCGGTCATCATGTTGTTGACCTCGTGGGCGACGCCGCCGGCGAGGCGTCCCACCGAGCCCATGCGCTCGACCTGCCGGAGCCGCTCCTCGACGCGCTTGCGGTCGCTCACGTCCATGGCCACGCCGTGGAGGCGCCGCCGGTTCTCCCCGGCATCCTGGTAGGCGCGGCCCTTCGCCGCCACCCACCGCACCGTACCGTCGGCGCCCAGCACCCGGTATTCCGCCTCGTAGTCGCCCGCGTCGGGGCCGCCGGCGAGGGCGCTGTGCATCGCGCCGGCCACGCGCTCGCGGTCCTCGGGATGCACCCCTGCGAGGAATGCGTCCCACGTGACCGCGCCGTCGGCGGCCAGCCCGAGGATGTTGCGGCAGCGCCGATCGCAGCTCAGCTCGCCCTCGGTGCCGGTCCAGTTCCAGGTCCCGAGGCCGCCGGCGTCGATCGCGATGCGGCGGGATTCCTGCGCGCGCCGCAGGATGTCCGCCGCTCGCTTCTGGTCGTCAATGTCGGTGGCGGTGCCGTACCAGCGGACGATGGCACCGCCGGCGTCCCTCGCCGCGAGGGCGCGGACCAGATGCCACCGCCAGCGGCCGCTCCCCGCGTCGCGAAAGCGGTGCTCCAGCTCGAACGGCTCGCCGGTCCGCACCGAGTGATACCAGCGCTCGAGGCACCGGGAGACGTCGTCGGGATGCACGTACGGAATCCAGCTCGCATCCCCCCCGCGGCCCTGCGGCGCCGCCGTGAGCTCGTACCAGCGGCGGTTGAAGTAGTCGAGGTAGCCGTCGGGCCGCGCGGTCCAGACCACCTGCGGCATGGCGTCGGCCAGCTCCCGGAAGCGGGCCTCGCTGCCGGCCAGCGCCGCCATGGAGAGCCGCGACTGCTCGAGGGCGGCCGCGGCCTGCTGCTCCGACACCCGCGCCTCCGACGCCGCGCGCTCGGCCTGCGCGAGCGCGCCCTGGGTGCGCGCCACCTGCTCGTTGAGCGCGGCCGTCCGCTCGACGATGCGGGCCTCGAGCTGACCGCGCTCCTCCCTGAGCGACGTGGTGGCCTCCGCCTGGACGCGGACCTGCCGGATGAGCGCCATGAACGCGGTGGCGAGGAGGATGATGGTGAGCGCGCTCAGGAGCGCGATCGTCCCCTGCGCGTCGCGCGCCTGCGACTGGCTCAGCTCGGCGTTCGACCGGTAGCGACTCTCGAGCACCTGCTCGAGCGCGCGGCCGGCGGCGCGGATGGAGTCCATGGCGAGCTTCCCGCTGCCGTTCGCGACCATCGCGCGGGCGGGGCCGGCCCCCTTCTCCCGGTAGGTCCGGATCGAACGCTCGAGCTCCGCCAGCTTGACGTCGCTCAGCCGGCCGATCAGCGCGACCGTCCCGGCATCCGCCGGCCCTGCCGCCGACGCCAGCATCCGCCGCTCCGAGGGCAGCCGCGCCACCGCGTTGCGGTAGGGCTCGAGGTAGCCTTCATCACCGGTGAGGAGGTAGCCGCGCTGGCCCGTCTCCGCGTCCTGCAGGAGCGACATGACGCGCTCGAGCTCCAGCGTGGTCCGGCTGGTGGCTGCGGCGGCGCGGCTGGAACGGATGAAACGGCCGGTGGTGCGGTAGGAGAGGACGACGACCAGGACCGAGATGCCCAGCGCAAGCACGAAGGCGCCGGCGAGCCGGCGCTGGATGGGGACTGCCGTGAAATCGGGCACGCGGCCGGCCGCTACTGGCCGCCTGCCTGGCTCGCGTGCTCGCCGTGTCCCGAGATCGCGCGCGCCTCGCCGGCGATCGCCTCGCCCAGCTCACGCATCGCGCCGCCCGGATCGGCCTGCGCCGCCACGTGCCGGCCGAGCAGCTCGATCAGGATCGCGTCGCGGATCTGCATCGCCCCCTCCAGGCTGCGCGCGAGCACCGGGTCACGCTCGGCCAGCCGGGCGGACAAGGCCTCGAGGGCGGGGCGGTGCCGCTGCCAGGCGTCCGCGGCGTGCTGGGCGGGAACCGGATCGGTCATGACGGCTCCGGGATCGGGGCCAGCGCTTCGCGGACCTGGCGGTAGAGCTGCGCCGGCGTGAACGGTTTGCGGAGGAAGGGTGCGTCGGGGCTCTCGAGCCCGAGATCGGCCAGCTCGGCCGGCGCGTAGGCCGACATCGCGAGCAGGCGGCGGGACGGATTCCGCCGCAGCAGCTCCGCGGCCAGCCGGCCGCCGTCCATCACGGGCATCACCATGTCGAGGACGACGAGGTCCACATCCCCCTCGTGCGCATCCAGCAGGGCAAGCGCCTCGCGTCCGTCACCCGCCTGGAGCGTGTCATATCCCTCGGCCGCGAGCATGCGCACGATCAGCGCCCGCAGCGATTCCTCGTCCTCCACGACGAGGATCGTGGCCGGGGCGCGCGAGTACGGGGATGATGCGGGGGGAACGGCCGACATGAGGCCAATAATACCGCCTCGGCGGTGCCGCTCAAATCGCGATCAGCTCTCCGGGTAGCTCCGCCGGCTCCGGAACCGGCCGCTCGGCCTCGGCAGGCGAGCCATCGCTTCCGCCATCGAATGCCGGATCGACCCGGAGATGCACAGGAAGCCCACGATGGCAAAGCCGGTGGCGACGGCGATCAGCCCGATGTTCGCGTAGTGCCGGCCGAGGAGCAGCACGGCGAGCGAGAACGCGAGCAGGAACCGCCCGACATACTTGAGGGTCTCAGCACGAGTCGCCATCGGACCTCCCCGGGAAACGGCGAACGCCCCCAACATGGCTGGAGGCGTCGCACACCGCTGTAGCCCGCGTCACCGGCGCTCAGCGCCAGCGGCCATCCTGCCAGTACCATCCCCGTCGGTCGTGGCGCCAATGCCCCCGCTCCCAGTGCTTCTTCCCGCGCGGCACGCGGTCCCAGTGCCCGTCGTCCCAGAGGTATCCACCCGCCTGCCACCGGTAGTGGCCGGGAACCCAGACCCACTCGGGTCCCGGAACGGCGCCGCGGACCTCGACCCGCGGCCGGGGCGGCCGCTCGACCACGTACACGCGCCCCGGCGGCGGCGGGCCGCCGCCGCAGGCTGCGGCCAGGAGGAGAGCGACGAGGGGAAGGCGGTGGGCGTTGCGGTGCCACATCGTGCGATACCTCCCGAAGCGGATCGTGGTGATGCTCATGCAGCAATAATGACCGGGCGGGCGGCGACGGCAAAGCGGTCCCGATCCAGGAGGTGCCGGATCGAGGAGCCGGGCACCGCCATCGTTCCGTCCCGGCTCATCGAGAGCTCGACCACGTCCCGGCCCCGGCCGAACCAGCGGGCGCTCGGCTCCAGGTCCGACGGGAAGTCGAAGAGCGGCATCGAGGCCGCCGCCAGCGCCGCCTGGCTCCCGATGCCCGATTCTGGCATGGTACCGGCCCAGAGCGTCGCGCCGAACCGGGCCGCCACCTTCCAGATGCGGAGGGCCTCGGTAAGGCCACCGACCCGATGCACCTTGACGTTCCACACGCGCGGGCCGTCGAGCGTTTCGACCTGCCGCGCCGCCCGCGCGTCGCGCAGCGATTCGTCGAGGCAGATCGGCGTCCGGCACCGCCGGGTCAGCTCGATGTGGCCCAGCAGGTCGTCGGGGGCGAGCGGCTGCTCGATGTAGAGCAGGCCCGTCTCGTCGAGGGCCCGCAGCGCCGCCTCGTCCGACGGCCAGTCGTAGCCGCCGTTGGCATCCACGGTGAGCGGGAGCCCGCTCGTGCCCAGCGCCTCCCGGGCGATGGCGACCGGCTCCGTGTCCCAGCCCCGCCGCACCTTGATCTTGACGCGCCGGTATCCGCGCTCGACGGCGTCCGCGACCCAGGTGGCCAGCGTTTCCAGCCGCCCGTCCGCCGGAATGCCCAGTGCGACGCCACAGGGAATGGCGTCGCTGTGCTCGCGGCCCAGCCGCTCGGCCAGGAGATCGGCGAGGCCCAGGCCGCGCCGGTCGGCCTCGAGGTCCCAGGCGGCGGTCTCGAGCGCCGCGCGGGCGAAGGGATTCCCGCGCACACCGACCCGGAGCGCGGCATCGAGCGCCTCGGGGGACTCGAAGCGCTGGCCCGCAAGCCGGGGCACGAGGACGCGCGACAGCAGATCGCGCGCCCCCGCCAGCGTCTCCTCCGAGTAGAAGGGGAGCTCGAACGGCGGCGACTCGCCGTAGCCGATCCCGCCTTCGCCGTCGTGCATGACCGCGATGACCGAGCGCCGCTCGTGCATGGCGCCGCCCGAGATCAGGAACGGCTCGACCAGCGGCAGCACCAGGTCGAAGAGCTCGATCCGGTCGACGCGGAAGGTCACGCGGCGCGCCAGAGATCGCGGAGGTGGAGGATCCCGCCCCGCCGCTCGAGACGGCCATCTGCCTCGAGCTCGAGCAGCGCCGCCACCAGGCCGTCGGCGGGGTCGAAGACGAGCGCGTGGAGCGCCCGCGCCATGCGCGATCCGGATGGCGCGGTGTAAGCCGACAGCGGCAGCTGGAAGAAGGTGTGCAGCTGCACGGTGGAGCAGCCGCGGAGCGCGTAGGCGACGATCATGCGGCCGCTCACGATGTTCCCGGTGCCGGAGCGCGGCACCGACGCGGGCGCACCATCGAGCACGCGCAGGTTCCGGTCACTCAGGTCCCATCCGCCGTAGGCGACGCCGGCGCCCGGGTCCCAGAGCCGGTTGAAGACGGTGAGCGAGTCGGCGCCGCCCGCGGCCCGGGCCAGCATCTCGCGCTGGAAGTCGTCATCGAACCGGGCGTTCATCAGCTTGATGCCGAGCCGTACCGGACCCCGCGCGGCGGCCCGGATACGGGCGGGCACCTCGGTGAGCCAGCGAAGGATCGTGGCACGCTCGTCCGAGCGGGCGTCACCGGCGAGCGTGGGCGAGAAGTCCTTCTCGAGCAGGAGCGGGCCCGGCCCCCAGGCCTCCTCCAGTGCGCGGGTGGTAAAGCGATACTCGGCCTCGCGGAACGGCTCGTTCGCGGGCGGCAGGTGATACTTCACGGACGGAATTCCAAGGATGCGGCCGGCGGCCGCGAGGTCGCGCGCTGCGCGCACCAGCGTGAGGTATTCCTCGAGCGGCCGGTCCCATCCCCGCCCCTTCCACGTCACCGTCCACCCCTCGCGTCCCCCGGCCGAGGGCCGGCGCTCGACCTTCATCCGCGACTCGTGGATGGCCCATGCAGACATGGCCTGCTCGCCGCGCTCGTCCTCCGCGATCACCGTCTTGAGCACGGCAAAGGCGAGGCCGGCGTCGGCGTCGGCCTCGAGCTGATCCGCCCGGAGCGAAAGCTGGCCCGAGCCCTTCCCGATCGGGTGGGGCACGGGCACGCCCATGATTTCGGTGGAGAGATCGATGCGATAGCGATCGAGGATGTGCGCGGGCCAGTCGGGCCGCCACTCACGGCCCCACGCCGCGGCATCACGCGCAAGCTGCGCGCGCATCCGCCACCGCCTGCCGCACCTGGTCCCGCTCCGCCGCCGGGAGCGGCGGGCCCCACGGATCGTCGCAGGCGCCCTCGGGGACCGCGCCGTCGGCGGCGGCGGCCCAGAGCATCCGGCGGATGTAGCCCTCCATCGGCGCGGTGAAGGTGGCGGCCGCGAGGCGATCACAGCAGCCGGACAGCGTGACAAATCGGTGCCAGTCGCCCGCGGCGGCCGCACGGAGCAGCGCCGACTGCATGGCGGGCAGTGCCGCTCCCATGCCGACGAGCGCCGCCTCCGCGCCCAGCATGATCGAGTAGCCGAGGAAGCGATCCTCGCCGGTGACGAGAAGCTTGCCCGGATGTCGCCGCACGAGGGCCGCGATCCGCTGGAAGGTCATCACGGAGTCGAGCGTCGCGACCTTGATGCCCAGGACGGCGGGGAGGGCCAGGATCCCGTCGAGCGTCGCGTCGTCGTAGGCCACGCCGCCCGCCGCTTCGTAAAGCCAGAACGCGACGACCGGCAGCTCCCGGCTGAGCCGCTGATGATGGGCCACGGTGTCGTGGCGCTCGGGAAAGGCGAGGATGGCATCGGCCCGGCCGCGCCGCGCCTCGATGGCCATCGTGATGTCGCGCGCACCGGCGATGACGATCCGGTCGGGCAGCGCCTCGCGCCAGGTTTCGAGCACCAGTCGCCGCTGCTCCGCCGAGAGGTGCGGGCCGCGGCCGGTGTGAGCCCACACGGCGACGCCGGCGATCGGCTGGGCCGCCATCCACTCCGCATAGGCCCGCTGGGCGCCGGCGTCGATCTCGCTGCCGCGGAACGGTACGGGCACCGCCGGAATGAGGCCATGGCGCAGGGCGGCTGCGAGCTCGCCAGCGGTCACGGCGCGAGCATGCGCGTGTTCCCCGTCTCGATCGCGGCGCGGGTCGACCCGGGGAGATCGAGGAGGTCGAGCCGCGCGACGGCGGTCTCCGGCAGCCGGAGCGGCTGGCCGGTTCCGAAGACGAAGCGGGCGGCGCCGACGGTCGAGAGGAGGGTCTCCAGATGATCCTCGGGCGGGCCCCAGACCCACGAGATATCCCACCAGATTCGCGCGGCCTCGTCCGGCGTGGATCCGAAGTGCACCTCGTCGATGAAGCTCCGGTCGGCGTGGGTGACGAGAATGCGGGCGCGCTGATCGGCGCGAACGAGTGCGCGCACCGCCGCGGCGGGGAGCTCCTCGGCGCGGTCGTTGGGATGGCGCTGCCGGCCGTCCTCCAGGCGAACAGCGAGCAGCAGCGCGATCCCCGCTTCCCCGGCGACCCCTACGAGCCGGCGCATGGCCGCGCCCGCGGGATCGATGCCGTAGAAGGTCGGATCGGCCCGGACCGCGGGCGCGCCGGCATCCACCGCCCGCAGCACGATCTCTTCCCACCCGGCGAGCCCCGGGTGCACCGCGGGCACCGGTCGGAACCGTCGCTCGTCGCGGGCGGTGTCGAGGAGCCACGCATTCCCCTCCGACGGATCGCGCCAGAAGATGCCGGGCAGGTGCGAGATCCACGCCTCGCCGATGCCGATACGGTCCATCGCCTGCAGGAGGTCGCGGGGGGCCGTGCCGGGCACCCGGCGCCACGGGTAGCCACCGACGAAGGCGTTGACGTCGGTGATCATCTCACGCGATCTCGAAGGCGCGGGGCGGGAAGATCCGGGCGGCGTTGCGCCAGCGGACCAGCTCGAGGTCGGCGGGGACCAGGAGATGCTCGAGGTAGCGGAGCTTGGCCCATCCGGTGTCGATCGTGAGATCGCAGCCCCAGAGGAGGCGCTCCGCGCCCACCGCGGCGAGGCAGGCCTCGAGCATCCCGCCGTCCACGCCGCTCCCCGAGAGATCCACGAACACGTTGGGCACACGCCTCACGACGGCGAGGGAATGCAGCCAGTCCCCGCCGCCGCCGATGTGCGCCAGGATGAACGACACGGTCGGGTGACGCCGGGCCAGCGCGCAGAGCTCCGCCGCGTCGGATGCTTCCTGGCCGGGGAAGTCGCGGCGCCGATGCTGCCAGATGTGCTGCAGGATGGGGAGACCACGCTCGCCGGCGGCGGCGCAGACCGGATCGAGGAGGGGATCATTGGCCCGCCGGCTCGCCGCCAGCTTGACCCCGATCATCCCCGCCGCGGCCCCGCGTGCAATCTCGGCGGCGGCGTGCGTTGTATAGTTCGGATTGACGGTGATGTAGCCGCGGATGCGGTCGGGATGCTCGCGCTCGAGGTCCCGCTGCACCTGGTTCGCTTCCTCCACGTCGGCGGGCGAGGGGAAGTAGATCGGGGACGTGAGGCCCCAGCTGCCGAGGACCGAGCTCACGTGGAAGGTGATGCCGACACGGTCGCCGGCCCGGAGCCGGCTCGCGTTCCGCTCGCGCCAGTCGGCGCGGGGAGTGCGCGCATGGAGGAAGTGTGCGTGGACGTCGATCAGCACGCCTGCAAGATGCGGAGGACCCGATGAGAAGTCGAGTGACCCACAGACAACCCGAGGAGCGATGCATGCGG
>Ga0070664_100002882_pt1 | contig 13937 bp, 14 predicted proteins | sample KBSC73metaG_FD_65863 | JGI IMG/M metagenome (GOLD analysis project Ga0070664, IMG submission 65863) | Corn rhizosphere microbial communities from Kellogg Biological Station, Michigan, USA - KBS C7-3 metaG | ecosystem: Host-associated > Plants > Roots > Rhizosphere > Soil ... | reverse complement strand
GAGGCGGGGCGTGTCCGCTCCCGCCTGAGCGGCTCGGTCAGCGGGGCGCGGCGAGCAGGTCGAGCATCGCCGCGGTCGCGACCGGTCCTCAGGCCAGCGCGCTCTCGAGCTTGCCGAGCTCCTGCTCCCAGCCCATCCGGGCGCTGTCGGTGAACCACGCGTCGTGCATGACGTCGTTGGTGAGCACGAGCCGAGTTCCCTCGGGCACTGGCGTGAGATCCACCCGGGTGGTGGCGGCGTAGGGCGGGACGCCGGGGACGAAGTCCACCCAGTTCTCGTAGGCCAGGTGCCGGTTTGGCTCCACCACGGTGTACGTGCAGCGGAGCCGGTTGGATGGGCTCAGCCCGCGGGACTCGAGATGCGCGACGATCTCCGGCACCTCGGTCTTCATCACCAGCTCCAGGCGCCCCCCGACCCGGAGGTCGAGGTGGAACACCTGCACGCTGAATCCGTCCGGTCCCCACCAGGCCTCGAGCCCTTCCTTGGTGGTCCACATCTTCCAGACCTTCTCCGGGCTGGCCTTGAGCATTCGCTCGACGGTGAAGGTCTTCTGGCTCTTCGCGGGTGCAGTCATGGTGTGTCGTCCTCCTCGAGGGCCTTCTCCAGGCGGTCGAGCCGCCGGTTCCAGTGGTCTCTGAGCCGGTCGATCCACGCGGCGGCCTCGTCCAGCGGCCGGGCGTTGCGAGACAGGAAGTGCTCCCGCCCGACCCTCCGGCGCTTCACCAGCTGCGCGCGCTCGAGGATCCGGATGTGCTTGGAGACCGAATTGAGAGAGATGTCGAACGGCGCAGCGAGGTCCGTGACCCGCGCCTCTCCCTCCGTCAGACGGCCGAGGATGGCGCGCCGGGTGGGGTCGGCGAGCGCACCGAGGGTGTGGTCGAGCCGGATGGAAGCGTTCAAGATATTCACCCAATAGGATTAATATAGGGCGTTGTCAAGCGGAGGGGCTGCCACGCCGACCGGAGCTCGCTGAGCCGGGCTTCTGCGGCCCTCGTCAGAAGGAGCTGTCGTGCTCCAGAGCCCGCTGTGCCTCGGCCACGCTCTCGTCGGGCTTCCCGCTTTGCAGCACCTGGACCAGGCGCGTGTTCGCCTCTCCGAGCCTGCGCGCCAGGAGCCTCGCCAGACCGTGGGCGATCTTCAGGGCGGCGACATTCCCGCTCGCCAGCCGCTGCCGGAGCGCCGGACCGGGGAAGATCGCGAAGGTGACCGGACCGACGGCGATCGCCGATGCACTGCGCTTTCCGCCGACCTCGAGGACCGCCATCTCCCCCAGCACCGCGGGCGCGGACACCACCGAGAGCACCTGGTGCTTCCCCGCAGGATCGCGCTTCACCACCTGCACGGAGCCGGCGAGCACCAGCACCAGCGCGTCGCCCGCATCTCCCTCGCGGAACAGCGGCAGCTGCGCCTCCAGCGACCTCAGCTCGGCCAGTCCGGCGATCTCGCCCCGCTCGGCCTCGGTCAGGCCCGAGAGGAGGGGAGCTGCGCGGAGTGCCTCGCCCGTCGGTCGCTCGCTCATCGTCGCCTCGCGCGCTCCAGGCGCAGCGTCTTCTCGCCGCGCTGTTGCCCGTTGAGCTTCTCGAAGGCCGCCGCGTCCTCCTCGGCGACGAAGCCGTAGCTGTAGGTGGGGCGGACGTCGAGCCGGAGCAGCTTCCCCGCCGGGGCCCCCAGACTCTCCAGCGCCGCGGTGATCCCGGCGGCATCGAGCCCCTCGGAGCTCCCCACGTTCATCCACAGCCGGACCTGGCCTGGTGCCGACGACTCGGCTGCCGGAGCGGCCGCGGTCGACTCCTCCGGACGGTCACGCTTCGGCGGACGCTCCCGCCGCTCTTTCCGCTCGCGGCCCCCCGTCCGCTCCTCCCGTCCGGATCTCTCGCCGCGCTCCTCGCGCGCCGACCGCTCGCCGCGCTCCCGCCGCTCGCCTCGATCGGAGCGCTCCTCGCGCCGTGGACGGTCACCCCGCGAGCGCTCCCGCGGCGGGCGGGGATGGGCTTGCTCCGCCGCGGCCGCCTGCGCCTTCTCCATCCGAAGATGCCCGAAGAAGAACTTCAGCAGGAAGGCGATCGCGTCGTCGGCGTCCGGTCGCTGCTTCAGCGCCCCGGCCAGGCCGAGGTAGCCCTCGTACACGCTCCCCGAGGCCGCGGACTGGATCTCCCGCACGTGGCGCTCGGTCCACATCCGCATTGCGTCCTCGGGCGAGGGCATCTCCCGCTTCTCGAACCGGATCCCATACTTCTTCTCCAGAGCGGTGAAGGTGCCCAGCTCGCGCCCGGAGACGAGGTTGATCGCGGTGCCCTTCTTCCCGATGCGTCCGGTCCGGCCCACCCGGTGGAGGTACACCGCCGGGTCCTCCGGCAGCGAGTAGTTGATCACGTACTGCAGATCCGAGATGTCGATCCCGCGGGCGGCGATGTCCGTCGCCACCATGAACGCCACCTCGCCCCGCTTCACCTTGCCCATCACCCGCTCCCGCTCCTTCTGGGGCAGGTCGCCGTTGAGCAGCTCGGCATCGAAGCCGTTCCGGTTCAGCACCGCGGTGACCAGCGCCGTGTCGTCCCGGGTGTTGCAGAAGACGATCGCGTTGTCCGGCTCCTCCATCTCCAGCAGGTAGATGAGGTTCCGGGGCTTCGGGTAGGCGTCGGTCACGTCGTAGCGGACGTGGTGGATGTGGTCGACGGTGAGGACGTCACCGGAGAGCATCAGCATCTCCGGCGAGGTGGTGTACTGGCTGATGAGGCTCTGGATCTCCGGCGGCACGGTGGCGCTGAACAGCAGCACCTGCCGGTCCTTCGGCAGCTGGTCGAGGATCCGGGTGACCTCCTCGTAGAAGCCCTGGTTCAGCATCTCGTCGGCCTCGTCGAGGACCACGTGCCGGCACCCCTGCAGCTTGAGGTTCTTTCGCCGGATGTGGTCCCAGATGCGGCCCGGCGTACCGACCACGATCGGTGAGCCGCTCTCCAGCGCGTCCTCCTGCTCCTTCATGGAGGCGCCGCCGTAGATCGCGGAGACCCGCACACCCTTGTGCTTGCCCAGGTCCGAGATCTCGGCGGCGACCTGGAGAGCCAGCTCCCGCGTCGGGCAGAGGACGAGCGCGCGCACGGCCTTGTCCTCCGGGTCCATCTTTTCCAGCAGCGGGAGCCCGAAGGCGGCGGTCTTCCCGGTGCCGGTCTTGCTCCGGACGATCAGGTCCTTGCCCTGCATCACCGGGTCGAAGGCCTGGGCCTGCACCGGGGTGGGGTGGGTGTATCCGCGATCCGCCACGGCGCGACGGATCTCCGGCGAGAGGGCCAGCTCGTCGAAGCCCACCTCCGCCAGGTATTCGGCCGGCCGCTCGGGGATTGCTGTCGCCTCGGGGGCGGGGGCCGCGTCGGACGGCGGAGCAGGCTCGCCGTGTTCGGGCGCGGACGGGTTGTCACTCATCGAGCACGGGCTTAATCCCTCCCCCAGCACGTAGCAATCGCGCAGGCCGAGGGTCCTGCTAGAAGCAGCCGGTCTCCCCCATGGCCCGTCCCCCCAAGAAGCCAGGAAAGCCCCGCCCGAAGCCGGTGGCCCGGTCCACGCGCGCCACCTCGCGCCCCGGAGCCCGGGCCCGCCCTGGCTCGGCCGGGCAGGGATCGCGACCGCGCGGCAGTCGCCAGGGGCGGCGAGTCCACGAGGAGGTTCGCGAGGTCACCCCTGTCGAGGAGGGCGAGGACTCGGAGGCCACCGAGGAGACGGAGCCCGTCGAGGCGGCGGAGCCCGAGGGCGAGGAGCTGGCCGAGCTGGAGCCGGTGGTGGAGTCCGTGGCTGCGACCCCCTCCCGCTCCTCCAGCAGCATCGCCCGGGCGGATCCGATGGCGGCCTACATGGCCGAGGTGCACCGGCACCCGCTTCTGTCGCGCGAGGAGGAGGAACGGCTCGCCCGCCGATACCGGAGCACCGGTGACCTGGATGCCGCCGCCCGGCTGGTCTCGGCCAACCTGCGCCTGGTGGTGAAGCTGGCGCACGAGTACCACCGGAACCCCCTCTCGCTGCTGGACCTGGTGCAGGAGGGAAACATCGGGTTGATGCAGGCGGTGAAGAAGTTCGATCCCGAGCGAGGGGTGAAGCTCTCCACCTACGCCGCGTGGTGGATCCGCGCGTACATCCTTCGCTACATCATGGACAACTGGAAGCTGGTGAAGCTCGGGACGACCGAGGCCCAGCGGAAGCTCTTCTTCAAGTTGCGCCAGGAGCAGGAGCGACTCCTCAAGCAGGGGTACGAGGCCACGCCCAAGCTCCTGGCCGAGCGGCTCAACGTCACCGAGCAGGATGTGGTGGAGATGGACCAGCGCCTCGGGCCCGACGAGGTCTCGATCGACGCGCCGGTCAGCGAGGACGGAGACGCCACCCGAGGCGACCGGATCCTCCCCGCGAGCGGATTTCCCGCCGCCGACGAGCGGCTGGCCAGCGAGCAGCTGAAGCGGCTGTTCCGCGACAAGCTCGAGGCCTTCGGGAAGACGCTCGAGGGCCGGGAGAAGTACATCTTCGAGAAGCGGCTCACCGCCGACGAGCCGATGACCCTCCAGGAGATCGGCACTCACTTCGGCATCTCGCGCGAGCGCGCCCGTCAGATCGAGGCGGCGCTGGTGGACAGGATGCGCGAGTTCGTCCGCTCGGAGATGCCAGACTTCGATCTGGTCGCCGAGCCGAAGCCCTGAGCGTCACAGGGGGCGGATGCTCAGCCTGAGCGTCACAGGGGGCGGATGCTCAGATTGTCGAAGTACACCTTCGACTCCCACCCCGAGACCGCGAAGTACCGGTGCGCCGGTCCGCGCAACGGGTCCGGGTCGTCGAGCGTGAGGAATGGCTGACCATCCACGAGCCAGGTCAGGACCCGGCCCTGCCGGCGGATGGTCCAGTGGTATTTCCTGCCGGGAACCACCCGCGGATCGGCCCGGGTGACGCGATCGGCGGCGTGCTCCTGCATGCGGGCGATCGCCGAGAGGCTGTTGCGCCAGCCCCCCATCACCAGCACGTAGCCCGTGGCGTCGTAGGCCGCTCGCGGATCCCCGCGGTGGAAGGACTGGCCGTCGCCGAAGACCTCCACCTTCATGTCCCCCTCGGGGCTGTCGGTCCACACGTCGAGGTCGATGGCCACGTTCTCGGGAAGAGGTCGCTTGAGCCACACCGGGTGGTTGTGGGCGCGTTGCACCACCAGCGCGCCCTTCTCGATGGAGACCGCCGCGGGATCGGTGGCGAGCCACTCCGGGCCCAGCTGGGCGCGGCCGAAGTCGTCGGAGAACGGGCCGGCGGCCGCCTCGGGCGGGGCGGTGGTCACCGGAGCGAACTCCGTGCCGGTGACCGGGGTGACCCGAAGGTCGTCGTAGTAGACGTCCCACTCGCCGCTGGAGAGGCCGAGCCGGTCGTGCCCGGGGCCGGCCAGCGGGAAGGGGTCGTCGAGCTCGGCCACGAGCCGGCCGTCCACGGTCCAGCGGAGCACCGAGCCACGCCGCTCGAATCGCATGCGGTACACGTGCGAGGGGTCGAGCGTGACCGGCACCGCCTCGACGCGAAGCCCCGAGTCCCTCCTGAACCCGGCCGAGCGCAGGTCACCCGGCAGGCGCGCCCGCGACAGCCACCGCGACAGGGTGGGGCCGTTCTCCTCCAGCCGGACGAGGCTGGAGCCGAGCCGCTGCGGGGAGCCCATCGGGCTCCAGGGGCCGAGAATTGCCTGGTATCCGGTGTCGGCGTCGATCCCGCTCCCGAAGAGCGTGACCCGGATCTCCCCCTCCGGGCTGATCGGCCGCGCCGAGACCTCGACGACCGCGTCGTGGGGCAGCGCCGCGTCGAGCCACAGCGGGTTGTTCTTCGTTCCCGGTGAGAGCAGCTCGCCCTTGATGACGCGCGGGTATCCCCCGAACGAGCGGTAGTTGCGCGCCACCGTGCCTGGATCGGAGAAGTCGTCGGAGAAGGGAACTCGGCCCGAGGCTGGAGGCTCGCTCCGGACGAGCAGGTGCAGCACGGGAAGGTTGACCAGGAGGACGACCGCCCCCACCACCAGCCAGCCCCTGCGGCCGAGCGGCGCCCCTCGCCGGGACGCGACGGGCCCTCCGGTCCGTGCCGGCACCTCGGCCTCGGGGGTCGCGGCCGCGGCAGGACGCCGCTTCATGTCGGGGCGCTCCGCAGCACCGCCACCAGCACCAGGAGGAGGAAGCACACCGCCGCCACCGCACCGTAGGCGATCAGCGGCCAGGCGATGTCCGTCCGGGCCAGGAGGTCGCGCGCCTCCGCCGCGTCCTTCTCGCGCGGATTCGCCTCGAGCACCTTGGCGGCCAGTCGTCGAGCGGTGACGACGTCGCCGGCGGTCACTGCCTGCTGGGCCCGGCGGAGCGCCTCGGCAGGTTCGGAGTCGGATGGCTTCATGTCGGGGGATGGAACGCCGGGGCCGCTCTATATACGCCCAGGGGGGGCTGGATGAAGCGCGCCCTCACGACTGTTGGACGGTCCGGGCGTGATAAGCGAGCCCCCTGGCTCCTGCGATGGCGTTTCACCTCTCTCGACGAACACTCCTTCGGAGCCTCCCGCTCCTCGGACTGGGCGGCCGGGCGCTGGCCTTCGGGGAGGGCGCGCGCTTCGTTCCCGGTGTCGCCCAGCACGCAGGGCGGTGGGACGGCCGGCTGTCCGGCCTCCGCCGGCTCGCCTGGGAGCTGCAGCGCCGCACGTCGGTGGAGGTGGTGCCCGAGGCTCGCGCGCTCGAGCTCACCAACCCTCGCCTGTTCGACCATCCCTTCCTCTACTTCGGGGGAGACGGCGAGTTTCCACCGCTCTCCGCGCCGGAGGTGGAGTCTCTGCGGCGCTACCTGACCTTCGGCGGATTCGTGCTCGCCGACGCCAACGATGGCAGCGGTGGCCGCGGGTTCGACGCGAGCTTCCGGCGCGAGCTGGCGAGGGTCTTGCCGGGCTCTCCCCTCGAGCCCGTGCCCAGCACCCACGTGCTGTTCAAGACCTTCTTCCTCCTCGATTCGGCCCCGGGACGGGTCTTCCTGCATCCGCAGCTGCAGATGTTGAACCTCGGCAACCGGGCGGCGGTGGTGTACTCGCAGAACGATCTCGCCGGCGCCTGGGAGCGGGACGAGAGCGGGGCGTACGCCTACGAGGTCTCACCGGGCGGTGAGCCACAGCGCGAGCTCGCGGTGCGCGTCGGCATCAACATCTGCATGTACGCGCTCTGCCTCGACTACAAGGACGACGCGGTGCACCTGCCGCTCATCCTCAAGAAGCGGAGATGAACGGAAGCACCACCACCACCTGGCGGCTGGTGAGCCTCTCCCCGCTCCCGGCCTGGGCGCTGGCAGCGCTCACCGTGCTGGTGCTGGCCGGCGTGGTGCTGGCGGTGCTCGGCCTTCGTCGCGAGCCGTCCACCCAGCGCCGGCGGCTGCTCCTCATGCTGCGGCTGATGGCCGGGGCGATGGCGCTCTTCTTCCTGCTCGAGCCCGGGCTGCGCCAGCTGGCCCAGGTCCGGGTGAAGAACCGCATGGCGGTGCTGGTGGACCGCAGCGCGAGCATGGGCTTCCCGGTGCGGCCCGAGGGACAGAGCAGGGCGGCGGCAGCGGCCGAGGCACTGGATCGCTTCGCTCCGGGCCTGGAGAACCTGCGCGATCGCTACCAGGTCGAGGTGCTGGGCTTCACGCCGGAGCTGGGCCCGGTCTCCTCGGAGGCGCTGCGGACGGCGGGCCCCGCCAACCGCACCGACCTCATGGGGGCGCTCCGGGCGCTGAAGGCCACCGACACCGGGGGAAGCCGCAAGCTCGCGGGAGCGGTCCTCCTCTCCGACGGGGCGGACAACGCCGAGCTCCAGGGCGGCCTCCAGGGTCGGCAGGCCGACGAGCTGGGAGCGTTCGGCTTCCCGGTCTCCACCATCCGGGTGGGGGAGCCTGCGCTGGTGGACCTCGCGGTGGAGGCGGTGAAGGTCGACGACTTCGCGTTCGTCCGGAACGCGGTGACGGTGGACCTCGAGCTGCACGCGCGTGGGCTCAAGGGCCGCGACGTGCCGGTGGTGCTCCAGCGCGAGGGGCTCACCTTGGGGACCCGGACGGTGCACCTGGACCAGGACGACCAGCGCGCGCCGCTGTCCTTCACCTTCACCCCCGACCAGACCGGACGGTTCGTCTACACCGTCGGCGCGCCGGTCTTTCCAGGCGAGGCGGTCACCGAGAACAACACCCGCTCCTTCGTGCTGAAGATCATCCGCGACCGGGTCCGGGTGCTGCTGGTGGTGGGACGTCCGAGCTGGGACGAGCGCTTCCTGCGGGGGCTCCTCAGGCAGGACCCCAACGTGGACCTGGTCTCCTTCTACATCCTCCGGACCTCGAGCGACGACACCCAGACCCGCAACCCGGAACGCGAGCTGTCGCTGATCCCCTTCCCCATGGAGGAGATCTTCGACACCAAGCTCCACACCTTCGACGTCGTCGTCTTCCAGAACTTCGGGTACGCCGAGCCGGCGCTCTCCATCGCCAGCTACGAGCGCAACCTCGAGCAGTACGTCTCCGGAGGGGGCGCGCTGCTGGTCATCGGCGGGGACCACGCCTTCGGCGAGGGGCGGGCCGCGTACCCCATCCTCGACCGGGCGCTGCCGGTCGACCCCAGCGGGGTGCCGGCCGTCGTCGAGCCCTTCAAGGTGAAGCTCACCGCGGACGGGCTGCGCCACCCGGTGATGCGGGTCCAGACCGCGGAGAGCGGAACCCAGTCCTCGTGGGACGAGCTGCCGCCGGCCAGCGGGCTGAACGTCGTGCGGCTGAAGCAGGGTGCGACGGTGCTGCTCGCGCATCCCAGCCTCCAGGTAGCCGGCCAGCCGGCGCCGGTCCTGGCCCTGTGGGATCACGGCCGCGGGCGGGCGATGGCGCTGATGACCGACGACAGCTGGACCTGGGCCTTCACCGCCCGGCGCACCGGTGAGCAGAGCCGTCACTACGACCGGTTCTGGACCAACGCCCTGCGCTGGCTGGTCCGCGACCCGGACCTGACCTCGCTCCAGGTCACGGCCGATCCGCCCGCCGTCGAGCCGGGACATTCGGTCGGCGGGGTGGTCACCGCCCGGCAGCCGGACTATCAGCCCGCGGCGTCCGCGGAGGTGCGGGTCGACCTCTTCGGCCTGGCAGACCGCAAGGTGCTGCAGTCCAGGACGGCCAGCGCTGGCCAGGACGGCGTGGCCCGGGTGTCGTTCGATCCGGTGCCGCCTGGGGCGTACAAGCTCCGGGCGACCGCCAAGCTGAATGGCAAGGACCTGGGAGAGGCCACCGACGCCGTGGCGGTCCGCTCGGTCGGACCGGAGATGGCGGACGCCTCGGTCAGGACCGAGCTGCTGGCGGACATCGCCCGGGCCACCGGAGGGCGAGCCTACGAGCTGCCCCTGGGGAGCTTCCCCGACGCGCCGCTGCTGGACCCCCCTCTGGTCGAGGTGGGACGGAGCAAGGACGCTCCGCTCTGGGACCGGTGGGGCTGGCTGGTGGCGCTCGCGGTGCTGTTGGGCGCCGAGTGGTTCCTCCGCCGGCGCTTCGGGTACATCTGAGCACCGCAGTCAGCTCGTCACCGCGACCGGACTAGTTCGGCTCGTGGTCGAGCCAGCTGGCCTGGGCGGGCAGCCGGTGGGGCCCGTGGACCCCGCGGCAACTCCGGCACCAGGACTGGGCGACGCGGCGACCGCGAAGGGTCCGCACGCCGAACTCCCGCAGCGTGTCCCCCACGCGCTGGCAGCGCGGGCAGCGGCTCCACTGCGGAAGGTCGGTCGCCTCCCGGGCCTTGCGGCCGTGCTCCACCACCAGGGCGAGGGCCTTGGCGAACCCGATCTGCCAGCGCGGGTCGACGTGGACGGCCGTGCCGGGGCGAGGCCCGGCGCGCACGAGGTCCACGCCACCCAGCAGCGACTGCTGCTCGAGAAGCAGGGCGGGACGTCCGGTGCGTTCCATGCGTCGGACACTACCCCTGGGGGCTGACAATCCGTTCAGTGGTATGACCTGCGGTGCCGGATCAGCCTGAGACACCGGGATGGACGATGTGACCCTGGTGTTCCGGCTGCTCCTGGCCGCCGTGCTCGGCGCGGTGATGGGGCTGGAACGGGAGATGAAGCGCGGCAGCGCCGGGCTGCGGACGCACCTCCTCGTGTCCATGGGCGCCTGCCTCTACGTCCTGGTCAGCGCCTACGGGTTCCTGGGCGACGCGGCGGCTCGGGATCAGAAGGTCGACCTGGGTCGCGCCGCCGCCTACGTGGCTGTGGGAATCGGCTTTCTCGGCGGTGGGGTCATCGTGAAGCACGGCGAGAACGTTCGCGGGCTCACCACCGCGGCGAACCTCTGGCTCGCAGCCGCCGTGGGTGTGACCTGTGGCGCAGGGAACTGGAAGCTCGCGCTGTTCACCGTCGCGCTCGGGCTCCTGGCCCTCGTCCCTCTGGGGCGGCTGGAGAAGAGGCTTCCGCACCCGACGCTGCATGAGGACGAGCAGACCGAGGCCTGACAGCGGAAACCGGCCGGAGCCTTCATGGGGCGTCCAGCGGAACCGGGAGCACGCGGCTGCACCCGAACGCCGGTGCCCACACCTCCTGCACCTCGGGCGAGTTGATGAAGGCCGCGATGCGGCGGAAGGCCTCCCGCGGACCGCCGACTCGCGCGGCCCAGGCCAGCCCGGCCGGAGAGAGGTTGGGTACCGGAGGGCCGAGCGGCAGGCCCGACCGGCCCGCTCCGACCCCCTCGCTCCGGATCCGCTCCGGAACCAGCAGGGGCGCGAAGCGGGTGTGCCGGTGGGCGGGAATGCAGCCCGGGACCTCGAGCACGGCGGCGGCGAGCGGCAGCTCGCGCACGTTGAAGATCAGCTTGCAGTCCCCGGCGTGGGGATCGAACGCGCCGACCAGCCGGTGGTCTCCCCGCGGGATCAGCCGGCGGTCCAGGTAGCAGAACGCGCGGGCGGCGTCGGGCAGCCCGTGCCGGTGGCGGGCTCCTCCCCAGCGGTGGAACGCGCGGATGGCGCTCCGGTCGGCGCGGGCGGGGAGCCCCGGCGTGCGACGCAGGGCCAGCAGCTTGGGAAGGAGCGCCTCCGGAATGTGATTGGCCCGGGCGAAGCGACCGAGGTTCCGGGCGCGGAGGAAGGCGTCGACCCGGGCGAGGAGGGCGTCGGCGTCCGCGTCGACCAGCAGCTCGTCGAAGCGTGTCTTGAGCCCGGTGCAGCTGAGCGGCACGAGCACGTCGAGTGGCTCCCCGGTGGCTCGCCAGCGGACATCGAGCGCCGAGGCACGCGCCGGCACCGGGCGCAGGCTCCAGTCCGGCCCCTCCACCGGGAAGGGGTGCGCGCAAGCCCCCAGCACGCTCCCTGCTCCCGGAGCCCACGCCCTGAACCGTGGAGAGGGCGAGGGACCTCGCCGGCTTCGCCAGACGGTGATGCAGGTCCGCACCCGGGTTCCGGGGAAAACACCCGGGCCCAGGTCCACCACCTCGCGCAGCGCGAGCCGATCCAGGAGCCTCCGGCGCAGCGGCGCGTAGAGGAACGCGTCGAGCAGCGTGGCCGAGGTCACCCAGGCCAGAACGCCAGGCCGGTCCGCCAGCCGCTCCGAGGCGAGGAGGAGGAAGAAGGCGTAGTCGTCGCGGAGGCTGGTGCCGCGCGGAAGCGACTCGTCGAGCGCGAGCCGGGCACGGAGCGTCCGGTAAGCCTTCGCATCGCGAAGGAGCGGTGAGGTCCCGTTGTACGGCGGGTTTCCGAGCCACAGCTCCTCGCCCTTCCCGGGCAGGGTCCGGACCAGCGCGTCCCAGCCGCCGCGGAGCGCGTCCGCGGCGATGATGCGTGCTCCCGGAATCGAGCAGCGAGCCGAGACCGCGTGGGCGGAGTCGAGCTCCAGCCCGCGCAGGCACGCTCCGGGCAACGCGCGCGCGGCGGCGGAGAGGAACGCCCCGTCTCCGCAGGCTGGATCCACGACAGTGTGCGGCCCCGGGCCCAGGTTGGGCAGGGCGAGCGTCAGCACCGCCTCCACCAGGGGAGGCGGGGTGAAGTACTCGCCGCGGATCCTCCGGGCCTCGGCGGACGGGGCCGGCACGGGTCCATCCTACCGAGCGGACCGACGGGCTGCGGTCATTGCTCTTCATTTCTCGAAGGTGGAGCATCGCGCCGCGAGGGGCGGCTTTCGGGGAGGACCGGCATGGCCTTCATCGGCTTCGACGTGTACGGCACGCTGGTGGACCCGCTGGGCATGGACCGTCCGCTGCGCGAGCACGTGGGCGAGCTCGCGGAGCGGTTCGCTGCCACCTGGCGGGAGCGGCAGATCGACTGGACGTTCCGACGTGCCCTCATGGGCCGCTACGTGGACTTCGACGCGGTGACGCGCGATGCGTTCCGGATCACCTGCGCCATGCTCGGGGTGGACCTCCGGACTGCCGAGCCGGGCCTGCTGGAGGCCTACCGCCGGCTCCCCGCCTTCGCCGACGCGACCGAGGGTCTGATCCAGCTGGCCGAGGCCGGGCATCGGCTGGTCGCGTTCAGCAACGGCGTGGGGGCGACCCTGCGCGGTCTGCTGATCCATGCCCGGCTCATGCCGCCGCTCGCGGAAGTGGTGAGCGTGGACGAGGTCGGCACCTACAAGCCCAGCCCGGCGGTCTACCATCACCTGGTGGCCCGAGGCGGAGAGGACCCGGAGCGGACCTGGCTGGTCTCCTCCAATGCCTGGGACGTCCTGGGGGCGAAGTCCGCCGGACTGCGCGCTGCATGGGTGCGCCGCTCCCCACGGGCGCACTGGGACGGGGGCGGCATCGCCGAGCCGGACCTGGAGGTTGCCGCCCTGACCGAGCTGCCCACGCGGCTGCCTCGGTGAGGGCGCTCGCCGCTTCGCCTGCTGCTCCGCTGGACGCCGACCGCACCTTCCGGCGAGATCGCCCCCGAAGGCGGCGTCTTCACCCGTTCCGCACCCGAGGTGGACCATGAAGGAGTCGGAGTCTTCCGCGGTCATCGCGACGCTGAACGAGATCCTCGAGCTCGAGCTGGCAGGAGTCGTTCGCTACTCGCACTACTCGCTGATGATCTTCGGTCACGCGCGCATCCCGATCGTCTCCTGGATGCGGAGCCAGGCCACCGAGGCGCTCGCCCACGCCGTGGCCGCGGGTGAGTACGTCACCGCGCTCGGGGGTCACCCCTCGCTCGCCATCGGAAAGCTGCTGGAGACCCACAAGCACGACATCGACCAGATCCTTCGCGAGGCCCTGGAGCACGAGCTGGAGGGCATCGCCGCCTACAAGAAGCTCCTGAAGCAGTCCGAGGGCAAGAGCGTGGTCCTCGAGGAGTACGCGCGGAAGATGGTCCATGGCGAGGAGACTCACGTCATGGACATCGAGAAGATGCTCCGCCGCCCGGGGAAGCTCGAGCCGGTCCGCTGACGGCCGGACCGTGCCTTCGACGAGTTCATGTTCGGGGGCTGACGGTCAGCCGAGGAGCACCGAGAGCCCGATCGCCCCGGCGGCGATCAGCATGGCGCTCAGGGTCAAGGCCACCACCCCCGCCGCGCCGGCAAGCGGTCCTTCCTCGAGTGCCCTGGCCGTGCCCATGGCGTGGGACAGAGTCCCCAGCGCGAGCCCCCGTGCTACCGGGGACCGGACCCGGACCCGGGTGAGAAGGACCGGGCCGATCGCGCTCCCCACGAGCCCGCTGGTGAGGACGCACACCGTGGTCAGGCCCGGCTCGGTGTGAATCACCTCCGACAGACCGAGCGACACCGGAAGCGTCACCGACTTCAGGGAGGCAGCGCGCAGGAGCGTCGGCGGGAGCCCGAGCACCGCACCCAGACTCCACACCACCGCCAGCGTGCTGGCGCATCCGCTGACCACGGCGAGGACCGCAGCCCGGGGGTGCTCGGCGAGGAACGCGCGCTCCCGGAAGAAGGGGAGGGCGAGCGCCGCGGTGGCGGGTCCGAGGAGCCAGTGCACCGGCCAGGAGCCGCGCAGGTA
>Ga0070664_100002867_pt1 | contig 13962 bp, 10 predicted proteins | sample KBSC73metaG_FD_65863 | JGI IMG/M metagenome (GOLD analysis project Ga0070664, IMG submission 65863) | Corn rhizosphere microbial communities from Kellogg Biological Station, Michigan, USA - KBS C7-3 metaG | ecosystem: Host-associated > Plants > Roots > Rhizosphere > Soil ... | reverse complement strand
TCTGATTCGCGGCCGTGTCGATCGAACGGCGTACCTTGCGACCGCGGGGGCGGCAGGCGACGGATTCGGCGGATATGGAAACGACCGAGGCTACTCGGCGCAAGCGAACGAAGAACTGGCCGCGTATATTCGAGCGCACACCTCGTCGGACGATCGGATTTTCCTCTTCGGCATCAACGGCGCCGGGATCTACTTCCTGTCCGATCGACGCACCGCGCACAGATTCCTGCGCGTCAACTTCTTCGTGCCTTCGGAATTCCCCAATCCGGACTTTACGCTCGACGCTGTCGTCAAGGATCTTGCGGCGCGCCGGCCAAAGTACCTCATCTTCGAGGAGCTCCATTCGTCGTCCGAGATGGGGAGGCTCGTCGATGCTCTCCAGTCAAGCGACGAGATCAAACGATTGCTCGAATCGTATCGGCTCGAGACCACGATCGAGGACTTCACGGTGTATCGTCTCGCCGATTCCGCGGCGACGGCTGGGCGTTAAACGCAACCGGTTTCTCCGCAATCGCTTACGGGGATCTGTATGGTAATCTTGCTGACGGCATGGCCAAACGCGCACTGATCACGGGCATCACCGGGCAAGACGGTTCGTACCTCGCCGAGCTCCTGCTCGAAAAGGGTTACGAAGTGACGGGTATTGTCCGGCGCTCGAGCGCCCCGAACCTCTGGCGCATCGAGCATCTGCTCGATCGCATCGAGCTCCGTCCGGGCGATCTGCTCGATCAGCTGTCGATCATGAAAGTGATCGCCGAGACGCGCCCCCACGAGCTTTATAACCTCGCAGCGATGTCGTTCGTCCCGGCGTCGTGGGATCAGCCGATGCTCACCGGCGAGTTCAACGCGCAAGGCGTGACGCGCGTGCTCGAGGCGATCCGCCAGGTCGACCCGGAGATCAGGTTGTATCAGGCTTCTTCGAGCGAGATGTACGGCAAGGTGCGCGAGGTGCCGCAAACCGAGCTGACGCCGTTCTACCCGCGAAGCCCGTACGGCGTGTCAAAGGTGTTTGCGCACTACATTACCGTCAACTATCGCGAGAGCTATAACCTCTTTGCGGTTTCCGGAATCCTGTTCAATCACGAGTCGCCCCGGCGCGGACTCGAGTTCGTGACCCGCAAAGTGACCGATGGCGTGGCCCGGATCAAGCTTGGACTCGCTGACGCGCTGCCGCTTGGCAATCTCGACGCGCAGCGTGATTGGGGCTTCTCCGGCGACTACGTTCGCGCGATGTGGCTGATGCTTCAGCAGAGCCAGCCAGACGACTACGTGATTGCGACCGGAGAGAGCCATTCGGTTCGGGAGCTGGTGGAAGTCGCGTTCGATCGGGTCGACCTCGATTGGAAGCGGTACGTGCAGCTCGACCCGAAATTCCTGCGCCCGGCCGAAGTCGATCACCTCATCGGAGACGCGTCCAAAGCCAAAGCGGCTCTGGGCTGGCGTCCGGAAGTCGACTTCGCCGCACTCGTGCGAATGATGGTTGACGCCGACGTGGCTCGTCTGACTCGCGCACCGGGTGCCCGCACCGGCGTCGAAGCGCGCTAAGCGGCCAGAGCGTCGGGGTGTGAGTCTCACAGTGAAGGAAGACAATCCACCAGCCCTGACCACAACAGGGCTGACCCCTTGACGCTGGCGATCTGGTACTGCGTTGCCCTTGCGGTGTCCGCCGCGCTCGTCCCAGTTTGCCGATCAATCGCGTTGAAGAAGGGGGTTGTCGCTCGCCCTCGCAACGATCGATGGAATAGCAGACCGACGCCTCTGTTCGGCGGTGTTGCCATTGCCGTTACCGTCCTCGGGCTCGCTCTGGCAGCCGGCGATCTTCGCGACCTGGCGCTTCCACTCATCGGCGGCCTCGCCATCGTCATCGTCGGGATCACCGACGATGTCATCTCGCTGAAGCCGGCGACGAAACTCATTGCTGAAATCGCATTGGCAGCGATGTTCGTGTTTTTCGGCGAGCGGCTGCACTGGTCCGACGTGCTCGCCGTGGACATGCTGCTGACGATGTTGTGGCTCGTCGTCCTGACCAACGCCTTCAACCTGCTCGACAACATGGACGGCTTGTGTGCGGGCATCGCCATCATTGCCGGCGCGGGTCTCCTCGTCGGTCTGATCGGCCGCCCCGACGTTGGACCTGAAAGCCGATATCTGGCCATCCTGCTGGGTGCCACCACCGGCTTCTTGATCTACAACGCATACCCTGCGTCGATTTTCATGGGAGATGCGGGCAGTTTGTTTCTCGGGCTCACGCTCGCATCCCTGACGCTGACGGTAGGTGGACCGGCTCATGACCGATCGCGAATTCTCTCGATCGTCGTCGCCCCGATGCTCGTCTTGCTGATTCCGATCTTCGATACGGCGCTGGTGACGGTGTCGCGTCTCGTGTCCGGGCGGCCCGTGTCCCATGGAGGCCGGGATCATTCATCCCACCGGCTTGTCGCCCTTGGCCTTTCCGAACGGCGAGCCGTCATCATTCTCTGGGTGCTGGCGGCGACCGCTGGTGTGATTGGATTCGTCGTGCGGCGGACGACGGATGTGGACGCATGGCTCCTCAGCGCCATTTTCGTCATCGCGATGGTGGTGTTCGCGGCGTATCTCGCCCAGGTGCGCGTCTATGACGAACCATCGCGCGTTCCGCCGCCTGGAGCAACCCTCATCCTCTTCGAACTGATGTACAAGCGTCGCGTCGCGGAGGTGCTGCTCGACGTCAGCCTCGTCCTGCTTGCCTATTACGGTGCGTGGCGCCTGCGTTTCGAAGGGCCGGAGTGGACCGCGTACTCGGGCAGCTATCTGCAATCGGCGCCAATTGCCCTCGCGATCCAGATGGTGGCGCTGTTCGTGTTCGGAGCCTACCGAGGGGCGTGGCGTTACTTCGGTCTGATGGACGGGGTGGCATTTGCCAAGGCGGTTCTGTCTGGTACCGTCGGACTGATCGTCACGCTCGTGTATCTGTACAGATTCGAGAATTACTCGCGCTCCGTGTTCGTGATCTACGCGGCGTTGCTCGTGCTGCTTCTTTGCGGGTCGCGCGCCTCGTTCCGGCTGATCGGCGAATACACACGTCGTCGCCGCCCGGGCATGCGCCTCGCGATCTACGGCGGCGGTGAATCAGGAGTCCTCGTCCTTCGCGAACTGCTCGGACATCCGGTGGAACAGTTCCGCATGATTGGGTTCATTGACGATGACCCGGCATCGCGGTGGCTGCGTCTCCACGGATACCCGGTGCTGGGTGGGGAGAGCAGGCTGCTCGAACTGATCAATGAGGCGAAGCTCGATGTCGTGGTGATTGGCTCGTTGAACTTCGATCCGGACCGACGCAAGCGGCTCGAGCAAGCCTGCCGCCTGAACTCGGTCAGGCTCCTGAAATTCAGCTTCAGACTCGACAATTTGACGACTGCGAGTTGAATCCGGGGATTGGTCTCACGTTACTGGCGATGTCTCAGTGGATCACGACATTTCCTGAATCCGCTGACGCCAGCACGCGCACCTGCCATAACTTCACGCCAAGAAGATCCTTCGAACCCGCGAACGGGTAGCGAGAGCCGACAGAGCCAGCCGGCACCAGTGTGTCCGGCACGATGGTAAGTTCGTTCATGCCCACGCGAATCTTGTCTGCCGGCAGCAGCAATGGGTAAGCACCAACGCGTCCCGGATTCGGCGTGAGGAGGAGCGTCGCCAGCAGTTGCCGGTTCAGCAGGACCACCGCGCGATGCTGACGATCGGGCGCTACGGGATCGAGTCGCAGCACGACCTGATAATCCCGCTGCCTGGGCAAAGGGATCCGCACGACTGCGCGGTCCGTACAGGAGACACGAAAGGTCAGTCCGTCGGTGTAGGGTTCCGACCAACCCGCACCCGCGCCAAAAAACGTCGCGTCGCGGCCGCCCGTTTCAACGCTGACGTCGGTTCCGGCTGCGATTGTTTCTCGTACGACGAACCACGGCAATGACATGTAGGTCGCGATCACGGCCGCAATTACCGCGGCGCCGCCAATCCACCGAAGAGCCGAACTGCGGGAGATTGCCATGCCATGCCACGACGGCTGCCGCCACAGTTCCTTCGCACGCTGCCAGCAAAACACGACGGCCGTCATCGAGGCGGTCAGATATAGCGGGTAGGTGTGCATCGTGAACCGCCACTCACCGCCGCCGGCAACGTTCCAGGTCAGCGCGTATGGAACGAGCGATCCGATCAGGATGAGTAGCAGCATCCGGCCTTCTGGAATGAACAGCCATCGCAACAGTCCGACGATTGACAGCCACGACAATATCGTTCGAGTGAACGGTATCCAGCCGTCGAGCCCTGTCCACTTCACCCTGAATGGTTGAACGAAGAGCCCGGTTACCGCTGTATCGAACGCGGTCCATGGCCGTGCGCGAACCTTGTCGGAGACGTAGGAGGCCGCGCTCACCGGTTTCTCAGAGGGAAGGCCTTCGCCCGCGCGGTAGTAACGCGTGTGGTAGTTGATGGCATACAGCGGATCGCCGGTCGCGATCGCACAATTCATCAGGTACGGCGCCACGATCAGCCCGCTCAGGAGCGCGGCTGCCGTCGTCATCCGTGCTCGCTGGAAGCGGTTCTCACCCGCGCCATCCAGCATCAGCCATGCGAACCCGGGCACGACAAAGGACAGCGCGGTGATCCGCGTCAGACAGGCGGCCGCTGTCGCGACCCCGAGGAAGATGGCATTTCTTCGGGAAGGATTTCGTTGGCAGCGCACGAATGCCCACGCCGAGAATGTCACCGTCGCCATGAATACGTCATCACGCCATCCATCGACTGACCATGAGATCAGCTCGTATTCCAGGGCGACGATGACCGCAAGCACCACGGCGGCTGCACGCGGCAGCATCGCGGCGCCTAGCAGGTACGCGCCAATGATGGTGAGGATCGAGCCCGTCATCGACGCGAAGCTCACCGCGACGTCTTGATCGTCCAGCAGCCACAAGAACATTCGCGTGAGCGCCAAAAAGACGGGTTCGCGTACGTGCGCCTGATAGAAGCTGCGCATCTCGCGCGCGTATTTGATGTAGTTGATCGGGTCGCCGCCCACATACGGGCGGTCCACGCGGTACCAGCGAAAGGCTGAAGGGTGCAAGCTGGACACGAGGGGCACGGCCTGCTTGGTCAGCACCTTCGCCCACGAGGGATGGTCGAGCGTGCCGTATCGCTCGACGAACACTTCCAGGCGAAGCAGGGCGCCGAAGATCGTGATGAGAAGGATCGCAACCGGTATCGCCGGAATACGGCCGACGATCTTCCATGTTCCTGGCGTCCGCACCGGACTCGAGCTGGCAGGTGAATCAGGCACTAATTTTCCAGTATGGGTCGCCCGACCATCAGGACTCCGCTGGTTTCAGTGGCCTGGATGTCGAGCGTCCGCGATTCCCCCGGGACGCGTGACTCGAGATCGATACGCGCGAACCGTGTCTTCGCGCGTCGAAGCAGGTTCAACCGCACCGTCTTCTCATCCTCGTCCGACCGCAGTATCACCTTATTTGCCTCAGCGCCGTCCAGGTAGATCGTGACCTCGACCGTCGCGGGCGCCAGCGACGCTCGGCGAAGCGGAATCCGGACCGAGCGTGCTGCAGGAGATACGTAGAACGTCGCGTGGCCGCCTGCCAACCGGTAACGCGTCCCATCGGGCTGCTGTTGCCATTTAGAGAAGCCGACGCTCAGGTGTTCCACGTCGGCGGCACGCGCCGCGCTTGCGATTCGGAACGGCAGCGTTGCCGCGACGATCACGATCCCTGCGATCGCGACTCGTTTGGCGGTGCCGTTCCCGGGTGCCGGATTTCCAAACGACGCGGCCAATCCGAGGGCGATCCAGAACGGATACGCGGCCCCGGCGACCAGCAGCGGGTGGCCAGCGAGACACGTGACCAGATAAGCAACCAACCCGAGACACAGCCCCCAGGTAGGCGACGACTGTTGCGCCGGGCCCCACGCCGAGCGAAGTGCGGAGACGGTGAAGAACAGAAACAACGCCAGGGCCGGCAGGCCGAGCTCGGCCGCGATTTGCAGATAGTTGTTGTGAGCGTTGTTGTTCACACCAGACATGTCGGAGAAGTTGCCAAGGCCAACACCCAGGGCCGGATGCGTACCGATAAGGGCAATGGCGGCCTTGCCAGTAGTGACCCGGTAGGACACGGCGCCAGCACTCTCGAGGTTTCGTCCCTGCGGATACCATTTCCATACCCCGAACGCGAGCAGGGCCAACAGCGCAACGAGACCAAGAGACAGGACGAGACCGCGGCGCCCGACGCCGGGTCTCGCGAACAGTCCGACGGCCCCTATCCCCAGCGCCGCCGCGAGAGCGGTTCTCGACCCGGCAGTCCACATACCCGCAGCAATCAAGATGGACGCGGTAACCGATTGGACTGGCGACGATCGCAGGAAGCCGACGGCGATGAACAGCATCAGGACGAAGTACGAGCCCGCTGCGTTCAGATCCGGGAAATGCATGTTGGTCCGCACGGTGGCGAACTGGATGACAAATGCCGTCCAGGGGTGAGCCTGGGTCACTGCGGAATTGATGATACGAAGAAGGTTCAGCAGCGCCGCCGCCGCCCCACTGATCATCAACATCCGCAGCACGCGCACCGTGCGACCAGTGTCAAGGCTGCACGCATCTGCGGCGATCACCATCAGCGCGAGGCTCTCGAGAAAGAGCATGTTCGCCGGCAGCGGCTTCGATCCGATCAGGTAATCCTGGATGACGAACGATCGAAGCTGATCGATCGCACTCACGTCAGCCCGTTCGACGTGGAGAACGATCGCGCCGATCACGAGAGAAGCCATCGCGAGTGAGCCAAGGACCGCGGCGGCCGCCCCGAATGCGGCTGGAACGTTGATCCGACCTGGAACCGCTATGCGGCGGAGCGCTGCGCCGAGAAGGAACGCCAGGACTAGCGCTTCCGCAAAGTTCAACGATGCTGAACCCGTTCGCGTCAGCACGAGGATCGTGGCGGCGAACGGACCGAGGCCGGCAAGGACCAGCAAGCCATTGAAAGGACTCCACGCAGCGATGAGCGCGAGCGCTCCGACACAGAGTCGTGGTCCCCATCCGACCGGTTGATAGAAGATCGACAGCAGCGGAACCGCGGCAAGCAACGTGGCCAGGATCCAGGCGGCGCGCGCCATCCAGCCCGCTGCTCGACGTTCGACACTCATCCGGTCGTCCATTGTACTGGCGACCACAGACGAAGACCGCGTTTTCACCGAGGCGGGCCTGACGATGCGATCGCACCATCGGCATAAAAGAAGAAGCGCGCCGGTTCTCGCTGCACATCAGAATCGAGAGTCAGGACGACGCGCGCCTCGCCGCCGCTGACGTCCGCGTTGACGTGACCGAGAGGCGTGTCCATGCTGACCAGTGCGTCAGCCCGAAGCGGCACATCGAACTCGCGCAGATCATGCGAGAGCACGAAGTTGTCGCGGTACGGTGAAGACGTAATCACGATCCGACCCGGTCCATCCCACGTGACATGGATGGGGGTTTCGATGCGCACCACCCGGACGAGCACCTGGAAGACCTCGGGCATGCAGCCGCGCGGAATCTCGAACGTCTCGTAATAGAAATGCGAGTACACGCCACGCATGCCGACCGGGCTGGTAAGGAAGACGACGTGACCCGTGCCGCACGACGGTGCGAGCGTCGAGTCCACGAGTTGGGCTCCTGCCGACGTCATCTGCCCCGCCCAGCGCCAATCCTGGATTCTGGCGGCGATCTGGATCGTTGACACCGCGAGCACGACGCCGACGACGGTAAGCGCGACACGCCTCCCACGCTCCGTCAGTTCAGCGACCAGGACTGCCACCAGTAATGCGGTGGCCGCCGAAGGGAGATACAGATAGCGCTTGCCTTCGGTCAACGCCGAAATCGGTAACAACGTGGCGACAAGCAGCGCCGCGAGAAACCAATACCGATCGTCATCGAGCAGTCGTCGCCAGAGGATGTAGATGACGACGATGACCGCAACAAGAGCGACGGCTCCCACGATCCACGCGGCCGGCGCAGTCGGATCGCTGAAGACAGCTTCACCGGGCGTCAACACCGGTGATCCGAGATAGAAGGTTGCGAATCCGGCGACCGCCAGTTTTTCGCGGGCCAGCGAGCCCACGCTGCCGGACGAGAGCACCGCCGCAAAGAGAAGTGCCAGTACGACCGTGAGCGCCAAGGCGGCGCACTGCGTTCGTCGAGGTCGCAGCCATTCGCGCACCTGGATCCATCGCCCTGAGGAGAGCGACACAATCACAGCGAGGCAGACGAGAAACGCAACGAGCTTCGGCACACGCGATGCGCCGCCGACCGCCGACACGCCACCCGCGACGGAACGCAGAGCGCTGTATGCGCCGAGCGCGGCCAGCCACGGCAACACCAGCACGACGGTCTGCGCGGTCGTGGCGTGCCGTCGGAACGTGAACCAGGCCGCAGCGGCGATTGGCAGGGCGACGGCGGCCTCCTTCGAGAGCAGCGCCAAAAAGAACAGCGCCGCAGCTCCGACCTGGCCGACGAGCTGCGCGCGCATCATGCAGGACAGCGCGGCCAGCGCGAAACATGCCGCCAGCAGATCAAACCTCGCCGAGATCCAGACGACCGCCTCGTTGTTGGACGCGTGCAGCGCGAACAGGGCAGCGGCCAGCAATGCAGCAAGCGGACGCGGAGACAGGCGAAGGCCAATCAGGAGGACCAGGATGGTGTTGACGATGTGGATCAGGAGGTTGGTGAAATGGAAGGCGCGGGGGTTCTGTCCGGCACGCGCCCAATCGATGGCGTGCGACACGAATGCCAGCGGCCGGTAGTACTCGAAGAACTCGCCGCGAAAGAATCGAAGGATGTCAGCGGCATGCCCCAATCCTCGCAGCCGATGCAGGATCATGAAGTCGTCGCCGAGAAAGCCGGTGCCGAGGGCTGGCCAGTAGATCGCGACCGTGGCGACGATGGTCACGGCGGCCGCAATCGCAAACGGGAGCCGTCGGCCTGCCGATTGCGACGGCAGGGCGTTCATCGGCCTGGTTTCCTGCACGCGACGTGGTAGCCGCTGGTCATGATCCCGCGCTCACGCTGGAGTCGTCGGCTATCGCCAAATTCGCTGGTGATGAGAAACGAAAACGGCCGGATCGCCTGCGCGGACAAGAGCCAGATCGCCCGGAACGGCTGCCGATGCAGCGTTTCGGCCTGCATCCCGAGCCGCTGCAGCAGGACGGCGAGCGTGCCAACGGCGTCGGTCTCTTCCTCGAGTTCGAGAATCTCGAAGCGACGAAGCAGGTGGCGAAGGCCGTACTTCGTGAATCGGAAATAGTCGTGCGGTGCGTCGTGAATGGGAAACAGAAACCTCGTCGTCAACAGCAGCTGGCCGCCAGGGGCGAGCACGCGGAAGATTTCGTCAATCGCACGCTGGGGCTCGGGAAGGTGCTCGAGCACTTCTGTGCAGAGCACGACTTCGAAGCTGGAATCGGCGATCCCGAGCGACTGGGCGTCGCCGATAATCTGCACGCCCATGCCGCGCTTGATGTCGAGCGCGATTCGGCGTGGGAAGTGAACGGCGTACGGCCCGTTCTGCGCGCCGATGTCAAGAGTCCGCAGGCTGCTGGCGTGCGCGGCGATGAAGCGATCAAGCGTGACGCGGGTCAGCTTGCCAGACAGGATCCGGCCCACGCTCTTGGACAGCGGCATCGCGGCAGTCAGTCGGGACGATGGATCAAAACGCTTTCTCTCCGATCACCGCGTAATCGAGATAAGTGAACAGGCGCGCGTTCAATTTCTCGACGTTGGCGTTGAAGGCCTCCGCAAGATCGATGAGAGACGTGGCCGCGCCAGGCGCGGCGAATGTCTGAAGTTTATCCGCGGCGGCGACCGGCGAACGGAACTCAATCGTCGCGCTGGTGAAGCCGCTGGCGACGACGAGGTACTTGAGGGTCTCCGGGTGGAGCGGCCACACATGCGTGATGTCGCGGATGTAGCTGTCGAAGAATGCCACCCAGCAGGCGGGATTCAGCGTCTCGAGCACGAGGCGGCCGCCCGGCCGCAGTTTGTGAAATGCGAGCTCGAGGAATCGCAGCAGATAGCCAGGGGTGAGGTGCTCCACGACTTGCGCAGAGAAGATCCCGCCAAGCGACCCATCGTCGAGCGCCGAAAGGTAGGCGACCGCGTCGGCCTCTGATACGTCGAGGCCGCGCGCCCGGCAGGCTTCCGCCATCTCGTGATTGAGGTCGATGCCGCGCGCGCCAATCCCGCGTGATTTCAGCAGGTCGAGGAATTCACCCCTCCCGCAGCCAACGTCGAGCACCGCCGCCTTTCCCTCGAAGAGCGGCACGTACGACGTCAGACGCTCGGTGATCGCTTCGCGGGCTCCGCGGAAGCGATCCTCGAAGCCTACGTACTTGTAGGCGTCCAGAGCCGGTGAAAACGCGGCCGGCGCGACAGCGCCGGGATCTGTGGTCCGTGATCCGGGATCCGAGGGCGTCGAATTGACGGATCCCGCTGACGGGGGCGGTGTCGCCGCGGAGGCACGCACACTGGAGAGGCGCTCCAGCTCCCGTTTCATCGTCATCAACCCCTGCTGCAGCGTTCCAATCGTGCTGCGCAGATCATCGTGCGCGCTCGTCAGGCCGTCGACGCGAGCGTTGACGCGCTGTTCCCGGGCCAGCATGGACTCCCATCGCTTGGCGCCGCTGTCGGCGAGGCCGCTGATCGCTGCATTGAGCACGAGCGAGCGGCCGCCCACGTCGCGGTCCTTGGTATCGACATACGCGGTGACCTGCTGCAGATACTGGAGCAGCCGCGCTTCGAATTCGGCAAACGCGGCGAGCTGGTCGCGCACCGCATCGGCCGTGGCTTCGGCGGCGCGATGCGCGCGACGGGCTTGCTCGGCGTTGCGGTTGAGGTGATCGACGAGCAGCGAGTTGAACGTCAGCTGACGCTGCAGATACGGACCGATGACGCTCCAGATGAATCCGGCCGCGCGCTGTCGCAACCCCGAGGCCTTCGGCGGGACCGGCAGAATGTTCCAGGCATCGTTCAGCGCTCCGATTTGATGATCGTCGAGCGCCGGCGGCGGCTGAGGAATGGCTGCCGGGCGCTGGATCGCCCGATCGACGGCGGTCAACGCCTCGTTGTACCGCGCGTCGGCCTGATCGCGCTCCTCTTTCAGGCGTCGCAGCACCGCCTCGAGCGGTTCGGCAGCGTGATCGGTCATCAGGCGCCGGTACGGCCGCCGGCGGCCGCTGCCGCGATTCGTCCTTCCATCGGGCTGCTGGCTGCCGCGTGCGAACGCTTCGGGATTCGCCCGGCGCGAAACGCAAGCCGTCCGGCTTCTACAGCGAGCTTCATCGCGCTCGCCATCGCGACCGGATCCTCCGCCAGCGCGATCGCGGTGTTCATCAGCACGCCGTCGGCGCCGAGTTCCATGGCGATCGCCGCATCCGAGGCCGTGCCGACACCGGCGTCGACGATGACCGGTACGCGAGATTGATCCTTGATGATCCGGATGTTGTTCGGATTCTGAATGCCGAGCCCGGATCCGATTGGCGCACCCAGCGGCATCACCGCCGCCGCTCCCGCCTCCTCGAGCTTCCGGCAGATCACCGGATCGTCGTTGGTGTAGGGCAGGACCACGAATCCTTCCGACACCAGCACGCGCGTCGCCTCGAGCAGCGCGACAGTATCGGGGAACAGCGTCCGCTCGTCGCCGATGACTTCGAGCTTTACCCAGTTCGACAGGCCAACCTCGCGCCCGAGGCGCGCCGTGCGGATGGCGTCGTCGGCCGTGTAGCATCCGGCGGTGTTCGGCAGGATGAAGATCCGATCGCGATCGATGTAGTCGATGAGCGACTCCTTCGATTTGTCGCTGAGATTCACGCGGCGCACCGCGACCGTCACCATATCGGTGCCCGAGGCCCGGTGCGCGTCAGCCATCACGGCATTCGAAGGATACTTGCCGGTGCCGACGACCAGCCGCGACGCGAATGGGCGGCCGGCGATGATGAGAGGATCGGAGGTCATATAGGGCTCAGGGCTCACGGCTCAGGACTTAAGGCTCGAAGGCGTTCAGCCACCGCCGACGAATCTCACGATTTCGATCTCGTCTCCCTCGCGCACTTCCGTGTCGTCGTACTGGTGACGCTTGACGACAACGATGTTGTGTTCGACCGCGACGATACGGGGATCGATATTGAGTGCGGCGAGCAGCGCGCTGATAGTGACCGGGCCGGCGATCTCGTATGGCTCGCCGTTCAATCGTATCGTCAAAGTCTACTCCCAGACTGCCGCAACTGAAAATTGCGCCAGCGTCTCCTTCAACAAACGGTCGCCATCGTTGACGAGGTGAGCCGGCAGCGTCACCTGTGGTGCCGGAATTGCCGCGGCGTCCGCGAGCACGCGCTCGTAGTCTTCCAGCATGCAGGGCATCGAGTGTTCGCGTTCCCAGTAGCGTTGGCCGGCGCGGCCAAGCGCCGCGCGGAGCGACGCATCGGTCGCCAGGCGTCGCATCGCCAATCGTAGCGAATGATCTTCGTCGAGGATGTCCAGTGCAATTGTGACTGGGTCGCGGTTTGCGGTCCGCGGCTCGCGACTCGCCGGGCCGGAATCAGGCACGGCACCATTCCCTCGATCTTCGCGAGTCGCGAACTGCGAGTCGCGAATCGCGGCATGACTCGGTCTCCACGTGCGAGGATCCAGCGATGGCACATCCACCATGTGAGCAAGATCGATACTGATCGTCGGACGGCCCGCGGCCAGGGCGCGCAGCCATGGGCCCGACATCTCCCGCGCCGTTGGCCACCGCAGATTCAGAGAGACATCCGACGCGGCAATGCAGGCCGTTAGATCAGAGTCGTCGGTGAGGTAGCCGGTGAGCGTCACGCGCCCGTCGAGTCGCCGTCGTTGGATATCGGCCTGGACGTCGTAGTGCTCCGGCGCGCTGCCGGCGAGGAGCAATCGCGCAGATGGGGCGTACGGAAGGATGGCGCCGAGCGCGTCGAGAATCTGCGGCACGCGCTTGTCGGGCGTTACGCCGCCAAAGACGCCGAACACGATAGCGTCTTCCGGAATGCCATACCTGCTGCGCATACGTGATCGCAGTTGTCGCCCCTGTTCTTCGGTCACGAGCGTACCATGCGCCAGTCGAATGGACGTCAGCCGCGCCCCGGGCAGCTGCTCGTTCAACAGCGACATCAAGGGGCGCGTGTGTACCGCTGTCAGGCGGGATGCCTCGATGACCAGCCGGCTCATCGGCCACTCGTAATACATGGCAGTGTCGAAGCCCGCGACCGCCAGCTCAGCGAGGTCGACCGAGACATCCGGATGATTTGCGGCAAACTCGGCGCGAAAATCCGATGGTCGTTTGGTCCGAAGGAGCGCGGCCGCGCGCGCATGGTGCACGTGCGCATCATGCAGCACCGTCAGGCCGGGGTAGCGAAAGAGATAGGGCCAGATGTAATCGTGGTGAGAGGAGTTCCCAATCTGAAAAACCGTGAGGTCGTACGGCTGGCGCCGGTTGCGCCAGACGAAATCGTGCGCCGAATGGATGTTCGGTCCGTCGGCGCCAGTCGTCGATACCCGCGCGCCACTGTGGACGTAGACATCGATGGCGTGCCGTGTGCCGAGTGCACGGACCAGCTCCGCGCTGCAGGCAGCAATCCCCGAGGGAACCGGCGGCATCGGGCTGAACCAGGCGAGGCGCATGCTGTGTATTCTGTCAGGTGCCAGTTGCCAGTTGCCAGTTGCCAGTTGCCAGTTGCCAGTTGCCAGTTTCCAGTTTCCGTTCCCAGTTTTCCAGTTTCCAGCAGCCAGTACCCAGCAAGTTCCCAGTTGCCAGTGTCCAGTAGAGCCAGGGGACCAGCTCGAAATCGCGACTGGCAACTGGCCACTGGAAACTGGCAACTGCAGCCTCTACCTGAGCTGGGCGCTGCACGAAGGCGCTCCTTTTGCATCGTCAAGGTTGAATTGGCGATTCGTGT
>Ga0070664_100002865_pt1 | contig 13968 bp, 7 predicted proteins | sample KBSC73metaG_FD_65863 | JGI IMG/M metagenome (GOLD analysis project Ga0070664, IMG submission 65863) | Corn rhizosphere microbial communities from Kellogg Biological Station, Michigan, USA - KBS C7-3 metaG | ecosystem: Host-associated > Plants > Roots > Rhizosphere > Soil ... | reverse complement strand
AAGCTACCCGCGCGCTCGACTCACCCAACCTTGCGACGACGACGCCGCAGGAATTGACAGACCAGGAATATCTACAGCGAGCGTCGATCTACCAATTCAACCGTGATTTTGCTGATGCACGCACTCATTATCAGGCGATCATTCGGAAGTTTCCAACGAGCGGCATAACACCCGACGCGGCTTATCAGATCGGACGCGGATTTACGCTCGAAGGTAATTACGTCGAAGCGATCAATTGGTTCGAACGTGTTCAGGAACTGTACCCCGACACCCGATCTGCGACAGACGCGCTGTTGCAGGCGGCATCGGCATATTCGCGCATCGCTAAGTACGATGAGGCTATAAAATGTTACCAGCAGTTTATCGATAAATATCCAGATGACGAGCGCCTTGACCGCGCTTATCTAAACATCATTGACGTGCTCCGTGACGAAGGCCGCCCTGCCGAGGCTCTGAAATGGACCGCAAAAACGCAAGAGGTTTTCAAAGGAAAATTGCCCGAGACTCTGGCTCTTTTTGCGGAGGCGCGGATCGATATAGCCCGTGGCGATTGGCAAAACGCGTTGACCGACCTTGAACGCCTCACGGCTTTTTCAGATCTCGGCGGAACTCGCTTCCCCGGCGGTACAAGCACGCCCGAGATCGCGTTTATGCGTGCAAACACTCTTGAGCATTTAGAACAATATTTTGCAGCGATAGACGCCTATCTTTCGATACCCGACGGCCGCGGCGAATATTACGGCGGGCGGGCGACCGAACGTCTGAAATTGCTTCAGAGCAGTGAAAGCGCAAAACCTTATATAAAACAAAAAATCGAGGCATTGAATCAGATTGACGCCAAGGACGCCGAGACTCGCCGTAAGAATATACAGGCGTTGCTCCGACTAACCGACACGCCCGAAGAACGCAAAAAGTTGCTCGACGAACTCAAGAAGGTTTATGCGGAGCTTTCCGGTTATCAAAAAATCCCGTCGTTCAAATTCCTTACGCTCGGCAGAACCGACGAGCTAAAAAAGGAACCTGAACAACCCCGAAGCGCCGGCAGCGAACTCGCCTTTCTCGGCCTCTACGACGAAGCCGCCCCCGAACTTGGGAAACAAAACAATAATTTGACGTCATCAAATCCGCAATCCGATGATCTTGCGTACACTCTCGCCATGCTCTACAAGCGCGGCGACATGGCCGACCACGCCGTTGCTTTTGCAGAACCGTTGTGGCGAAGAGTCCCGGCCGATTATCAGATCGAACTTATCCCGCGTGACCAGCTTGAGTTGTTTTATCCCGCGCCGTACGCCGATTCGCTTATAAAATACGCACCAATACGCGAGGTCGATCCGCGTTTTGTTTTATCAATAATGCGGCAGGAATCGCGTTACCGCGCCGATGCAAAATCAAATGCCGCGGCCCGCGGGCTAATGCAGTTTATTTCAGCGACAGCCGAAAAGATGGCCACCGAGCTTGACCGTAAAACATTCCGTAACGAAGACCTTTTCTATCCGCCGACTGCCGTGCTTTTCGGCTCTCAATATCTGGCCGATCTCGGCAAACAGTTTCCCGAACAGCCGCAAGCGGTCGCCGCGAGCTACAACGCAGGCGAAGGCAATATGCAGCGATGGCTTATGCGATCCGGCTCGAATGAACCAGATATTTACATACCTGAGATAGCCTATTCCCAATCAAAGGACTACGTCTATAAGGTGATGGCAAACTACCGAATGTACCAATACCTGTACGATAACAACCTGCACCCGATATTCTAGGATTATTGAGATTTGAAATTTTTTAACTTGCCGCTAGCTTTAGCTAGCGGTACAGGAGGCATAATAAAAGGCTTTAGCCGAACTTCCTTAAAATTAATTCCGAATGGCTTTAGCCCGATTTATTCTAAGGCAACGAGGAACATTTCTCATGTGCTAATCTGCGAAAATTCAGAAAGTCCTCGGCTTTAATAGTTTAGTAAACGCCGAGAACGCAGAGGATATCCGCAGAGCCCGAAGAGAAGACGTATATATTGAACCCGAACTTATTTTCAGTTTTCGTTTATTATTTTTTCGCTTTTTCTATTTGAGCGATCAGGCGCGTGGCGTGGTTGCGGGCGATCAGAGGTATGCGTTCGTCATTGCTCAATTCTTTGAGGAACGGGATCATTTGCGGCAGGTCCGAGATCTCGTTTCGACGAAGCATCGAATCGAACGCGTCCATCTGCCGCGGAGCGTCGAGCGGCTGGTTTTCGCGGTCGACATTCATGTCCGACATCCAGACGTACTGGTTCGAGATCTTGCGGTACTCGTCCGCCAACTGCTTGGCGTCTTTGTTTTCCGTCCAGTTAAATTTTGCCGTCCGCTCGCGACCGTCCTTTTTGATGCGAAGCGTGATATTACCGAGGTGCGAGTAATCTTTGATGTACTGGTAATCTTCCGTAGAATTTACAAAATCAAGCGCTGTCAGTGCGGCATTGATACGATCCAATGCCGCCGCCGAAACATGTATCGGATCGGTTAACGCTTCGTCATAAATTCCCTTCTTGAATTTGATCGTTCCCCGCCCTGTATCGTCATGCTCGATCCAGATTTGAGAAACCGGAAAACCGGGCCGCGAAAATTCGTAAAAGTATGTAGGAACGACCGGCGTTTCCTTCGCCTGAGATGGCTTTGTTTCTAAGCGTTTGTTGATCTTTACGTCGCGATCACGTGTTGGTTCCGGATCAGGCTGTTCCGAAGCTTTCGCAGGATCTTCCGAATTGGATCCAGGAGTCGAAGAAGGTTTCCCGGGACGTAAATTTTTCTTTGACTGCGCAAGGCTAAAAACACTAAAAGCAAAAATCAGGCAAACTGCTGAAATAATATGCAAAAACTTTCTCATTGAAATTTTACGATGCGCACGGCGCAAACTGTTCGATGAGCGAACGCCGCGAAAGGTTGATTCGGCGCGACTAATCAAACCTCACCGAAACAACTTTCGAAACGCCCGCCTCCTGCATCGTTACACCATAGAGGGCACGTGCTGCCTCCATCGTTCGTTTGTTGTGAGTAATGACGATAAACTGTGTCTTTTCAGACATTTCGGCGATCTTGTTAACAAATCTGCCGACGTTCGCGTCATCAAGCGGAGCATCGACCTCATCAAGCAGGCAAAACGGCGATGGACGATATTTAAAGATCGCCAAAACGAGCGCGATTGCCGTCATAGCCTTTTCGCCGCCCGATAACAGCAAGATATTTTGCAGCCGTTTGCCCGGCGGCTGCGCAACAACCTCGATACCCGCTTCGAGAATGTCTTCGGATTCGAGCAATGTCATCTCGCCGCGTCCGCCGCCGAAAAGCTCCTGGAAAAATCCTATGAAATTCTCATTGATCGCCTCGAACGCTTCTTTAAATTTCAAGCGCGAGCGTTCCTTGATCTCACGCAACGCTTCTTCGGCTGCGGCGATGCTGTCAATGATGTCCTGTCGCTGCGAGGTCAAAAATTCGAGTCGTTCCTCTGCCTCGGCAAGTTCCTCAAGCGCGAGCATATTGATCGCACCAAAATTCTCAAGTTTTTCACGAAGGTCATTCGCTTGCGTCCGTGCTGATTCCAGATCGAACGATTCGTCAACCGGTTCGGTTTCAACGAGTTCCGCAAGTTGCGTATTCAATTCCTGCGAGCATTTTTCGTGGATGTTTCTGAGCAGGGTTACGGCCTCTGCCTTACGTATCTCGAAACCGGCACGTTCGTCGCGGGCCTCTGCTGCACGTTTGTTCGCCTCGGCAAGTTCACGGCTCAAAGCATCAGAAGCAGCGCGGGCCTCATCCAATTTGGCGACCGCATCGGAAAGCTCGGATCGCTCGTTCGCAGTGTCGTCAGAAGAAAAAGCGATTTTTTCCGCGATCTCTGTGATCGATCCCTTAAGATCTTTGATCTTTGTCTCTGTATCCTTAACCTCAACGTTCAAAAGGTTTAGGCGTGCCTTTAGGTCTTTTTCCTCGTTCTCGATACGGCGCAGTGCAGATTGAGCCGACCGGCGGCGCTCATCTGACGTTGCGGCCTGCATACGCTTTTCATTTAGTATCGAATTCTCTGTATCGACAGCAGAACGTGCAGCGGCAACACGAACATTGATCTCTTCGAGAAGCGATGCCGCAGCGGCGCGAGCAAGTTCGGCGGTTTTGGCATTACCGGCAGCCTCGGCCTTTCGGGATTCAATTTCCGAAATTTCCTTTGCTATTTGCGCGGTTTCGTCCGATACGACCTTTTTATGGCGTTCGGCCCGTTCGATCTCCTGGCGTGCCGATGTTTCCTGTATCTCGAGACCATGCAGTCCGCGCTCGACCTTGATGATAAGCGATTGCAGATCGACCATTTTTTCCTCGGCCTGTGCAAGCCGCCGGCCGGCCTTGTCCGATTCCGCCTTTGCTTTATCGAGATCGGACGCGAGGCTTTTGACGGCTTTTCCGAGTTGGCCGAGTTCGCGTTTAAAGGCAAGCAATGATTCGTTTTTATCGTTCGCCGCAGGTTTGCCGCTGACGATCAGTGAACCGCCGATCATCAGGTCACCATCCGGATTTACTAGCATTTCGCCAGGGACGGATTTTGCATCTGCGAAATTATCGATAAGCCGCGCTGACATCTCACGTGGAAAAACGGCGCGGAGCGTGGCAGCAAAATCCGGCGATACGCCGATAAGCTCTTCGATAGTATTGCCTGTGCCGGTTGTTATTGCGCCTTCCGATCTTGAGTCTGGAGCAACAAGAATCGACGCGCGGCCGAGATCGTTCGACCGCAACCATTCGGCGACCTTTTGCCCGTCTTTTATCGAATCAACCAGCAACGCCTGCAGATAACCGCCAAAAAGATTTTCAACCGCCTTTTCCGCCCGCTGATCGACGTTGAGGCGGTCGGCCAAAACGCCCGAAAATTTGACGCCGATCTTTTCCTGGGCGGCAAAAAGCTTTTGCACCTGCGGGGCGTAAACCGCGCGCTTTTCCTCGAGTTCCTGCAGCGTGTCAAGGCGATGTTTTTTACGCGAAAATTGGTCGGATACGGATTTGAAATTTTCCTCGGCTTTTCGCAAAAGATCGCGGGCATCGGATGTTTCGGAAAACAGGTTCTGTTTTTCCGCCTGAAATCCGTCCAGCTTGCTGCGTTCCGACCCCACTTCACCGGAAAGACTTTCCGCCTGTGAAACGTGGTCTTTGAACGATTCCTCAGCACGGATGGCTTCACGGCGAAGCCCGTCGGCACGATCCGTGAGTTTTTCGAGATTATGCGCAAGCTGACGGTCTATTTCGCCAAATCGTTCCACACCGGCCGTGTGCTGTAAGAGATCGGAGCGAGCGGAATCGAGTTCCGATTCGATACCGGCTAGGTCGCTGTGTTTTTCCTGTTGCGCGATCTCAGCCTGTTTCAGGGCAAACTCTGCTTTGCCAGCCAGCTCGCGTTCGGCCTGTTCGTCTTTTTGAAGCTTTGTAAATTCTGTGGCCGCGGAGCTTAGTCGGTCATCGGTTGTTTTGATCTCTTCGTGAAGGGCATCAAGCCGCAAATTTAAATTTGTGACCTGTTCGTTCTGATAACGATGCTCGCGCTCGGCACGATCGCGTTCCAGGGCTTTTTCGGAATGAATGCGGCGAAGTTCCGAAAGCGCCTCTTCGGAAAGACGCGAATTTTGCGTTGCTTCGCGGACTGCTTCTTCTTTCGCCGAAACAGCGAGAGCAAGTTCGCGATCCGTATCTGCTGCCGCGACAAGCATTTCGTCAAGCTCGTTAACCGTTGCCGTCAGGTAACGCCCTTCGGCGGCAAAAAGAGAACGGAGCAGAACACGAAATTCGTCTTGTAAGATCTTGTAACGACGGGTTTTACTGGCCTGACGCCGCAGCGAATTTGCCTGTTTGTCGATCTCGGAAACAATGTCGGAAACGCGTCCGAGATTTGTCTTTGCACTTTCGAGACGCGATTCGGCCGCGCGCTGTCGCGTACGAAATTTTGAGATGCCGGCTGCCTCTTCAATAAGATTGCGGCGGTCGCCGGGTTTTGCAGAGAGTATCTGGCCGATCCTGCCCTGTTCGACGATGGCGTAGTGAGCGCCCGAAAGGCCTGTGCCGGCAAAAAGGTCCTGTATATCGCGAAGCCGGCAAGATTTGCCGTTCAGCAAATATTCGCTCTCACCCGATAGGTAAAGACGCCGCGTGACCGACACAGCCTCGCCCGGCGCAAAATCCAAAGCGAACGAACGCGGCCGCCAGTGACGCTTTGTTTTTATGCGGGTTTCGACGGTTTGTACCGAACCGACCTGAGCGGCCTGGACCTTTTCGGTTTCTATTTCGTCAGTGTGAAATCCGTTCGCCTCGCCAATCGCATCGGCCGGAACCGCAAACGGGTCGGAGGCAGTATTTTCAGGCTCAATCTCGGAAAGATCGACCGCGCTGTCGTCAATCTCCGTAAGTGCCTGATCGATGTCGTCCAGTTCGCCTTCGTCAACGTCGAGAAAATCCTCATCGCGAATAAGATGAAGTGTGACCTCGGCCATGCCGCCAGGCTTGCGGTTGCGGGAGCCCTGAAAGACAACGTCTTTCATCTCACCGCCGCGAAGCGATTTGGCGCGCTGTTCGCCGAGGACCCATGAGATCGAGTCGGAAACGTTGGATTTACCGCAGCCGTTAGGGCCGACAACGGCAGTGATGCCGCTGCCCGTAAAAACTATTTCAGTGTGATCGGCAAACGATTTGAAGCCGGTGATTTCGAGACGCTGAAGTTTAAACATTCTATAGTGCCAGGGAAAGAAAGTAGCACTATATTTTGTTGTATAACAAGTTTTAAGTCAAACTGTTGCAGTGGACAGTGGGTAGTGGCCGGTGGTCAGAAAACGCAGGAAATAACTGCCTTTGCCGAAAAATAAGCTAGGTTAATTGTCATTCTCAATTAACAATTTACCATTTACAATTAACGACTTACCATTTCTCGCCGTCGGGACTGCGAAGGCCTTGCGCCTCGGCACGTTCATTATCCAGTTCAGTGAGCACGTCCAGAAGGAAGTTGGTATTGCTCGTAACTGCGATAACTACGGGGAATTCGTTCTCCGAGGTGGAAAATTCGAAAGTACCGCTGTTTAACTCGATGATATCGCGAAAAGCCGTCACACCGTTGTGGCCGTTGCATTCGGCATCGACGATCTTGCCCTCGTTAAACGCAACATTTCCGAGGTGCATATCGTTTTTGATTACGAGCAAACCGGTCATTTTGGCATTCTCGATCACCTGGACCGCGTCGAAAATACTGACGTAGCCGAGGTTACCGGCCAGTGTAACGTCAGTACGAATTTTCTGGGGCGTTTTATCGCGATTAAGCGCAAAATCGGGACGGCGGGCGCGGCGGATCGCTTCAAGGCCAGGCGCAACGGAAATCCTTGGATCTAAAAGCTTTGCCTCCTGCAAACGGTCGTATGCGACGTCGAAATCTTCGCGGCCTATATAAAGGCTAACCAGGGCGAGGCATTGGCGCGCGGCCTCATCTAAGTTCTTTTGTTTCACGCAGATATCGCGCATTTTTTCGCGGAGCGGAATGGAGCGCGGACTACGGTCAAGCGATTCCTTAAGAAGCTGAAACGCCTTTTCCGGCGAGCTGTATTTTACAAAGAGGTCGGCGTCGAGAAGTACGGATTCGAGAGACACCTCGGTAAATGGCACGCTGCCGTTTTCAATAACTTCGTTCATAACAGGCGGGGCGTGAACAAAAATGTTCAACCATTTTAAACTATCATAAACAAGCCTGTTGCGTCACTATAAATTTGATTGGTACAGAAAGGCTGGCCGTTTCGCCAATTGGTACCGATGATGCAGATTTTGAGCAGGGCTAAGCTGCAATCAAGTTAATTTTCCTGGTCTTGCTGCGGGCTTCTGCAAGCTCCCAATTGTTTTGAAGATTTAGCCAGAAATTTGGGCTGGCTCCGAGAGCTTGCGATAATTTCAAAGCCATCTCAGCGCTGATTCCACGCTTGCCGCGGCAGATCTCATTGATCGTTTTTGGCAAGACGCCAATATGTTCGGCCAAAGCGGTTTGGGAAATTCCAAGCTCGTCCAACTCGTCCTGCAGGACCAGTCCGGGGTGAATTAAAGGTATATGATCTTCTTTATTCATAATGTTTCCCATCTGCATTAATGGTAATCAGTAATCTCAACGTCAAATGCGTCATCATTGATCCAACGAAAACAGATCCTGAATTGATCGTTGATTCGAATACTGTACTGTCCAATGCGATCGCCTTTCAAAATTTCCAGTCGGTTCCCGCGGAGATCATTTAGGCCGCTTAACGAAGCGGCAGCCGCAATCCGAGCCAATTTAACCTGCGCCTTTTGATGAAGTTCCACGGGCCTCAGAGATTTTGTCGTTAAAGCTTTTGATAGCCATCGACTATACCATTATACCACCTTATAGAATAAAGACAACTTTTGTGACAAGGCGGGCAACAGCCAGGCAGTAAGCCCGCCTTTAACCTTTAACAATGGAATTTTTTGTTAAAAATCGAACCTGACGCCGATTCGGATCTGCCGTTGGCGATAGGTTCGGGTTGGGACAAGAAAATTTCGACGTGCGAGTTTCTGCGTATCTGTCGGTTCCCTGCCGTCGTTGCGGAGAGCCTGAAAATCGATGAACTCGGCGCCGTAGCTGAAAACGGTTGCGTTGAAAATATTGTCGAACTCGATAACGGGACGCAGCCGCATTTTCTCGCCGAATTTCCATTCGCGTGTGACGCTCATATCGAACGTAAAAAGGCTCGGGCCGTGTCCGGCGTTACGCGGCAGGTTGCCGCTTTTTGCGCCGATCGGCTGGAGTGAAAATTGCGAAACCAGAGCATCTGCTTCCGGCGAATCGGGTTCGCGCCAGACAATGTTGTCGAAAACGCCGCTGAAATTCAACCGGTCTGTCCCAAGATCGTCGAGGTTACGGTCGCTCCCGCCGGCGCCGAGATTGAACGGGGCAGACGAGCCGTAACGGAACAGCGGCGAGAATTTCAACCTTCCAAACCAACGTGGCGTCTGGAACGTTCCGGAGATCGCGATTCGGTGACGGCGATCCTGGAGATTGCGTGCCCATTCCCGGTCAAAATCTCCGTTTATCTCGGCGTTCGCCGTGTTATTTAGGCCGTCGTCTTTTGTGCTGGATAATGTGTAGTTTGCACGGAGCGATGCTCCGAAGCCATTTCCGAGATTTCGAAAACGGCTGCGAATTTCAAGGATCAAACCGTGATAAAAAGCGTTGCCGTATGAACCGATCCGCGACGTTTCTTCGACGGTCTGGTCGGGACGGAATTGTGCGATGGCAGCGAGCGCAATACCGACCGGAGCGCCGGTTGCGTTGTTATTCTGACCGGATACAGCGACTGCCGGTGTGGTCGATGACGAATTGGTCGTATTGAGATTGACGAAACAATTTACGGTCGATGTGCCGCAGCTAGTTGTGCCGTTCTGCGTTGTCGTGATACCACTGCCGTCGCTTGTGCTGCCAAGATAAAACGTGTATCTGCGTTTCGACGAAAGGTCGAACGGATTATGGATCAGATAATCGGTCCAATCGGCGTAACCTGTGGGCAGAATCGGCGCATTGGGATTGTAGTCGCGCCACAGCCGGACGGTTTTGTTGATAGTGTAATTCGCCTCAAAAACATAGCCCTTGCCGATCTCGCGCTCAAAACCGATGTTGTATTGATAGCTTTCGGGAATTTTCAGATCGGGCTCGACCGACCGCAGCGGGTTGCCTGCGCTCGAGACGTTTGTGCCGAAACCGGTATACTCGTCGCACGGGCCGAGCGGTTTGGAGACAGTCGGACAAGTCGCTGCGATGAGCGATTTTAGATCAGCGGTTGTTCCAAAGCTGTTCGGAAATTTTTGCGCGATCGCGGCAAGTATCGCCGTCCGGCGCGTGTCGCTGCCCGATGTGCCGATGTTGTTCGTATCGAACTCGACAAGATCACCGCCCGTATTCTGAATCGAGTCGGCGACGGTGCGAAGCAAAACGCGGTTGTAAAAAATGCCTGCGCCGAAACGTATGACGCCCTTGCCGTTTTTGAACGGGTCCCAAGCAATGCCGAGACGCGGGCCCCAGTTATTGTTATCCGAAACCGCCGTTTCGCGCTCGTAACGGACGCCATAACTGAGAGTCCAATTCGATGCGGGCCGCATTTCGTCGTTAATGAAAAATCCGTAGTAGGTATTTTTGACGTCCGAACCAGTGCCGAAATTTTGACGAAAACGCGATAGGACATTGTTCGAATAGTTTAGGACGCTTCCGAAATTAAAAGTGCCGGTCGCATCGCCCAAGCCCAGGACTTTTGAATTTACATTCTGAACGTCAAATCCGCCTTTTAATGTGTGTCGGCCTAAAATATAAGTAAGCGAATCCTGCAATTGGAAACGCGTTTCCTTGCGCGAATCGGCAAAGTTGAGCGATGTGCTTGATGTCGAATTTCCGGCGACGAGCGTTTTGACCGAGTTGCTTACCGGGTCACGATAGCTGACCAGCACGACAGGCACAAGCGGATCGGTCGTCTGATAGCTCGGCTCGTAACGCGACCACTGACCGCGAAACTGGTTGACGGCGCGGGAACCTAAAACCTGATTGTCCGTGAAATTGTACGCGTCGGTGTTGTTATTGCGTTCCTGAAACGCTTCTTCGAGACGGGAAACCGAGCTGCCGTTCGTGCGGGCGTTGTTTTTATGGCCGTACTGAAAACCGATGGTCAGGTCGTTGTTTTTGAACAGCTTGTGATCGACGCGTGCGGTCAGAACGTGGCTGCTGCTCGGTGTTGCAAAAATCTTCGAATACGGCGAGACAAAACCGGCGGACGGGTCGTCGCCATTGCATGCCGGCGAATCGGGTGAGGTGTTTGAGTTGTCGCAAGTTTTCGAAGTGCCGGTCGGAGTAGGCAGTGTGAAAAATGGATTTGACACAACAGGCAGATAAGCGTCGATCAGCGTCGTGTCATCGTATTTGCTGTATTCGTAAGTTACCGAAAAGAACGTGCGTTTGTGGCCGTTGTAGATCCACGGCAAAATGACCGGGCCGCTCAAGGTAAACCCCGGGTCCCAATCTGTAAACGGCGGACGCGGAACGGGAGGGCGCGACACAGAGCCGTCGGCGTCGAACATCGTCAGATTATTGTAATAAGTGTTCGCGTTCAGACGCGCGTCGCGAAAGAACGTGAAAAGGCGGCCTCGAAAGCGGTTGCCACCCGCGCGTGTGCGAATATTAACGCGACCACCCGACGCACGGCCGTATTCCGCAGAGAATTGATTTGTAATTACCTGCACCTCGGCGACAGATTCGAGCGAGGGCTGAAAACGGTCGCGCGACGAGCGGTCATCGTTGTTATCAAGACCGTCGATCGTGATGTTGTTCGAGTAAGCTGTGCCGCCAGAAAGCGAGAAATTCCCCTGTTCCAGCGGAGTCCCTGACGGATTTGTCCCGCTGTCCTCTGCCAGGCCGTTCGTCGAAAGCGATTCTTCGGCAGTGCCGCCAAGCGTCAAAACCAGGTCGAGCGCGTTGCGTTCCGTATTTGGAATTTCCTCGATCTCGCGTTCGCTTATGGTGCCGCCGACAACCGTCCGCGTCGTATCGACCGCAGCCTGTTCGTCATCGGCAACTACGATTTCTGACGCGGTCACACCCGCAGGGTCAAGCCGAAAATCAAGCTGAATATTTTGTCCCGAAAGCGTTTGCAGACCGGCTCGCTCTTTTGCGCCGAAACCGTTTCCGGCGGCCGTTATTTTATAAGTGCCGGGTCTGAGCTGAACGAGTAGGTAACGGCCTTCGCCGTCGGCCGTTGCCGTTCGCACGGCGCCGGTTTCGCTCTGCGTCGCAGTAACCGTGGCGCCGGCAATGGCGGCTCTATTCGAGTCAGTAATTTTGCCTGTTATCTGAACGTTATCAAGGTCTTGCGAATACGCCGCGCAGGCAAAGAAAAGCAGCGCAAGCGCAATGCTTCGAAGTGGGGTTCGCATCAAGAAATTTTCTCCTGGTAGTAGGTTTTATGGGTAAAGCTAAGGCGAGTATTGTGCCCGGAAAGCGAGAGATTGTAAAGTCGGCCTCTGCAAAATTAATTAAATAATTGCTAATTAATAATTAGATAATTAATTAGCAGGGCGTTTGCGTAAAGATACTCGTAAAGTTATGATTTTTGTGACAAAAGCCCTGTAAAACGCATCAGGTTTGAGTCTTGCCAGCTTCGACTGGAAGGCTGAAAGCCTGTCGTACGGGTTGGAGGAAATCAATGGCAGAAAATGGTGTGGACATTGCTCCCGCTAACGGAAAATTGGGTATTCTACTGGTCGGGCTCGGCGCCGTCGCGACCACATTTGTTGCAGGTGTAGAAGCGATAAAACGAGGATTGGCTCAGCCGGTCGGTTCGCTGACGCAGACCGGCACGATCAGACTGGGGAAACGGACGGAAGGGCGTTCGCCAAAGATCAAGGATTTTGTCCCGCTTGCAGATCTTAACGACATAGTTTTTGGCGCGTGGGACATTTTTACGGACAACGCGTTCGACGCAGCGATGAACGCCGGCGTTCTCGACAAAGATCTTCTCAATCAGGTGTCGGAGCAGCTTGCGTCGTTAAAGCCGATGCCGGCTGTATTTGAGCAAAATTTTGTTAAGCGTCTCCACGGCGAAAACATCAAATCGGGCAAGACAAAAATGGAGCTTGCCGAACAGTTGATCGAGGATATTGCAAAATTCAAACGCGAAAAGGGCTGCGACCGACTGGTCATGGTCTGGGCCGCTTCGACGGAAATTTATCTTGAGGAATCAGAGGTTCATCAATCGCTTGAAGCATTTGAAAAGGGACTGTATGACAACAATCCTGCCATTGCTCCATCGATGATCTATGCGTATGCTGCGATAAAATCCGGCATTCCGTTTGCAAACGGCGCACCGAACCTTACTGCCGACATTCCGGCGTTGACAAAATTTGCCGAAACGCAAAAAGTGCCGATCTGCGGAAAGGATTTTAAGACCGGGCAGACACTGATGAAAACGATCATAGCGCCGGGATTGAAGGCGCGAATGCTTGGACTGGACGGATGGTACTCGACAAACATTCTTGGCAATCGCGATGGCGAAGTGCTGGACGATCCCGAGAATTTCAAGACCAAAGAAGAGTCAAAGCTCTCGGTGCTTGAACACATCCTGCAGCCCGAGGTTTACCCCGATCTGTACGAAGGTTTTTCGCACGTCGTCCGCATTAACTATTACCCGCCGCGCGGCGATAACAAAGAAGGCTGGGACAACATCGACATATTCGGCTGGCTCGGGTACAAGATGCAGATCAAGATCGATTTTCTGTGCCGCGATTCTATCCTGGCGGCACCGCTTGTGCTCGATCTTGCGCTGTTTATGGATCTGGCGCACCGGGCCGCGTTAAAGGGTATCCAGGAATGGCTGTCGTTTTATTTCAAAGCGCCGCAGACAGCGCCCGGGCTTTACCCGGAACACGATCTTTTTATCCAGCTAAAAAAACTGAAAAACACGCTGCGCTACCTGAAGGGCGAAGAGCTGATAACGCATCTCGGTATGGATTATTACGAATAGACGTCAGCGCGGGCTTTTGCAGAAAATTGACCAAAAAAATGGACGGTTTACGAATAAATGTCGAAAACCGTCCATTTTCCATGAATCGCTTTTTATTTAAACTACGTCGCTGTGAGTGTTGACAGTTTCGGCATATATTTTGCCTCAAAATTGCACGGAGAACGGATATCGGTGGATATTCGTATGTGAGTGTTCAGCAAAGCCGGAGATCAGGAATGGAGCCAAAGCCCAAGCTGCTGCCATAATTACTAATAGGCGAACAATTCCGGTTATTCGGCGATCAACGGTCGATTTTGCTTGCACAGCACATAATTTTTGTGATAATTATTAGTCAGAACCTGATAGCGCGCTTCGGGTTCGTCAAACCTCTGGACAGTTCATCCGACATCAAAAGTCCAGCCAACGTAAAATCT
>Ga0070664_100002861_pt1 | contig 13975 bp, 11 predicted proteins | sample KBSC73metaG_FD_65863 | JGI IMG/M metagenome (GOLD analysis project Ga0070664, IMG submission 65863) | Corn rhizosphere microbial communities from Kellogg Biological Station, Michigan, USA - KBS C7-3 metaG | ecosystem: Host-associated > Plants > Roots > Rhizosphere > Soil ... | reverse complement strand
GGCGCCGCGAGCCTGCGAGCGAGCGGCGCCAGATTCGCGCGGCGAGCGGAGTGACCGCACCGTCGATGAGCCGCGGTACGGGCGCTTCCGACCGAGCCGTACGGTCGCTTCCGACAGAGCCGGCGCCGCGGGCCTGCGAGCGAGCGGCGCCGGCAAGCGGATCGACGAGCCTCCCCCTCTCCACCCGCGAAGCGGGGGGAGAGGGTCGGGGTGAGGGGGCGACGGAGTGAGCTACTGCATGAACGCGCGGAGCGGCTTGAGGTACCTCCGGTCGCCCTCGAGGCGCAGCTCGACGGCGTCGCCGCGGTCTTCCTCGTTGAGCACGCGGAACGAGGCGCGCGCGGCGGCGATCGCCTTGCCGCTCGCGTACGGGATCCGGACCGTGAACTGCTCGCTCGAGCCGCGCAGCCTGCGCGCGATCTCCGCCTCGAGCCGCTCGATCCCCTCGCCCGTCTTGCCGGACACTCGCACTCCCGCCGCCGATGTCCGGCCGGCGACGTCCGCCTTGTTCCAGACGGGCAGGATCCTCGAGGACTCGACGCCGAGCTCCTCGAACGTCTCGGTCGCGATGCGCTCCTCCTCGTCGGCGCGCGCCGACGAGGCGTCGATGACGTGCAGGATCAGGTCGGCGTCGCGGATCTCCGCGAGCGTCGACCGGAACGACGCGACGAGGGACGTCGGCAGCTTCCTCACGAGTCCGACGGTGTCGACGAAGATCACGTCGGGCAGCCGCGGCGAAGCGGCGCGGCCCGCCCGGGCGTCGAGCGTCGCGAAGAGCCGGTCCGCGGCGTACGCGCTCTCGCGCGTGAGCCGGTTGAACAGGGTCGTCTTCCCCGCGTTCGTGTAACCCGCGATCGCGACCTGGAGCCAGCGCCTGCGTCCGCGCCGGCGCACGAGCCGGGCCACCTCGATGCGCTCGAGGTCGCGGCGCAGCCGAGCGATGCGGTCGCGGATCTTGCGGCGGTCGAGCTCGAGCTTCTGCTCGCCCGCTCCGCGTCCGCCGATTCCGCCGCCGAGCCGCGACAGGTGCGTGTAGCGTCCCGCGAGCCGCGGCAGGAGGTACTGGAGCTGCGCGAGCTCCACCTGCGTGCGCGCCTCCCGGGAGCGCGCGTGCAGCGCGAAGACGTCGAGGATCAGGCCCGGCCGGTCGACGACCCGCACGCCGTCGCCCCATGCCTTCTCGAGGTTGCGGACCTGGCCGGCGGACAGCTCGTCGTCGAACACGACCAGGCTGGCGTCCTCCGCGCGCGCCGCCGACCCGATCTCCTCGACGGAGCCCTTCCCGATGTACGTCGCCGGATCCGGAGAGACACGCTCCTTGACGAAGCGCGCGACGACCTCGCCGCCCGCCGTCTCGACGAGCCGTTCGAGCTCGTCGAGGTGGTCCTCGGCCACCGCGCGCGGCACGCCCTTCGGCGCGACGCTGACGATGACGGTCTTCTCGGGCGCCGCCGTCCGTGCCATGGGCGCATTGTAGGGGACCGCGGAAGTCGTGAGTCGAGAGTTGTGAGACGCGCGTTCGGCGCGCGTCGAACTCTCCCATATATTTGACCCGTGGCACTGCTCGCCGGGCACCTCGATCACCTGTACCGCGCGTACGGGGCCGAGACCATTGCGACGGACCCGATCCTCTTCGTCGGCCGGTACGCGGACGACGAGGACCGCGAGGTCGCGGGCTGGATCGCGTCGGCGTTCGCCTACGGCCAGGTCCCCGTGATCCAGACGAACGTCGGCCGCCTCCTCGAGGTCCTCGGGCCGCGGCCGGCGCGCTTCCTCGACGGCGTCCGCGACTTCCGCGCGCTCGCCCGCGGGCCGCTGCGCGGCTTCCGTCACCGCTTCCACGGCGCGGCCGACGCGGCCGCGCTCCTCTACGCGATCGGCGCGGCGCGCGCGGCGGGCGGCGGCTCGGTGGGCGCGTTCTTCGAGTCCGGCCAGGAGGACGCGGACCGCGACGTCGCCGGCCTGCTGTCGCGCGCCGTCGCGAGGCTGACCGCGCTCGACTACCGTCCGGTGCTGGGGGCGCGGCGGCTCCCCGACCGGTCGCCGGTGCGGTTCTTCTTCCCCGACCCGGCCGCCGGCTCGGCGTGCAAGCGCTGGAACCTGTACCTGAGGTGGATGGTGCGCCGCGACGCGCTGGACTTCGGCATCTGGAAGGGCATCCCCACTTCGCGACTGGTCGTCCCGACCGACACGCACGTGCACCGGATCGCACGCCGCCTCGGCCTGACGCGGCGACGGACCGCGGACTGGAAGACGGCGCGGGAGATCACCGACGGGCTCGCCCGCTTCGACGCGAAGGACCCGGTCCGGTTCGATTACGCGCTGTGCCGGATCGGGATCCTGGACATCTGCCGCCCTCGCCCGAGCCTGTGCCGCTGCGGAGACTGCCCGGTTCAGCCCGCGTGCGCGGTGGGACGGAAGCGGCTTCGCGCCGCCGCCTCGACTCCCCGGGAATTCTCGATCCTCAATTCTCAATTCTCAATTTCTCGATGACCACGCGCTCCCTCCTGACCGTCACCCTCGGCGTCGCGGTCGCCGCCGTCGCCACCGTGTGGATCAAGTCGCTCGTTCCGCCGGAGTCGCCGTCCGGGTCGATCCAGTTCCTCTCCGCCGCGCCGGAGCTGCCGATCTTCGACCGCGCGGGAAAGAAGGTCGACCTGACCCAGCAGAAGGACAGGATCCTGATCGTCCACTTCTGGGCGACCTGGTGCCCGCCCTGCGTCGAGGAGACGCCGGCGCTCTCGAAGTTCTGGGAGCAGTACAAGAACCGCGACGACGTCGCGCTCTACGCGATCTCCGTCGACAAGGACTGGAAGGCGATCGACGACTTCATCGGCAAGAACCCCAGCGCGCTGCCGCTGTACCACGACCCGAAGGAAGCGACGGCGAAGCGCTTCGGCACGACGCAGTACCCGGAGACTTACATCGTCAACAAGAAGGGACGCGTGCTCTTCCGCGTGCAGGGCGCCGTCGACTGGGCGGACCCCGACGTGCGCGCGCGCATCGAGCAGATCATCCATTCGTGAAGCCTTCCTCTCCCGGGAGCCCCGCGGGCTTTCGAATCGCGCAGGAAACCGATGGCGACTGACGTCCCCGAGTTCGGGGATTCCAAACCAGGCGCGACGTACGTCCCTCGCCCCGGCGGGTACGCGGTCATCTTCGACGAGCACGGCCGTCTCGCGGTCGTCGCGACCGCCGAGGGGCTGCATCTTCCGGGTGGCGGGCAGGAGTCGGGCGAATCGCCCGAAACCGCCGCGTTGCGCGAAGTGACGGAAGAAACCGGGTTGCGGGTGGAGATCCAGGCGTTCATCGGGGTCGCGCACGAGCTCGTGTTCGCGCCGCAGGAGAACGTCCACTACCGGAAGCGATGCTCCTTCTTTCGAGCGGCGGTCGTCGGCACCGGCGAGGCTTCGGAGCCGGACCACGAGCTCGAGTGGATGGCGCCGCGAGAGGCGCTCGTCAGCCTGCACCACGAGATCCAGCGCTGGGCGGTCCGGAAGGCCCTGGAAGCGCTCGCAGGGGGTCTACCGGAGGAATAGGCGTCGTTGACGCCGGTTCGAAAGGACCATGCGCCGCGCCGCATCCGCGGGCCGGCGCTCGTCGAGGTGTTCTAGTCGCCAAGCCAGGCCAAGCCTCGGCGCCCCACTCCGTTTCCGTCATCCTGAGGAGCGAAGCGACGAAGGATCCCCGGCTCGACGAGGCTCCGGCGCTGCGATTCGCGGATCCTTCGCTGCGCTCAGGATGACGGTGCAGATCGTCCTATCGCTTCTCGCCCCCTTCCCGCATCAGCCACAGAAAAAGGATCAGCGCCGCGAGGGCGAGGACCAGGCTTCCGTAGAAGAGGGTGACGTCCGAGTCGAGCCCGGGCAAGGCGGGCTCAGCGGCCGCCTGTGGCGGCCCGGCGCTCTGTCGCGGGCCGCGGCGCGGGCGCGGCCGACGCCGTCTCCGTCGCCGCCGTCCTCGTGTCGCGCTGTTGCGGGGCGGGCGGATTGCCGCCGCTGCCGAGCGACCAGACGTAGGCGCCGAGCGCCCTCGTCACCTGCTCCGGGCTCGACAGGAACGCCTTCGCCGCGTCGTCGCTGCCGAACATCTTCGCGAACTCCGCGCGGTCCGCGGCGAAGTTCGGCGCGTCGATCAGCCCTCCGAGCGGCGAGAAGCGCTTGCCGTCGTCGCCCTTCGGGAAGTTCGTCGGCATGCGGGTGCCCGGCATCCATTCATCCGGGCGGCGGATCCAGTCCGGGATCCAGTCGTGCCGCAGGCGCGTCGACGCCATCTGGAGGTTCGGCGCGAGGCTCGCGCGGTCCACGCCGGGGCGGTTCATGTCCTCGATCGAACGCGGGTGGCACTGCGCGCACTTCAAGAGCTCGAACACCTTCTTGCCGGCGGCCCACTGCGTCGGCGTGGCGGAGTCGCTCGCGATGAGGAACGGGTAGGCGGCGCGGTCGAGAGACGCGAAGTACGACGTGAGGTCGTTGAGCTCCTTGTCCGAGAAGTCGAAGGTCGGCATGTGGACCTCGAGCCACGGACGGATCTGCCCCGTCTTCGGCGCGCGCAGGAACGAGAACAGCCAGTCGCTCTGCACCTTCGCGCCTTCCCCCTGGATGATGGGAGGCGCGAGCGACGGATCGGCGACGAGCGACCGGAACGAGCCGCCGAAGCCCTCGATGACGTGGCAGCCCTGGCAATTGTGATTCTTGACGATGCGCCGGCCGCGCTCGACGGCCGACTCGGACGGGTTGAGCGCCTTCACGACGTTCGACGCCGCGTTGAGCTGCTGGAAGCCGAGCACCGCGGTGACGACCTGATCCAGCTCCCCGGCCGAGAGCCGGAAGTTGGGCATCCGCAGCTTCTCCTCCCAGCCGCGCGCGCGGTCGCGGTCGAAGACGCGCGGCGCGTGGAGCTTCGTGCGGAACCAGTCCTGCCGCGTGTGCGGGAGGTGGATGAAGCCGAAGTCGAGGCGGTGGACCGCCTTGGAGCCCTCTTCGGTCAGCTCCGTGCCGATCGGCTTCGCGTCCTCGAACCCCGGGATCGCGTGGCACGCGTAGCAGCCGTAGTGTCCGATCAGCTTCTCGCCGACGTAGACCTCCTTGCCGTGGAGGTCCATCTTCGCGAGGTCGGCCTTCGCGTCGAAGAGAGTCTTGGTCGACATCTCGAAGTACAGCGCGATCTTGTCGAGCGTCTCGGGGTCGGTCTTCGGCAGCGGGATCTGGTCGAACTCGGGCGGCGACTTCAGCGTCGAGAGGTACTCGGCGATGTCGAGCGCCTCGTCGTTCGTGAGGCGCAGGTTCGGCATCTTGGTGTCGGGGTTCCACGCCTTCGGGTCGAGGACCCAGTGGTAGATCCAGTCGCGCGACACCTTGGAGCCCTCGCCCGCGAGGTTCGGCCCGTACTGCCGGTACGTGCCCACGAGGTCGCGCGTCGCGTGCGGGTCGATGATGTGGCAGCCGAAGCAGCCGCGCTGGGCGACGAGCGTTTCGCCGCGCTTCGCGTCGCCGCGGCCCGCGACCGGCTCGACCGTGGCGGGCTTCGACTTCGCGCCGAGGTACTGGACGATCGCGTTGACCATCGTGTCGTTCTCGACCTTGCCCTGCGCGTTCATCTTCTTCTGCGCCTCGGTCGGCGGCTTGGGGCCCGACACGTCGACGAAATTCTCCTGGTAGAAGAACGTCGGCATCTTCGTGTTCGCGCGGAATGCGGCGGGGTTCATCACCCAGCGCTTCGCCCAGTCCGTCGTCTCGAGCTTGGCCGCGACCTTCTCGAGCGACGGCCCGACCTTCGGCAGGCCCTGCTTCTCGAGACCGTCGATGCGATGGCAACCCCAGCAGCCGAGGCCCTCGACGACGCGCATCCCCGCGTCGAGCGTCGGCGCGTCGTGGAAGTTCGCCTCGCTCGAGTGGCAGCGGTAGCAGCCACCCTCCGCGTACTTGAGCGGGAGAACCGGGGTCTCGTTGAAGCGGTCGAACTCCCAGTCGTACTTCTTCGTCCACGACGCGCGCTGCGCCTCGGTCTCGGGCGAGTGCCCCGCCGACCAGAACGAGGTGGCGCGGTCGCGGCCGCCGTGGCACGGCGTGCAGCCGAACGTGTTCGCCGGGTGCATGGATTCGCTGCCGACCATCGCGTGCAGGCGCGGGTGCGAGCGGAGCACGGCGTTCCACTTCGGGTTGTCGTAGCCCTTGCGGTCCGCCGCGACGTGGCACGTCGTGCAGCGGTCGACGCGCGGGATCCGCATGAAGTTGACGTTGTTGAAGTGGTCCGGGAGCTGCACCTGCTGGATGCGCAGCGACGGGTTGATCATGTCGAGGATCGGCGAGTTGCGCAGGTTGAACAGGGCGTCCTGTTTCAGGCCCGTGAACTTCTGGAGCGACAGCCGGTAATCGGCGCTCTTCTTCTCGAGCGCGTTCTCGAGCTCGGTCCGCTTCGACTCGATCTTCGCGATCTCGTTTTTCGCGTCCGTCTCCTGCTTCTTCAGGGTCGCGAGCACGAGCGTGCGGTCGTCGAGCTCCTTGCGCAGGCCGTCGAGCGACCGCTTCACCGACGGCGCCGAGCGCGGGCTGTTCGCCAGCGCGTCCTCGTACTTGTAGAGGCCCGCGTCGAACGAGGCTTTCGCGAACTTGTAGGACTGGTCGGCCGCGTAGACGCGCGGATCGAGCGCCTTGAGCTTCGCGTTCTGCCTCGCGAGCTCCGAGCGGTTTTTCGCGATCTCCACGCGCGCGGCGCGCAGCTCGCCGACCAGCCGGGTGTGCTCGGCGTCGAGCGCCTTGCGTCGGGCGTCGAGCGCCTGCTCGCGCGTCTGGCGCCGGTCGAGCTTCATGAACGTGCGCTGGATGTTCTTCCAGTCGCGCGAGTAGTCCGCGATGACCATCCAGATGAAGACCGCGGCGAGCGCGATCCCTCCCCAGAAGAACGCGCGGTTCAGCCTGGGGATGTTGTAGTGGTGATCGATCGGTTCGGCGGGAGGCTTGCGGGGCATGGCTGGACCAACGGCCTCAGATGTTGAAGGCGAACTCGGGGATCGCCACGATGTACTTCAAGTTGAAAATCCACCTCAAGTACATCTTGATCGGCAGCGACATCATCATCAGCGCCAGCGAGACGCCGATCATGTAGCGCGGCATGTCCATCTTCTCGAAGAACCGGCGAAGCAGCGTGCGCGAGAGCACGAGCGGCAGCACGGCGATGTAGAAGCCGACGAGCACCAGGCCGAAGATCTCCCGGATCAGCCAGAAGTTCGGCAGGCTGCGTTTCAGCAGCTTGACCCAGATGATCTCGGACAGGTTGATGTTGTTCAGCGGAACCAGCTTGTTGATGTCCCAGAACTCGTATGGCCCGAAGAAGTTCCAGTTGGGGCCGCGCAGGAACGTGCCGAGCACGATCAGGACGCACCAGAGCACGAGGAAGCCGACGAGGAAGATCGTGATCTCCCACTTTCGCTCGCGGAACGTGAAGTAGCCGTTTCCCTTCGGGTTGACGTCGATGTACGGGATCGCCATGAGGCCGACGATGATCAGCGACGGCAGCACGACGCCGGCCAGCCAGGGATCGAAGTAGACGAGCATCTCCTGGAGGCCGAGGAAGTACCACGGCGCCTTGGCCGGGTTCGGCGAGTCGGTCGGATTCGCGGGCTCCTCGAGCGGCGCCTTGAGCGCGATCGACCAGACGATCATGACCGCCATGACGACGACGAGGCAGATGAGCTCGACGTAGACGAGGTCCGGCCACGAGAAGACCTTCTGCCCGGAGTCCTCGCCCTCGATCGGCGGCCGGCCGTCCGCGATGCGCCGGTCGTTCTCGTACGCCTGGTTCATCGCGAACCAGAAGAAGAAGCCGACCAGGAAGATCATGCCGACGATCGGCACGTTGTCGGGCAGCGTCGCGACCTTGTTGAAGTTCGGGTCCAGGTACGAGAGCCCGATCCCGCCGGCGACGATCGCGAGCAGGACGAGGCCCCCCTTCCGGGTCCAGATCGGCCGCCAGCGGATCAGGAGGACGAGCCCGATCAGCGCCGCCGTGACGAGGTACTGCGGCGCCGAGAGGAAGTCGATCGCGTTTTTGACGAGGGTGATGGGGTTCATAGATTCGGCACCCTGGCGAAAAGCAGAAAGGTCTCTGGTTGCGCGTCCCTGGTCTCTGGTTGGGGAACCAGGGACCAGAGACCAGAGACCAGAGACCTTTCTTTCGAATCGCCGTGGAGCGGATTCGTCATACCGGCCCCGAGATCCCGCCGTCCTTGCGGACGCGCCAGAAGTGCACCGCCATCAGGAACGCCGCGATGAGCGGGATACCGACGCAGTGGAGCACGTAGAACCGCAGCAGCGCGCCCGCGCCGACGAAGCGGCCGCCGAGCAGCCCGAAGCGCGCGTCGTTCGTGGAGGTGACGAGCTGGATGTCGCCGATCTTCAGCAGCGAGGTACCGGGACCCTGGATGCCGATCAGCGGCGTCGCGGAGGCCATGTTCGATCCGACCGTGATGGCCCAGATCGCGAGCTGGTCCCACGGGAGCAGGTACCCGGTGAACGAGAGGAGCAGCGTCAGCACGAGCAGGATGACGCCGATGACCCAGTTGAATTCGCGGGGCGGCTTGTAGGACCCGGTCATGAACACGCGGAACATGTGGATCCAGACCGAGATGACCATCGCGTGCGCGCCCCAGCGGTGCACCTCGCGCATGATCCCGAACGGAACCTGCTCCCGCAGGTCGAGGATGTCGACGAACGCGTACTCGACGGTGGGCCGGTAATAGAACATCAGCAGCAGGCCCGTGAACGTGAGCACCAGGAACAGGAAGAACGTCACGCCGCCGGCGCACCAGGTGTAGCGCATCTTCACGCCGGACTTGCGCGTCTTGACCGGGTGGAGGTGGAGGACGACGTTCCCGAGCATCGCGAGAACGCGCTTGCGGTTCGTGTTCGGGATCCCGACGCGGAAGATCGACTTCCAGAGCTGGCTCGAGACGATCGACCGCTGCAAGTCGGACCAACGAGAGCCCACTCGGTTACCTCCCAGCTCCTGACACCGCTCCGCTTCCGCTTCCCGCTTCCGCCCGCGCCGTGGTCACAGTTTCACCACGAGCCCGGGACGAGGTGACCAGAGACCCGAGCGATCACGCCATCTTGACGAAGGCCTTCGGATCGCTCCACTGGCCGCGCTCGTAGAGATACCGCACGGCCTTGTCGACGATGATCTGACCGTCTTCCGCCGAGACGCCGATCTCCGCCCGTTCGAGAGGGCGCGGAGCCGGACCTTCGAAGTTGATTCCCGAGACGTAATAGCCCGAGCCGTGGCACGGGCACTTGAACTTGTTCTGCGCGGCGAGCCAGTTGGGCGTGCAGCCCAGGTGGACGCACACCGCGACGAGGGCGTAGATCGAGCTGGTGTCCCGCACGATCCACACTCCGAACTTCTCCTTCCAGCGCTCGTCGACGCCGAGGGCATAGGTCGAGGGCTCCCCCGCCTTGAACCGCGTCGGGGGCTCGAAGAGCACGTTCGGGAAGAGGAAGCGGACCGTCGCGGTCAGCCCCGCCACCGTGGCGGCCGCGAAGCCCGTCCAGGCGAGCGTCATCCACTTCAAGGTGGAGCGCCGGGTGACGCCGTCGACGGTGACGTCGGGCGGAGGGGTCGGGAGGCTGCTGGGCGCCGTGGACATCTACTGGGTGGAGGAATTTATCAGAGGGAGATGCGCGTCTCAAGGAGAGACGCTCGTCGTGGATCGTCGTAGGGGCGGCCCTTGCGGCCGCCCCCTCTGCAGTGACTGACGCGGCCGATGCTCCGTCGAGAGGGGGCGGGGACGAGCCCCGCCCCTACGACGCTCTCTCTCGTCGTCTTTTTCACTTTCGGGCGTTGTCCGCGGCCTCGAGCGCCTTCCGCGCCTCGTCTCTGACCCTCAGGTTCGGATCGCTCTTCGCCAGGCTCTCGACCATCGGACGCGTCTCCGCGTCGTTCAGCAGCGCGAGCGCCTTCAGCGCGTTGATCATCGCCGCCTCGGTCTGGTCGCTCGAGAGCTCCGCCTGCCGCTGGAGCGCGGCGCGGTCGATCATCGAGCGCAGCACGGGAAGACCCGTGCGGTCGCCGAGCTGTGCGAGCGCGATCGCCGCGTTCCAGCGCACGTCCGCGGTGCGATCCTCGGCGAGCACGGCGAGCCGGGGGATCGCGCGCTTGTCGCCGAGCTGGCCCAGCACGTACGCCGCCATCTTGCGCACGGCCGGGTCCTCGGACTCGGACGCCTTGAGCACGGGCTCGACGCCGGCCGGATCTCCGAGCTTTCCGAGCGACCATACCGCGTAGAGCCTCGTGTCGACGTCCGGGTCGCTCACGGCCGCGACCAGCGCCGGCACCGCCGCGCGGTCGCCGAGCCGGCCCAGGACGAGCGCGAGGTAGCGGCGGACCGGGACGTCCTCCGCGCGCTTCGGCGAGAGGCCCTCGAAGACCCGCAGGGTCTCCGCCGCGAGCTCCGGCCGGTCGGCCGCCGACACGCTGCCCAGCGAGCGGGAGAGCTCGAACGCGGCCTGCCAGCGCCGATTCGCCGAGCCGCCGCGCACCTCCTGCAGGTAGTCGCGCGGCCCGCGGCGCTCGAACGTCATCAGGCTGAAGGCGAAGAAGATTCCGACGGCCGCGCCCACGACGAGCAGGGGCAGCAGGAAGAAGCGCGCGATGAGCCGGCCGGCGCCGCGCGGCTCCTCGATCAGGTCGTCTTCGGGCTGGGAGTCGGTCGGCTCGGTCACAGGACGGGGAGGTATCTCCTCGCCTGCGTGATCGGGTTCGGAACGAAGATCGCGTCCTTCTCGCAGACCGTCTCGCAGAGCCGGCACGAGACGCAGGGTCCGGCGTCCACCTCGGCGATCTTGTGGAACGTCTCCTGGAGAGGGTCGTCGATCAGGTAGATGCAGTCGAACGGGCAGATGTCGATGCAGAACTCGCAGCCGGTGCAGAGGTCGCGGTCGACGATCGCCTTCGGGATGTCCTTCGGCTTGACCTTCTCGACGAGCTCGCCCTTCTGGTCCTGGATGCACGAGACGGGGCAGTACCGCGCGCAGACCGAGCAATCGATGCAGCGGTCGGCGTGGATGACGTACTTCTCGGCCTTGTCGCCGGTGATCGTGTGCGTCGGGCACTTGATCTCGCACACGCCGCAGCCGATGCACGTCTCGGTGATGAAATGGGGCATAAACCTCGTCTAGAGAGCGGATTAAGCGGCCGCTCCTCGCTCAAATTATCACAACGCGGCGCCACGCTGGACGGGGCCGGCCGTCTGCCGTCTCCCGTTTGTCGTCCACCGTCTGCCGTCTACCCTCTGCCGTCCACCGCCCCGAACAATTTCGCCTCCTTCGCGTTAAGCACATCTGGGGGACACTCCTGCCATGACGAAAGAGATTCGCGCCGTCGTCCTGGGGCTCCTGGTGGTCGTGATCTTCGGGGTCGGGCTCGCGTACTGGCGCCGGCCGGGCGCGGAGTTCCGGCGGATCCGCGCGTTCCACGTCCAGGTCAAGAAGAAGGACGGCGGCGAGACCCGGACGCTCTCGTTCAACGTGCCGGTCGGGCTGCTCGCGCAGCTGACCCGCCTCGCCCACATCGAGAACTTCGAGTCGGATCTCCAGCGAGAGTTCGAGAAGGGCGAGATCACGCCCCGCGAGATCCTCGACGCCGCCGACGAGAGCGAGGAAGGGCCCGACGGCAAGCCGGGCGTGATCAAGAAGGACGACGCGACGATCGAGGTTCGCAAGGACGGCAGCGCGATCCGCATCGACGTCCAGGACGACTGGGACAAGAAGGTTCACATCCGCGTCCCGCGCAGCCTGATCGAGGCGTTCTCGGACGACAACCGGCTCTCGGTCCGCGACATCATCCACCGTCTCGACGAGCTCGACCCGGGCGACGTCGTCACGATCCAGGACCACGACGACGAGGTCACGATCACGGCGGTGCCGCAACGGCACCTGAGGATCAGCGCCTGGCGATGCCCGAGGCTGCGCGCGGCATAGCTCCAAGTCCCAAGTCCCAAGTCCCAGGTCTCGGGTTCAGTTCTCAGGTTCGAGTCGCGCCACCTGAAACCTGAGACTTGGGACCTGAAACTCCCTCTTCGTCAGCGATATGTTCCCCTCGTGCCGAACCGCCTAGCGAACGAGCAGTCCCCCTACCTCCTCCAGCACAAGGACAACCCGGTCGACTGGTATCCCTGGGGCGACGAGGCCTTCCAGAAGGCCCGGAGCGAGGACAAGCCCATCTTCCTGTCGATCGGCTACTCGACGTGCCACTGGTGCCACGTCATGGAGCACGAGTCCTTCGAGAACACGTCGATCGCCGAGGTCCTCAACCGCGACTTCGTGCCGATCAAGGTCGACCGCGAGGAGCGGCCGGACGTCGACGACGTCTACATGCAGGCGGTGCAGATGATGACGGGCGCGGGCGGCTGGCCGCTCTCGCTCTTCCTCACGCCCGAGGGCCGCCCGTTCTACGGCGGCACGTACTACCCGCCCAGGTCGCGGTGGGGCCGCCCCGGGTTCGCCGAGCTGCTCGGCGCCATCTCGAGCGCGTGGCAGTCGCGGCGCGACGAGCTCGAGTCGTCCGCCGCCGAGATGCTCGGCCACCTCGAGGCCGAGGCGAAGGCGCGCGCCGCGCCGTCCGACGTGCCCGGCGGCGTGCTCGAGACGGTCGTGCCGTTCCTCGAGCGCCAGTTCGACCCCGAGAACGGCGGCTTCGGAGGCGCCCCGAAGTTCCCGCCTGCGATGCGCCTCGAGCTGCTGCTGCGGCGCTGGATCCGCACGGGCGCGCCTGCCGCGCGCGAGATGGTCGAGAAGACGCTCACGAAGATGGCGTCCGGCGGCATGTACGACCAGGTCGGCGGCGGCTTCCACCGCTATTCCGTCGACGCCGCGTGGGTCGTCCCCCACTTCGAGAAGATGCTCTACGACAACGCGATGCTCGCGCGCGTTTACGCGCTGGCCTACCGCGCGTTCGGCCGGCCCGACGACGCCCGCGTCGTCCGCGAGACGCTGGACTACCTGATGCGCGAGATGACGCCGCCGGACGGCGGCTTCTTCGCCGCGCAGGACGCCGACTCGGGCGGCGAGGAGGGCACGTTCTATGTCTGGACGCCGGAGTCCGTCGCCGAGGTCGTCGGCGAGCCCGAGGCGGCTCTCGTCTGCGCGCGCTTCGGCGTCACGCCGGAGGGCAACTTCGAGCACGGCGCGACGGTCCTGACGCTGGCGAAGTCGGTCCCGGAGCTCGCGGCCGCGTTCGGGAGGAGCGAGGACGAGATCGTCGCCGTTCTCGCCGACGCGCGCGCGAAGATGTACGCGGCGCGGTCGAAGCGCGTCGCGCCCGGCACCGACGACAAGCAGCTGACCGACTGGACCGCGCTCGGCATCTCGGCCTTCGCCCTCGCCGGGCGCATCCTGCGCGAGCCTCGCTACGTCGAGGCCGCCGGCGCCGCGGCGGAGCGGGTCCTTCGCCAGTGCGCGCGGGGCGGCGCCCTGCTCCACCGGGCGCGCGGCGGAAACGCGGCGATCGAGGGCTTCGCGACCGACTACGCGTTCCTCACCGAGGCGCTGCTCGACCTCTACGAGGCGACGTTCGAGGCGCGCTACCTCGCGGAGGCGCTCCGGTTCCAGGAGTCGCTCGACCAGCGCTTCGCGGACCCCCGCGGCGGCTACTTCCTCGCCGCGGACGCCCACGACGGGCTGATCGTCCGGCCGCGGGAGACCTTCGACGGCGCGACGCCGTCGTCCAACTCCGTCGCCGCCTCCAACCTGCTGCGCATCTCGGCGCTGACCGGCGATCGGTCGGCGCGCGAGCGCGCGGACTCGATCTTCTCGGCGTTCGGCGGTCTCCTGGCGCAGGCCGCGTCCGCCTTTCCCCGCCTGCTCTGTGCGCTCGACTTCCGCGAGGACGACGCCCTCGAGGTCGTGCTCGCCGGCGAGCCGGGCCGCGCGGACTTCGACGCGCTGTGGGACGCCGCCTTCTCCTCGCCGCGCTTGAACCG
>Ga0070664_100002860_pt1 | contig 13977 bp, 18 predicted proteins | sample KBSC73metaG_FD_65863 | JGI IMG/M metagenome (GOLD analysis project Ga0070664, IMG submission 65863) | Corn rhizosphere microbial communities from Kellogg Biological Station, Michigan, USA - KBS C7-3 metaG | ecosystem: Host-associated > Plants > Roots > Rhizosphere > Soil ... | reverse complement strand
GGAGTTGGACGAGCATCCGGTTGGGAGTTGGGAGTTGGACGAGCATCCGGTTGGGAGTTGGGAGTTGGACGAGCATCCGGTTGGGAGTTGGGAGTTGGACGAGCGTCCGGTTGGGAGTTGATCAGCTACCCGCCACCAGCTCCAGTTCGTCCGCTGGCCGGTAGCCGGTTATAATTTCCGACTGTCTCAGTCGGATATGCCAGTCGCCATCCCCGGGCTTCCCCGCACGGCAGCCTCAATCGTCGATTTAATTGGAAATACGCCCCTGATCCGCCTGTCCGGGTTCGAAGCCGGGCTGCGGCGGGTCGAGCTGTACGCCAAGGCCGAGTGGCGGAATCCGGGCGGGTCGGTCAAGGACCGGGCGGCGGCGCGAATGATCGTGGAAGGCGAGCGGTCGGGGGCGCTGGCGAAGGGAAAGATCATCCTCGACGCCACCTCCGGGAACACCGGAATCGCCTACGCGATGATCGGTGCGGCAAAAGGGTACCAGGTCCGGCTGTGTGTGCCGGCCAACGTCACTCCCGAGCGGAAGAAGATCCTCAAGGCCTTCGGCGCTGACGTCGTGTTCACCGATCCGATGCAAGGATCGGACGGCGCAATCCTGCGGGTCAAGGAGCTCTACGCCGAGCGCCCGGATCTGTACTTCTATCCGGACCAGTACAACAACGACAACAACTGGCGCGCGCACTATGACGGAACGGCGCCGGAAATCCTCGAGCAGACCGGCGGGCGGGTGACGCACTTCGTCGCCGGTCTGGGCACCAGCGGGACGTTCATTGGCGCCGGCCGGCGTCTGCGTGAGCACAATCCGGCCGTTCGGTTGATCTCGATCCAGCCCGATTCGCCGCTGCACGGCCTCGAAGGCTTGAAGCACATGGAGACGGCAATCGTGCCGGGCATTTACGATCCCACGCTGGCGGACGCCGACCTTGGCGTCGGCACCGAGGAGGCGTTCGAGCTGACGCGTCAGCTGGCGCGCCAGGGATTGTTCGTTGGCATTTCGAGTGGTGGGGCACTCGCCGGCGCGCTACGTGTGGCGCGCGATGCCTCGGACGCCGTGATCGTCGCGATCTTCCCGGACGGCGGTGAGAAATACCTGTCGGAGCGCTTCTGGGGAGAGATGTCATCAACAACTGGAACGGGGGCCTGATGTCGCTGTCGTTGGGGACGGGAGTGGACGCGGCCATCCGCGCACACGGCGTGGAGACGTATCCCAATGAATGTTGCGGGGCGCTTATCGGTCGCGATGGGGCGGTGACTGCGACCTATGCCCTGCCCAATACGACCGAGGAAGGCCCCCGTCGGCGATTCCTGGTTCGCCCATCCGATTATCGGGAGGCGGAGAAGCGCGCGGCCGAGGCCGGGGGCGACCTCCTGGGCTTCTATCACTCGCATCCGGATCATCCGGCCCGGCCGTCGCAGTACGACCTCGATCATGCCTGGCCGTTTTTTTCGTACGTCATCGTTTCCGTCCGCGAGGGCGTCTCAGAGGACATGACGTCGTGGCGTCTGCGGGAGGATCGCTCGGCTTTCGACCCTGAAGAACTGAGGAGTGCGTAGGCCGGGCCTGATGAAGCAGGCCCGGAATGTGGGCCGGGTTCCGCGAAGCGGACCCGGCGGAGTAGACATGGCTAACACGATCAACATCCCGACCCCGCTGCGACCGTTCACCGACAAGAAGGAATCCGTGGAAGTCAGCGGCGCCACGGTTGGCGAACTGCTCTCGGACCTGACGAAGAAGTACGACGGGCTGCGCAAGCACCTCTACACCGACGAGGGGAAGCTGCGGAACTTCGTCAACGTGTACTTGAACGACGAGGACATCCGCTACCTGCAGAAGGAACAGACGCCGGTCAAGGCGGGCGACACGCTCAGCATCGTGCCCAGCGTCGCCGGTGGTCGGTGACAGCCCCGACCTGGCGGCCTGACGAAGCTCGCTCGAGAAGAGGACCAGATGGTTACGGAGACTGAAGTGGAACTGCCGACGCTTTCGCCGGAGGAAATCAAGCGCTACAGCCGCCACCTGATCATGCCCGAGGTCGGCATGGACGGGCAGCGGCGTCTCAAGGCTGGTAGCGTGCTCTGCATCGGCGCCGGCGGGCTCGGGTCCCCGGCCGCGATGTACCTCGCCGCCGCTGGTATTGGACGCATCGGCATCGTCGACTTCGACGTCGTCGATTTCAGCAATCTTCAGCGACAGTTGCTGCACGGGACGAGCGATGTCGGCACGTCGAAGAACGAGTCGGCGAAGCGTCGCATCAACGACCTGAATCCGCACGTGCAGGTCGACACGTACGAGACGCTCCTCACTTCGCAGAATGCGCTCGACCTGTTCAAGGACTACGACGTGATCCTTGACGGCACCGATAATTTCCCGACGCGGTATCTGGTGAACGACGCGTGCGTGCTGACGGGCAAGCCGAACGCGTACGGCAGCATCTTCCGCTTCGAAGGGCAGGCGTCGGTGTTCGGCACCAAGGACGGTCCGTGCTATCGATGCCTGTACCCCGAACCGCCGCCACCTGGACTCGTTCCGAGTTGCGCGGAGGGTGGTGTGCTTGGCGTGCTGCCCGGGATCATCGGTGTCATCCAGGCAACCGAGACGCTCAAGCTGATCACCGGCATCGGTGAGCCGCTGATCGGGCGCTTCATGATTTACGACGCGCTCAAGATGAAATTCCGCGAGCTGAAGCTGCGGAAGGATCCCGAGTGCCCGGTGTGCGGGACGCATCCCACGGTAACCCGGTTGATCGACTACGAACAGTTCTGCGGCATCCGGCCCGAGCCGGAACTGACGGAGGTCCTGGGCGCGGGCGCGAACGACTGGGAGATCACCGCGGTCGACCTGAAGAAGAAGCTGGACGCCGGCGAGACGCCGCTCATCGTCGACGTGCGCGAACCGAACGAATATCAGATCAACCGGATCGCCGGCTCGACGCTGATCCCGCTCGGCGAGCTGCCGCGGCGGTATCAGGAACTGCCGCGGGACCGCGAAATCATCCTGCAGTGCAAGACCGGCGCGCGCAGCGGCCGGGCGCAGGACTTCCTGAAGTCCGTGGGGTTTGCGAGGGTGAAGAACCTGAAAGGCGGCATCCGGGACTGGATCGACAAGGTGGACCCGAGCCAGCCGAAATATTGAGGACGGTGCCAATTCCCAACTCCCAACGACTCACGCGTGACCAACTTCCAACGTGCACGGTTTCGAACCTTTGGGAGTTGGGGAAGCGACGCCGTTGGGAATTGGGAGTTTCCGTAATGCCGACCATTCTTGACGGATATTGGTTGGCGCCGCTAAAATACGACTGTTGAAGTCGGATTTCGGTCCGGCTTGGACCTGGCAGTGAACCAATGTTGAGGTTGTCGAAAAAGGCGGACTACGCGCTGATGGCGATGCGGCACCTGGCCCTGAAAACGACCGGGGCGGCGTCGACCAGCGCGCGTGAGATTGCCGAGCAGTACGACATCCCGATTGAGTTGATGGCCAAAGTCCTGCAGCGGCTGGTTCGGACCGGTCTGTTGCTCTCGACTCAGGGGACCCGCGGCGGCTACGCGCTGAGCCGGCCGCCGATAGCCATCAGCGTGGCCGATGTCATCCAGGCGATCGACGGCCCTTTTACCGTCACCGCCTGTTCGACGGAGAAGAGCGATTGCGAGCAGTACGGCAAGTGCAGCATCCGCGATCCGCTCTGGCAGATTCGCGAGCGCATCGTGGAGGCGCTCGGCACCGTGACCATCGCCGAAATGGCGTCTGACGCTCTGCGAGCGGACGGCACCGGATCGGCTTCAACGCCCGTAGCAGTGGTACGACGATGAAACTTCCGATTTACATGGATTACCACGCCACGACGCCCGTCGATCCACGGGTGCTCGAGGCGATGATGCCGTTCTTCAATCAGCATTTCGGCAACCCCGCGAGCCGCAACCACGCATTCGGCTGGGAGGCGGAGGAGGCGGTCGAAAACGCGCGGAAGCACGTCGCGGATCTGATCGGCGCTACCGCGAAAGAGATCATCTTCACCAGCGGTGCGACCGAGTCGAACAACCTGGCGATCAAGGGCGTCGCCGAGATGTACCGCGAGAAGGGCAATCACCTCATCACGTGCGTGACCGAGCACAAGGCGGTCATCGACACGTGCAAGAAGCTGGAAAAGCAGGGCGCCCGCGTCACCTATCTGCCGGTGCAGAAGGACGGGCGGATCGACCTCGCCGATCTGCGCGCCGCCATCACCGACAAGACGATCCTCATCTCGATCATGTCCGCCAACAACGAGATTGGCGTCCTGCAGCCGATCGCCGAAATCGGGGCGATCGCGAAGGAGAAGGGCATCATCTTCCATAGCGATGCGGTGCAGATCGTCGGCAAGGCGCCGTTCAACGTCAACGACGCGAAAGTCGATCTCGTCTCGATGAGCGCGCACAAGCTGTACGGCCCGAAGGGGGTGGGTGCGCTCTACGTGCGGCGTCGCAACCCCCGCGTGCTGCTCGCCGAACAGATCAATGGCGGCGGTCACGAACGCGGGATGCGGTCGGGCACTCTCAACGTCCCCGGTATCGTCGGGTTCGGGAAGGCGGCGGAGCTGGCGAAGCAGGAGATGGCCACCGAGGGCCAGCGGCTGCGCACGCTGCGCGACACGCTGAACGCGAAGCTGCACGCGAACCTCGACGAGATCTACGTCAACGGCTCGATGGAACATCGCCTGCCGCACAACCTGAACATCAGCTTCGCCTACGTCGAGGGCGAATCGCTGCTGATGGGGATCAACGACGTGGCGGTCTCGTCGGGATCCGCCTGCACCTCCGCCAGCCTCGAACCGTCATATGTGTTGAAGGCGCTCGGCGCCGGTGACGACCTGGCGCATTCGTCGATTCGGTTCGGCCTCGGGCGGTGGACGACCGACGAGGAAGTCGATTACGTGGTGGAGAGACTGACGACCGTCGTGCGGCGGCTGCGCGAGATGTCACCGCTCTACGAAATGGTCAAGGAAGGCGTCGACCTCACGAAGATGCAGTGGGTCGCGCACTGAGCGTGGAAACGCAGAACTCAGAACTTTGAGCTTGGAAGTAAGTTCGAGACTTACTTCCCCGTTCCAAGTTCCAACTTCAAAGTTGGAAGGTATGGCTTATTCAGACAAGGTCATCGATCACTACGAGAACCCGCGCAACGTCGGCTCGCTGCCGAAGGACGACCTCAACGTCGGCACGGGGCTCGTCGGCGCGCCGGAGTGCGGCGACGTCATGAAGCTGCAGGTCAAGGTGAACCCGGACACCGGTGTCATCGACGATGCCAAGTTCAAGACGTTCGGATGCGGCTCTGCAATCGCGAGCTCGAGCCTGGCGACCGAATGGCTCAAGGGCAAGACCGTCGACCAGGCCCTCGCCATCAAGAACACCGACATCGTCAACGAGCTGTCGCTGCCGCCCGTGAAGATTCATTGTTCGGTGCTCGCGGAGGACGCGATCAAGGCGGCGATCGCCGACTATAAGAAGAAGCAGGGCGAGGCCAAAGGTGAGACGGTGGCTGCTGGCGATCACGCACAGCCAAACGCGTAGGGGTCAACTCCCAACGCCCAACGTCTGCCGCTGGACCAACTCCCAAGGGCGCCGAATGCGGCTCTTTGGGAGTGGGGAGTTGGAGGTTGGGAATTCGTCATGATCGAGATCACAGAAGGCGCCGCCCAGAAGATCAAGTCGTTGATGTCCAAGCAGGGCATCAACGAAGGCGGTCTGCGTGTGGGCGTCAAGGGCGGCGGGTGCTCGGGACTCAGCTACACCTTTGCCTGGGAAAAGGAATCGCGGCTCGGCGACGAGGTGTTCGAGGGCCACGGCGCGAAGATTTTCGTCGACCGCAAGAGCTACCTCTTTCTGAACGGGACGGTTCTCGACTACGACACCGCGCTGCTCACGAAGGGTTTCGTCTTCCACAACCCGAACGCCAAGCAGACGTGCGGGTGCGGAAGTTCCTTTGGGGCCTGACGGCTGCTGGCAATTTGTGATTTGCGATTGGTGATTTGCGAATCGGTGTTCGTCGCCCTTGCCTTTCAATCACAAATCACCCGTCACAAATCAGCAATCACAACTCGCAAATGTTCTGATGTCTCCCGACTCCATCCCTGTCCGCTCCGCTGACACGCTCGCATGCCGCACCTGCGGCGCCGGCGCTCCGGTGGACGAGCATTTCTGCCCGAACTGCAGCCGGATCCTCGCGCTGGGGCGGCATGGCGACTTCTTCTCGTTTCTTGGCCTGCCGCGCCAGCTGAACATCGACCTCCAGGAGCTCGAGCGGAACTTTCGCGAGCTCAGTCGCAAGTTTCACCCGGACTACTACTACAACGCCTCGCCGCAGGAGCGTCTGGCCAGCCTGGAGCGCTCGTCGTATCTGAACGACGCGTATCGCACGTTGAAGAGCCCTGCCGCACGCATCGAGCACCTGCTCGCCATCGAGGGTTTGCCGGCCGTGCAATCTGAAGGCGCTGCGACCGGGCAGCCGGCAAACACGGTCCCGCCCGCGCTGCTCGAGGAAGTGTTCGCGCTGAACGAGGAGCTCGACGAGATCCGGGAGGCGCGTGAGAGCGGGGCCGATGCCGCCAGCCTCCGGAAACGGCTGGAAACGGCACGCGAGCCGATCGATCGGAAGCGCGAGGAGCACGAAGCGCAGCTCGAGGCACTGAGCACGCAGTGGGACGCCGAGCGTGACACGGCGGCAGTGGCCCAGCAGAGAAGGACGCTCGAAGCGCTCCGCACCGTGCTGCTCGAACGGAACTACATCAACAATCTGCTCGCCACCATCGAAAGAGAAGTGGCTAGCCTCGGTAATTTGTGATGGGCGATTTGCGATTTGCGAATGGAGTCACGGAGATGACCGCAGAATCGGCAATCACAAATCACAAATCGCAAATCGCCAATGAGTAAGGTTGTCGGTATCGATCTCGGCACGACGAACAGCCTCGTCGCCTATGTCGGGCCGAAGGGGCCCGAAGTCATTCGCGACTCCTCCGGGGATGCGCTCGTGCCGTCGGTGGTGTCGATTGGCGACAACGGCACCGTCTACGTCGGGCGTGAGGCGCAGCGACAGCTGCTGGTGACTCCTGACCGGGCTGTCTACTCGGTCAAGCGTTTCATGGGCCGCGGCATCGACGACGTGCAGGAGGACGCAGGGCTGCTGCCGTTCCGCGTCGGCGGCGAACCGGGCGGCGTCGTCCGCATCGGGATCGCCGATCGGGAGTTCACCCCACCCGAGATTTCCGCGTTCGTGCTGCGTGAGTTGAAGCATCGCGCCGAGCAGTTCTTCCAGGAGCAGGGCGAGTTCGACTTCGAGGTCGACCGGGCGGTCATCACGGTCCCCGCGTATTTCAACGACGCACAGCGAACCGCCACCCGCGATGCCGGTCGCCTCGCCGGTCTCGAGGTCCTGCGAATCATTAGCGAGCCGACGGCGGCGTCGCTGGCGTACGGCCTCGACAAGAAGAACCGCGGCACGATCGCGGTCTACGACCTCGGCGGCGGCACCTTCGACATCTCGATTCTGAAAGTCGAAGAGGGCGTCTTCGAAGTGCTGGCGACGAGCGGTGACACACACCTCGGTGGCGATGACTTCGACAACCTGGTGATTCACCTGCTGTTGCGCGACCTCGAGCTCAGTGGGCACGACTCGACGCCGGAACTGGTTCAGGCAATCCGCAAGGCCGCGATCCACGCGAAGCAGGAGCTGTCCGAACAGGACGAAACGGAAATCCGCGTCGGACCCTCGACGGCGTTGCCGGCCGGCTATCGCCGGCAGATGACACGCAACGAATTCGAGGAACTGATCGGCCCGCTCGTCGAGCGGACGATGGCACCCGTGCGGCAGGCGCTGGCTGACGCCGGCCTCCTGCCCAAGGACATCGACGAAGCGGTTCTTGTCGGCGGCTCGACCCGGATCCCGATGGTCCGTCGCGCGGTCGCGGATCTCTTCGGACGCACACCGCACAGCGATCTGAACCCGGACGAGGTCGTGGCGCTCGGGGCGGCGGTCCAGGCGGACATTCTGATCAGCGGGCGGCGTGAGATGCTGCTGCTCGACGTCACCCCTCTGTCACTCGGCATCGAGACGATGGGTGGCGTGGTCTCGAAGATCATCCTGCGCAACTCGACGATCCCGGCAACCGGGCGGGAGATGTTCACGACCGGCGTGGACAACCAGACCGCCGTGGACGTCCACGTCCTGCAGGGAGAGCGCGAACTCGCGTCGGATTGCCGCTCGCTGGCGCGCTTCAAGCTGCGGGGCATCCCGCCGATGCCGGCGGGGCTTCCGCGTATCGAGGTGCGGTTCCAGATCGACGCCAACGGAATCCTCAGCGTTGCGGCCCGCGAGTTGCGCACCGGCCTCGAGCAGACGATCGAGGTGAAGCCGTCGTACGGCCTGACCGACGAGGAGGTCGAACGCATGCTCATCGAATCGTTCGAGCATGCCGAGGCGGATTTCGAGGCGCGATTGCTGATCGACGCGCGGAACGAGGCCGAGTCGGTCGTCACGGCAACCGAGAAGCATTTGCGTCGGCGCGACTTCGACGCGATCGAGCAGGAACTGCTGCCGGGCGAGCTGCAGCGGGTGGACGAGGCGCTACAGGCGTTGAAGGACGCCGTCGGTGCGACGGACCGCGACGCCATCCAGCAGCGGACGCACGCGCTGAATCACGCAACCAAGCACCTGGCCGAAATCACGATGAACCGCAGCATCCGCGAGGCGCTTGCCGGCAAGAACGTCAAGGACGTGTAGTTTCGAACTCAGAACTCAGAACGCGGAACTCAGAACTTCGAACCGAACATGAACACGAACTGAGAACCGAGAAGACAGAAGCGAGAACACCAGGATCGGCAATGCCTAAAGTCACTTTCATCCTCCGCGACGGCACCGAGAAGACCGTCGAGTTCGAGCACGGCAAGCTGCCGTTCTGTGAGCACGGCCTGCCCGAATCGTTCCTCGATGTCGCCATGAACTTCGGCGTTCACCTGGAACACGCGTGCGGGGGCAGTTGCGCCTGTACGACCTGTCACCTCTACATCCGTCAGGGCGAGCAACAGCTCAGCGAACCCGAAGACAAGGAGCTCGATCGACTCGACACGGCGTGGGATCTGCGCACCAGCTCGCGGCTCGGCTGTCAGGCGGTCATCCAGGGTGACGGTCACATCGTCGCCGAATTCCCGCTGTACACCCGGAACTACGTCCAGGAGGGCGGTGGCATTCAGCTCGGCGACGTCAAGAAGGCCGAGCCGAAGGAAGAAGAGGCACGGCCGTGAAATGGATTGACGCGGAAGACATCGGCATCGCGCTGACCGAGAAATTCCCCAATCTCGACCCGCTTACGGTTCGGTTCACCGACCTCCGGGAGAAAGTGATGGGCCTCGACGACTTCGATGACGACCCGAAGTCGTCGAACGAGCCAAAACTCGAAGCCATCCAGATGGCCTGGTACGAAGAATGGAAAGACAGCCAATGAGGGCCACAATTGAGGGCCTCCAGTAAAGGGTTGCCAATAAAGGGCAGCCAATAGGGGTGTGGTAGCGTCTTAGGGTCCATGGCCTTCCGATTCCTTTTCGCGGCGGCTCTCTGCGCCGGCTTCGCGGGTCCCGCGATGGCCGGACAGGGAAAATCTGCGGACGGCACAGTGGTGACGGTCACGCCCGGTGTGGAACTCGACCGGTTGCCGGTCAACGTCGCGAGGATCGGCAAACAGCTGCGTCAGACGGAGGTCCGCGAGGAGCGCAACGGTCTGCGGCTGCGCTACGACATTCAGGTCTATGGTGACGCTCCGCGCTTCAAGCTGGTCACACCGCTCGACAACCTCCTCATCGGTGGCGTCCCCAACTCCGCGCCGACGCATAACGACATGATTCGCCAGATGACCCCGAAGGAGTTCAGCACTCCGGTCTTCAGCACGTCGGTGCCATCGCGTAAATAGCAAACTCCCAACACCCAACGTCTTTCGCTTCCCCAACTCCCAAAGGCGCTGCCGAGGATCGTTGGGAGTTGGTCGGGCGACAGTCGTTGGGAGTTATCACTACACTCTTCCGAATGCGCATCCTCGTCGTGACCGCGACCGAGGCCGAGGTCGCGGCACTCGTCACATCGCTCGACCCGCTGTCGGGCCGGTCGTCACGTTTGAAGTCCTATACGCACCAGCCGCACTCCGTCGACATCCTCACGACGGGTGTCGGCATGGTCGCCACCGCCACCTGGTGTTCCGGGGTGTTCGCGCGCGAGCGGTACGATCTCGTCCTCAACGCGGGCGTGTGTGGCAGTTTCCGCCCCGCGCTCCCCCCTGGCCGCGTGGTGCACGTGACGACGGATCGGATTGCGGATCTGGGGGCGGAAGATGGCGACGCGTTTCTCAGCGTGCAGGAGCTGCAACTGCTCGGCGAGGACGAGTTCCCCTGGACGCGTGGCCGCCTCGTCAACAGCGCGCCGCCGCTGAACGAGGGGTTGAGGCAGCTTCCGGTTGGTGATGCCATCACCGTCAATACGGTTCACGGCAACGACGTCACGATTGCCACCGCCGTCGAACGTTACAATCCCCATGTGGAAAGCATGGAAGGCGCGGCCTTCATGTATTCCTGCCTGGTGCATGGCGTGCCGTTCGCCCAGGTGCGTGCCGTCTCGAACATCGTCGAGCGACGCAACCGCGCGGCATGGACGCTGCGGGAGTCGATCGACGCGCTCGGCACGGCGCTGATGACGATTATCGATTGCGCCGGTCGTTGCCCATGAAATTGACCCTCGCTTTTTCGCCTTGTCCGAACGACTGCTTCATCTTCGATGCGATGGTCCACCGCCGCGTCGACCTCGAGGGACTCGAGTTCGAGGTGCGGCTGGCGGACGTCGAGGCGTTGAACACCGCAGCGTTCAGCGGCGAGGTGGACATCAGCAAGCTGAGTTTCCACGCGTATGCGTACTGCATCGATCGTTACGTGCTGCTCGACGCGGGCAGTGCACTCGGCCGTAACTGCGGTCCGCTGCTGATTTCGAAGCGTCCCATCACCACCGGCGACGCAGCGGCCGGCCGGCTGCGAATCGCCATTCCCGGCAAGTACACGACCGCGAATTTCCTGCTCGGATATGCGTTTCCGCTGGCGACCGACAAAACGGAGCTGCTGTTTTCGGACATCGAGCCTGCCGTGCTCGACGACCGGTACGACGCGGGGCTGATCATTCACGAGAATCGATTCACCTACGAGGCGAAAGGCCTTCGCAAAATCATCGACCTCGGCGAGTACTGGGAGTCGACCACCGGCGCGCCGATCCCGCTCGGAGGCATCGTCATCCGCCGCTCGCTGAGCGATGCGGTGAAACAGAAGGTGAATCGCGTGCTGCGCCGCAGCGTCGAGTACGCGTTTGCGCACCGCGAGGCGAGCCTCCCGTACGTGCGGGCGCATGCGCAGGAAATGGACCAGGAGGTGATGTACAAGCACATCGACCTCTACGTGAACCAGTATTCGATCGACCTCGGCGAAGATGGCCGGCACGCGATCGAGCTGTTGTTCGACAAGGCGGCCGCCTCCGGGCTGATTCCGGCGATCCGCGAGTCGCTGTTTCTGCCAGCCCCGCAGCGAGCCTGATTTCGTGCCGTCGCAGCCTGCGCCGGAGGTCGTCGAGACGGAACGGCTGTTGTTGCGGCGCCCGATCCCCGGTGACGCGCAGCAGATCTTCAGCCGCTATGCATCGGACCCGGACGTGACGCGCTACATGTCCTTCAGACGACATCAATCGATTGCCGACGCCGAAATGTTTCTCGATTTTTCAAACTTCGAGTGGTCGGCCAATGGTTGCGGGCCATATCTCGTGCTGTCGCGCGATTCGGGCAGCGTGCTTGGCGGAACTGGTCTGTCCCTCCAGGAGAACGAGGCCGAGACCGGCTATCTCTTTGCGCGCGATGCGTGGGGCTTCGGCTACGCAACCGAGTCGTTGCGTGCCATCGTGGCCATCGGTCGGGCGATGGGGCTGCACGGGCTTCACGCGCACTGTCATCCAGACCACCATGCGTCGATGCGCGTGCTCGAGAAGTGTGGCTTCACGCTGAACCATCGGGCCAGGAACGCGCATGTGTTCCCGAACCTGAGTGCGGCAAAGCAGGATGTCCTGTCGTACGCGCTCAGCTTCGAGTCTCGTACGCCATCGCCGCGGCACGGCTGATGTGCGCCTGCAACTGACGGACGCCATCGGTCAGGGCTGCCGGGCCAGGCTGCAGAATCAACGCTGACTTCACCTCGTAAATCTGTCCGTTGCGGACGGCGTCGATCGCGTCCCAGCCTTCCCGAGCGGAGATGCGCGGTGGACGCACCGGCTTGCCGCACCAGGACGCGATAATGGCCTGCGGATTGCGACGGATGACGTCCGCCGGATCGATGATTCGATCCTTGCCGAGTCTGGCGTCTTGAAGTTCCGGAAAAATCGGCTCGCCGCCGGCAACCGCGATCAGTTCCTCCACCCATCGGATACCGGAGATGAGGGGGTCGTCCCACTCTTCGAAATAGACTCGTGGCCGCATCGGCAGCGCCGCCGCCGCATTGCGCACGTCGTCGAGGCCGCGTTCGAGATCGGCAGCCAGCCGGTCGGCTCGATCGGTGCAGCCGACAAGGCCGCCAAGGATCCGGATCATCTGCAGGATCTCCGCGACCGTCCGCTGATTGAAGAGCATGACCGGGTAACCACGCTTGCCGAGGTCAGCGACGATGTTCGCCTGCAGATCCGAGAAGGCGAGGATCAAATCGGGCCGGAGCGCATCGATCTTTTCGTAGCGGGCGTTGAGAAACGAGGAGACGCGAGGTTTCCGGCGCGCTTCGGGCGGCCGAACGGTGTAGCCGGACACGCCGACGACGCGATGGCCCTCACCGAGGAGGTACAGCGTCTCGGTGGTCTCTTCAGTCAGACAGACGATGCGCTGCGGGTACTTCATCGCCGGATCTGGTGGCTACGGGTAACGTCTCCGATGCGCGGGCGTCGCCGTTCGCCAGCAGGAGATCGGCCCACGCAAACGGCTCCCGCTTCTCGAGCCGGCCGACCCGCAGGCGCACCGGGCCTTCGAACATCGGGCCGTCGCATACGCAGGTGTGAAACTCGCCGTTTTCGCCGCAAGGGTCGGCCCCAGGCGGCAGGTCCGTCACGAGCGTCGCGTTGAACTCGCGTCCGGCGAATGACGGTCCGATGATGCGCATGTCGACGCACGACAACCGAGCCTTGAGACCCGCGGAGATCATGTCGTGCGCCAGCCGGTCGGTCGGGATGCCCCACACCGGGAACAGCGGCAGCAGTCCCGAACCCTCCAGCTGTTTTTCGCGATAGCGGCGCACGTCTTCCAGGTACAAGTCCCCGAAGGCGGCGTGCGTGAAACCGTCTGCGACCGCCCGCTCCACCGCCGAACGCATGCGGGCTTCGTACACCTCGTTCGGGCACGGATGCGGGATCGGCACGATCCGCAGAGGCAGGCCGACCGCGCGTGCCTGGGCCTCGAGCACCTCGCGACGAACCCCGTGCATCGCGACCCGATCGACCGACTCGTTCACGGTTGTCAGCAATGCCGCCACCGCTCCCGGCCGTTTCAGGTTGAGCAGGTGGAGGGCCCAGGCGCTGTCCTTGCCCGAACTCCACGACAGCAGGATCTTCATCGCCCCGGCGCACCGTTACCGGGCGTGAACAGTTCCGGGTGCAGGACCCGAGCGAAATCCTCCGCACCTTGTATGAGGCGCGGGCCCGGCACGACCAGGTGGCTACCCGACAGGAAATGGATACGTCCGTTGCGGACGGCGGGAACACCGGCGAGGGTTGCCCATATGTTGCGTTCGGCGGCGACCGCGCCAGGTTGGATCAAGCCTTCGGCGCGCACCTCGAGAATGACCTGCGGTCCTCGGGTGAGCAGCGTTTCCGTGGAGGGCTGCACCGATTCCTTCTTCACATCCGCGAACACGTTGTCGCCGCCGGCGGCTTCGAGCATGTCGTGCAGGAAG
>Ga0070664_100002855_pt1 | contig 13983 bp, 13 predicted proteins | sample KBSC73metaG_FD_65863 | JGI IMG/M metagenome (GOLD analysis project Ga0070664, IMG submission 65863) | Corn rhizosphere microbial communities from Kellogg Biological Station, Michigan, USA - KBS C7-3 metaG | ecosystem: Host-associated > Plants > Roots > Rhizosphere > Soil ... | reverse complement strand
TTGGTGATCGAGCGCAAGCGTCGACCGGAAGAACAGGAAGAGTTTGTTTGGTTCTGCGAACAGTGCGACGCGCTGGTTCTTTCTCGTGTCGTCAATCAGGGCAATATCCCGGCACAAGTCACCGCCGTCTACACGGAATTTAACAACGATCCGCGCCTTCGTACCTGCAAGTCCTGCGGTTATGTCTTTCCGGAAACGCCCATGGCCGAGCGGCTGAGCTTTCTCGAGAAGAGTTAATCCTTATCTATTTGGATCCCAAAGCGCATGGCAAATCACAAAGAGACGAAAGTCTGCGGGATTTGCGGCAAGACGTTCGCGCTCCGCGATTTGGTGCCCGGAACAGCGCTGCGGGATGCTGTAGCTCAACAGATTTCGCAAGAACATCCGGACTGGTCACAGGAGAAATTCATTTGCCGTCCGGATTTGAATCGTTATCGTGGCGAATACGTCCATTCTCTGTTGGAATCGGAAAAGGGTGAATTGACGTCACTTGAAAACGAAGTCCTCACCAGTCTGCGCGATCACGAGACGCTTTCAAAAAATGTTGATACTGAATTCGAGGGAGAATGGACGCTCGGCGAGCGCTTGGCGGATCGCATCGCGACATTCGGCGGCAGTTGGATCTTTCTCATTTTGTTCGGGTTGTTTCTCATGGTTTGGATCGGCGTCAACTCGTTCATTTTGTACGCGCATCCGCCGGATCCGTATCCTTACATATTGTTGAACCTGATCCTTTCCTGCCTCGCGGCGATTCAGGCGCCGATCATCATGATGAGCCAAAACCGTCAGGAAGCCAAAGATCGTCTACGTTCGGAACACGACTACCAGGTGAATCTCAAAGCCGAGTTGGAGATTCGCCATCTGCACGAGAAGCTCGATCATTTGCTGTCGCATCAATGGGAACGTCTAGCGCAGATCCAGGAAATCCAGCTCGAGTTGCTGGCCGAGATCAGCCGAAAGCGCTGAAGGTTAGGAGACGGTGATGAGCACAAAATATCAAGATAAATTCGGTCATCCAGTGGAGCGAACCAAAGGAAAAGTTCTACCTTTTATGGCGGGTTGGATTCAGGATTTCATCCATCATTCGCCATTTTGCGTAATGGCGACGAGCAACGATAGCGGCGATTGCGACGCTTCGCCGAAGGGCGGCATGCCGGGGTTCATTAAGGTCTTGAACGAAAAGCAGTTGTTCATTCCCGATGTCGCAGGTAACAAGCTTTTTCATGGGTATGGCAACATAGAAAGCAATCCAAAAATAGGCTTGATTTTTTTCATTCCAGGGCACAATTCGACGGTGCGAATCAATGGAAGAGTAAAAGTAATTGATCCAAGCGAGCTAACTGATTCCCAACTCGAGGTATTCGATCCGGACGAAAAACCCGAAGTGCTTCAAGGCTTGCTCGTCGAAGTCGAGGAGTCCTATAGCCATTGCCCGAGAGCACTCAAATTTTCGCGGCTATGGAATGTCGATGAGATCTCTAAAAACATCGCCGATCCACCCATCGGAGTGAAAGAAGCGGGGATTTAGTCACCGATTTTGGCGTAGCGCTTTTGCAGGACGATTTGATTGCCTTTCGGTAGTTTGAAGAAGATTTCTCCCTTCAGTCGAAATGACGATTTTCACCAGTTGTATTCCGGGAAATAGTGCTGAAATTCTTGGCGCGAGGCGTCTAAAAAAATGAGTTCGGGGTCCGACCAAGAAATTTGTTTCATGAGCGCGCGTCAACTAGCGGCTCTCATTCGCGAGCGAAAACTTTCCTCGCACGAGGTGATGAGCGCATTTCTGCGACAGATCTCTGGGATCAATCCGAAAATCAATGCAATCGTTGCTAAATTAGACGACGAGCAGTGCCTCGCGCTTGCCGACGATGCCGATCAGCGCTTGGCGCGCGGCGAAGAAGTCGGACCGTTACATGGTTTGCCGTTCGCATTTAAAGATTTGGATCCTGCGGTCGGTTTTCCGATGACGCGGGGTTCGCTCATTTTCAAAGACTTCATGCCGACGGAAGATTCTGTTTTGGTGGAGCGATTGCGGCGAGCGGGCGTAATCGCAATTGGCAAGACCAATGTCTCTGAGTTTGGCATGGGATCGCACACCTACAACGAAGTCTACGGCACAACCCTTAATCCCTATGATTTGAGGAAGACCGCGGGGGGTTCGAGCGGTGGCGCAGGCGCCGCCCTGGCCGCCGGCCTCCTACCATTGGCAAGCGGAAGCGATCTCGGTGGCTCGCTCCGAAACCCTGCCAACTTCAATAATATCGTCGCCCTCCGACCCACCGTCGGCCTGGTTCCGTCCGTACCGTCAGCATTGCCGTTTTTGGGGTTCAGCGTCAAAGGGCCGATGGGGCGATCCGTCGGAGACGTCGGTTTTCTGCTGAGCGCGATGGCGGGCGCCGAGCCGCGCGATCCTGCTGTGTATCCTTCGAATCCTCATCTGTTTGCAGAACCTTTGGAGCGCGAGCTCAAAAACGTTCGGCTGGCTTGGTCTCTCGATCTCGGCGGTTTGCCGCTCGACAACCGAGTACGGTCGATACTCGAAGCGCAGCGAAAAACATTCAGCGATCTAGGCTGTATCGTCGAGGACGCTTGTCCCGATCTGGCCGGTGCCGATGAAATATTTCTTACCATTCGAGCATGGAGCTACTGGCATACGCTCGGGCCGCTTCTCAAAGAGCATCGACACCAGATGAAACCGGAGGCCATCTGGCAGATCGAATCGGGTAGCAAGCTCAGTGGCAGCGATGTTGCCGCTGCGATGGCGCAACACGGTGAGTTGATGCAGCGCATGAGGTTATTTCAAGAGAAACATGACTTTCTCGTCTGCGCGGTGAACCAAGTCCCGCCTTTCGATGCGAATATTCACTGGCCGCGGGAGATCGAGGGTGTGCCGATGGAGCATTACATCGCCTGGATGAAGAGCGCGTACTGGATTACGCCGACATTTTGTCCGGCGATTTCCGTGCCTGCGGGGTTTACGGCGGATGGTCTCCCTGTCGGCATTCAGATTGTCGGCCGCTATCGCGACGATCTCGGGGTGTTGCAAATCGCCCACGCTTTTGAACAGGCAACCGGGTTTGGAAAAAAACGGCCGAAAATTGCGGTTGCATAGTCGCCATGGGGGCTCTTCGACCCGCTGCAGGATAAACTTCGCGCGAAATGCAGATTCGCCTGCGGTTTGGCATCTCGCTCCACTGAATCGTGACATGGATCCGTAAGATAGTTGGGTTACGCTGCGCTAACCCAACCTACAAAAAATCTGCACAAGATGCCGGGCCGCAAGTCATTTTTGATAGAGCTTCGCCGCGAACCCACTCTTCTCGATTTCTTTTAGAATCGACCCGTCGATAAACTGTTCCGGCTTTGCTGCCTTTGCGCGGGGATCCTTCTCTGCCATCCAGGTGAGTTGAGTTTGAATCGCGGCGGGTGAGACGTGCGGTACCTACGGATAGATCTCTTTGTAGAGCCGGTAAACATCTTCCAACGCTTCTCGATCGTCGATCTTCAAATATTTGGCCAGCGTGCGGATGCTCGGTTCGGGATTGTTCTTCACCATGTGGATGCCTTCGATGATCGCGCGCAAATATCGAGTGGCCAGATCGGGCTGTGCTTTAAGAAAAGCGCGGCTGGTGATCACTTCAAGCTGGGGAAAGGGGATGTCGTATTGAGTCGGATCGACCAAAATCGTGAACCCGGCTTTCTTCCCTACGTTAAAGAATTCCGGTGTCAGAAGCGTGCAATCGATGCTGCGTTTGCTGAGAGCGGAAAGACGGGTGCTCGTACCACCGGTTTGCAATAAGGTGACGTCTTTGTCTGGAGTCAGACCATAACGCTGCAAAATGAGACGCGCGGCGAGATCCGAAGCACTGCCGAAACGGGAAACAGCCAGGCGTTTACCTTTAAGCTGATCGATGCTTTTGATTTCTTTTTGAGCGAGCAGAGCATACGGAAGACGGCTTTCGATGCTCGCGATCGATATGATATCGCTGCCGGCCAGATTGCTGCTGACAGCCACAGTGCCGCCGCCCATCGCGATCTGAGTTTCGCCGGCCGTGAGCGCCTGCACGGTGGTTACACCGCTTTCGATGAGCACGACGTCCACGTTCAATCCATGCTTTTCAAAAACCTTTGCTTCCTTGGCCAACCAGTAGGCCGCCATGTTGGCGGTGAGAGCGCTATAAGAAGTTTTCAGGCGGGTCAGTTGGGCGAAGGCGGATGGGGAATTGCCGTGATGCAATAGTGCGCACGTGAGTAGCACAACAAAAAGCAATTTAAATTTCATCGGCATCCCTCAATTAATTTAGGCAAAGGCCGGACCAGTTTGGACGCGATTACGAAAATAGGAAAGCCTGGACGCCGGCGTTTGCCGGTATGAGAAATGACATATCGCGGATTATCCCTGGTGGGTTTCATTGGATTCACGAGGGCATATGCAATACACGCCTACGACACAAAATCATTCGTGGTTTAGCTAGTTCTCACTGAAAAAGTACGTTTTGGGCATGAGTTCCTACGGCAATCGTGAGCGCAACTTGGTTTTGTGATGAAAAACCGGTTTCGAAATCTTGATCGGTCATGTTCGCTGCCACACGTTGTAGGCAAAAATAGCCAATCCGGTCCAGATTGCAGTCCCTACGGAACCTTTGGCCAGCACTCGACCCAAACCAAACTTGCGTTTGAGCATGCTGATCGAGCCCTCGATGCCACAGCGAAACCGTTGCAGTTGCCTGAACCACGCTCTTCGTTGATGCCGTTGTTCGGTTTTGCTCAAGCGACCCACCTTTGGGATGCCAATTTTCTCAATACCGGCTTGGCCCAACTTCAGCACGTTCTCGGCACTGTAATAGCCGCGATCCGCCGCCAGCTCTTGGGGCTTTATGCCGAGAGCGGTTTTTGCGTTGCGCAGCACCGAGAGCAGTTCGCTACGATCACTGGGATTTCCTTTTCGAATTTCATAGTGAACGATCACACCGGAACTATCCTGTATGAGTTGCAACGTGCGGCCAAATTCCACTGGCTTGTTAAGTTTTCCTTTGCAGATGGGCCGCACTTCAGGATCGTGAAACGAAACAATCCGCTCTGCTATGGACTTCTTTTCCTGAAGTTTGTGCTCCGTCTGAGTCACAACGCTCTGGGCCAGTTCAATTTGCTCAAAAAACCTCCGCTTGAGCTTGGCGAATCGCTCCGATGCCGAACCTGCCAAAGTCTGCCAAGCTTCGCGGGCCTGCTCCACAGTGTGGGCCATCAGCTTGGCCACACGCTTGAGGATTTTTCTTCCTTTCTCTTTGCGTTCTTTAGGGTTCGCCTTGGCCGTCTGGCTCCAATTGAAAACCGCTCGCTTGGTCGCCCGTACGTGGTTGGTGATCTTTTTCCCCAACGAGGCTGCCGTGCGGGTAACCGTCTTTACCGCCTGGTGAATAAGACCAACATCATTGGGGTAGCTGATATGAGCCTCAAGGGTGGTCGAGTCGATCCGAATCCGCCGCGGCTCAATCGAACGACTCTTCAACAACCGCTTGACCAAACCTTTGTTGAGGCCGTTGATCCGATCTTCACCAAATCGTTGATTGAGCTTAATCAAAGTGGTTGCATCGGGCACACCATCCATCAACGAAAGCCGGCAAAAATACCGCCACCGCAAGCGCTCTCTAACCTCCCGCTCCACCTCTTCGTAACTCAAACCCCAGCGGAACTTCAGGTACATCATGCGCAGGTAGATCCCTACCGCCGTTCCTGGCCGACCCAGACTCGGATCGAACGCCTCTTCAAAAGGTTTCAAAAGCTGCGGATCAGACAAAAGCTCATCGACCTGCTTCAGTTCTTCGTCCAATTCGTAAAGCGAAGCATCGATGAAACCGTCACCAAAACTCATTTGTTGCGATATGGGTCTACGCATGCTTTTTCTTTTACACCATGCGATCGGTTGGACCCAAGAAAATTGTGACTTTTTCAGTGAGAACTAGCTAACGGAGGCGTATCTGCGCGCATAAATAGCTGCGCGGATAAATAAAGGGGGCGACCCATCGATCGCCTCCTTTATTTTTAATTGGATCCGCTGCCGCCAACACCCAGTCCGGTTTTGCGCTGCAATTCGTCGATTCGTGCTTCTGCTTTGTGAGATTCTCGTCGAACGGCTCTGAGAGCGTCTTCAGATAAGATCGCTGTGCTCCGGTCATCGGCTCTTTGTACTGTCCGGGCCGCGTTTATTTTTCTTTGATGGGATAGATCCTCACGTTCGTCGTAAATCACTGAATTTTCGTCATTGTGCGCTCAAAAAAGTATAGCACTGGCTTAAGACGGCTCCAGCGCCGTTGACAATTTTTCCAACGCGAGTGAGTTCGAAGCCCGCGAACTTCCGGCAGAGATAGAGATGCCGACCGTACTAACTCTGTGGGATCAGGTTGGGTGGAAGGAGCAGAGTGCAGCGGCCAGTGAGAATCTGGCGATGCTCCTGAGTCGCTCCTTCGACCACAGACAATCGAGTGCGCGGAGGAATCAGCGGATCTCTCGACCACTCGGGCGCTGAAACGCATCATGTCGCTTCGAAAGTCGAGTAGATATGACGAACAGAGATTTCTTAAGTCACCCGCGCGGACCGATCCATGAATCTGACTGATTACCCAATGACCATCTTTCGCATGGCAGTGCGCCTGAGAAAGCGATAATCGCGCCCTTGGCCGCTCCGGCGGCAACGGCGACATAGTCGCCGCAGCCACGTAGGGAATGTGAGCACCCAGTACGAATGGCGGGGCGGCCGGTCAGGCACATCAAGCCCGAGCGTGCCGTGGCGCAGATTTCCGGCGCATCGTCCACGATTCTAATCAGAACCAGCTAGGATTGGCGCCGAGACACTCACGTTCGAACATGGGCAGCGGCCAATTGGTGAATCAAGAGATCGGCTGTCGGAACGAAGTCGATAAACCGCTGGCGTTCATCCGGCAGTTCAAGATCGAGGGTAATACTTTTTTTGCCGGCATTCAGAAACTGATGGAACGCGCCGCGCTCGAAGTCCTCGCATTTTTTCACGCCCTTGCTGCATAATGTAAATACGCAAACCAGCGGTTGCCTGCCGCGCCACGATGTCAATCATCGGTGATGCGACAGCCCTGCGGCGCACTGTTAAGTTTCTTGACACGACAGCTCCGACAACGCGCTTGTCATTGCCAAGAAGCTTTCATTAGAAAACCTAAGTCGACCTGTCCGCAAATGGCCGTAATTACTCCAAAGGATGCAAAAGAGCGCACTGGCATCGTATCTGCGCAAGCTGCGATCAGATTTACGTTGACGCAATGAACCGAGATCCCAACGTGGTCACCAGGGGACTCGGCGAGCGAATGGTGAAACCGGCAACAGAAATTCTCTGGGCCGGTTTTTTTTATGTTGGCGCCGAACAAATAATGAAAGGGCAAACCATGAATTTATTAAAGAGACTCTGGCGCGAAGAAGATGGCCAAGGCTTGACCGAGTACACGTTGGTGATCGTTCTCGTCGCGCTGGTATTTTGGATGGGCGTTCGGGACACGCAAGTCGGACAGAGTTTAGCTCAAGCCTGGACGAAGGTGCTCGATTGCGTTACGTCACCGTTTTCTTGCACCGCCTAAGCGGATGATCTCGAGGATGTGTTAACCGGCAATGAAATAAGACTCATAGCAGAAACGAGTTTATATGGAAGCCACTAACGCGAACTGGGAAACAACCAAAATGAGCTCGTATGACACCGAGCAGCGGCCGAATCATGTGCCAAATGCCAATGCGATGAATTTCGCGCGCCAACTCCGCGCGCTCGGGCAGGCATTGGAAAGATTCAGTTTCTCCGCGTTCGAGATAGACGTGGAGAACGGAATCTATTCCGTTGTTGCCAAAAGCAGCGCGACAGAGCAAAAACGAAGCTTATCTGTTTTACGTGCGATTGGGGGATTTTTTCGGCGCTCGGATCCGACTCGAAGAAGGCTAGATTGCCAGGTGGATTTGCGCTTCACGCCGGAAGAGATCGAAAAATTCGATTTGCATGGGAGGAGTCGGCGCAAGGACGCCGGCAAAACGCCGGACCCCTACAGCATCTCACAATTGCTGCGCGGCGCGGGATGCTATCTCGATAATCGAAATGTGTCGGAACGGGTCACCATCTCATTCGCCGGCCGATGGATCACGATTCGCTACGAAACTCCGGATAAGCAAGCTGCAAACGAGCGACACGATCTCGAATATTTCTACGATTGCTGGGTACAAATGTATTTGCGCCGAAGCAATCGTGCAAAGTTGCCGCAGGCCAGTGAACCAACAGTGATTATGACATGGCAGGGTCTACGCGATTCGTAGCCTTGGTTTAGGCAATTCCTCGACGATTTCGCGGAGAAGGAACAAACAAGCCCTCATCACGGCGGAGATCGCTGGTCCCGCCCAGTCTAGCCGGTCTGGCGATGAACGCGTTAGGCGCCGTGCGTCGGTGGGTACTGGGCATCGCTGCTGTCGGAATTTTCCCGCCGGTAATCGCCGTTCTGAGAGGATTTTGGCCAATCAAAAAAGTTGGTCCATCCGCATAAGTCCTCGGTTTAATTAAACGGAATCGAATTTGCTCCTCTTTATAGCCGCCATGACGCGCGGACGAGACAGGTTCGGCTGTGGGGTCGGTAAACGGACAAGCGGACAAATCGGCCAGACCGCCCGCATGTGCTCAACGAAGCATCTTGGATGGATCAGGCTCTGGCGCAAAAAAACCTATCCGGCCTGCAAGGGGGCAGAACGCTTGTTGTGGAACGCGTATGGAGTCGGCATGTTCGTTGTCTGTAGCTTGAACCGACGAGAGCCTCCGCTTCGGAGATGTGCCGAGTCCGCCAAGCTGTGCAAACGAACAGCGCTCAAATTTGAAATGAGAGTCGACTTGTAAACGCCAGATCGTTCGATTATGGGTGAACGGTGTCCGTTCGGAAAGGGCCCAGGAATCCAAACCATGTATGAAAAAATTATTATGGTGACGGGCATCCTAGCGGCTCTCTGCGCGACTGGTCTGATAAGCATAACGCTGCTTTGGCTGATCACGGCTGGTGATCCACTGGTTATGCTGGCTTCGTCGCCGTTCTGAGCGAACTAAATCTTCGTCGCTGCGATCATCCGCTCAACTTGCAATTTTTCTTTTGCAAACCGGATTGTGATCGGCTCGACAGAAATTCCACTTATTTATACCCAGAAACTTCTCTGCAAACTCTTCTTTCGCAGCAAACAAGGACAACGTGTCATTGGTCAAGGCGAGGATTCGGAGACGGCGCAGCGAGCAACGAAGAGCTGTGCAAATTCGCTTGCCGATGAAAGCGACAATCCTTTCTTCGATCGCACACGATGTGCGACTTTTTTCTCAAATCTAACATCTTTGCGTAGGGGGCTTGAGAATCAGCGGATCGGGAGGCATTTTTTGCCAACCAATCGGCCGGGCTTCGTTATATTCGTTAATGTCTCAACTAACTCGCCTTGCAGTTTATGCCTCAACAAATATAGAAATCCTTATTCAACCTGCTTTGATTAAGGAGTCCTCAATCGTGAGACTGCCCCATCGTGAGCCGATTCGTTTAGGGCCGACGCCGTACGAAGCCTTTCAGCAGAAGGAAGGCATTCCTTCCGTCACTGGTTTTTTTGTCGAAGATCTGATGGATGTCGAAGTCAAACCTTGGGCGCGTATGGGTGCGCTGGGTGCTTACTTGAACATGGGCGAGCAGCAGGAGCACGATGCCTACCTCTGCGAGATCCCCGCCGGCAAACAGACCGAGCCGCAGCATCATATGTTCGAGACGATCATTTACATTCACAAGGGCGGCGGCGCGACAACCGTGTGGTTCGAAGGAGACAACAAGCAGACATTCGAATGGAGTGCCGGGGCGATATTCGCGATACCGCTCAACGTTTCCTATCAGCATTTCAACGCATCCACCGAGCCGGTGCGGTTTCTTGCCGGAACCAACGCGCCGCATGTGATCAATCTATTTCACAACGAGGATTTTATTTTCCGCAATTCTTTTCAGTTTCGCGATCGCTTTCGTCCCGATCGCGAGTTTTTCCATGAAAACAAAAAATTGACGATTCGCTCATGGGAAAGCAACCTCGTGCCGGATGTGAACGCGTTCCCCCTGGACGATTATCCGATGAAGGGCAAAGGCGTGAAGATCATGCGCTTCGGACTTGCGGGTACGACCTACGGCTGTCATATCCAGGAATTTCCCGCCGGTAGCCGCAGTACATTTCACCGCCACGGTCCCGGCGCGATCGTTTGCGTTACCCACGGCGAGGGATTCGCCATGGTTTGGCGCGAAAGCGAGGAGCGCACGCGGTTCGAGATCAAGCCGGGATCCATCTATTCGCCGGGCGATCTTATGTACCACGGCCACTTCAACACCGGTCATGGCGTGCTGCGTCATTTTGCAATGCGCGGGCGGAGCCCGAAATACAGCCAGGACCGCTTTCGGACGAAATTGCACGAGATGATACCATTCGATGAGGAGCCGCCGGAGATTCACCGAATGTTTTTGGCGGAATTGAAACGGAAGGGCGTCAAGTCGGAAATTTCAGTTGTTGAAGAATAGAGAAATTAGTAGCGAAAGCCGCAAAACTCGGCAGAGAATGATTCACCGCGAAGGATACGAAGAGCGCAAAGTACAGTCGGAAGAATTTTTCGGCCGTGAGCCCTTCGTGTCCTCTCTTTCTTCGTGGTGAAAAATCCTTGGGAGATTGTATGACCGAACTCGCATATACGGATTTTCGCAGTTTCATCGAGGAAGCCAAGAAGATCAGCGACTATCGAATCATTGAGGGTGCAGACTGGGATGCCGAGATCGGCGCGCTGGTCGAATCGACCGCCGAGTTGGTGCCGCAGCCACCGATGCTGATTTTCGACAAAGTGAAGGGCTACCCCGCCGGTTACCGGGTTTGCAGTTTGCCCTACGCAGCTTATCGCCGTGTCGCTTTAGCGTTGGGATTGCCAACCGATAAATCGAAGCTCGAGACTCTGCGCATGGCCGCGCGCAAGGTGAAAAATGCCGAGCCGATTGCGCCAAAGGAAGTGAGCACAGCGCCGTTGTTCGAAAACAGACTCAAGGGCGGCGATGTGAACTTGCTCAAATTTCCTGCTTTGCGGTTTCACGAGAACGACGGCGGACGCTATTTTGGTCCGGGCGGCGGGCTGACCAATTGTGACCCGGATTCCCGGTACGTCAACACCGGCACCTACCGGATGCAGTTACACGACCGGAACACGCTCGGCTTGTGGATGAGCCCCGGGCAAAACGGCCGCCAGATTTGCGCCAAGTATTGGCAACAGGGAAAGAGCTGTCCGGTGGTGGCGAGCTACGGCCAGCATCCACTGGTGTTCATGCCGTCGTACACGAAATTTCCCTATGGCCGGTCCGAGATGGAAATCTCCGGCGGATTGATCGGCCGAGCGCTGGAAGTCGTACGCGGGCCCGTCACCGGGCTGCCGATTCCAGCCTCATCGGAAATTGCAATCGAGGGTGAAATCCCTCCGCCCTCCGAGGAGGCGCGCCCTGAGGGTCCATTCGGCGAATGGCCGGGATATTATTCCGGCGGCACCACCGGCACAGGAGAGAATCAGCCAATCATCCGGGTCAAGGCGATTTATCACCGCAACGATCCGATCCTCGAAGACGAAGCGCCACTTTGGCCAGGGGCAGTTAAAATGGATTTGCACATCTCAGCCGGCGTGCTGTGGGACCAATTGGAGAGTGCCGGGATTCAGGACATCGCCGGTGTTTACAATCACACGTCGTATCTTACCGTCGTCTCGATCAAACAAAAATATGCCGGTCACGCGAAGCAGGCTGGGACGGCGGCGCTCAGTTGCGCCGCGGCCAATCGCAACGGACGTTACGTTGTTGTCGTCGACGAAGACATCGATCCGACCAATATCAAGGAGGTGCTCTGGGCGATGATGACGCGCGTCGATCCGCCGACCAACATCGATATTATCGAGGGTTGTTGGTCGACGCCGCTCGATCCGCGCATGCCGCCGGAGAAACGCGACAACAAAGACCACACCAATGGGCGCGCGATTTTCTATGCGGTACGGCCGTTCGCCTGGAAAGAGAAGTTTCCGAAGGTGAGTCGGTCAAGCCGTGAGCTGAGGGAAAGGACGATTGCGAAGTTCAGGAATATTATTCCATTCCCGGGCGCGTGAGCGAAAAGCGTAAGCGAGATTCTTCGCTCCGCTCAGAATGACAGTCAATATGAGCCGTTGAGTTTCAGTGTCATCCTGAGCATTAGCGGAGGATCTTTTACGAAAAGTTTTATATTCGCGCGACCTGAAAACGTGGTTGCGATCTGCGAGGAAGGTCCTGATGATCAGCAAAGAAGAGAACGAGCTTCTGACCAAAACCGATCGCGGCACCCCGGCAGGTGAGCTGATGCGCCGGTACTGGCAGCCGGTAGCGCTCGCTGAGGAACTGCCTCGGGGAGGCGCGCCTCTGGCCGTCCGAATTTTGGGCGAGGATCTCGTTTTGTTCCGCGATGATCAGGAGCGAATTGGGTTGTTGGGGATTCATTGCGCTCACCGCGGCACCGATCTCAGTTACGGGCGCATCGAAGATGGCGGATTACGTTGTCTCTATCACGGGTGGCTTTACGACATTCATGGGAGCTGTCTCGAGCAGCCGGGCGAGCCGGGCGGCGGGGAGCATCGCGATCAGATTCGCCAGCGGGCCTATCCCTGCATCGAGAAAGGGGGCGCGATCTTCACGTACATGGGACCGGGAGAACCACCGTTATTGCCGAACTATGATTTTCTCAACGCCTCTCCCGATCATCTTTACACCTCGAAGATTCATCACGACTGCAACTATCACCAGGCCAACGAAGGCAACATCGATCCGGTGCATTTATCGTATCTGCACCGCTTTCTGGAAAATCGTAACGAGCCTTACCGAGGCGTGCGCGGCGTGGCAGAGTCTCACTACAATCTTGTGGCGCGAAACTCGACGCCTACTATCGATGTCGAGCTGACGGATTTTGGCGTGCGCATCTACACTGTTCGAAAGCTTGAAGTCGATAAGTCTTATTTGCGTGTTTCTTATTTCATTTTGCCCAACCTCAGCGCTTTTCCGGGACAAACGGGGGGCGATGGTTACTCGGTCAATTGGCATGTACCCATCGACGATACGCATCACTGGAAGTACACGTTCGTTTACAGCGCCGGCGCGCCGCTGAAAAAAGATGTGGTCTGTCGTGAGCGCTCCGAGTTGGATGCCAATTATCGATTGGCGCGCCATGAGTCGAATCGTTTTCTACAGGATCGCGAAGCGATGAAAACCAAGACCTATGCGGGCATGGGTTCCGGTTTTCAAGCGCATGATGCTTTCGCGACCGCCAGCCAGGGCGCAGTCCAGGAGCGTAGCGACGAACACCTGGTTTCCTCCGATAAAGCTATTATCGCCGCTCGCAAGCTGCTGGAAAAGGCCATTCACGATGTCCGCGAGGGACGCGAGCCGCCGCACGTCGTGCGGTCCGCGGCGCGAAACCGATTTTCCCACCTGCTGGTGCTTTCTGACATGATCCCGACAGGCGATTGGAAGGAATACACAAAGAATCTCGAAGCGGAAGCGAGGGCACGAACCTGAACGAGCCTCTTCGTCTCGGCATCGCAGGGCTCGGCGTCGCGAGCACGCAGATTCTGCCACCGATCTCGGCGTTATCGTACATTAAAATTACAGCAGCGGCGGACATCCGTCCTGACGCTCTGGAAAAATTCCGTGCAGTTTATCAGGGCGAAACCTACACGAGCGTCCAAACGATGTGCGAAGAGGCGGGCATTGACGCCGTTTACGTCGCCACACCCAATCCCTTGCACGCCGAGCATGCGATCATCGCGGCGCGCGGTGGCAAACATGTGATCGTCGAAAAACCCATGGCAATGTCGCTGACGGAATGCGACGCCATGAACGAGGCGGCGGAAAAAAATGGCGTGAAGCTACTCTGTGGTCATACACA
>Ga0070664_100002853_pt1 | contig 13988 bp, 10 predicted proteins | sample KBSC73metaG_FD_65863 | JGI IMG/M metagenome (GOLD analysis project Ga0070664, IMG submission 65863) | Corn rhizosphere microbial communities from Kellogg Biological Station, Michigan, USA - KBS C7-3 metaG | ecosystem: Host-associated > Plants > Roots > Rhizosphere > Soil ... | reverse complement strand
TCATCGAATTTTTCAACGTGGGTGCCGGCAGCGTGGATATATCCAACTGGACTCTCATCAATACTCCGAGCCAGTGGGCTTCGGTCAAGCTGGCAACGATCCCGGCCGGCACGAAACTCGCCAGCGGCGCCTACTACCTGCTCGGGCTTTCAGCTTCCGGGCTGGCAGCCCCCGCGAGCCCGCGCGCGACCACCATTAATGTCCGGAACATTACCGGCTTCGAGGCCGGCCAGCAGATCGACGTCGATGGCGAATCACGCAAAATCGTCAGCGTCGGCAGTGCGGCCACCACAATGACGATGGTGTTCATACCGGTGTCGACCGGACCGTGGATTACGATTCCGGCCGGCTCAACCAATCTACCGGTGGCCAACGCGTCCGGTTTTATGGCCGGCGAAAAGATCGGCATCGATATCGGCGGCAATTTCGAGTTGTCGACCGTCACTTCCGTTGGCAAAGCTAGCACTCAGACGATACTGTCCGCTGCGGCAGTCAAGGGTGAGACGAACATTAAGGTCGCGGTCAATGCGAACTTGACGGTTGGCGACACGCTCACGATCGGGACCGGCGAACGCAAGGAACTGGCGACGATCACAAATGTGGGTACCCCCGGCGCGACCGGTACAGGCGTTGCTCTGGCTGCACCGCTTCGCTTCGACCATACTGCGGGCATCGATGTGTCGGACGCTGGAACCGGGATCCGTTTTTCGCCGGCCACCCGATTTCCGCATATTAGCGGTGATGCGGTACAGGCGCTCGGCAGCGGGATCACAGTCGATAAACCTTTAGAGAAGCCGCACGCTTATGGCGCGCCCGTCTCGAACGCGTTGAACACGATCGAAGGGTATCAAGGACCACCGGCGCCGAATCAGTGGTTCGGAGGTATTCTCTCCGCAAGGGCGGGTTCGATTGCACTTCTGAACGCCAGTGGAGTTGCGGTTGTTGATGCGATGGTTTACGGATCCCAGCAAAGCAGTTCCAGCGCCAACGGATCCATCACCAGCCCCGAGATTGCAACACTCGAAGCGGACCAGAGCAAGGGCGGTTGCATCGTCGTGGTACCCACTGCCGGTCGTGGGGCTGCACCGGCTGCTGCGGCGGCTGGAGCAATCAACAGAAGCCTCGGTCGTTTTCCGGATGGCCGCGATGCGGATAACCTCTGCACGGATTTCCGCATTCAGCCTGCTGCGACGCCTGGTGCTCCCAACCCGCGGTAGGCGGTTTATAAGCTCCCTATAGCTGGCTGCTGTTTTGCAATCACTTCTTACCGTCCGCCTTTTGTTTCATTTCGTCCGCGTGAACATCGAGCCGTACAGCCGGCGCAAACGCGAGCAGCACATTACCGGGCTGCCCGCCCTGAAATCCGGGATAGCCTGATCCGATGAAGACCATTCCATTTGCAACGACGGGCCCGCCCGATGCGGCCGAACCCCCACGTGCGGGCACGCCGTTGACAGTCATGAATTCTCGCGCGGAATCGAATTCCCAAAGCAGTTGACCGGTTCGCGACGATACGGCCCGAATCATGCCGTCTCTCGCGCCGGATAAGAGCGCTCCGGGAATCAACGTGACAGCGCCGACGATGCCTCGCTGGTTTTGACGTCCCGCCGGGGGAGTGACAGGCGCCCACCAGATTTCTTCCCCCGTTCGCAAATCGAGCGCAACATGACCGCTGCTGATCAGGCCGAAATACGCATGTTCGCTGTCGACCGCACCGCCAAAGAGAGTCTCTCCTCGGCCGCCATCGATTTCTCGCGCCACATCCTGCTTCCACAGCACCTGCCCGTTTTCCGGTTGGATTCCCCAGACGAGGCCCTGCTTCTCCGCTGCAATGAGGATCTCGCGCCCATCGGCTTGCCGTGCCAGGATCGGAGGCGCTCCAAAATCCCAATCCGGACCGAGAATGTCCTGCGGAGGACAGTTCTCCGGCGGATACGTTCCTCCCCGGCCCGCGGGCGCTCCTCGCCCGCCGGGGCCTCCCGGTGGCGTCCCCTGCGGAGTACCACCGCGGCCGCGGCCACCCCCTCTGCCGGGAACATTTTGAACACAGCCGTTGTGCCACACATCGAGCGCGAGCGCCTGCATGGTCCACAGCACCTTCCCGGTATCCATGTTGAAGGCCATGACGGCATTCGCGCCCGCCGGTGTGCCGGAAAATGCATTCCCCGTTGCAACGTAAAGAGCTCGTCGTTTCACGTCGAGTGTTGGCGTCACCCACACACCCGCGCCCGCCGGTGCAAGCATGTCTTTTCCGAGAGAGTTTTTGCCGACGACCTTTGCAGCGTCTGGAATGGTGTAGGTCTTCCAGACTTCCCGACCCGTGCTGGCGTCCAGTGCAGTGACAAATCCTCGGAATGTGCAGCAGGCGTAGTTCCCCTGTCCGGCTTCCGGTTCTTCGAGGGATGTGACGGGAACGTAAAGGCGTCCTTCATATAGCGCGGGCGTGCCTGTGATACGCGCCAGCGGATGTGGATCCGTCAGCGATTTCCAAATCACGGCGCCCGTGCTTGCATCGACAGCGTAAGCCGTGCCTCGGATGTCTCCGAAGAAAACGGCAAGCCGCGAGTTGGTTCGGCTGAGGCGGCCGATCGTGAACCCGCTCCGAACTGCGGCTTGTGCACGGAAAGCCCAGTGCACGCATCCGGATTCTGCATCGAGCGAATACACGTAGCCGGCATTTGAAGTCACATATAACCGGCCGTCGTATGCGGTTTGCGAATACAGCGCCGTGGCGCCGGGAAATCCAAAGGCCCACTTCAATTGCAGCCGGGAAACCTGAGCGGGGGTTAATCCGGCCGCAGCCGCGGTCTGGGATCGGCTGTTGCGGAGATCGGCACCCCAGCCGTTCCACCCGGGCACATTCGATTCGCGTACCGGAGGATGGTTCGAGCAGACGTTCGTCATCTTTTCGATCGAACCCACAGTGTCGGCGTCGATCTTCCGTCCTCCAACCCACTCGGCAATGAGCCGTTTGTCCTGGTCACTCAGCGCTGCAGCATTGGAACGCATGGATCCAGAAGTCAGAACGTCGAGTACGTGCTCCGGCGTCATCTGCTTCAATACACCGGTCTTTGGCGCCTGATGACCTGGATCCGTGCTCTCATGGCACGACGCGCAATTGTTAAAGTATTGGTTCACGCCGGCGCTCTCCGATTGAGCTCGAGCCCCGGTGGGCCATGCCGTTGTGAAAGCTATCCCGAAGGCCCAACACAAAAATCGCGACGTTTTTTTCATCACGCACCTTCCTGAACCACGACCTTTTGAAGTTCCTCGATTTTGGATCTGATTTGGGCGCCGTGGCGGTCGCACGATAGTACTTCGGAATCCCGGCCTTCTAATACTTTTGACTGAGACATGGAACGTATCTGTGAAATGCCGGGGCCTTTGTTATGCTGGCTCGCATTCGCGAGATCCTTGCAGCTTATTGGGAAGCGTTTGGAGGAAAAATGAAACGTCGAGAGTTTGTGGCGCTGGCAGGCGCCGCCCTTGCCGGGGCGGCAATGCATGGAAGAAAAGTGTCGGGCAGTCCATTGGGTCTGCCGTTCGGCTACCAGGCATGGGAACTGGCTCCCGATATGATGAAGGACTGGGACGGTACGCTGAGGGCGATGAAGGAGTACGGCTATTCCTACATCGATCTCAACCAGGTGAGTCCGTACACGGATCGCCCTGCAGCCGATCTCAAAGCTTCATTCGCATCGCACGGTTTTACGTTTTCGAATGCGCTTTGGTCTTATCCGGCATTTGCGAACACCTTCGACAAGACGGTTGCCGATTCGCTCACGTTAGGTTTGTCCACAATCGTTTGCTCGCCACGGCCTCGCCTGCGAACCAGCGATGATTGGAAAGATTTCGCTGAAGAGCTCAACAGATACGGGCAGCGCACCAAAGCAGCTGGGCTTCAGCTTGGCTATCACAACCACGAAATCGAGTTTGTGAAGACACCGCAAGGCGACGTGCCGTGGGATATCGTGATGCAATCGACGGACCCGTCGCTCGTAAGATTTCAACTCGACGTCGGTAATTGCACGTTTGGCGGCGGCAATCCTTATGAGTATCTGGCGAAGTATTCGGCCCGCTATTACGGCGTCCATGTCAAAGACCTCAAGCCTGGGAAGGCGGCTGTTCCCGTTGGCTCGGGGGACCTGGATTGGAAAAGAATCTTCACTCAGGTGAAGGCTGCCGGCATCCGCAATATCGTCGCGGAAGTTGGAGCCTACGCCGTGAGCACGCTGCAAGGCCAGCCGCTGGCGCCTCCGGATTACAGCGTCCTGGAGATGTACAAACGCAGCGCGGACTTTCTGAAGGCATATTCAGAAGTGTGAGACCTTCTCTGTTTCGGTTGGAGATCAGTACGATTCGTCCGCCCATTTGGGCTTTGGGACAGGGCTACCGCGGTTCGATTCTGAGCAGGGCACCATTTTCTTCTGCCGTTAGAACATAGAGGAGACCGTCGGGTCCTTCTCGGATGTCCCGAATACGTTGCTTGAGTTCCATCAGCATCGGCTCGCGACGCAATTCTTCCCAACGCTCGTTGAATACGATTCGCTGGATTTGACCGGTCCCCGGAATGCCGCCTTCACGGAGGCCGCCGACAAACAGGTTTCGCTTCCAATGAGGAAAGCGGTCCCCCATATAAAATGTCATTCCTGTGATGCCGATCGAAGGCAACCAAACGACCAGGGGGTCTTCCATTCCGGAGCGAAACGGGTGGGCCGCAATCGCTTCACCCCAGTAATCACGCCCATAGGTGACGACGGGCCAACCATAATTGCGGCCGGACCGAAGAATATTGAGTTCGTCGCCTCCATTGGGTCCCTGTTCTGTTTCCCACACTTCACCCGTTTCAGGATTTACAGCGAGCCCATGGCCGTTGCGATGTCCGCTCGTGAATATACCGGGTTTAAAGCCAGGCCGGCCAACGAAGGGATTGTCATTGGGAATGCTGCCGTCGTCGCGCAGTCGAACCGTTTTTCCAGCGTAGTCGTCTGGATCCTGAGACCGTTTGACATCGGGCGAACCTGGAGCGCTGATGCTCATATAAAGCAAGCCGTCGCGCCCAAACACAATGCGCGATGCTTCCGTGTCGGTCGCACCAGACTCAAAGATGTCGTGTACATCGACGAGCGCTGTTCCGTTCCATGTCCCGCGCGCAAGTACGGTCTCGCCAGAGTCTCCGCCGGCAGGTTTGTGGTAAGCAAGGTACACCCACTTGTTCGAGGAAAAATTCGGATGAAGCGCAATATCCATTAATCCCTGAAGGCCTCTCGGCCCCCCGGTCTGGACTGCTGGAACGCCGGCAACTGGCGCGGATACCAGGTGCCCGTTTCGCACGACTCGCACACGGCCGGCACGTTCGGTGATCAGCAGGGCACCGTCGGGTAGAAAAGCAATCGACCAGGGTTGCTGTAAACCTTTGGCAATGACGACGACGCGTAAATGCCGTTCCTCAGCGGAATCCAGATGGATACTACCGTCGGGAAGTCCGGGAGTCTTCCAGAGGATCGCAGGGGGCGCATCTCCATCATTCATTTCATGGGGAGCCAGAGTTTGCTTTCCAACCTGCTTCGCATGTCCAGTCAGGAGAACCGCCATTGCAGCCACCGTGAGCAACACCCATCGTGCGAGAACCCGATTGAAGGAATTCATATTCGTGCTCCAGTACAAAGTAGAGCAAGAGCTGTTCCTTTTCCGGTCCGAAATTGTTTCGGCAGGAGCATACGTGGCACATTGGACCTTCTCGTGCAGTGGTAGATACGTGCCTCTACTGCAAATGCGGCATCCTTCGCCGCCACAAATTCACCGTCAGGAGCATAAAAACAATGACCGTGGTCGCCCTAAAGGCCGCGAAGGCTGGCTCGGGGGAGCGCGGCATTTGTTCTGGTCGTGGTGGGTGTGGATTACCGCCGCAGTGATTCTTCAGGTATTGCATCACGGCGGATGGTCTGTAGCGTGCGCGTGTATTGGCTTTTTTTCTTATCTCATCACGCCTCAGGAACACGTACCCGTCTATGGTCTGGAACCGTCTCTCCGCGTTCGTTCACACGATTTTCTCGCGAATGTTATTGGAAGCTGCGGCGTGGACATCGTGAAAAACAACAAAATCACGGTGATGAACAATGGAGATGAATTCTATCCCGCGATGCTGAGTGCCATTTCCAATGCGAAGAAAACCATCACGATGGAAGCTTTCGTGTACTGGAAAGGCCAGATTGGGATGTGCTTTGCGAAAGCGTTGGCGGAACGGCGTCGATCCGGTGTTGTCGTAAAGCTCCTGCTGGATGCCGTGGGTTCGGCGTCGATCGGTAAGGAGATCCTGACAATTCTGAAAGACAGTGGATGCGACGTCGTCTGGTACAACCCGCTGCGCTTCAGAACTATTGGACGATTCAACAATCGCACGCATCGCAAATCCCTCATGATCGATGGTCGCCTCGCATTTACGGGTGGCGCGGGAATCGCGGATCACTGGACCGGGCACGCCCAGGATCCTCAACACTGGCGCGATATTCAGATTTCGGTGGAAGGTCCCGGAGCATTTGGCCTGCAAACCGGGTTTGTGCAGAACTGGCTGGCGACAACGGGTGAACTGATTACCGGTGAGGGATTTTTCCCATGTCCGGAAGTTGTGGGGCCGACGTCGATTCAAACCATACTGAGCACTCCTGAAGCGGGATCTTCTGCCGTTCGCATCATGTATTACCTTTCGATTGTTTCAGCCAGGGAGACCATACACATCGCAAATCCCTATTTCATTCCAGACAATTCCGCCATCGAAATCCTGGTGGAAGCCAGACAGCGCGGTGTGAACGTCAAAATCATGGTCGCCGGGATTCACAATGACATGCGTGTCAGCCGCTACAGCAGCATTCATCTGTATGGGAAGCTCCTGGAGGCCGGTGTCGAAATCTACGAATACAACCGCACGATGATGCATCAGAAGACCATGGTCGTCGATGGGATATGGTCGACGGTTGGAACTACAAATTTCGATAACCGGTCATTCGCACTCAACGAAGAAAGCAATATTTGTATTTACGATCAGCGCCTCGCCGAATATCTCGACGCGATTTTCGCTGAGGACCTGAAATCCTGCCAGCGGGTCACGCTGGATTGCTGGCGCAACCGAGGCTGGAAATCCCGCTTGCTTGGAGCGGTTTGTGTTTTCCTCAAAGAACAGACATAACCCGGTGGGGCCTGGTGTCGAGTATTCTCCGGAAGCCCCCGCACCGGTATCGGACCATCGCCGAAGACTGCTCGTGGTGAGCTGGAATGTACATGTGGGTCATGGCAACGTCTCTGCGCTGGTGCAGGAACTTTTGAGACAGGAACGCGCCCTCGGCCATGGACGACCCGATATTGTTCTTCTCCTTCAGGAAACATTCCGGCGCGGCGAACACGTTCCGGATTCAGGTCGTGCCCGAGTTCCTCGGCGCATACGGCCCCCAGCGAAGGGCGTCGATATTGTTGATCTGGCCCGCAGTTTGAACTGGTGGCTGTACTACGTGCCATCCATGCGAAATGGAAGACTGGTAGGCAAACGCGCCGAAGATCGTGGCAATGCGATCCTGAGTAGTCTGCCGATGGCTTTTCGAGAGCAAATCGACTTGCCAGGTGGAGTTCATCCTCGCGTTGCACTTATGGCAACCATCGGCGGCCTTCAAGGGTCGATAATCCGCGTGGCTGTCGCGCACTTCGATACGCGGGCTTCCCTGCGTCGAGGTTGGGTCTTCGGCGGACCATCGCTACGGAACAAACAGGCCAAGTCGATTATTTCGGCGATTGAAAAAGCCGGGGATGCCGGGTTGCCGCTAATCCTCGGAGCAGACTTGAATACGCACCTGGGCGGTCGTGAAGCTTCCGTCAAGACGGTGGCGAAGATTATTCACCGCAAACGCCACGGACCCGAAGCTACGCATTTGTCCGGCTTGGTTTTGGACTATATATTTGCTCGCCTTCCGGACGACTGGGAAGCGGGAAAGTGTGTTCGTATGGCGAGCAGATTCGGATCGGACCACTATCCTCTCCTCCTGCCAATTGTTCCTGTCCGGACTATCCAGTGATTTGTGAGAATAATGGCCCGTTCAATTCCCCCGCGTCAGAGCTCGATCCCGAACTGAAGGCCTTTTGATCTTTTGAGACGAGTGGGCTCACGTTGTACTTGTTCGCGCCCGGAGTAACGCGACTGCGATTTCGTCCAGCTTCGGCAGCCTCCCATGAAATATTCTCCGACGCCTCCAGCAGAACCGACTTTTGGTGTGGGCCGGCGTCGCCTGTGCAAGACCTGGACTGGGAGCTTTTCATTACTTCACTTCAGGTCTGGTCTTCTGAACCCATTGGCAAATGCATGTTTGGTGCTATCGAATAACCTTTTCGAACCTTAAAACTCGGATGCGGCAATTCAGTGAGATGCCCGAATCGCGAGAGTTCGAAAGGTTATGGAATAGCGAAAATCCCTGGTGGGAGAGATGCTGTGCTGCCAGGCCCAGCGGGCCTCGCCACGCATCAGGTACGCGGAGCGCGGCGGAAGGTCGATAGCGAAAGTGGAAGCGCTCCTTCCTTTTGCGGGCGGATACTTTCGAAAGCGCATCCTTCCGATTCCCAGGAGCGACACGCCCGCAACGACTTCAAAATTCGGTACGTCCCGATGCCAGCCCAGCGGCGTTCCTGGCGCGTATTCCGTGATGACGGCGTGATTGAATTCGCTCGAGGGCAATTCTGCAAACGCGGCAACGCGTGCACGCAAATCGTAAAGAAAGGATGGAATGGCTGCGGCGTCCATCAGTACATTGCTGGAAAAATCGTATCTTCCGCCATAGCTCACGATCCGCCGACGCGCGGTGAATTGCTTATATTTTGCCGGGCGCAAGTCCAGGGCGCGGATCTCGCGGAGCAACTGGGTTTCCTCATCCGGCTGGATGAATTCCATTCGTAAGAGAAAGCCTGGAGGTACTTGAACTGAAGTGGCAAATAGAGTTCTCTGGTTCATTGCTGAGCCACCGCCGCACCTTGATCTTCCAATAGCGTGAACGTAAGACTCTCGGGCCGCTCCATCGCGATCGAATCCCCTGATTCGCAAGTATATTTGCGCGTTGCGCCGAACAAGTCGCGGCACCTCCGCCTCAGGCTCCACCGGCCCCGGAACCCACGCCCGCTCCCGCTGCCCAGCCGCAACCGCAACAGCCGGAGTCTCTGCCTCATACGGCCAGCAACCTGCCTATTATATTTCTCGCTGGCCGGTTCGCGCTCGGAACCGGATGGGCAATACGCCGTCTCGTAGAAAAAGGCACGGCCGCAAAAAAAACAAAACGCCCGGCCTGAATTCCAGGCCGGGCGTTTTGTTTTTTTTGCGGCCGTAGTTGTTCTTCCGATCTGACCGTACGCCGACTGGCAGCGGTTCAGGAGAATGGCTTCACCGAACGCGACACGCGCTCCGTCTTGCTCGCCGACCTCCCGTGGCTCGTGCCGAAATCAGGGGATGTTTTTCTTGTCTACCGTCCAGCCATCTTTCCTGGCCAGGCCCGGAGGATTCCCCGTGAAAAGTTTGCCCGATTCTGCATCGCCCTTGAGTTGCCACTGGAGCCATGCAACAGAAGCCATCGCCCAGTCGCCACCGTGAGGCTGGGTGAATGTCCCGCCATGGCCGACACCCTTGTTGGCAACGAAGACAGGAAGTTTTTCGATACGCTTGAAATCATCCATGCCGTTTGCGTACGCAATGTCGGTCTCTCCCCCCAGGAGGTAAAAAACCGGAGAGTGAAGTTTCGCAAGATATTCCTTCGTGAGCGGCGGCATACCCGGCAAAGCGCCGCCTCCCGCACCGCCGCGCGCGGCGCCGCCGGGTGTGGCCGCGCCGGGCGCCGCAGCAGGGGAATTCAATATCCCGCTGTCCACGACCATCGTGGTCTTGATGCGTGGATCTGGAGAAACTTCCAATGCCTGCAGTCCGCCGCACGAATGGCCGAAGACGCCAACTTTCGACGTGTCGATCTTGCCGTAATAGAGGCTTTGCGAATTCGCGTTCTGCGCGATTGCCCAGTTGATGGCATCGAGAAGCTGTGTGCTTCCGCCGCCAGCAGCAGGGCCACCAGTTCCGGGTGCACCCGCACCGGGTCCTCCGCGCGCGCCAACCGCCTGCATTGGTCCAATCGCCACGACGAGATAGCCATGCGATGCGATTTCCGAAAGGTAGTTCTGGTGTCCCGTGCTTGAATTCGCACATCCGCCATTGCCCCACGCCATTATCGGAAGCTTCTCCTTATTGCCAAATGCGCTGAGATCCTTCGGCCGGTAAATCGTGTGTGTCGAAATGCTGGTGTTGCTCACCGCGATGGCCTTGTACGGACCGGTGCCGCCGTCCTCGATCGTGCGCTCACCGGACTCCGTCCCTACGGATGGAGTACTGCCGCCCTGAGCGCCGCCCAGTGCCGCCGTGCCCGCCATAAGAATCCCCAGCACACTGCCAGTGATTCCCAATGCAACAATTCTCGCATTCCACATAAGAGACTTCCTTTCTGACCCGTTGTCGTTCGCCTTGACATCCATACTTCTGCATCCTGTAGTCGAAACTCGGTTGGGTGTTCGATTGTGCTTCTGGCGGCAGAGTCTAACAACCGTCCGTTGTGGGAGCTAAGACTTTCTGAATCGACTTGTTAGATGTGATACGTCTTTCGGTCAACCATCCTGCATGTATTTCCCTGTCATTGGAAATCGCGGGCTATCACCAGCTGCCCGTGCAGCGCTTCGGAGACTGCGGGAAAACGTATCGCACTCCGCGTGAGAATAGACTCGTGCAGAGGGTCACGGCGGCGGTTGCTCCTCGCGAACCCATTGGAAACATGAACTGTTGTTCGGATCAGCACCTTCGTCGCACGACCTTCGGCGGATTGATGGAGTTTTGACTTCCTCTTAATCTGCCATTCGAGCGTGAGGGATTCCCGGATGCGGGATGGCAATGACTCCCAGACCGAAACAGTTAAATCGCCGATGTTGTTTCCGGCGCGAAGCCGAATCAGGAAGACGAAGCACCAAAAGGCAGTGTCGCAAGGGCCGGTCGACACCGTCTACGCGGAACCGGTTCACACACAGTTCAGGAGGAACAAAGTCATGATTGGAACGATTCAAAAGCGTATTCTCGGGCTCACTCTGGCCACCATCGCCGTGGCTGGATTTTGGTTTGCCAAGCCGATCGCGGCGGTACCCGGCGGGTTTTCGGGCACCATTACGATGGATCCCGGCCCGACCGTGCAGTTGTGCCTTGGAGACAGCGTCACGTTCACAGCGGATTACAGCACCAACAAAGATGTGACCCGTATGGAATGGTCCGTGGACGGCTTTGGTCAGGGCGTGCAAACGATTCCCGACGGCGCGCTGAGGCAACATGGAAGTGACAGTTTTGAATTCACACCAGACTCGCCGGGCACCTACACGATCAGTTTTCGTATCTGGCATCATGCTCAGAGCAGCCGCGACATTCAGGAAGATGTCAACGTCACCGTGACTTCATGTACGTTCGTGGATGGCAACCAGGAGTGCCCTGCCGCCCCGGCCGTTGCGGGAGCCTATCTGAGAAACGTGATGGGCATGCATCCCAGCGATCCGCTTTATAGTGAGATCATCGAAGAAGTCGCTCACGTGATGCACGTCGAGTTTGGATTCGATCCTTGCGCTCCGGGCTATGCGGATGACGTGAAGGACTTCATCGACACGCATTGGATGCTGAATTAGTTTACCGGTGTGAGCGGCCTGGCATTGCAAACAATGCCAGGCCGTTTTTTCTTTCTCAGTTCGGGTCTTCGGGCGTCATCAAGGTCGATCGTGCCGCATATCTTTCGAGTGGCGTGATGAGGTGTCTGAAGTGATCGTTCCGCTTCTTTCGCCGACCGTTCCTCTGACAAAATGGAGATCGGTTCCGCAGATGGCGCTGGCCGTCAAACGGACCACCGCATCGGTCGCATCTTCAATTTGCGGCTCGGGAACATCCTCGATCCGAATGTCACTCACACCTCTGAAAACGACAGCTTTCATGTGTGCTCCTCAACTCCCCATATAGGCGCAGTCACAGACCACGCGTAGAGGTAGTTTTGCAATTCTGCTTCCACCGGATGAAACTCACGAGTTTCACACTCTGTTCATTCGGTCCTGTATAGATCGTTTACCTCTTAGTGGTATCGGATGGACGAATCCGCTAACCCTGCAGCGAATAGAGATCGAGGGCGCCGCTCAGAATCAGACGGTACTGCGCGAGTTTGGCCGCGTCGTTCGTAGCGCTCAACTGCTCAATATAAGGAGCGTAGTTGATGACATTGATTGCCTTGATCAGGGGCGCCATCTCCAGAAACTGGTCCTCATCCAAACCATACCCGGCAAGGAACTCCAGTTTCTCATCTGTCGAGAGATCGTGAAGGGCCAGAGACAAGTCCCAATGCGGAGTAAGACTCGACATGCAATCTTCCCAATCGATGAGCGCCGTGATCTTGCCCTTATCTGTTACCAGCACATTTTTCAATCGCACATCACCATGGTTGAGTCCCGGAGAAGGTTTTTTTCCAGCTCCTCGTTCCAGAATGAGTCGCAATTCCTTGAGTTTGGATGGTGAAAGCATTTTGTGCTTTTCGAGGGTTTCCAGTCGAGAGTCCAGGTGGAGTTCCTGATACAGAAATTCACTCCACGAATCGTTTTTTGAGAGTTGATTGCTTGACCAGTCAAACACGCTGCCAAAGCCACTGGTGAGTATCGAATTGATCAATGCCGTGTACTGTCCCAATTCCCTCAGTATCTTTTGTCGGTCGGGATGATGTGTCGCTGCCTGCCCGCGCACGCATCGTGAAATCATGTACGGACTCGAGATCACTTCGTTTCCAACTTCGAGAATTTCGGGCGTGGGTACACCGGCTTTCTGAGCGCGGGCGACAGCCCACTGCTCTTTTATGTAAGCATTCAGCTTCCCGGGATTCTGCCCGATACGTACCACGAACTCTCCTTCACCGTGGTGAATCCGGAAAACAAAGTTCGTCATTCCGCCGGCCTGATAAACAATGCGCTGTGGAGTCGTCTTAAAATGATGCTCGATCAGGTGGCGAGCCATTCTTTTTGCCTTCTGGATATCCACGGCAACTGTGGGTTTCACCTGTTTCACTGGTTCATTTCTTTCTGAATTTCCGTAAGCCGAAATAGGACCGTGCCGAGTTCGAGTACGGTCCTGAGTTTGATTGTTTGCAGGATGCCTCGGAAAGGCAGCGACTGGTCACCTACCATCAGCGCGAGCCCCACACCGTTCAGAAAACGATCCATTTCCGTGTCTCCCGCACCAAGCGAGTGCGCAAGGTTGACGCCGAGGTGTTCCGCGATCATCCGGGCTCCATGCAGCTTGTCTACCCCTGCCGTTGTAAAAAAACTGCTGCGTTTGGTGTGCTGATAGGCCATGAGTTTGTCTTCAGCAATATTGATGAGAATAAAAATCATGCAAATTTCTTCGCTTAGAAGTTGCCGCTGCAATTTTTCAAATTCAATTGCTGTCACGGCGGAAGCGCTGGAATACTTCTGTTTAAGGCGAGCCACATTTTCGGGTATGGGAGTCCAGAGTACTTCTCCAACGCGCCAGTCCCGGGGATAGTAAAAAACCAGAACGTCGGTGACGCCGCCATTGAGAAGACGCTGAATGCCTTCGAGTATTTCTTTGATTTCGGAACGCTTCAGCGGGAACGCTCTTATTTCATTAAAAACCAGGTCCCTTTCTTGAAGACTGATCACTCCGATCTGACTACCATTCAGTGTTACCAGAGGAATGGGGCCCTTCGACATTTCATACCACTCCCGTCCAAATACCCGAATTACGGATAGCGGGAAGCGCAGCGTATTCAATATCAACGGCCGGCCCAGCTCGTAAAGTTCTTTGAGCGCGGCTCCAACTGGCACCGGGATTTCAACACGACCCTGTTCTTCATGCACTACGGTTCCATCAAGGTCCGTGACAATGCCACCTTGAC
>Ga0070664_100002851_pt1 | contig 13991 bp, 8 predicted proteins | sample KBSC73metaG_FD_65863 | JGI IMG/M metagenome (GOLD analysis project Ga0070664, IMG submission 65863) | Corn rhizosphere microbial communities from Kellogg Biological Station, Michigan, USA - KBS C7-3 metaG | ecosystem: Host-associated > Plants > Roots > Rhizosphere > Soil ... | reverse complement strand
CTCGGTCGTCGCTTGCTCGAGGATGTGGGTGCCGCCGCCCCTCCCGCCTTCTCTCCCGCCACCCTGTCCCGCGGCCCCGCCGCGCTGGGCTGCGCCGCTGACGCCCATGGCTGTAGCCAGCGCCGCCGCGACCGCACACACGACCGTGTGCCGAGCGACGGTGGCTGATTTCGATGTCCTCATCTCTGGTCCCTCTCTCCGGATGGCAAACCCGCCTGACACCGGCTCCGCCTAAAAAAACGCGCCCCGCGATGATCGCGGGGCGCGCCGCTTACTGTCGTGAGGCTCGCGAACGCCGGCCTCCCGTCATATCAGAAATCGATCTGCGCGCTGAACTTCACCAAGCGCCCATCGAGCACCTGCGTCGGCTGTCCCCAGCGCGCATTGTAGGTGCCGAAGAGCGTCACCGGCGTGTTGACGTTGAACAGGTTGTAGGCGTCCACATTCAACTGGATTCGAGAGGTACCAAAGCGGAGGATCTTGGTGCCTCGCAGATCGAACTGGTTGATTCGCGGACCATACAGCGAATACGGCGCCGCGAGCGGAATAGTGACCGTGGTGGCCCCCGAGAGCGGGCGTCCGAGCGACGGCTGGATCTGCGCGTTCGTATAGGTCAGATTGGCGGTGTAGTTCGCGCCCGGATTGCTCTGCGCAACCGCCGCCACCTGGATGCCCCACGGGAACTGATACGAACCGTTGATCCGGATGCGGCTCTGATACGGAACCTCGATGTCGCAGTTGAAGAGCTGCTGCGGCGAGTCGATGACGTAGCAGTTGTTGGTGCTGGCCGACGCGTTGCCGCCGGCGGTGATGCCGAGCTGCACGGCGTTGCCGATGTTCCAGCCGCCGCCGAGCGTGGCCTTGTCCTTCATCCGCAGCTGGAAGTTCACGTCCACGCCGTTGTAGACCTCTTTGGTCTGATTGCTGCCGGTGACCAGGTTGTCAACCTGACCGAGCTTGTCGGGGTTCAGGTCGTAGAGGCCGGTCAGCGTCTGGCCGCTGAGCGGTAGCCGCGAGTCGGGCGGAACCGTCACGCTGTACGCGGTGTAGTCGGACGGAGTCACCTTCTGGTTGTCGATCACCATGAAGTTGCCGTACCAGGTGCGGTAGTAGCCGGCGTTCACCACCAGGTTCGGCACCACCTCCCGGTCGATGCTGACCGACGTTTGCCAGTTGAACGGGCGATGGCCCCAGCCCGTGACCCAGTTCGGATCCGGCCGGTAGCTGGGCACGTTGGTGCCGAAGTTCTGGTTCAGCATCGGGCCGCACTCGCCGTTCAACGTCTTGAGCGTGAGGTCGCAGTCGGGCAGAAAGTTGCCGCGTCGCGGGTCGCCTACGGGAAAGGTTTCGTCGTTCCACGTCCGGCCGGTGCTGCTCAGCGAGTTGCCCGGACCGAAGGGGTCGAACAGGTTGGCGAGGCCGGTGGTGTTCGACGATACGTAGCGGTTGATGCCGAACTTGATCGCCGTCTTTGCATCGCCGGTGGGATCCCAGACGAGACCGAACCGCGGGTTGAGGTCCTTCCAGTTCGGCACGTTCTTGATGGCTGGGAACGACTGCGGCGGGGCCAGCGATCCGGCGGGAACCGACGACGCCGCCACGGACTCGCGCAGCCACTCGTACCGTACGCCCGCGGTGACGGTAAAGCGGCTCAGGCGCCACTGATCCTGGATGAACAGCCCGAGGTCGGGATTGAGCTGGTCGACCTGCAGGTTGGGCGAGATGAACTCGGTAAGGCTGGTGGGCCGGCCGTTGTTGAACACGTAGGTCACCGGCAGTCCGCCCACCTGCTCCGGCGCGCGCACGTTGTAATTGCGATGCCCGCCGCCCAGGCCATATTCCCAGAACGCCCCGGTCTTGATGGTGTGCTCACCCTTGATCATCGAGACGTTGAATCGTCCGTTCGACTGGTGCGACAGGCTCAGGCCGCGGCCGACGCCGACGCCGTTGTAGGTGAAGCCCAGCGCCGTGTCGTTGATCGAGACGTTCGTCACGAGTTGACCGCCGCAGCCGTCGTAGTCGCTGAGGAATAGATCGTCGCCGAAGCTCTGATAGTTGAACTTGCTGACCGTCATGCCGGCATCGAACAGCAGGCTGTTCGACTGTGGACGGCTCCACGTGCCTTGCATGACCTGGTGCGTCTGGCAGTAGCCCTGATTGGCTTCGTTCTTGATGGTGCCGGTTTCGAGCTGGCCAGTGAGCTGGTCCTGGAAGTTCCGCTGTTTGTCGTACGAGAACGTGAACTTGTCCTTCGACGACGCCTGCAGCGTCACGCGTCCGCCGCCTCCCTTGTCGTTCTCGACCGGCTCGATCGGCTTGGTCAGGTCGGGTGTGTAGATGAAGTCGGACGTGTTCGCGTCGGCGTACAGGTTGGCGACGTGGGTGGTGGTGCCCCAGTGACGGGCCGACGCGAAGAACCACACCCGATCCTTCAGGATGGGGCCGCCGACGGCGCCGTTGATGTCGTACACCTTCTTGACGCTGTTGACGGTGGTCAGCCCCTGGCTTCGCAGGTTGTCGTCGAGGTTGTTGCTCTGCAACCCCGAGCCGGTGCCGGCCAGGAAAACAGAACCGCTGAAACGGTTGGCGCCATTCTTCGGAATGCTGTTGACCTGAGCGCCGCCGAGCGAGTACTCGGCCGAGCCCATGGTGCCGAGATCGACGACCACTTCTTCAACGGCCAGCGGGTTGATGTAGTAACCGCGGCCCGTGCCTTCGAGCGACGCCGCGAACACCGGTGCCGGGGCCGTCGGCGACGAGGGTGTCGTCGCATTCGGCGCGCCGATGCCGGCCGTCAGCGCGTTGTAGCGCATGCCGTCCTGCAGCAGACGCGAGTCGTAGGTCTTACCACCGTGAACGGAGATGCGGACGGAGCGCTCACCCTTGCTGCCGCCCACGTCCTGTGCATTTGGCGGTTCCACGACGGCCGGAATGAGCGCCGCGATCCCGAGCACGCTCTTCGCCGTCGGTACTGTATCGAGCACTTCGCGCGATACGGTCCGTTGCTGCGTCGCGCTCGTCACGTCCACGAGCGGCGTCGCGCCCGTGACGGTGATGGTCTCCTCGAGCTGGCTGACCTTCATGTCGGCGTCCACTGTGGCGGTGAAGTTGGTGCGGAGCTCGAGCCCTTCTTTCTTCACCGTGGCAAAGCCGGCCAGCGAGAAGGTCACGGTGTACGTGCCTGGACGCAATTGGTCCAGCCGGTACTGTCCGCGCTCGTCGCTGACGGTCGAGCGGACTTTCTCGATGAGCGCCGGGCTGGCGGCCTCGACGGTGACGCCAGGCAGGACGGCGCCCGACGAATCCTTCACAACGCCGGCAATGTTGGCCGTGCTCGCACCTTGAGCGAACACGGACGCGGGGATCAAACTCAGACTGAGGGCGACGCATGCGCGCCGACCGAAACGTGCCAAGACCACGAGGTCCTCCTTGATGATGACGCCCAGTGAGACCGGGGTAGGAGGCGCGCGCTGGGGACTCACTGCCCGCAAACACGGCCGCGCGGATTATGCGAACCGCGGCGACCGTGAAGCAAAGCAGGAATTGTCATCAATTGTCAGCGTGCGGCTTACTTCTTCAACAGCGGGTGCACGTATCCGGCCGGCAGCACGTGATCCGGATCCGGCCGCACCGACACATAGTCCACGTGGTCGGGCACGTCGCTGAAGCCGTGGTAAACACCGGCGGGGATGATCACGATGTCGCCGGGGCTGACCTTGCGCGACTGCGCCGGCTGCTTGAAGGTGGCGTTGTTGCTGGGACCGACGGCCACTTTCACGATCTCGCCGTCGGCCGGGAGCGGCCGCACGTTCTCGACGGTCCCGCCGGTCACCAGCGTTCCCGAGCCCGAGATGATGTAGTAGACCTCGGTGACCTGCGTGTGGTTGATCGCGCCCACGGGTGCACCGGGGTTGGTCTTGCCGCGGTGCAGCACGCCGACGCTGACGTTGTACTTGCCCATGTCCACGACCCTCATCTGCCGGTCGCCTCCGCCCTTGGGGTCGGCGAGCACCGTCTGCACGTCGGCGGCGGTGATGTCGGTCGCGAGCGCGGGCGGCTGACCGCCCTGCGTGAGGGTGGCGGCCGCCGACAACGTCAGCAGGACGCCGATGAGCGCGAGCGCGATGCGGTTCATTTCTTCACCCACTTCTGCAGGCAGCCGCCCGACGGGCTCTGATCGCAGTTACCGGTCAGGCCGGCGAACACGTTGCCGTCGTTGTCCGCGCCCATTCCTTCGGGCCGCGTCCCTTGCTGGTAGTAGCGCAGCGAGCCGTCCTTGGCGCTGCCGATGCGGAATCCGTTGCCCCAGCCGGGATTGCGGATCTTGTTGCCGCCCCCTTCGGGCGCCTCGGGCGGGCCGCCGATGAACTGGCTGCTCTCGGAGTCGGCCACGATGAGCGTGTCGTCTTTCAGGATGGCAATGCCGCTCGGGCGGCCGAACTGCCGCCACTCGTCCACGAACTGCATGTTGCGGTCGAAGACCTGGACGCGGTTGTTGGAGCGGTCCGCCACGAACAGCCGGCCCTGCGAGTCGTAGGCGAGCGCGTGCGGGCCCATGAACTCACCGGGACCCGGGCCCATCTTGCCGTAGCTGGCCACGAAGGTGCCGTCGGTCTTCAGCCGCACCAGACGGTCACCATCCTGCTGCGCGTCGGTCGGACGGGGCCAGTGACCGTCGGCCACGATGATGTCGCCGTTCGGCGCGATAGCGCAGGCCGTGGGGCCGATGAAGGTGTCGGTGCCGGCCTTCGAGACGCCGGCCTTGCCCAGCGAGAGCAGGACCTTGCCGTCGGGACTGAACTTGAACAGCTGGAACCCGCGCCCCTTCGTCGCTGGACTGTCCGCGAACGGCCCGCTGTCGCCCGCCCAGAAGTTGCCGTCGCGGTCCTGGCAGAAGCCGTGCGCCTGCACGAACATGCCGTTGCCGAACCGCCGATCCACCGCGCCGGTCGCGGTGATGTGGAGGATGGGCGGCTCCGAACGGTGATGGAGCCAGGTGCCGCCCTTGCCGTCCGGAATGATGCCGATCGCCGCGCCCGGCTTGATGTCGCCGAGTTGCGGCCAGTTCGGAACCACGTGATACGGGCTGGCCATCGTGCTGGTCCAGCCGGGGTAGCCGAGACGCGCCTGCCCTGGCGGCGGATACTTGCTCGCGGTGCCTGCCGTGCCGGCGCCGCCGCCCGCGCCGGCTTGCGCCGTCGCGGCGGGGGTGGCGGAGAGCTGCGCCGGCGTCAGCGCGTTGGGCGGCAGCGTGGTCGAAAGCCCCTTGAACACGAACCGCTGCGCGCGCGCGCCCGGCGCCACTTCGCCCGTGTAGATGTTGCCCTTCGAATCGATCGCCAGCTGGTGAAGCCCCTGGAAGTCGCCGGGCTTGTCGCTGCGCTGCCCGAACTGATAGAGCACCTGCAGGCTCTTGCGATCGAGCACGGCGATGTGCGAGTTGCCGTAGTCGGAGACGTAGAGGAACTGCTGCTGGGCATCGGGCGAAAACGCGAGTCCGGCCGCCGACTGCGGTGATGGGCCGGCGCGATTGATGAACACCTGCGTGATGTACTTGCCTTCCGGCGTGAACACCTGCACGCGGCGGTTGGGACGATCGGCCACGTACACGAGGCCGTCGTTCGACACCTTGACCGCGTGGGTGGGCCCGCCGAACTGCGGCGATCCCTGCCCCTCGGTGTCGAGCGCCGGCGCGGCGCCACGGCCACCGCCGGCACCGGCACCGCCTCCGCGAGGCGCGGGCACCACGTCGATGGGCGTGTTGCCGAACGCCCCCCACTGCCGCTTGAAGGCGCCGGTATCGGCGTCGAACACGATCACGCGGCGGTTGCCGTAGCCGTCGGCAACGAAGGCCTCATTGGTCTTGGGCCACACGAAGACGTCGGCCGACTGGTGCACGCTCTTGGTGTCGGCGTTGCCCTTGCTGACGCTTCGGCCGCCGATCTGCAGCAGGAACTTCCCCTTGTTGTCGAACTTCAGGAGCATGTCGTCGTCGAGATTGCGCAGCGACGGCGCCACCGGCGCGCTGCCGCCGATCCAGACGTGATCCTTGTAGTCGACGGCGATGCCGTGCTCGCTGTCCGGCCAGTCGTAGCCCTGCCCGGGTCCGCCCCACGCGTTGACGAACTTCCCGGCCGCGTCGAACTCGAGCACCGGCGGCGCCGAGTTCTTCCGCTTGTCCTCGGGGATCGTGTTCGGCCGGTGCAGCATGAACACGTGGTCGTGGCGATCCACCGCCACCGAGGCGACGTGCCCCATGATCCAGTTGTTCGGCAGCTTCGGCCACGCCGGGTCCACCTCGAAGACGGGGACCTTTCTCGCTTGCGCCTGCGCGCCCGTGTTGGACAACGTCGCCACCGCCGCGACGACCGCGACGGCGGTCATTGCGGCGAGTAGTGTTTGCGTGAGCCTTGAGCCTTGAGCCATGAGTCTTCTTAAATCCTGAGTTGCCGTCCCAGCGGATGTTGAGCTAGAAGATGTCGGGCGTGACCTCGCCGAACCCGGGCGGGAGCCTGGGGCCACCCTGGGCGAGCCTGATCGACTCGCACACCGCCCAGGACGCCATCTTGCGCATCAATAGCTTCCGCAGCGCGCGAATTATGCGCGGCCCGACACGGTGCTGCAGCCGGCCCATTTGTCATCAATTGTCTTTACCCCCAGAATCGGGTAATCGCTCCCTCGGACGGGGTAGGCGTCCCGTATAATCCGGCTTCGCTCGCGGGAAAGGGCTCCGTGACCACGACGTCATCCTGTTTCACCTCCCGCCGCCGGACGACCACCGCGGCGCTGCTTCTCCTTTCGTTGTGCAGCTCGGCCTGCTCGTCGGGAGCTGCCGCGCCGCGCTCGCAAGAGCTCACGCTGCTGTCGGGCATCGCGGCCAGCTTCACCAACGATCTGATCAAGCGCTTCAACGTCGCGCTCCCGCAAACCCACATCGCGCTGCAAGCCTCGACGGGCGGCGTGGCAGTGGTGTCGGCGGTGGACAAAGGCGAGGGGCAGCTGGGGCTCGCGCAGTCCGACGTCGCCTACCTCGCCTATCGCCGCGGCATCGAGAAGAACCAGTACCCGCACAAGAACCTGCGCGCCATCGCGGTGCTGTGGGTCAACACGTTCTACGTGCTGGTGCGGGGCGACAGCCGCTTCCGCTCGATCAGGGATCTCAAGGGACAGCGCGTCGGCGTGATCCGGCCGGGCACCTCGGGCGAATTCTCGACGCGCATCGTGCTCGGTGCCCACGGCATGAGCTACGCCGACGTGAAGCCGATTTTCGAGCCCACCGATACGCTGATGCCGATGCTCGCCAAGGGCGAGATCGACGCCGTGTTCAGCGCCAACCCGCTGATGCTGGATACCATCCACACCCTCAGCGAGACCGTCCCGCTCCGCCTGCTCCCGATTGGCCGCACCGAGGTGGACAAGCTGCGCAGCAGCTACCCCTTCCTGCGGCCCGTCACCGTGTCGGCCCACAAGCTCGCCGGGCAGAACCAGCCGGTCGAGACGCTCGGTTCGGAGTGGCTGCTGGTCTGCCGGAGCGATCTCTCGGAGGAGCTCGTCTATCAGTTGACGCGCGAGTTCTTCGCGCAGCTCCCGGCGATGGCGCGGGAGCACGGCGAAGCCGCGCTCATCGATCCCGAGCAGGCGCCCGCCACGCCGATCCCGCTGCACGCCGGCGCCGCGCGCTACTACCGCGAGCGCGAGATCCTGCGATGATGCGCCGCCTGCCGTTCGGCTGGCGCCGGGTGACCGACGGCGCCGTCCGCCTCCCCATCGTCATGACGTTCGTCGTCGCGATGTTCGCCGCGACCATGGGCTTGGTGTGGTTCGGCTACGTCGCCACGCGCGAGTGGCGGATCGGCACCAACCTGCTGCTCGAGCGGCGCGCCAACGAGGCGCTGGCGCTCGTGCGCGCCGCGCTCAGCGCCGACATGAAGGGGGCCTGGCTTACGGCCATCGTCCCGTTCAACACCACCATCCTCGACGAGGGGCCGCCGTTCAGCACCGTGCAGGTGGCGGCCCGCACCTTTGCCCGCTTTCCCTACCCCGAGTCGTTCGTGCTGTGGAAGCAGGACGGGCGGGCCGAGGGCACCACCTACGCGTTCAACCGCTCGGATCGCCCGCCGTCATGGGAAACCCGGCCATCGTCGGACGACCCGTTTCCGGTGGCGCTGGTCCGCGACCCCGCCCCGCTGGCCGATCTCGTGGCGGCCGTCCGCACGCGCGCGAATGCGGCGTCCCCCTTCATCATGCTCGAGCGGCCCATCGCCGGCACGCCGTACCAGATCGTCGCGCACGCGCTCTTCGACTCCGGCCCGTCCCACGCGCTGCTGGGGTTCATGGCCTTCACCGTCAACGAGCAGTGGCTGCAGACCCAGTATTTCGATCCGATGGTCGAACAGGTGGCCAAGATCGGCGGCGGCCGCGGCGGTCTCTCGATCTCCGTATCCGACGACCAGGGGCGCGCCGTCACCAAGGCGGCGCCGGTCGAACCCGACGGCGCCGGCGATCTGCACACGCGATTCCCGCTGCTCTTCATCGATCCGGCGCTGGTGAAGTCGATTTCGTCACGCCCGACGCACGTCCGCGAGTGGACCGTACACGTCCGGTCGGTACCGGATCAGGCGCTGCTCGCCACATTGCAGGGCGCGCGGCGCATGTTCTTCCTGATCTCGATCGCCGCCGGCGCCAGCCTGCTGGCGCTGGTCCTGACCGTGCGCGCGGACCGGCGGAGTGCGGCGCTGGCGTCGATGAAATCCGACTTCGTCGCCGCGGTGACGCACGAGCTCAAGACGCCGGTGGCGTCCATCCGGCTCGTCGGCGACACGCTCTCGAACGGACGCTACACCTCGCCCAAGACCGTGCAGGAGTACGCTGGCCTGCTGTCGGTGGAAGCGACCAGGCTGGGGGCGTCGATCGACAATCTGTTGACCTACGCGCGTTACAGCAGCTCCCCCCGCGCGCCGGCCGCCGATCTCGCCGACGTCGAGCCCGCCGATCTGGTCGAAGACGCGCTGCAGGGGCTGCGGCCCGTGCTGGCCAACCGGGAATTCGATCTCGAAGTGGACGTGCCGCCCGATCTCCCGCAGATCTGCGTCGATCGGCCGGCGATGATCCAGGCGCTCGACAACATCGTCGACAACGCGATCAAGTACTCGACCACCGACAAGCACCTGGCGGTCAGCGGCCGGGCCAACGGCAAGACCGTGACGCTGACGGTCCGCGACCGCGGGCCGGGCATCGCCCGCAAGGATCTGTCGCGGGTGTTCGAACGCTTCTATCGCGGCGGCAACGTCACCGTCAGCGGCAGCGGCCTCGGCCTGCCGATCGCCAAGCGGATCGTCGAAAGCCACGGCGGCCGCATCGAGGTGCGCAGCGCCGTGGGCACCGGGACCGAAGTGGATGTGACGCTGCCGATCGGACGGAGGCAACCCGCATGAGCGTGGCCGAACGAGGTGTGCAGATGGCCAAGCGCGTCCTGATCATCGAAGACGACAAGGCGATTTCGCGGCTCCTGCGCGACAACCTGGAGTACGAGGGGTTCGTCGTCGAGACCTGCGACAACGGCCGCGACGCGCTTCCGTCCGTCAAACGGTTCACGCCGGATCTGCTCCTGCTCGATCTGATGCTCCCCCACGGCGCCGACGGTTTCGACATCTGCAAGGCGCTGCACGAGAGTCCCACGCGGGTGCCGGTCATCATCCTGTCGGCGCGCGCGCAGAAGGAAGACCGGATCAAAGGGCTGACCCTCGGCGCCGACGACTACGTGACCAAGCCGTTCGCGCTCGACGAGCTGCTGGCGCGGGTCCACGCGGTGCTGCGCCGCACCAAGCCGCCCATCGAAACGCTGCGGCTCGGCAACACCCTGATCGACTTCAAGCGGCTCACGGCGACGAGCGGAGGAAAGAAGCTCGAGCTGACGGACCGCGAGTTCGAGATCCTGCGCTGCCTGGCCGAACGCGCCGGGCAGGTGGTGACGCGCGACGAGCTGCTGCATCTGGTGTGGGGCTACTCCGACACGCCGCTGACGCGCACGGTGGACAACTTCATCTTCCGGCTGCGCCACAAGCTGGAGCCGGATCCGCGACATCCCACTTATATCCGCAAGGCCTACGGCGACGGCTACCGGTTGATTACCGACTAGCGCGCTTTCTCGATCGACGGACCAACTTCTCGCCCCGCTCCAGCCCATCGTGAGCGGCACACCGGCTCACCGCCAGCCGGAACAGGGCGCGCGCGCGATGCACGGTTGCCGGCGGGATCAGGGGCCCGTGGTCAGGCACGACTGTTGCGCGAAGGTCGGTGTGGCCATCAACACTTCCCGGAACGCGCGGCATGGTCGCGCCATGTGCTGGCCGTGCACCTGCTCGCGGCGCTGGGAACGAACACCATCTCGTTTTTGAACGCGGCCCCGCCTGAGATCGATGACGGGCCCACCGGATTGTCGTCGCTGCACGCGGCCCCCGCGATGGCCATCGATGCGAGCACCGCGGCCAGGATCAGGCGTTTCATCGCTGCGTTCCTCCTGCTCGAGCGTCGCGCGCCGCGGAGGCGCCGGCTATGTGAATCCGGCGGCGCTCTCGCTGCTGGCGGTTCTCATGCTGCTGACGGCGGCGGCCGCCGACGCCCAGGATCCCGACCGGGTGTACCGGCCCAATCCGGCGGACGAAGACTGGAGCTTTCTGAAGGACGCCCCCCGCGCCGACATCTGGGATCCGGCGAAGTACATCCGGCTCGGGCGCGACGACTGGTTCCTGACCGCCAGCGGCGAGATTCGCGTCAGGCCGGAAGGGTTTCGCATTCGCCCGTCCGGTGACCGGGCATCGGTGGTCGACAACTACCTGCTGCAGCGCTACCTGTTCGGCGTGGACACGCACTTCGGCGCGCACCTCCGCGTCTTCGCCGAGCTCCAGAGCGGCATCATCGACGGGCGGCTGCGATCGCCGCGCGCCACCGACCAGAACACGCTCGATGTCCACCAGGCCTTCGTGGAATGGCAGCGGCCACTGCGTGCCGATCGGCTGCTGACCGTGAAGGCGGGACGTCAGGAGCTGGTCCTGGGCAGCACCAGGCTCATCTCAGCCAGCCCCGGCCTCAACGTGAAGCGGAGCTTCGACGGCGCGGTGGTCGTGTACCGCGCCCCGGCGTGGACCATTTCGGCTGCCACGGCGCGTCTGGTCGCGCTCGGTCGCGGAACCTTCGACGATGGGTGGACATCCGGACAGCTGTTCTGGGGCGTGGCGTTCAGCCGCCGCAGTCCGAGGTTCGAGCGGGGCGAGCTCGGCGCGTACTACCTGGGGCTCGATCGCGCGGTGTCGCTCTACGCGCAAGGAATCGGGCCCGAGCAGCGCCACACCGTCGGGCTGAAATGGACTGGCAGCGGCGCGCGCCTGACCTTGAACTACGACGTGCTCCTCCAGTGGGGCTCGTTCGGCGGCGCGCCGGTGCGCGCCTGGGCATTCGCCACCGAGACCGGCTATCAGCTGACCACGAAGGGCTGGCGGCCCCGCCTCGGCGTGCGCATGGACCTCGCCTCCGGCGATCGCGATGCCAGCGACCCCAGGCTCGAGGCGTTCAACCCGCTGTTTCCGGGCAACTCCTATTCGGGAGCGGTCGGCCTGCTCGGCCCCACCAACGTGACGGACCTCACGCCTGCACTGACCGTGCGGCCCTGGCCTCGCGTGGCACTCGTGGTCGAGGTCCCGAGCTACTGGCGCACGTCGACCGCTGACGGCGTGTATGCGCCGGACCTCCGGGTGCTGATCCCGCCGGACGCCGGCGCTGGCACCTATGTCGGCACCAACCCCGGCGTGCTCGTGGACTGGCAGATCACCCGCCACTGTCAGCTGCAAGGCGCCATCACCCGGTTCGTGCCCGGCGGCTTCCTGAAGAACACGTTCGTGTCGCCGGGCTTCGGCTTCTACTCCGCCAGCGCCGTCTACCGCTTCTAAACCGCCACGTGCGCGTGAACCTCCGGGCGCTCGGCGAACGCTCCCGCCTTGCCGGCCTCGAGCAGCTGGCTGGCGCTCGTGGTCGCGAAGAAATGCATCATCCTGGCCACCAACCCCGACCATCCGGTCTGGTGGCTGGCGCCGAGGCCGGCGCCGTTGTCGCCGTGGAAGTATTCGTAGAACAGCACCAGCTCGCGCCAATGCGGATCGTCCTGAAACTTCTGCGTCCCGCCGTAGACCGGTCGATGGCCCTCGGCGTCCTTCAGGAAGATCGCGGCCAGGCGGCGGGAGATCTCCTTGGCCACCTGGTACAGGTTCATCCGCCGCCCCGATCCGGTGGGGCACTCCACCGTGAAGGCGTCGCCATAGTAGGTGTAGTACTGGAGCAGCGCCCGCACGATCAGCGCGTTCACCGGCATCCAGATCGGCCCGCGCCAGTTGGAATTGCCGCCGAACATCCCGCTGTCGGATTCGGCTGGCAGATAGGACACGCCATACGTCATGCCGGCCACGTGAAACTCGTACGGGTGCGACGCGTGACAGCGCGAGAGAGACCGGATGCCGTACGGGCTGAGGAATTCCTCCTCGTCGAGCATCTTCTCCAGCACCCGGCGCAGTTTCGATTCGTTCAGTACCGAGGCCAGCCGGCGGCCTCGGACGCCAACCTTGGCGGGATCGTGAATGAACGCCGTGACGTCTGGGCGGGCGGCCGCAAACTCGCGCAAGGGCTCGACCAGCTGTGGGTACTTCCTCAGCAGCTCGCCCTCGAAAACCGTCACCGCGCACAGCGGCAGCAGGCCGACCATCGATCGCACCTTGAGGCGGGTGGCCTGCCCGTCGGGCAGCCGGAGCACGTCGTAGAAGAACCCGTCCTCCTCGTCCCACATGCCCACGTCCTCGCCGGCGTGCACCATCGAGGACGCGATCCAGAGGAAGTGCTCGATGAACTTGAGGCTCATGTCGGCGTAGGCGGGCTTCTCCATCGCCAGCGCCACGCAGATCTCGAGCATGTTCTGGCAGAACAGGGCCATCCATGCGGTGCCGTCCGCCTGCTCCAGGTGGCCGCCGGTGGGCAGCGGCGAGCTGCGATCGAACACGCCGATGTTGTCGAGCCCGAGGAAGCCGCCCTCGAAGACATTACTCCCCGACCGGTCCTTCCGGTTCACCCACCAGGTGAAGTTGAGCAGCAGCTTGTGGAAGCAGCGTTCGAGCCAGTCGATATCGCCCACGCCGCGACGGGCCTGCTCGAGGCGATAGGTGTAGATGGCCGCCCACGCGTGGACCGGCGGGTTGACGTCGCCGAAATTCCACTCGTAGGCCGGCATCTGGCCGCTGGGGTGGATGTAACGCTCGCGCAGCATCAGATCGAGCTGCCGCTTGCCGAAGTCTTCGTCCACGAGCGTCAGCGGCAGCACGTGAAACGCCAGGTCCCACGCCGCGTACCACGGGTACTCCCACTTGTCCGGCATCGAGATGACGTCGGCGTTGTGCATGTGGTGCCAGTGCTCGTTGCGCGGCCCCGACATCACCTTGCGGCGGAAGCGGTCGACCCCGTGTTCCACCAGCCAGCGATCGACGTCGTAGTTGTAGTACTGCTTCGACCACAGCATGCCGGCCAGCGCCTGCCGCATCACGTTCCGCGCATCGGCGGAAAGCGACGCCGGGATCACCGAGGCGTAGAACTCGTCCGCTTCGCGCCGGCGGGCGGCCATCACCCCGGCGAAGGCGCCCCCGAGGAGATCGCGCGGCGCCACACCCGGTTCCATGGACCGGATGGCGTCGGTGATTCGCAGGCGAATCGTCTGCGCCGCGCCGCCCGCGATGCTGAGCTGATGGTGCGCCGCGACCTTGGTTCCCACCTTCGCCGGGTTCACCGCGTCGGTGCGGCCGTGGACCACGTAGTCGTTGATGCTGTCCTTGACATAGGGCCGTGGATTGGGCGATCCGTTCACGCGCTCGAAGTTGGTGTCGTTCTCGGTGAACAGCCAGGTCGCGCCCTCGGCCACGATCCCCCGCTCTCCGAGCTCCGAGTGTGACGCCACCACC